>Ga0272443_10001240_pt1 | contig 39144 bp, 35 predicted proteins | sample SSMAcet12_FD_193581 | JGI IMG/M metagenome (GOLD analysis project Ga0272443, IMG submission 193581) | Marine sediment archaeal communities from Little Sippewissett salt marsh, Falmouth, MA, United States - SSM-Acet-12 | ecosystem: Environmental > Aquatic > Marine > Wetlands > Sediment ...
GTATGCATGGGGATCTACCATCAGGGAACGCAGGTAGCGTTTGCCCGGTTGGTCACCGATCAGGCGACCTTTGCCTGGCTGTGTGATGTCTTCGTGGACGAGAGCCAGCGGGGGCTGGGACTGGGGAAATGGCTTGTGGAAGCAGCCTGCCGCTATACGGATGCACAGGGACTCAAACGCACCGTTTTGGCGACCCGCGATGCGCAGGGACTCTATATAAAGTATGGAGATTTTCATTCACTAGATCCTAAGAAATGGTTATCTCGGGATCATCCGAATCAAATGTAGCTGCAGACCAGGTGAGGCGCAACCTCACCAATGACGACCTGCATATCTACAAGTACAAAAGGGAGTGTAGCGATGGAATTTAAGATGGATGAGTATCGTATCAGCACCGATAAGGACCTTCTGGACATGGATGTCATTCACCGCTATCTGATCGAAGAGGCTTACTGGACGACCGGGCGGACCAGGGAAACGACGCTAAAGACGATTGAGAACTCGCTGTGTTTCGGCGTCTATAGCCAGGATCTGCAGGTCGGGTTTGCACGTGTTGTAACCGATCATACGATCTTCGCCTATCTTTGCGACCTGTTCATCCTGACGGACTATCAAGGGCGCGGCCTGGGGAAATGGCTGACGGAAGTGATCCTGACTGTCCTGGATGAGGAAGGCGTGCGCTGGACCATGCTGGCGACCCGAGATGCACATGAACTCTATGAAGAATACGGCGGCTTTCAGAAGCTGCACCTGCCGGAGAAATGGATGGGGCGGGTCAACCCGCGCCTCCTGCAGAGTTCGGGGAAAGTCTATTCCGTTCCTGGTGAGGGATTATAAGTTAAGGGATGGCCTGCAGTTGGGGGATACTATGAAATTTTTCAATAGTATTGTTATTATCCGGGATTTAATCATTAATAATCTTCCTATGATCCAATTAATCACGTACAATAAAAGGGAGGGTTCTCCATGGCTACGAGAGAGGGGACTGAGGACTCTTGTGAACAAACGCATGTTTGCTCTTAGTAATATCTACAAGTGAAAAGGGAGCGAATCTTGAAAACCATCGTTGCGGGCGCTATCGGTGAGTGCGTCCATGTTGCAGGGGTGATCAATTTCCTCCGTCTTGCAGAGCAGGCCGGATGGCGGACTGTTTTCCTTGGTCCGGCTGTTCCGATGGAGGAATTACTTGATGCTGCCCGCAGGGAAAATGCCGACCTTCTCGGCGTTTCCTACCGGCTGACCCCCGAAACCGGAGAACGCTTGCTGGGTGAGTTTGCCGAAGCGGCGGATGAACTCAGGCAGAAAGGTGTACGTTTCGCGTTCGGCGGGACGCCGCCTGTGGCGGAACGCGCCCGTGCACTTGGCTTCTTTGAGGTGGTCTTTGACGGCACCGAGAATACCGATGCAGTTTTGGCATATCTGCGCGGCCAGAAACCGGATGCAGTGGACGAGATTGATTTCCCGCAGACAACCGTTGAGCGGATCCGCTGGAAAACGCCCTATCCCATCCTGCGCCACCATTATGGTCAACCCACCATGAAAGATACGCTGGCGGGTATCCGTCAGATTGCGGATGCGAAGGCACTGGACGTGATCTCATTGGGAATCGATCAGGACGCACAGGCGAACTTCTTTCATCCGGAACGACAGAAGAAACGCCGAACGGGCGCAGGCGGTGTACCGGTACGCTCCGCTGAGGATTACCGCGCCCTTTATGAAGCCAGCCGGTGCGGAAATTTTCCCTTAATGCGCACGTATTCCGGCACAGATGATTTCATCAAGCTGGCAGAGATGTATCAAGAGACGATTAACATCGCCTGGTGCGCCATCCCGATCTTTTGGTTCAACAAGATGGACGGGCGGGGGCCCTGGGGGCTGGAGGAAAGCATCCGCAAGCACCAGGAAGTGATGGACTGGTACGGTGATCATATGATTCCGACAGAACTGAACGAACCGCATCACTGGGGGATGCGCGATGCGCCGGATGTGATCTATGTGGTTTCGGCGTACCTGTCTGCTTACAATGCCAAAGCATTTGGTGTACGGGATTACATCGCCCAGATGATGTTCAACAGCCCGCCGGGCACCTCGGATGCGATGGACCTGGCGAAGATGCTGGCCTGCCTAGCGATTACAGCACCGCTGGAAGATGAGGATTTCCGCATCTGGCGGCAAACGCGCACAGGGCTGCTGAGCTACCCCCTTCAGGATGATGCTGCCCGAGCGCATCTGGCCGCCAGCATTTACCTGCAGATGGCCGTCAAGCCGCATATCGTTCATATCGTTGCCCACACGGAGGCGCATCACGCAGCCACAGCCGAAGATGTGATCGCAGCCAGCCGGATGGCACGCAAGGCGATTGAGAATGCCCTGGCCGGCCAACCGGATATGACCTGTGACCCGGCTGTGCAGGCACGCGTCAGGGCACTCCTCAGCGAAGCTGAGATCACCCTCCAGGCGATCCGCTCGCTCGCCCGTGGAAAAGTCCAGGACCCATTGATGGATGCAGCCATCCTGGCAAAAGCGGTGACTTCCGGAATCCTGGACGCGCCGCATCTACAGAACAACCCCTTTGCAAGAGGTGTGATTCAGACTCGCATACTGGACGGCGCATGTGTAACTATCGACTCAAAAGGTGAACCGATCAGCGAGTCTGATCGTCTTCATAAAATTTTCAAGGAGGATGTATGAAACACAAAAAGTTTACCGTGATCGGCGCAGGCAATGGCGGCAAATCCATGGCTGCACATCTGGCACTCATGGAGCAGGACGTAACGCTTTACAACCGCACCTTCAGCCATATCGAAGTGATTGCCCGCAGGGGCGGGATAGACCTTGAAAGCTCGAATGGGGGACCGCGCGGTTTTGGAAGTTTGAAGAAAGTAACGGATGATGTGAATGAAGCCCTTAATGGTGCGGAGATCATTATGGTCGTGGTGCCTTCCTCCGGGCATGCGGATATTGCCAGGAAGATCTCACCGTACCTGAAGAACGGCCAAATCGTGGTTTTGCATCCGGGACGCACCTGCGGAGCGATCGAATTCAGAGAAGTCCTAAAGAGCAACGGTTGCAAGGCAAAGATCATCCTGGCAGAAGCGGAGACATTTATCTACGCCTGCCGGTCAGATGGTCCCAGCCAGGCGCGCATCTTTCGTATTAAAGAAGCTGTACCTCTGGCGGCACTACCCGCAACCGACACATCTAAAGTCCTGGCTGCACTGGAACATGTCTACCCCCAGTTCATTGACGGGGTCAATGTCCTCCAAACGGGGCTGAACAATATGGGCGCCATCTTCCATCCCGCCCTGGCGATCCTCAACGCGGCGCGGATCGAAGCGACCCACGGGAATTTTGAGTTTTATATTGAAGGCGCAACACCATCGGTGGCCAGAGTGCTGGAGGTGATTGACCGGGAGCGTGTCACGGTAGCTTCGTCACTGGGGATTCGCGCCCGTACCTCGTTGGAGTGGCTGCGGCTGGCATATAACGTCCAGGGAGATAATCTCTATGAAGCGATCCAGAACCAGACTGGTTACTACGGAATCAATGCCCCCAGTACGCTCAAGCACCGCTACATCTCCGAAGATGTCCCCATGAGCCTGGTGCCGATCGCAGCATTGGGAAAACGCTATGGGGTTTCCGTGAACGGGATTGACGCCATCATCCGCCTGGGATGCATCCTGCACAGCACGGACTACTGGCGCAAGGGACGTACGCTGGAGAAGCTCGGGATCAAAAACCTGAGCGTGACCGAACTGACGCGTTATGTGAATGAGGGCGTGCGGGAGTTCTGATCAGCGGATAATTTATTTTGCGAAGCAGAATAAACCGCAGCCTTGAAACTTCTACATTGAGTGCGCAGCGCATTAATAATGGCTTTGCTCCAATTGGATTAATATTATAGTTTTCCATTTCCAGATTGAGTCCAGTGATCGAGAAATGATGTAGGGGTCAGGCCTGCCTGACCCCTACATCATTGATATTGCTTTATCTATCACTTATTGGGTTCTCTCCCTGCTTGTAAGGGATTTTTCGATTGACCTGATGTCAACACTAGCAAATTTGCATTTTTTCTCTAAGGTGTTATAATCCATCCAACTAATTAAATAGCCCTATGCGGCACTCTTATCCAGAGAGGTGGAGGGACCCGGCCCGATGATACCTCGGCAACCAAAGATGAACAATCTTATGGTGCCAAATCCGGCAGAGCGATGATTATTCTGGAAGATGAGAGGGATGCCTATACTCATTTTCGCCCCTCTCGCAATAAGCCAGGAGGGGCAAAACATTTAAATGAGACATGGAGGTTCTCAACTATGAGTTTAACATTCATGAACTTGTCGAAGTACCTGTTCACCTCAGAGTCCGTCACCGAAGGGCACCCGGACAAGGTCTGTGACCAGGTCAGCGATGCCGTTTTGGACGCATTGTTTGAACAGGATCCCTTCTCCCGCGTTGCCTGCGAATGTGCGACCAAGACCGGTTACATCATGGCGCTGGGTGAGATCACAACCACCGGTTTCGTCAATTTTGACGAACTAGTTCGCAAGGTGGTGACGGGGATCGGTTATGACAGCAGCGAGAAGGGCTTTGATGGCAACACCTGCGGCGTGATGATTGCCCTGGCGAGCCAGTCGCCCGATATTGCCCTGGGCGTGGATAAGGCCAAGGAAGCCAAAGAAGGCCAGATGAGCGAAGATGAGAAGATCGAAGCCATCGGTGCGGGCGATCAGGGGATGATGTTCGGGTATGCCTGCAACGAGACGGATGTCCTTATGCCGATGCCGATCTACTATGCCCACAAACTGACCCGCCGACTGGCGGAAGCACGCCGGGCAAATGATCTTGACTTTCTCCGCCCTGACGGCAAGAGCCAGGTGACGGTGGAATATGAATTCGGGAAGCCCAAGCGCATCCACACCGTGCTGATCAGCACACAGCACTCACCGGACGTGACCCATGAAAAGATCAGGGAGGGTGTGATTGAGGAGATCATCAAACCCGTTCTGCCCCCGGAGCTGGTGGATGATGATTTGATCGTGTATGTCAACCCCACCGGGCGTTTTGTGGTCGGCGGACCCATGGGCGATGCCGGCGTGACCGGACGCAAGATCATTGTGGACACCTACGGCGGCATGGGTCGGCACGGCGGCGGCGCATTCAGCGGGAAGGACCCAACGAAGGTGGACCGCTCCGGCGCATATGCCGCCCGCTGGGTGGCGAAGAACGTGGTCGCTGCCGGTCTGGCCGACCGCTGCGAGGTGCAGGTGGCCTATGCGATTGGTGTGGCACAACCACTTTCTGTCAATGTGGAGACTTTCGGAACAGGTAAGATTGATGATACGCGCATCGCAGATTTGATCACCGAACATTTTGACCTGCGTCCCGGTGCCATCATCCGTGACCTGGACCTGCGTCGACCGATCTATCAGCCCCTGGCCGCCTATGGGCACTTCGGGCGGGACGATCTGGACCTGACCTGGGAGAAGACGAACAAAGCTGACCTGCTGCGCGACGCGGCTGGCCTGTAAAAATTTACGTTAACCATCAACGTAGAGGTGTTGCATGCAGCACCTCTATGGCTTTAATGGAAATATACTCATAAAGAAGAATCCAGGCTTTAGCCTGGACTCCAAATTCCATAATTTAATTGATTAATTGCTGCTTATTCAGATTTATCTGTGGGATACAGGGTCCACATGCGGGCGAGTTCATCCTCCTCACAGCGGATTTCCTGATAATGTGTTGTCTCTCCGCTCTTGATGATCCGGACGCCTTCTCCATCAATGACCTCGCCGATATCCGCGCAGGGAATATCTTTCTCACGGAGCGCGTGGATGGTCGAATCAAGCCTATCAGTCGGCACGGCAGCCGCAAGAGTACCTGAGGAGATCATTTTTAGCGGGTCATATTTAAATGCCTCCGCAAAACGAACGGCAACCTTGGGCATTGGGATCAGCTCGTATGCGATATCCATGCCCACCCCAGAGCGACTGGATATTTCAAGGAGAGTCTCCAGAAGACCACCCCGGGTCACGTCGTGCATCGCAGAAGCCCCTTGTTCTCCCAGGATCACGGCTTCTGGGATGACACTCACCGATTTCATCAATTTTTTCGCGTCATCCAAATCCGCTTCAGTCAAGCCCAGTTTGAGTGCGGTTTGCGAAAAGTCGCTTGCCAGAATACCGGTGCCCTCAAGCGGGATTCCCTTGGTGATCAGGACATGGTCGCCCACCTGTGCGCCTTTTGTCAGCACGGGTTTACGCTTCCCGAAGGTCCCCAGGGCAGTCACGGCAACGAGCGGCCTGGTGAGGTTGGCGGAATATCCCGAATGCCCGCCGATGATGGAGACGCCCGTCTCAGTCGCAGCGCGGTCGATGTCGCGCATGATCTCTTCCAGCAAATCCTCGTCCTTTTCATGCGGGACGAGGACCAAAGTCTGGATCCAGCGCGGCGGTGCGCCCGTTGTGGCGATGTCATTGCAAGCGACATGAACGGCCAGCCATCCGATACCCTTGACCGCACCAACGATGGGGTCAACGTGGGAAGCCAGGACGTCTCCACCAATCTTTGTCAGAGCGACATCTTCGCCAAAAGTTGCCCCCATGATTACATCAGGGTCTTGAGATTTTAGATAGGGATATACGCAGCGGTTTAGGACATCCAAAGAGAATTTTGACATAATGCACCTCTAATTAATATTACTCATGGTCTTGATGCTTGTCTGGATAGGAGGCTTCGGACGCGCTCCAGAAGCGGATGTCGTTGCGGATGACCACCCTGGCTTTGCCGCTATCTTCCAGCGCGTTCAAAGTGTCTTTCACATCATCTTGAGACCATTTCTTCAAAGATTCAACTAACTCCGACTCCCTCATTGGGTGACGGGTGATAATTCCCAGGATCGCTTCGATCAGGTCGCCCCCGCCGCTCAGGTCATATGTGCCGCTGATGGGCAAGGTCAGTTTCGCAACCCTGCCGAGGATAGCGCGGGCGCGCTGCACACCCGCTTCATCCGGTGGTTTGACCCACATTTCAACCGGCGGACGTGTGGGCTGGACGATGTGAATTTCGTCGGGTTTGATCTTCGCCATCCAGGTTGCGATCTCTGTGAGAGCTTCTTCGCTGTCGTTCAATCCCCTCACCAGCATGACCTCGATCCAGAGATTATGCTTGTATTCCTTTCGGAATTCCATCAACCCGTTAACAAGGCGTTCAAATGTAAACGCCGGATGAGGACGGTTGATCTTATGGTACAGGTCCGGATTACCCGCATCGAGGGACGGCATGACCGCATCAGTGGGTAGGAGTGCCCTGCGCACCTCCGACATGAACAGCAGCGACCCATTTGTAATTACAGCAACGGGGATATCCGAGAGCGCTTTGACCTCTCCGACCAGCTCTTCCAGGCCTTCATGCAGGCAGGTCTCCCCTGAGCCGACGAATGTGACCCAGTCAATCTCGCCCGGTTGGTGGGATTCCAGGGTTTCACGGACTTCGGAGAGGACCTTTTTGTTATCGACAAATGGCTTACGTTCGACAGTGAAAGGATTCGTCCGACCCAACTGGCAGTAGACACAGTTCCAGTTGCAGGTCTTGGATGGAACCGGGTCGATCCCCAGCGATTGTCCCAACCGTTTTGAAGGCACAGGGCCAAATACATGTTTAACCATTTTTCCAACTTTTCAGTTTCATGATCGCTCTCCAAATAATCTGGTGCCAATGCGCACAATGTTTGCGCCTTCTTCAATTGCGACTTGATAGCTGTTGCTCATGCCCATAGAGAGATATTTCATCTCAATATTTGGAATGTTTTTAGATTTGATGCGCTCAAAAACCTCACGTGTTAATTTGAAGTAAGGACGGCTTTTTTCTGGTTCTCCAAACCTTGGTCCCATAGTCATCATACCCTGAACCTGTAGATTTTTTAATTCACTCATATTCTTTATTAGGTCATCAACGTCATTGGGAAGCACGCCGGTTTTATTGGATTCCTTCCCGCTGTTGATTTCGATGAGGACTGGCATTGTCCGGTTCATCATACGACAGCGATCATCCAGATATTTTGCGAGCCGCCAGGAATCGACCGTTTGACACATGTTAAAGAACTCTACAACGTATTTAGCCTTATTACGCTGAAGATGACCGATCATGTGCCAGATGGCGCTATTGCCGACAGTTTGGATTATCGGCAGAGCTTCCTGGATATAATTGTAGCCAATATGGGTGATTCCCGCCTGGATAACTGCTTGCACTTCTTCCAATGTCCTTGTTTTTGCAGCAGCTACCAGTGTTACATTTTCAGGTAGGGTCGCACAAATATTTTTCACGGTTTCTGTTATTCGATCAATTGTTTCTTGCATTTTTCACCTCTTTGACAGCACAATAATAACAGCAACTGAAATCCGTGCCAGCAAGGAAAGCAAAGTGAATTTCCTGTTTTCCTTTTTAACTGCAGGGAGCAGGTGCGTGAAACCTACATTTTTCCCCAAACAGCATTTTTATTAATGACAAAAAAGACAATGTATGTCACGATGCAGGCCAGGCTGCTTGCTATACTAGCCCAGAGAAAATTGCTCGTTGGTGTCAAATATCTCTCCTTTGAACATTACTTGTGAATAGCTTTCTTGATTGTTTGCTTAAGTGTTCTCATTGCTAATTCAGCACAATGGACATGGCTTTTGGGTAAGCCGCCCAATGCTTCAACCAATTGTTTTGCTTCAAAATTTGCAGCTTGCGAGAGCGTCTTCCCTTTGAGCATCCGGGTTAACATACCGCCACAGGCGATTGTTGCTGAACAACCGTCAGTCGTGAAGCGCGCTTCTTTGATGACTTCTCCATCCAGGTTCAATTCTATTTGCATGCTGTCGCCACAGCACCCCCGATAATCCCCGCGAAGATCTGGGTTTTGGAGTGTTCCCAAATTTTCCTGCGATTTGATGATTTCTTGAGCAATGGGTGAATATTCAGAAAATGCAGGCTCAACCTCTTTTTTTTCTGGGATTTTCAGGTTGTCTTCTAAATCAATGTGTTTTGCGTTATCCATAATATGGGTCGCTTCTAAGAATGCTTTTAAAAGCGAATTTAAACCCTTAAAGCGGACACTTTCAACATGACCTGAATCACATAATTTTGCTATATCAGGATCTATTGGAATTTGTGCAAGGAGAGGAGCTTTTGCTGTTGTTGCTACCTCCTCACTATGGCTTTTACCAAAAATGAAATGCTGCTTGCCGGTATCTGGGCATTGATAATATGCCATGTTCTCAACAATTCCTACAATATCAATACCGACAATTTGTGCCATGTGAACAGTTTTTCTAACGACCATGGATGCTAAGCTTTGGGGTGTGGTCACCATTACCAAACCATTAATAGGTACCGATTGCATAATTGTCAGTGAAGCGTCTGATGTGCCGGGGGGTAAATCAATTAATAAAACGTCCAGGTCTTTCCATACAACATCTCCCCATAGCTGCTGGATAGCACGGCTGATTAGCGGCCCCCGCCAAATGACAGCCTGATCTTCATGCTCGAGCAGCAAATTCATGGAGATAACTTTGATTCCCATGCGGCTTTCAAGAGGGAGAATACCCTTCTCATCAGCATGCACCGAGTCGTGTAACCCAAACAACGTGGGGATGCTGGGGCCTGTGATATCCGCGTCTAACACACCCACCTTGTACCCCTTTTGTGACAGAATGCTTGCCAACAAGCCGGTAACAAAGGATTTTCCAACGCCGCCCTTGCCGCTCATGACGGCAATAACATTCTGAATATGATTATTTTCTTCTGCTTTACCCTTATATTCTTCTTGCTGAGGTTGGTTTGATTTATTATTATTTTTCATGGGTTGACTTCCTAATTATGCACGAACCATAGGTGTGCCGCATTTGGGGCAGTTGATATCCATACAACGTTGACCTACTTGATGATTGGATTTGTGCCCACATTTAGGGCAGATGCAGTAACCAGCAGGTCCGGAGCCAGCTTTATTACCACCGCCAAGCCCCCTACCTTTTCCACGGTTATTTTTGGAAAAACGATTAAACATATTTGCCTCCACAGTTAAACCTTGAGTTAAATAATTTACTTATGATGAACCTGAGTTCTCACTTACCAGGTGTTGGGAAACCAAACGATCGCCTTGATCCGCAGGACAAATCACGAGAATAGCGCGAGACGAACCTACATTTTGGTTCTCCCAACGATGGGGGATGTGTGCCTCAAATATCAGACTATCTCCCGGTTTGAGAATATATTCATCTTTGCCAACATAGAAAGTAATGCATCCTTCCAGACAATATATAAATTCTTGACCTGTATGAACGATCGGATTTGGATCGCTGGACTCGTTTGGGTCAAGTGTCATCAGCAACGGCGTTGCTTCACCAAGCGCTAATCCACCTCCCAAGTCTTCCAATATTCCCTGTGGGAAGTCTGTTTTTGGACGATTTCCTGCTTTTTGAAAGACAACTGATTCGGGTGGAGTATTTGATTCAAAAAAGGAAGTGATGGGAACATTTAAGGCGCTTGCCAATTGTTGAAGTGTGCTAACATTCGGAGAAGTCTTTTCATTTTCAATCAAGCTCAGCGTGTTGAAATTTAACCCGCTCATCTCTGCTAAAGTTCTCAACGAAAACCCTTGAATGATCCGTAGTTCCTGCAGCCTGCGCCCCACATTGATGTTCGATGGCGGCAAAGGATTAGATGGATCTTGCATGGTTTGCATGAGCTTTGTGCGCCAATGGCTTTGACGCGTGTATGGGAGTGATTGATCTGTCGATGCCATAGTGCTTTTCCTTGATTAGATGTACTAAAATTATAGTACATAGGCGCGATTAATCAACCAATTAATTATTACATTTCAAATTGCCTTCTGTTAATGAAGGGTGTTAATTAAAACTTCTTTGATTGTTTTGTTTAGCTAAACAATGTTCATTAGTGACGAATTGACAGAGTCTAATCCGTTGAATTATTAACCAAGAGGTTCCCGGGAATAAAGAAATTAATATTTAGGTGAACTCTGTTAAACCGGTTTAGCTGTTAATTATTAATCTGTTTTGATATCGACTCGAAAAGAGTGCTGGTCCACCGCCGGTGTGCCAGAACAGGACCGTATCATCCTCATCAAAGAAACCCTTGCGGATCAGGTCGATCAGGCCGGCTGCAGCGCGCCCGGTGTAGACCGGATCCAGCAGGAGGGCTTCATGCCTGGCGAAAAGGTTGATCGCTTCGATCTCCGGTTTGCCCATCACGGCATACCCCCCGCCGGTGTAATCGTCCTTTACAAGAATTTGATCGGGGGTGAAGTCCCATGTTTCACCGAGAAATTCTGCGGTACTTCTCGCCAGGTCTGCAACACGAGTTGAGAGGACATCGGCGGGTTCGTCCACGCTGATCCCCAGGATCTTCCCTTTATAGCCGCTCATCCTTGCGCCGACAAGCATACCTGCCTGCGTGCCGCCGGATGAACTGGGAAATACGATCCAATCCGGATGAACGCCCTGGTCTGCCAGTTCGAGCATGGCGTTCACATAGCCCTGCACACCGGTCGGGTTTGAGCCGCCGTATGGGATCAGGTAAGGTTTTCGCTTCTCGACTTGCGCCTGCTGGAAGACTTCATCCAGTTTGGATTCAATCTCTTCCCGTCTTGTGAAGACGATTTCTGCGCCCAAAAGATAGTGAAGCAGGTGGTTGCCGTCCGGTGGGTCAGGCGGGTCACCGAAGAGCACCAGGATGCAGTCCATACCAAATTTGGCTGCGGCTGCGACTGTCTGGCGGCAGTGATTGGACTGCACCGCGCCTGCGCTGATCAGGGTTTGGGCGCCCAGTTCCTGTGCCTCCGCGAGCAAATATTCCAGCTTGCGGGTCTTGTTCCCGCCGAAAGCCAGCCCAGTTTGGTCATCACGTTTGACCAGCAGGCGTGGGCCATGCAACGTGGCAGACAGTCTCGACATTTCCTCCACCGGCGTGGGGATGTGGGCAAAGTGCAAACGTGTTTTCATAAATTCATGCTCCTTCTAGTCTCAGATTTGCCGCGCCGGCGCATCCATCCCAGGATTCGCGGCAGGATTTGGCTGTAGATGTGGTAGATCAATGGGCGGACAGGGAAATCCCAGGCGCCCAGCGTACGGACGACCTGACCGCCGAAGCCATCTTTGAAACGGTACACGCCCCAGAGCGAGTCATCCTGGTTGAATGTATCCGGTGCGCCCCACATATCATAGGCGTGACATCCGGCAGCTTTTGACCTCAGCATTGCTTCCCACTGAAGCCGGTGGTTGAACATTAGGTCACGGTGTTCATCCAGGGACATGCCGTAGATATACCAGGCCCGCCCCTCAAAGCGAAAGATCACCACCGCACCGACAGGTTTGCCTTCCACTTCAGCAATCAGCGGCTCAGCCAGGCCAGCCTTAAAGAAGGTCTCCCAGACCGTTCGGTAATAAGTCTCATTACGGATCAGGAAATCATCTCGCACGGACGTATGCGCGTACATTTGATAGAGGAGGGGAATATCTTCAACGTTCCCGTGACGCACGGTGACACCACGGCGTTTTGACAGGCGGATGTTGTAGCGCGTTTTTGACTTCATGCGCATCAGGAGGGCTTCTTCATCTTCAACCAGGTCAACGACCACGGTATTCTTAAACTGGATCTGCTCCTCAGAAAAGACCCATCCGGTATCTCTTAGGAGTTCCTTCACCACCTCTCCTGATGAATTCACAGCAGAACCTGCTTCACCCGGAACACCGAACCCCACTGGCAGGTCGGGGTCGATTTTTATGAAGATGGCACCTTTTTGTTTCGCGAAACTTCGGAGGTCCGCCAGCACCTGACGGGCCAGTGCAGTGTCCGACCAGTCCAGAAGCGGGCCGCGCGGGACATACATCACACTCAGGCGCATGGCAAAGCCGCCCATATGAATTGAACGTTGAAGAACCTGTGCAGCCGCAATTACGCTGCCAGCCTCATCCCGCCACAGGAGCGGATAGGGAATCCAGTCGAACCGGAACTTGACCTGCCCCCATTCCCATGTCTGGAAGGCATGCGCACCCGGCAGGCCTTCTATCAGCGTATTCCATTGGGCTGCACTCTGGATGTCTACGAGTTCCAAGGATAAGGTACTCCTTCTAAGCTGCCGGTGACCTGCGCCGGTCAGCGATGATTTTGTAAGCTTTGTATACGAGGGGATTATATACACGGTCCCATGCGCCGATTGTGCGGCAGACTTCCCCGCCAAAGCCGCGCTTGAACCGATAGACACCCCATAAACCATCAGACCGTTCCAGGAAATTCTCTTCGAGGTCAGATTCTGGAAGGTCCGGCACACCCCACATATCATAAACTTTACATCCCCTTTGTTTAGCCCAGCGCATCGCTTCCCACTGCAGGGGATAGGTCGGCATGCGGTTGCGTTCCTTGTTGGTGGAAGCGCCGTAGAAATACCAGGCGGTATCGCTTTGTGCAAACGCCATCAATCCCGCCAGGGGTTGTCCCCGGTATTCAGCGATCAGGAGGGCACAGGTGTCCTGCTCGGAGAAGAGGTGAAATGCTCGCTGGTAGTATGCCAGGCTGTGGATCCCGAAAGCATCGCGTTCGCCGGTGGTTTGCATCATCCGGTGAAAAGCATGTACATCAGTGCTGGTATTGACGATGACTTCTTTGCGTTCCGCCAGGCGGATATTGTAACGGGTTTTGGATTTCATCCGCATGAGGATATCCTCTTCGGAACCTGCCAGGCTGACCAGGATGGTGCGCGGCGGCTGGATGGTCTGGCTGCATTTTGAAAAATTTACAAGTGCGTTTTCAATGAAGTCTTTTTCATCAAACTCCCAGATTTCAGGCTCGATCCGCAGGAAAATGGCGTGTTCTTCCCGGCAGAGCTCATCCACGGCTGACCAGAAGGCCTGCCAATCCCCATTCCCCACTGGGCCGCGGGGGATATATGCCACACTTAAGCCCAGAGGCAGGCGCTTGAACAGAACCAACGCGCCAATCTGTCCCTGGAGGATGAACCTTGGCGACCAGCCAAACCCGGCTTTCAGTTCACCCCAGGTCGCGGTTTGCAGGATATGCGCTTCAGGATGGCCCTGAATGAATCCGCCCCATTCCTCCGAGTTTACCAACGTCATGGTCTCCTTAAAAACGATGACATTGCCCCAACGGCGGCAATATCAATGATTGTGATTCCCAGTTGAAGCCTTAGGAAGCTATTCTACCATATCAAGGTGTGTCCCCTGCGCCTGGATGGCAGCTCCGGGGATGGTTTTGCTGAGGATGGCGAGGATCTCATCCGGTTTGCCCTCACGCGCCAGGCATACCAGATCATCAACCACAGCCTCCAATTCGCTGGCGGAGATGATTTCCTCGCTGTCCACACGGTTGATATCCGGATGCGTGGTGGGAGAGTAAGCAAAACCCTGATCCCAGAGGTCTTCGCTGAGTTTCTCGCCCGGGCGGATGCCCGTGAACACGATCTCGATATCCCGGCCCGGTTCCAGTCCGGAAAGGCGGATCAGGTCTTCCGCCAGGTCCAGGATGCGCACCTGCTGTCCCATATCCAGGATGTAATTTTCTCCACCTTCACTCATCGTTGATGCCTGCAGGACGAGGTGCACCGCTTCCGGGATGGTCATGAAATAGCGCCTCATATCCGGGTGAGTGACCGTGACCGGGCCGCCGGCAGCGATCTGGCGTTTGAACCTGGGAACTACACTGCCGCGGCTGCCCAGCACATTCCCAAATCGGACGATGCAGAAGGACTTCTGAAAGCGTTTGGCCGCATCCAGGGCCAGCATTTCGGCTATGCGCTTGGTGGCACCCATCACATTCACCGGGCGGATCGCTTTATCTGTAGAGATCAGAACGAGCCGTTGGGAATTGTTATCGAGTGCAGCCTGAACAAGGTTGCGCGTTCCCAGGATGTTGTTGGTCACCGCTTCCTCGATGTTCGTTTCCATCAAAGGGACATGTTTATGCGCGGCAGCATGGAAGATCACCTCCGGCTGCCAGCGGTCGAAGATTGTGGACAGGCGGGACCAATCGCGGATGTCTGCGATCAAAGGAACGATCTCACGCTCAGGAAAACTTTCCTTGAGTGTGAGAAGCGCTTCAAAAATGCTGTTCTCGCCATGTCCCAGCATAAGCAGTTTTTTTGGTTGGAGCTGGGCAATCTGGCGGCAGAGTTCGCTGCCAATTGAACCACCTGCACCCGTGACGAGGACGATTTTATCTTCCAATGATTTCCCCAGAGCATCGGTGTCCATCCGTACCGGCTCTCTGCGAAGCAGGTCGGCAATATCCACCTCTCGAAGGCGGCTGACACTCACCGCACCGCCCAGCAGTTCATAGATCCCGGGCATCGTTCGGAAGGCGACACTCCGCTGCTGGCAGATCTCTGTGACCTTGCGGAGAACCTTGCCGGAAGCGCTGGGGATTGCAATGATGACCTCATCTACATGATGTTTATCAAGGATGTCATCAATCTGGCCCAGGGGTGCAAGAACTGGTATTCCATGGATCTTACTGTCCTGCTTGGCAGGGTCATCGTCCAGAAAACCGATCGGTTTTTGATTCAATTGGGGATTCTTCTGCATCTCCCTGACGACCATTGCACCAGCGTCCCCTGCACCGATCACCAGCACCCACTTCTTGCGCCTCGGTAGGCCCTGCGAGCCTGTGGCGGCTGTTGATGAGCCTTCCGCCAGTAAGCGGAAGATAAAACGTAAGCCGCCGACGAACGCCAGCGACAAGAGCCAATCGATCACCAGGACGGAGCGCGGGAAACCAATGAATAACCCGCCGGCAACCAGGCCTAACATGATCATGGAAACGATCATAGATGCAGTTGTTACCGCAGAAAGGATCAGCAGGAGTTCACGGATACTGGCGTAACGCCATAGGCGGCGGTAGATGCCAAAGAAAAAATAAACCAGGGGTTTGATGACAATAACAATCCCGCACATCCACAATAAGGACAACTGGTAAGTGGGGAAAATGGCGATCAATTCCAGCCTGATCACGTAGCTTGCCAATACGGAGATCAGGCTCAGGAATACATCACCCATTAACAGGTACCGATTGCGAATGCGTTTGCCGAAAATAATCATTACAGCGATGCCTCAGCCTATTGACCTTTGAAACCGAGGACATTCCAGATGGTCCGCAGGATGATGGCTATGTCCAGGATCAGGGTACGATGTTCAATGTAATACAGGTCGTATTCAAGCTTGATGGCAGTTTCCTCCACCGTGCCGGCGTACCCAAAGTTGATCTGTGCCCATCCCGTTACGCCGGGCTTGACCAGCAGGCGCGCCCGGTAAAACGGCAGTGCTTTTTGGAAATGCGTCACCATTTGAGGGCGCTCCGCCCGGGGGCCGACCAGGCTCATCTCTCCACGGAGGACGTTCATGAATTGTGGGAATTCGTCGAGATGCGACCTTCTGAGGAACCAACCGACTTTGGTCACCCGTTCATCGTTCTCTTCGGCCATGAGCGCTTCGCCTTCTTTTTCAGCGTCACGGGCCATCGTGCGGAATTTGATGATCTTATATGGCTGCCCGCCGCGCCCCAGGCGTTCCTGCGTGAAGAAGATCGGGAAGCCGGATTCGAGGATGATCGCCAGGCTGATAAAGGGGAAGAGTACCACCATGATCAGCGTTCCGATCAGACCACCTGCGAAGTCAAGCAGTCGTTTTGTGAGCTGGTAGGTAGAACTGGTATAAGATTTCACAACGAAAGAGCGTACGACCCATTCCGGGTCGAGCAGGAAGATGGGAACGCGGCTCAGGATTTCTTCATAGACCTGGGGCATGGGCGTCAGCCGGATGCCCCTTTCCTGGGCAGCCAGGATTGCCTGGAACATCTCACCGTGCATTTCGCCGGTGATCGCCAGGATCAAATCGGTGATTTGGTGTTTCGAAATGAGTTGTGTCAGGTCTTGGCTGGAGCCGATCACCATGAAGTTTCCCAGCTTCTTCCCTACCTTTTTGGGGTCGTCATCGATTAATCCGGCCGTAAAGAAGGGTGGCGGCCATTGCTTGGAGATAACATCAATAATCGCCTGGCCTGCGTTTCCTGCGCCGATGATTAAAACACGGCGGAGCAGGTGCGGGGCTGTGAATATCCTGATATAGATCAGGCGCCAGATGATTGTAAGAAAGGCTGCGAAAGCGATGAAAAAAGCCACCCCTCGCCTGGGCAGTGAATTGGGCTCTGAGTAAAAATAAATCAGTAGATAAACCAGGGCATAGATCAGGATTGCCAGCCCAATCCCTTTGAGAGTCTCACGTGAGTTGCTGGCACGGTGCACATCATACAACTCGACCAGGAGGATCATCCAGAATACTGGAAGCAGGAAATACCACAGGGGAGGACGCTGGATGATGAATTCCAAAGAAAAATGCAGCCAGGCATCTCCGGCGGCCCAAAAGTACAGCGCAAGGAGTAATGCAGCCGCTGCCATAAGGATATCTCCCACCAGCAGGATCGCAATCCGCTCTGAGGCACGTAAGTGCCATCGTTTCGGTCTAGATTTAGAGTCCATAGCTTTCATTTTATCCTGTTTTTAGTTTTGGCGGGTGCAGGATGCTCCATAAGAATCCAGCTCCCCAGGTGAAATGCATGGTTACGATTGCCAGGGGGATGCCAATGAGAAACGACAGGTCTTTTTTCTTGAGTGCAAGCTGTATACCCGTGAGGATCAGAACAAGGATATAGATACAAATAACCGCCAGGAATCCCCACAATGCGATTCGAAAGAAGATCGCCAGCAGGGCGAGAACCGCCAATCCCAGAATGAACAGAGGAGGTAATGCCTGACGGAGCCTGACCGTCTCTGGATAACGATGCAGCATTTGCCATTTCCAATAGCCGTAGCGCCAGTACTGCCTTCCCAGTGCATACAGGCTCTTACGGGCATAATAGACCGAACGAATTTGCGGGTCCAGCCAGACCTTGCCCCCGGATTTGCGGATTCGGGCGTTGAACTCGTAATCCTCATTGGTCAGCAGGGTTTCATCAAACATGCCGACCTTATCAAGCAGCCGGTGGTAGAACGCACCGAAGGGCACGGTATCAACGTGGGCAGGCTGGTTAGCATAGCGGTAGCGTGCACCGCCCACGCCGATCGGATGTGCAGCAGCCGATGCAATGCTGCGGGCAATCCAGCCCTCTCCGCCCGGTTGGATTTCCCAAATGCCGCCCACATTTTGACCGCGACCCTCTGCCAGAGCATTAACAGAACGCTCGACGTATTCAGGGTGCGGTTTGGAATGGGCATCCATGCGAACAATGATCTCTCGCATGGAGGCATTAATCGCTGCGTTCAGAGCTGCGGGGATGGTTGAAGCTGGTTTCTCAATGACCTTGACGAGCAGGTCCTGGTGACCTTTCCCCCAGGTTTGGATTGCTGCAAGGGTGTCGTCTGTTGAACCGCCATCCGTGATGATAACTTCCATTCTTTCACGCGGGTAGGTCTGGGCGTACAGGGCATCTAGTACCAGGCTGATCGTGGCTTGCTCGTTGAAGCAGGGAATGATAATTGAGACCTCAGGTGGCATTGTCTTTTCCGGATTTCATAGTAGAGAGCGTATTTTTACCACATATCCAGGAGAATCCCCAACCAGATGTGAACGTAGATTCTTTCAAATCTGGATGAGGATTCTTGTTTGGCTGATCTAAAGGGATCAGGATTGTGAATGTCATTCTTCACTGTGCTGAAGGGCAACAGCTTCAATTTCAACTGCTGCGCCCTTTGGCAGTGCACCGACCTGGAAAGCTGAACGAGCAGGGAAATCCTCGGTAAAGAATTCACCGTAGATCTCATTCATCAACCCAAATTCACCGATGTCTTTCAGAAAGACTGTGGTCTTGACCACCAGGTGCAACCCGCTTTCCGCAGCTTCCAGGACAGCTTTAAGGTTGGTCAGCGCCTGACTCGTTTGCGCCTGTATCCCGCCTTCAACTAATTCACCGGTCTGCGGGTCCATGCCTAATTGACCCGCGGTGAAGATCAGATGCCCTGTTGATACGCCGGCAGAATAAGGTCCGATTGCTTTCGGTGCGCCATCTGCGATGATGACAGATTTCTTATGTGGAGAAGATATCATAGTGTTCCTTCCTTTGGAAATTATTAGAAAACCATATTGAAAATTATAACATCGACAGCAGGGGGATTTTCCAAGGACAGCGAAGTAAAGGATTCGGAGATCACTGCCTTGCCGAAGAACAGCGTTCTAAAGGATCAACCCGCCGTGATAGCCGTAGCACCAGGTGACCTAGTAGCGGTCTTCCAGCCAGATAACAATCGGGTCGTAATCAACTTCAAAGCGAGCCAGTTCGGGATCGGCATATTCCCAGGGGGTCGGATCATTGTCGATTTCCAAATTTATGCCATTCTTGCTGAAGCCGTGGTGGATGTTCAACTCGCGCTTTTTATGGTCGCAGCGGAACACTCGCGGCGCAGTCAACCGAATTTGGATTGTAAATTTTTACGGATTCAATTTATAATCAAGATACAGGTAATATACTTACCTGATTGGCAAGATGTAATACTGTAACCATCGTCCACTAAATTTCAAAGGGATAAAAGGAGAAATTAATGGCAAAAATCATTGATATAGAGGGAATTGGACCTTATTACACTCAGCGTTTATCCGCGATCGGCATTACAACAACCAATAAACTTCTCAAACAAGGTTCGACACCCAAAGGTCGCGAAGAAATTGCCCACAAGACCGGAATCAGCGGCAATTTAATCCTGGAGTGGGTCAACCATGCAGATCTTTACAGGATCAAAGGCGTTGCCGAAGAGTATTCCGACCTTTTAGAAGAAGCGGGTGTAGATACGATTCCGGAACTGGCGCAGCGCAACGCGATTAACCTGTATGCGAAACTTGTAGAAGTCAATCAACAGAAACACCTGGTTCGCCAGCTCCCCTCGCAGGGACAGGTAGTGGATTGGATTGAGCAAGCAAAAGCCATGCCCAGGATGATCCATTACTAAAGCCTATTTATCAGACTCGACCAGCAGGATTCATAAACCAGTTGCCTTGTTTTCATCACAGGGGATTCATCCGCGTTAATGATCCTGTGAAAAGATGGGTGTCACACTAGGGATATTTTCCCCATTGGTAGATACTCGGTAGCGTTTATCTAATTTGTTCAGGTCGTAACCTGCCCATCTATTGATTGTTGGAAGTAATGAATCGTTACCAGGTAATTGCTGTTGAGATGTAAATTAATCTCTGGGATGAGACATTACCTTTGAGGAGATGTAAAGGAGGTCCTATTGCCATAGATTTGAGAATCACTTAACCATTTCTCTATGGTTAAAGGGGCTGAGCCGAGTTTGAGTAATCAGCCCTGGTAAATCTATTCGAATTGTAAAAAGGGTTTTGGTTGATAGGTTGTAATTCAGGAATTGAATAAGGTTATAATGATAAAAAACACATCATCAATCATATAAAAGGAGAAATCATGAAAGACTTGTTTAAAATTAAAACACGGACCATTGTAGCCATCGGAATTGGCGCTGCACTCTTCATGCTTTTATTCATGTACGTTAAGATCCCATCACCTGTACCTGAGACAAGCTTCCAAACCGCCTATGGCCTGGGTTCATTCCTGGCCGCGCTCTTTGGCCCCATCGCAGGTGCCCTGATCCAATTCATCGGTCATGCACTCAGTGATGCAGTTCAATATGGCTCTCCATGGTGGAGTTGGGTGATCGCCAGCGGCGTTGCTGGTTTTGTCTTCGGCTTCGCTATGAAATACGTCAAAGTCAGTGAGGGTCAGCTCAAGGTTAAAGATATCTTGATCTTTAACCTGATCCAGATCATTGGCAATGCTCTCGCATGGATTGTGGTTGCCCCCGTACTCGATATCCTCATCTATCAGGAACCTGCCAACTACGTCTTCACACAGGGCGTCACTGCTGCGATCATGAATGTCATCAGCGCCGGTGTTATCGGCACCTTGCTGCTGGTTGCCTATGCGGCCATCACACCGAAGAAGGGCAGCTTGAAGAAAGCTGAGTAAGCAAGCGGAATGATCGGTAACCCGCGTCAATGATAATTTGGATGGCTGTCGATTTTGATTTCGGCAGCCATCTTTCATTTAAGGTTTCGTCACTCTGGCAAGGATATATGTTGATTCCGGCCCTTTTACATTCCCGATAATTAGGTACAATAAAATTTCATCACAAAGCGATTGGTTTACACTGCATGGATAAACAAGCAATTATTGAATTTAAAGATTTTACATTTCAATATTTCAGCCAGGCTGAACCCACATTGTATGATATCAACCTGAAGATCTTTCCTGGTGAAAAGATCCTCATTGTGGGGCCCAGCGGCAGTGGAAAAAGTACCCTCGGCCACTGCTTGAACGGTTTGATTCCTTTTTCCTACAAAGGAACAATTCAAGGGTCGTTGACCCTCAAAGGTGAAAACAACCTCGATCAGGATATCTTCAAACTCTCAAAGTCGATTGGCACGGTCCTGCAGGATTCCGACAGTCAATTCGTGGGACTGACAGCCGGTGAGGATATTGCCTTTGCTCTGGAAAACGATAGTATCCCGCATGAACAGATGCATGCGCGTGTGCGTAAGGTTGCCAAAATGGTGGATATGGACAGCCTGCTGACCTCGTCGCCATTTGAACTCTCCGGAGGTCAAAAACAGCGGACTTCGCTGGCTGGTGTGATGGTCGATGATGTGGATATCCTGCTCTTTGATGAGCCGCTGGCGAACCTGGACCCGGCTACCGGGAAAACAGCGATTGAGATCATTGACGACATCCACAGACATTCCGGAAAGACGGTGATCATCATTGAGCACCGCCTTGAGGACGTTCTTCACCGGTTTGTTGATCGAATCCTCGTCATCAGGGATGGCCGGATCATCGCCGATATGGATGCTCATGCCCTGGTTTCATCCGATATCCTCACTGAGACCGGAATCCGTGAACCGCTGTATGTCACAGCCCTGAAATACGCCGATGTGAAAGTGACGGAGGCGTTGAAACCGGGGTATATCACCACCCTGAACGGCGCAAGTGCAAAGACAGCGGTCATTGATTGGCATAATAAGATCCAACCTCCGCCTGATAAATCACCCGCACCGCCGATCCTGAGTATGGAGAATATTAATTTCTCCTATGATGGTATCCGTCCCGTTCTGCAAGATATTAATTTCACCATCCGCGTGGGAGAGATGGTTTCCCTGGTGGGGAAGAACGGCGCGGGTAAATCCACCCTATCAAAGCTGCTCTGCGGTTTTGAAAAACAAGACACAGGTATAATCCGGTTCTTTGACGAGGATATCAAAGATAAAACGATCAAAGAGAGGGCGGAGATCGTAGGTGTGGTGCTGCAGAACCCCAACCAGATGATCTCAAAGCCGCTGATTTATGATGAAATTGCGCTGGGATTGCGCTTCCGGCAGGTGCCGGAGGATGAAATCAAAACCAGGGTTGATAAGGTCCTCAAGATCTGCGGGTTATCTCCCTTTATCGAATGGCCTATTTCTGCCCTGAGCTATGGCCAAAAGAAACGCGTAACCATTGCTTCAATCCTGATTCTGGGGCCCAAAATCCTGATCCTGGATGAACCGACAGCGGGGCAGGACTACCGGCATTACACAGAGATCATGGAGTTCCTGGTAGAAATCAACAAGATGGGCGTGACGATCATCCTCATTACCCATGACATGCACCTGATGCTGGAATACACGCCGCGGGCTATCGTTTTATCGGAAGGTCATATTGTCGCAGACACCGCAGCTTCCGTTGTTCTCACGGATAACCGGGTGATTGAGAAGGCAAACCTGAAAGAAACCTCGCTTTTCAACCTGGCGCAAATGGTTGATATCCCGGATGGTACCGCTTTTGTCCAGGGATTCATCGATTATGAGAGGAGGTTGAAGAACCGGTGAACGCTAAAATCAAGCTGTTCTCTTACGATCGTGTCGATACCATCATCCACCGCCTGTCAGGGCTGACCAAGCTGATCTGCTTCCTTCTCCTCACCTTCGCCGTGATGTATTCTTATGATATCCGCGTGATCCTGCTCGTCATGGCATTTTCCTTTGCAATCTTAATTATCTCAAAGGTCAAGTTCTCGCAAATCCGCACAATGGTGCTCTATGTCCTGGTCTTTATTCTTGTTAACTCAATTATTTCTTTCCTGTTTAACCCGGAAATGGGCGTTGAAATCTATGGGACACGGCATGTGATTGCACCGCTTCCTGGAAAGTATGATCTGACTCAGGAACAGCTTCTTTATTCTGTGACAAAGATCTTTAAATATGCCTCTGTGATCCCGTTTGGGATGATCTTTCTGTTCACGACCAATCCAAGTGAGTTTGCTTCCTCGCTGAGTCGTGTGGGCACGCCCTATCAGGCTTCCTATGCTGTTGCCCTCACCCTGCGCTATTTCCCGGATATTCAGCGTGATTATCGCGATATCAGCCTGGCCCAGCAGGCCCGAGGTCTGGACCTTTCCCGGAAAGCCAAACTCGGTCAGCGGTTCAAGAACTCGTTGATGATCGTCATCCCCTTGATCTTTTCATCCCTGGAAAGGATTGAACTGATCAGCAACGCCATGGATTTGCGCGGCTTTGGGAAAAACAAAAAGCGCACATGGTACACGGCGAGGAAGTTTGAACGCAGGGATTATGTTGCCATCATCATCTCTGTTTTGATCTTTCTGGGCACGATCAGCGTCTCAATTTTCATCAACCATAGCCGGTTTTTCAACCCGTTCATTTAAGGAGGGAACTGTGAAACCAATCCTTGTTTATCAAACCGATTTCAGCTATGCGGAAGGCGCAGTCTGCGCAATGTATGGCGTGGTGAAAAGCATGGACCGAGAACTGGAGATTATTGATGGGACCCATGAAATCCCCAAATTTGATACCTGGAGCGCCTCCTACCGCCTATACCAGTCCATGTCCTTCTGGCCAAAAGGCACGATCTTTGTGTCCGTTGTAGACCCCGGGGTCGGCACCAGGCGTAAGGCATGTGTGGCAAAAACCGTGGATGGATATTACGTTGTCACGCCCGATAACGGTTCACTGACTCATCTTAAACATTGGGTGGGGATCGCAGCTGTGCGTGAGATCGATGAAAAGGTGAATCGCTTAAGGGGGAAGAATACTGAAGATGTGAGCGTCTTCCACGGACGTGATCTATTTTCTTACTGTGCAGCGCGGCTGGCCAGCGGGCAGATTGATTTTGAGGGTGTAGGCCCTGAATACCCGATGGACGAGATCGTCCTTCATCCACTGCATGAGCCGACATTTGGCAGGGGAGAGGTGCATGCCGTCTTTGAGATCAGCGACCCGCATTTTGGCAACCTGTGGACCAATATCCCCACCAGAGACTTCCTCAGGGCGGGTTTTGCCTATGGCGGTCGATATCAACTCATCGTCCGGCATGAGGGTGAAGAAGTATTCTCGCAGCGAGTCTTGTTTCACCAGTCCTTCGGCTTCGCTGAAAAGGGGTCCGTGATCATTTACAACAATGAACTCATGCGGATTTCGGTGGCGGTCAACCAGGGCAGCTTCTGTGAAATGTACAAACTTGGCTATGGGCCGGATTGGCAAGTTGCGATCCGCGAATGACCCCTCGCCAAATTCCTGAGATATGACATAGAAATTAATTAAAGAATTTCATTAATATTAGTTGATGGGAGGGGTTATAATCGGCAGTGTCCTTTACAATGAGAAAAAAGATAACAATGAGATCAAATTCAAATAATGTTTCTTCCCTGCCGTCCAGGTATCTTCTTCGCATTATCGCAATCGTAACCCTGGTCATCACTCTGACCGCCTGCGCTGTCCAAATCCCAATACAATCACAAAATGATCCTGCGCCCAGTGGAGAAGATCTTCCTGCCAGCACACCAACAACAGATCCTCCAGATGAACCGGTCAGCTTCTATGTGGATGGATCGGTCCCATTGGGAATGATCAATCTGGATACTTTGCCGGACTTCATGCACAGCGATGCGGATGAAGCTTTCTTGTGGTTCGGTCCAGAGTCACAGGCTCCAGAAGGCGATATCCTGGCGATAGCTGAATGGATATATGCACTGGCCGCACCTTTCCCGACTCTCATAGATGATGTCGGCTTGTCCGATTTGACAGCCTTCTGGCGGGGAGAAGCGGACGCTGTACTCTCTTCAGCAACAAAACTGTACGTTCCCAAGTCCCTTGCTGGCAGGCTGGATTCCCGTTGGGGGGACCATGATGCTTCATTTGTTGAAACATACGAGAGCATCCCTGACCCAGATGCACTCTGGGACGAGAATGCCTGGGCGATCTTACCTTTTGATTCACTCGGTGTTGAACTCAAGGTCATCAGCGTGGATGGAGTTTCGCCGCTTTCTAACGATTTCGATCCGGAGGTTTATTCTCTGATATTCGAGTATGTCCTCGCTATGAATGAAAACAGCGATAATGATATATCCGAACACGATATCCTGCTTCTTTCAGAAGCCGTTCAAAATACCAACCGAGACCCGGATAAACTCACCACGCTGGTGATGACGGGTGTGACGGCGTTGGTCAGGGCGACGGCGTACAAGATGGAAATCAACGGTGTGACTTACCCGGGCGAAGAGATCATTAGCTGGCTCAGCGAAGCAGACCTGACCCATATCAGCAACGAAGTTTCCTTCTACGATGGTTGTCCCTATCCCGACCCGAACTACAGGTCCCTCTTTTTCTGCAGCAATCCGGATTATATTGAACTGTTTGATTTTGTAGGTGCAGATATCATTGAACTGACCGGGAATCATAATAACGATTCACTCGTCAAGTATGGAGTGGATGTGGTTCCCTTTTCCCTAGACCTCTATGAAGCGTACGGGATGGAATATTACGGTGGTGGACTCAATCTGGAAGATGCCTCTTCAGCGGCCCTGGTGACCCACAACGACAACAAACTGGCATTCATCGGCTGCAATTATTCGGGCCCGGATTACGCCTGGGCGACCGAGACCGGCGGCGGATCTGCACCTTGCGGCGACTACCAGTGGATGGTGGATGAGATTGAGAGACTCACCGATGAAGGCTACCTGGTCATCGCCACTTTCCAGTATGAGGAGAATTATTCCAATACAGCCGGTGAAAAGCAGATCAAGGATTTCAGTCTGATGGCAGAAGCCGGCGCAGTGATCGTGAACGGCAGCCAGGCGCACCGCCCGAAAGGGATGGCTTTCGACCAGGGCGCTTTCGTTGATTATGGGTTGGGCAACCTGTTCTTTGACCAGATGGGTATCGTTGATGATTACGGCAACCAGATCTTACAAACCCGCTGGGAGGTCATCCAGCGGCACACCTTCTATGATGGGCAGCTCCTGAGTACAGAGTTGCTGACGGCCATGCTCGAGGATTATGCGCAGCCGCGGCCGATGACCGAGAAGGAGCGCCTGGTCTTCTTGGAGGAGATTTTCATGGCCAGTGGATGGGCCCCACGGTAAAATCATTGTAATGACCGAATTAAGTTAAGCGAGAATATGTGTATGGTTTCAATTGCAGAATTTTCGAAAGAATCCCTCTACACCATCAAAGTCCTGAGCGAACGCACCGGCGTTAAACCAGTGACACTGCGCGCTTGGGAAAACCGTTATAACTTGCTTGAACCGGTGCGGCAGGAAAACAACTACCGCCTCTATTCCGACCGCGATATCCAGGTCATCCGCTGGATAACCCACAGGATGGAGGATGGATTATCCATCAGCAGCGCTGTCTGGGAGTATCAGGGGATGCGTGATCGGGGGACCTGGCCGGAAGCTCTTCCTACTGCGTTTGCACCCAAACCGAAAGGGGTTCCTCAGCACCCACCAGAAGTCTATGCCGATAGGTTATTTCAGGCATTGACCGCGCATGATGAGTCAGAAGCAAGGAAAATCATTGCTTCCATACAGAGAATATTCGACCTGAAAACAATCTTCTTTGAAGTCTTCCAGCCCTGCCTGTATGAGACCGGTGAGGCCTGGTACCGAGGTGAAATCCGCATTGCGACAGAGCATTTTGCCTCATCGATTATCCGCGGAGTCCTGATGAATCTGCTGCAAGCATTCCCGGTTTATGGAAGTGCTCCCAAACTCCTGATCGGTTGTGGGCCGGAAGAACAGCACGAGATAGCGCCATTGATGCTCTCCGTTCTATTGCGGCGGGAAGGCTATCAGGTGGAATTCTTGGGTGCAGACCTGCCGGTTGATGACCTGGTGATCTATGCTGATGATGTCAAACCGGATATGATTATCCTTTCAGCTGGATTTGAGCATACTGCCAGACTGCTTTTTTCAATGCAGGAACGCTTGAATGAATTACCCAATCAACCCAAACTCGGTTTTGGTGGGCGTTATTTCAATAAGAATGAACAGGCAAGATCAAAAATGGACGGGGTTTTCCTGGGGACGAATCTGGATCAGGCTATCCGTAATATCCATGAATTGTTAGATTAATTGATTTTATCGGGCTTTTTCCGGCGGACGATTGCATCTGTCATACGGGCAACCCTTACCATCTGTCTTACATCATGCACCCGGATGATATCTGCCCCGCGGGCAATGCTCAACGCCACAGCCGCTGCTGTGCCTTCAATACGTTCGTCTGGCGGCAAGTTTAGAGTGTATCCGATGAAGGATTTGCGCGATGGCGCGACAAGCAGGGGATATCCCAGCGATTTTATCTCATCCAGCCGATCTGTGAGTTCCAAATTTTGCTCAATGGTTTTACCAAACCCGATTCCAGGGTCCAGGATGATCAGCTCGTCCGGAATGCCTTTTTTTTGCGCCAGTGCAACACTATTCAGCAATTCTTCACGGATATCATTGATCAGGTTTTTATAGTGTGAACCTACATAACGCGCACCCAGCTGGTTTTTCCATTTCGTATACCCCGGCGCTGCGCGGTTATGCATCAGGATGACGGGGACCTGAAATGCCGCAACAACCTCTGCCAGCTTCGGATCCGCGCGCAGTCCCCATATATCATTAACCCAACCCGCTCCGGCCTCAAGGGCTTTTTTAGCAACTCCAGGTTTATAGGTGTCAATGGATAACAGCGCTTCAGGGAAGGCGTATTTGATTGCTTTGATCACAGGGATCACGCGTTCCAGTTCCCTTGATCCCCTTACCGGTCTTGCTCCTGGGCGGGTGCTTTCCCCGCCTATATCGAGGATATCCGCGCCATCCTGCAGGAACTGTTCTGCCTGCCTGAGACCTGCGTCAACGACCTCCCCCCTGCGCATCAACCCATCACCTGAGAAACTATCCGGCGTGACGTTGATGATCCCCATGATATAGGTGCGCTTACCCCAGGGAAACGGAGAATTTGTTTCTTGACTCATACTAACTCTCTTATTAATCTTCGTCTTCGACCTGTTCATCCACAGCCCTGGCTTCGACCACAAGATCTACCCGGTCTATCGCGCCGCCCAGGCTGTAGAGCGTTAGTTCGAAGGACTGATCTGACCCGGCAGGTAATGAAGCCGCGCTGTCCCAGCGGCGGACGGCGACGATCCGACCGGCACTATCGAAAGCCGCTGCACTGATCCACACATAGGCTGCATCAGGGCTATCTATTGGAAGGTGGATGACGCCGCTGACTGTGGCTGCCAGTGTGCTGTTATTAAATCTCACATCCTCATCAGTGATCTCTGCTTCCAGATAACGCGAATCATCCGCCATCACGGGTAGGAAAAAATCGATCTTCGCGGAAGCGGTGAAGTCATCGAGGACGGGCGACTGAAAATAAGCGATCAAGGGCAGGGATTCCCCTTCCGGGAGCAGGTTCAATGGCATTGTGGCGATTTCCTCCCGGGTTTGATCTCCTGCACTCAAAGTGATGATTGCAGAGACATTTTCAAGCGCACCGGTCTTGGCACTGTCCACCAGGATAAAGCACCACAGCCCCCCGAGCGAATCCGAGTAACAATCCGGTTCTCCAAGGTCTGTTGGGTCCGGAGTCCCAGATGGGGTTTGGGTAGCTGTTGGATCGGTTTCACTGGTTGCAGTCGCAGTTGGCGCGGGTGTGGGCGTGATGGGAATCAATAAAGATGTCCCAACGGACATCGCCCGCGGGTCAACGGAAGGATTGGCGGTCATGATTGCCTGAGGGCTGACGCCGAAAAGATAGCCAATGCTGTACATATCATCTCCAAGCTGCACCTCGTAATAAACCGGCGTCATGGTCGGTGTGGGGGTCAGCGAGGGTGTTGGGCGGGTAATTTCTGTTGGTGAAGGTGAAGCCGTATCGGTAGGATGGGGACTCAATGTCCCAGTCGGTGAGGTGGTCTCATCCACTGCTTCCTGTGCACAGGCAGAAACTAACACCCCAATCAACCCCACGAGGAGAATGGCAGTTTTCCATCGTCTTCGCATGTTGGGATTATACCAGTGAAGGAAGATTCAAATCAAAACGGGAATTCTTATGGATATTAGAAATCCGTAAGAAGTTCTCCTATGTACTTGCCAACGCCTTCCAAGGGTACTATAATCTTGAAGTATTAATAATAGAAAGTAAGAAGTAAGTTATGCCTACCTATACCTATCAGTGTGATAATTGCGGTATCCGATTTGATCAATTTCAACATTTTTCAGAAGATCCGCTGACCGTTTGCCCCGAGTGTGGGGAACCCACCCTGCGCAAGATTTTTCAACCGGTTGGTATCGTCTTTAAGGGGAAAGGTTTTTACGCCACGGATAACCGCTCTCCTTCAGGGCAGACCTTCAGTTCTGAAAAAGACAGCTCAGAAAAGAAAGAAACCGGAAGCAAGACGGAAACGAAAGCTGAAAGCAAGAAAAGCACAAAAGAATCGGGTAAAGATTGACCAAAATTTGATCCCTGATCATATACGGCTGCTGATAGAAGCGGCCGTTTTCTTTTTTAACAATCAGGTATGGGGTGGTATCTCTGGCGAGATTGATTTTACTGCGCTCCTCTTGCCATTAATCAGGGTTATTCGCCGCACCGCCGAATGACGGTTTGCGCTATAATCCTAGTATCGTTACTCTCAATGGAATGAGTGTTGGATTATGAAACAGTTACTCCAAAATATGAAGACCGGTGAAACCCAGGTGGCGGAAGTCCCCGTTCCCCAGGCTGGAGAGGGGATGGCACTGGTTCAAACAGCAACCTCCCTTGTTTCCGCGGGGACAGAGCGAATCCTGGTCGAATTTGCCAGGAAAGGTATGCTGGGCAAAGCGCAATCCAGACCGGACTTGATGCGCCAGGTGATCAATAAAGCGCGGCTGGAAGGGCTCCTGACCACATTTGAGGCAGCGATGAACAGGTTGGACCAGCCCATGGCACTCGGCTATTCTTCAGCAGGCACCATTCTGAAGGCCGGTCCTGGCTTGGCTGGCTTCCGCGCCGGTGACCGGGTTGCCTGTGCTGGCGGCGGTCACGCGGTGCATGCGGAATTCGCGGCTGTACCGCAAAATTTATTGGTTCTAATCCCCGGATCGGTGGACTTTGATCAGGCAGCCTTCACCACGGTCGGTGCGGTCGCTATGCAGGGCTTCCGTCTGGCGGATGTCCAGGTGGGGTCGCGGGTTGCTGTGATTGGGCTTGGCCTGCTGGGGCTTCTGGCCACAGGCATAGCTTCTGCTGCCGGCTGCCAGGTGCTGGGCGTTGACCTGGATCCAAAGCGGATTGAGCTCGCAAAGCAGATGGGTGCTTCTATTGCGGTGAACAGGAACCAGGCAGTTGAAGTTGCCATGTCGTTCACAAAGGGCGCAGGCGTGGATGCCGTCTTGATCTGCGCCGCGACCGAGTCAAATGACCCGGTTGAGCTGGCTGCTGACCTTGCCCGCGACCGAGCCAGAGTCGTGGCGGTCGGTGCGGTGGGCCTCCGAATTCCCAGGAATGCCTATTACGAAAAAGAATTGGCTTTAATCATCTCGCGTTCTTATGGGCCGGGGCGTTACGATGTCAATTACGAAGAGAATGCCCAGGATTACCCCATCGGGTATGTGCGCTGGACAGAAGCACGGAACATGGAAGCCTTTCTGGACCTCCTGGCGCAGGGCAAGCTGGATGTCTCCCCGTTGATCACACACCGCATCCCGATTGAAGAGGGGAAACGAGCTTATGACCTTATCACGGGGGAGGAGGATTATCTGGGCGTCCTTCTGACCTATGGCAAGAAAAACCTTCTGGAAGAAAACCGCATTCCCAATTTATCTGCACCGACCATGCGGGTAACGCCGGGTGGGGTCTTGGCGTTGGGCGTGCTTGGCGCGGGGAATTATGCACTGGCAACCTTCCTACCGGTGGTTAAAAAGGTGGGGGGCGTTGCACCGGTCGGGATCGTTTCAGCGACGGGCACAAGCGCGCAATATGCTGCCCGGCGCTATAGTTTTGGGTTTTCAGCCAGTGACCCGGATGCGGTCATCCAGGACCCGGCGATCAACCTGGCTGCCATACTGACACGGCACCATCTGCACACGCCCCAGCTCATTAAAGCGCTCAAGGCTGGGAAGAATGTTTATTGTGAAAAACCGCTGGCAATCGACGCGGGTCAGCTGAAGAAAGTCATCCGTGTTTTGAAGAAGGAAGACCAGCCTCTCTTGATGCTTGGGTTCAACCGTCGTTTCGCGCCGCTTGCGAAGCAGTTGAAAGCCTTCGTTGATCAGCGCCAGGAACCCATGTTCGCTCATTTTCGGGTCAACGCCAATATTCTACCTCCCGACCACTGGCTGATCGACCGTAAAGTTGGCGGCGGGCGCATCATCGGCGAAGGCTGCCACTTCATTGACTTCCTGACTTTCCTGGTGGGGGAACCCCCCGCTGAAGTCACCACAAAAGGGCTGCCGGACGAGGGTAAATACAGCGAGGATAATGTTGTCATGACCTTCCGCTTCCCGGACGACTCGATTGGTGTGGTAAGCTACCTGGCGAATGGCGATAAAGCTTTCCCCAAGGAATACCTGGAGGTCTTCAGCGGCGGGCGCGTGGCCGTCCTGCATGACTGGCGGAAACTCGAGATGGTGGTAAAGGGGCGCAGGAAAGTGAAGCGTCACCACCTGCGGCAGGATAAAGGTCATCGGGCTGCCTGGGATGCTTTCCTCAAAGCAATCCAGATCGAATCTGAACCGCCGATCCCCTATGCGCACATGATCGGGGTCACCCAGGCTTGCTTTGCCGCTGTGGAATCTCTGCACAGCGGGGAATCCATCCCAATTTCACCTCCCGAATTATCCTGATCTATAACGGAGGACAGGATTGAAGGGCGTTGGATCATTTTCCAGAACCATCTCGATCATAACTGTATCGGTTTTCTTGTCCGGCTGCGCTTGGGCGCCTGCGGTGGCACCCAACGTGCAGCATGCAACCCCGGAAGCATCGCAGGATGACTCCTGGTGGACGCCAGAACCCGGACTTACCTGGCAGGTCCAATATGTTGGTGAGATCGATCTTGACGTTGATGTGGAAGTCTACAACCTCGACCTTTTTGAGACCAGCGTCGAGGATATCCAGTACCTGCATGCAAAAGGGATCAAAGTCATCTGTTATCTCAATGCCGGTTCGTGGGAGGACTGGCGTCCGGACAGCGATACTTTCCCTGTGCGTGTTCTGGGGGATGATTATGAGGGCTGGCCTGGTGAGCGCTGGCTGGATATCCGTCAGATTGACCTGCTGGCACCGATCATGACTGCCCGCCTTGATCTTTGTGCAGATAAGGGCTTTGACGGGGTGGACCCGGACAACCTGGACGGCTATCAGAATGCAACTGGTTTTGAGCTTAAACCCGAAGATCAGCTTGCCTATAACACCTGGCTGGCAGCAGAAGCTCACCGGCGCGGCCTGGCGATCGGGCTCAAGAATGACCCCGACCAGGCGTTGGAACTGGCAGCTTATTTTGACTGGGCAACTGTGGAAAATTGCTTTGAGGAGGATTGGTGCGATTTGATGATGCCCTTTATCCAGGATAACAAACCCGTTTTCGCAATCGAGTATACTGAGGAGAACATCACCTTAGATGATTTCTGCAGCCAGGCGGCTGAGCTTTCCATTGACGTACTTCTCAAACACCGCCAGCTTGATGCTTGGCGTGCGGCCTGCCCCTGAACCGGTGAATTATCATGAATCGTTTTGAAAAAATAATCAAAGCCATCCGTGAATTAGGGCTTCAAAAGCTCTGGTTTTATGCCTGCTACCAGTTCGGGCTGCGCTGTGGTCACTACCGCAGGGCAACGCCTTTCATCCAGCCTGAGTATATTGGAATACCGGGTTTACCGGCGTATGAAAAAATTCCTGAGATTTCAGAAGCGCAGTTGAACCTACTCCTCGCAGAAGCAGACCGGGTCTGCGGCGGAGAGGTGCGTCTTTTCGGTGGGGACTTTGTCCCCCTCGACCTAGAAGGAGGGGCATCTGAACTGCATTGGACTGCCCTGGAAAAATTGCCGCCGGAAGGGGATATCAAATTCATCTGGGAACCCGCGCGCTTTGGCTGGGCGATCACCCTGGCGAGGGCATACGCCTTCAGCGGTGATGACCGTTATGCAGCGGAATTCTGGAAGAACACCCTGCATTTCTTGAATGTTCATCCTCCAAACCGCGGCCGGCAGTGGCAGTCCGCACAGGAAGTCGCCATTCGCTTGATGTCTCTGGTTTTTTGTGATCGCGCCCTGGGGGACGCACCGTCATCTTCGCCAGAGAATCGGGCGCGCCTACGGCAGGCGGTCGCGGACCACGCTGCACGGATCATGCCCACACTGGTATACGCCCGCGCCCAGAACAACAACCATCTCCTTTCGGAAGCGGCAGGGCTTTTCACCGCCGGATGCTACCTTCCCGACCACCCGCAGGGAGCGAAGTGGCGGATAACCGGTTGGCGCTGGCTGAATTGGGGATTCCTAAACCAGATCGATGAGTTTGGAACCTATATCCAGCACAGCGTTAATTATCACCGGCTGATGCTCCAAATCGCCCTTTTCACAGACCACCTCAGGCGAGAAGGGGGTGAACTGGTGTGGCCTTCTGCCACGCTTAAACGCCTTGGGGCTGCCACGCGCTGGCTGTGGGCGCTGACAGACCCGGAGACAGGTCGAGCCCCAAACCTGGGCGCTAACGATGGGGCTTATATCTTCCCACTGACGCAGAAGCCATTTGATGATTTCCGTCCGGTTGTAGATGCAGCAGCTAAAGTTTTCCTCGATCGGGACATCTACAAAAAAACTGGCCTGACTGAGATGGCGGGTTGGTTTGGCCTCTCTGCAGCAGAAAGCACTGAAGATTGGACACCGCAAGCCTTTGATATGCTGCGGATCGGCCAGACGCAGGGGCGCGCCTTCATCCGATCAGCACTCTTCAACGACCGGCCTTCCCACGCCGACCAGCTTCACGTGGACCTGTGGTGGCGCGGCGTCAACATCGTCGGTGATCCTGGTACCTACCTGTATAATACGCCGCAGCCCTGGGAAAATGCGCTCAGCGGTACGCAGGTACACAACACCCTGACCCTGGACGGGGAGGATCAGATGCAGCGGGTGGGGCGCTTCCTCTGGATGGATTGGGCGCAGGCGGAAGTTCTGGCGCATGAAATTGACGATCGTGGAAGATTGAAGTGGGTCAAAGCAGAGCATGACGGTTATTGCAGGATGGGCGTTCGCCACCAGCGCACCCTTAGCGCAGGAGAGGACGGCTGGGTCATCACGGATGAGGTCCTCCCGTGCAGCGGACACGAAAATGATGTTCACGAGGTGCGCCTGAGCTGGCTCCTGCCGGATTGGGAATGGGAATTCAAGAATAAATCCATGCTGCGGCTGTCAGGCCCGGCCTTTCCCTTCACGCTGGAGGTCAAAGGGGTTGACCGGATAAATCTTTTCTCAGCCGGCGAATCACATTACGGGGAACTTGAAGCAAATCCGACCTGGGGATGGACATCGCCCACCTACAGCGTCAAGAAGCCCGCACTGTTGATGATAGCGGAGACCACGCATAAACTTCCCCTGAAGATCACATCCATCTTTCGTTGTATAGGTTGAACACCGAAAAATCATCGTTCTGCTAAATCCTAACACTAAATAAATACGCCCTAATTTCCAACATTCCTTTCCTCACCCAATGCCACCTAATATCGAGTAAAATGTTAACAATATGCATATCCTGCTGATCCATCAGGCTTTTGCGGCGCTGGATGAACCCGGCGGCACGCGACATCACGAACTGGCAAGGTACTTGAGAGGGCAGGGCCACCAGGTCACCATCATTGCCAGCCCGGTCAGCTACCTGACAGGCACCAGCAAAGGCAAGCGGGTCAGGAAGCAGATTGATGACCTGGGTGTGACCATTATCCGCAGCTGGACGCTGCCTGCACTGCACCGCTCCTTCATCTGGCGGGTATTCAGTTTCCTCAGTTTCATGGTCTCGTCTTTCATCAACGGATTATTTATCCGCAAAGTTAATCTGGTCTGGGGAACCACCCCGCCTATCTTTCAGGGACCGACCGCCTGGCTGCTGGCAAGGTTGAAGGGTGTCCCGTTCCTGCTGGAGGTGCGCGATCTCTGGCCGGCTTTTGCAGTCGCAGTTGGGGTCTTACAGAATAAAACCCTGATCCGACTCTCTGAGTGGCTGGAAGGGTTCCTTTATCGTCATGCAGACCGTTTGATGGTGAACTCCCCGGGTTTCATCGACCATGTCAAAGCACGCGGCGCAAAAGAAGTCACGCTGATCCCTAACGGTGCAGATCCGGCGATGTTCGACCCCGAGTCGCGGGGTACGGTCTTTCGAGAGCAGCATCACTTAACAGGGAAGTTCGTTCTCCTGTACGCGGGTGCACACGGTTTATCCAATGACCTGGGTGTGGTCCTGGATGCAGCGGAGAGTTTGTGCGATGATCACAATATCCGGATCGTTCTGCTGGGCTCAGGCAAAGAAAAAAAACGGCTGCAGAGAGAAGTCAGTGTAAGAGCGCTGGACAATGTCCTCTTCCTGCCGCCGGTATCGAAGCTGGAGATGCGTGAAGCTCTGGCTGCTGCGGATGCCTGCCTGGCGATATTGAAGCCGATCGAAATGTATAAGACGACCTATCCCAACAAGGTCTTCGATTATATGGCCGCAGGGCGCCCGGTCGTCCTGGCGATTGATGGAGTCATCCGCCAGGTGATTGAAGATGCACAGGCTGGTATTGCGGTACCTCCCGGAGACTCGGCTGCAATGGCATCGGCTGTTCGGGAACTGGCATCAAAACCTGAAAAATGTCGTAAAATGGGAATGAGTGGAAGAAAGATGGTAGAAACGAAATTCAGTCGCTCAGAATTAGCGAGCGAATTTACAAAGCTCCTGGAATCGATGAGGAGGACAGATGACTGAAAAGATATTGGTAGTTGATGATGAAATCTCCCTACAGGAGACCCTGGCATATAACCTGAAGAAACAGGGTTATGAAGTGCAGACGACCGGAGATGGCTCGGAGGCGATTGAACTTGCCCGGGTTATGGCCCCGGACCTGATCATCCTGGATATAATGCTGCCAGGGCTGGATGGCTTTGAGATCTGTCGGATCTTGCGGAAGGAAATGGCGACACCCGTCCTCATGCTCACAGCACGTGATGATGAAATTGACCGGGTCGTTGGGTTGGAGGTGGGTGCAGATGATTATATGGCAAAGCCCTTCAGCATGCGGGAACTGATTGCACGAGTGAAAGCCATGCTCCGCCGTGTGCGCCTGATCCGTGAGGAAGTGAACCGGGCTGAGGGTGAGGATGGGAAGCCAAAGGCAGAGATCATGGAGTTTGATAACCTGCGGATTGACATGACCCGCCGCGAGATCACGGTAGACGATCAAGTTGTTGCTTTCAAACCCAAAGAATATGAACTGCTGACCTTCATGGCGCAGCATCAGGGACAGGTGCTTTCCAGGGAATTCATACTGGAACGTGTGTGGGGTTGGGATTTCATCGGGGACAGCCGGACGGTTGACGTGCACGTTCGCTGGCTGCGGGAGAAGATCGAATCAGATCCTGCCAATCCCCGCCGGATCATCACCGTCCGGGGTGCGGGTTACCGCTTTGAAGGTTAATTAATGCGTCGTCGAATCCGGTGGCGGATTGCCCTGCCATATCTAATCCTGATGGTGGTAATGATGGTTGTCTTCATCGTGCTGACCATCCATCATATCCGACAGGAAGAATATGGCCGCTGGGAGGATCAGCTTCTCAGTACAGCTCAACTGATTGCATCAGAAACTAAGGACAACGACTGGGTTCAGGGGGATGCAGGTAGATTTTCAGGATTAGCATTAACAAAATCAAAAATATTGGGGAGTAATGTCACCTTTCTTGATATGGAAGGGAATATTCTGGGGACCTCTTTGAATTCTCTCGAACTAACACAAGATTTACTGGAGAATCCGTCAGTACGCAAAGCCCTAGCAGATGGTCAGAGTGCCCAGGTGATCGATGAGGAAATAACCGCTGCTGTTACATTTTACAATTCCGAGGGAGAAGGATTAGGTATTGTTCTCCTTCAGACACAGACTTCTACTATCAAATTGGAGGTTGGTTGGTTCATCTGGCTGGCGGTTATCATCGTTGTCATCAGCAGTGGCAGCGTGATTTTACTGGCATTGATCGTCAGCGATATTTCATTCAAGCCTGTTGAGGTTTTATCCATCGCTGCCCAACAAATGAGCATGGGGAATTTTAACAACCTTGAATTTCCTGAGACAGCCTATGAATTGACCGATTTGAGCCGGTCACTTCAAACGATGGCAAGCCAATTAGGTATGCAAATTGATGCCCTCACCAGCGAGAGGGTAAAATCAGCTGCTGTGCTGAACCAGATGACAGATGGCGTATTGATTGCAGATGCCAATGGCCGTGTCCAATTACTCAATCCTGCCGCTGAACGCCTCTTCCAGGTTACAGAAGAAACCGGGTTGGGGAGGTCCATTGTTGAAGTCATGCGTTATCACCAGCTTGTTGAATTATGGCGCAGGGCGAAAGATGGGCAGCGGCAGAGTACCATGCTGGAGATTGGTTCTCAGCATATGTTCCTGCAGGTCGTTGCAATCCCCCTCAAGATTGCCCTCCCCGGCAGTACGATGATCCTTTTTCAGGACCTGACCCAACTGCGCAAGCTGGAAACGGTCCGGCGAGATTTCATCAGCAATGTTTCTCATGAACTGCGGACGCCCCTTGCCAGCCTGAAAGCCCTGGCAGAGACGCTACAGGAAAGCGCGCTGGAAGATCCCCCTGCAGCTCATCGTTTCATCCTCCGCATGGAAACGGAAATCGACAACCTGACCCAGCTTGTGAATGAACTGCTGGAACTCTCTCGGATCGATTCCGGCAAGGTGCCGCTCTCCTTTCAGCGCATTCAACCATGTAAACTGCTTATGACTGCCTATGAACGTATGACACTCCAGGCTGAACGCGCTGGGCTTGAACTTATCATGGACTGCCCGCAAGACCTTCCTATTGTGTTCGCAGATCCTGACCGGATTGCACAGGTCCTGATCAACCTGATCCATAACGCGGTCAAGTTCACACCGCCGGGGGGGAGGATCACTCTATCAGCATACCGGGACAACGAACAGATCGTCTTTTATGTCCGAGATACCGGTGTGGGTATCGACAGCAAGGATCTCTCCAGGATCTTCGAAAGGTTTTACAAGGCGGACCGGGCGCGTACCGGCGGTGGAACAGGCCTGGGGCTTTCAATCGCAAGGCATATGGTTGAATCCCACAGCGGTTATATCTGGGTTGAAAGTGAGGAAGACGTCGGAAGCACGTTCTACTTTACCCTGCCGGTTGCCTGATGTTAACCGCTTATTTACGGTGCTTCATCTGGTTTTAACCCTTTATCAGAAGGCTTTTCACATGGAGATGTTATGATTAATGGTGCTGCAGGGGTTTCTTCGTCCTGCGGCCCTGAAATGAAATTGCTGTTGTAGTGGATTAAATGGATGAATGTCGCTAAACCCCAAATAATGAAGTTAACACCCGGTATTCTTGAAACGTCCAAGAAGCAGGTGCTCTCGAATATTAATGTCGGTAAGACAGTGGATAACTCTGATCTGTACACGCTGCCGATCAAGATGTCAGCAATTGACCTGTCTGTTTTCTACGGGAAATTTAAGGCGCTTAATCGTATCTCCATGGATATCCCTGAAAACAAG
>Ga0272443_10001242_pt1 | contig 39105 bp, 27 predicted proteins | sample SSMAcet12_FD_193581 | JGI IMG/M metagenome (GOLD analysis project Ga0272443, IMG submission 193581) | Marine sediment archaeal communities from Little Sippewissett salt marsh, Falmouth, MA, United States - SSM-Acet-12 | ecosystem: Environmental > Aquatic > Marine > Wetlands > Sediment ...
GTGTATCTAAAAAACATTTCTTGACATACCTGAAAGAAATGGAATTTAGATATAATTATAGAAAAGAAAATTTGTTCCATTTTTTGATTAATATTCACTTTGGTCCGTTTTTAAGCTAATCACCTAATATTATAACGAATAAAAAGATCCTCGCAGAAACTCGAGAGTTCTCGAACATTTCCTGGCCAGTGGTAACTAAGTAGTTTGCTTTTAAGGGCATTAAAGTCGAAACTAACTACCCTTTTATATTCTGCATTGTGCTTCGTGCAAAAATAGTCTGCCAATACTACGATATCCTCCTCTCGCTCTACAAGAGGTGGTAGATATATAACATTTTTAGCAATTCTGAAATATAGATCTTTTCTGAATAATTCATCATTGATTAAAACTTTAAAATTCTTATTTGATGCAAAAATTAACTTCACATCCACTTTTATCTGTTCACCACCGATGACACGAATTTCCTTGTTTTCTATAGCTCGAAGTATCTTAGCCTGGATAGGAAGTGTGACACTGGAGATCTCATCCAAAAAAAGATATCCTCCATTTGCCTGCTCGAAAAACCCCTTTTTATCATAGTAGGCATCGGTGAAAGAACCCTTTCTATGACCAAATAATTCTGAATCCACTATATCTGAAGGCAGTCCACCTGCATTGATCTTCACGAACGGTTTTCCAGACCTTCTCGAAAGCCAATATAAGTGATGTGCGACAACTTCCTTACCTGTCCCGGTATCACCCAGTATCATGACATCCACCCCAGCTTCTGCCAAACGTCGAATCTGCTTTTTAACTTCTCGTATCTTTTTACTTTCTCCAATGAAGGGATACTGATTGAGAAAACTACGTGTGAGATTTTTCTTTTCCATCACAAGTTGCTCGGTTTTTTCTTCTTGCTTCTTGAGCTGATATGCAGTCCTGACATCGGACAGAAATTTATCCACATTGAACTCCCCTGTTTTTTCGATGAACGTATAGGCACCGAGTTTCATAGCATAGGCGATCTCACCTCTGGTCGCTTCACCAGAGAGAACGATGACCTTTGAGTTACTTTTACCACCCTTTACGAGTTTTTCAAAGACCTCTAAGCCACTCAATCTGCTGTTGTTGAGTTTGATATCAAGTAGAATGACTGAGGGTACAAATTTCTCGATTTCTCGAAAAAATTCTGTACTGTTAGATGTATAACGTATGGCAAATCCAGCTTCTTGTACAAGTTTAGAATAATAATTGGCGAGTTTTTCATTATCTTCAAGTATCAGTATGTTCTTCATCAAATCCTCCTAATCTGTATAGGGTAGAAATATCTCAACAATGAAATATCCATCTTTTAATAGGATCTGGAATTTGCCATCGTGCTTCTCAACGACTGAACGAGCTATGGGTAGTCCTAAACCAGAGCCTTTTTTCTTGTTAGTGTAGCCAAGTTCCTCCACATTCTCAAAGTCGCTTTTGGAAATTGTGGTTGGATTTTTTATTATGATACTGACCACGTGATCAACCTGGGAAATCTCAATTGTTATCTCCTGCCCATTTACTACAGCATCCAGCGCATTACAAATGAGATTTTTCAGCGCTGACTTGAGTAACTTTTTATCAACCTCCAGAATGTACTCCTGGTCTGAAGAAAGTTTTACATCATCTATTTTATCATGAGAGTATAACTCAGCCAGTATCTCTTCACACAACGATACAATACCGGTTTTTTCTTTATATAACTTGTTGATCTGTGAAAAGTTCGATAATGTCTGAGCTACTTGGGAGATATCCTTGATCGTATCCAGCATGTATCCAATCTTTTCTGATTTTTTTTTCTTCAATCCATTATAATACTCATCGATCTGAAGCTTTATCATCAATATCTGATTCTTGAGATCGTGAGAAATTCTCTGTATAATCGAGAATTCATTTTCAGTATGAATTTTATATACTTTTGTTTTAATAAATAAAGCAGAATGAGAGTAAAATTCTTGTACCTTATCTGAAATATCGTAAAGGAATTTGTATGCAGTCGCTTTATGAAATGAGACTCGTCTTGGCAGTTTAAATAATCTGCTATATACCCCGTTTAAACGCCACACATAAAGGATTCCAAAAAAACTGTTGATGACGAAATAGTTCTCTCTAGTCGAGGTTATAGGAACACTTAGCACCTGTTTTAAAACGAGATATATAAAAAGTATTAGTAGTTCACTAAGAAGAAGAATGACAGCAAAGAGATTTATATTCCATGTTTTACTAAATGTTAATCCAGATAGGTAACTATCATTATGTATTCGTTCAATAAAATACACTGCATCGTTATGGACTTGTATTCTGTGTTCATCAAAACCATGATTAAATTCAAAAATAACATCCATATCATCATTAATCAACTTCACAGGTCTAGACGTTGTGAAGTACATACATTCATCATTGATTGTAATAGTGCCATCTTGTTGATGTTTTAATATTTTAAAAGCGTAATCAAAGGTCTTTTTATTAACCACTGATAGAGATGTATTAAAATCTATTTTAGCAGTTCTATCATTATAAATATCAAAGAAAATATTATGACCATCTTTAACAGCATACGATTCTATATTATGATAATAGTAATTCAATGTATCGATTTCCTTACTATGATAATCATATACTAAAAAAGGTTTCTCTGAGGAATCATATCTTGATTTCATACCAAGTACTATTTTACTGGAACCTTTAACAGGTGCAAATGTATATTCATAGAATCCAGGTATTGATGAAAGCACATGGTGTTGATCATTAACATTAGTGCCATCGTTATTGAGTATAACAAAGTAGCTTTTATGAAACACTTTTTCTGGTGATCCATCATAATCTATTGGTGGTTCGATACATGGTGAATAAGTGCTAAAGATAATTTCCTTTTGATCATCATTATTAATATCTATAAAATAAAAATTTCCTGGTAATTTATAATCATCTCTCATCCATACAATAGAATCTTTTTTTGTATCATAACAAAACATATATGAAGGTATATACCTATCAAATTCTATAACTATTAACAGTTCATCAAAACCATCATTATTAATGTCTTCCTGAGCAAGGATTTTCATCTGGGATGTGGGTATTAGCTCCTTTGAACAATCTCTGAAATATTTATTCTTAGTAAAATCATTTCTATTAAAATAATGAATTATTTCATAAACATCATACGAATCCAATAAAGGCGATCCATTAAAAGTATCATTTAATAAATCAGAAAGATAACTATAATATTGATTTTCATGTAATTCAAAATAAGATGTATAACTTACTAATGATGAAAATAAAGACTTATACAGTGGTTTTTGTAATTCAAATCTATATCCATCTTTATATTTTATAAGTTTATTCTGTTTGGTTGTAACTAATGGTTTATAAAATCTAATTGAATTAACCGTATGAACTGTGTCTCGTAGTGATTTATACAATTTTTGAAACGAATATACTTTTTTTAAAGAATAATCTCTATTTGTTAGATCAATAATAAGCAAATAAATATCGATTTTATCCTTGATACAAGGAAGTATAATTGAATTATCTAGTTCATTGTACACAATATTGCTTAGTAGCTGATTATCATTAACTATATATAGATTTGAAATTTCTTTTTGACAGAATTCATGAGTGACAATGTCATAAAAATATAAATTAAGAAAATGACTATGGTATGATTGACGTGCAAAAAAAACTTCATTCGTTTTTTGCGGATTAAAATAATAGAGCACTACAGGATGCATTGTGTGATACTGCACATCATACTGATTGCACTATATAATATTGTGGTGTGAACTGACAAGATAAAATAATACAGAACATAAAAATATTGCAACAAGTACATTCTGAATGTTAAGAAGTTTATTTACAAAAAACGTATCTTTATTCATTTCAATATAATAAAACAAAATTCATGCTAAAAATAAATTAGAAATTATTAAAATATGTTTCATCGTTTCCTCTCGTCTAACATACGGTTAAGTCTATGTCATCAAGGAAAAATTCGTAAAGTTTTATTTTAAATACATGTCACTATTTATTGGAAACAGTTTACTCTTTTTGAATAAATTGTTGCATATCTGCAACATGGTGTTGCAAAAATGAAACACGTGTTCAAGATTGTGTAATACACTGTTAATAAGAGATTTACAGATTTTATACATCATTATTTGAAATATATGTGTTCGAAATCGGTCAAAAATTTGAGAAATTCTGAATTGTTTTTTACAAGAAACGCCCTATTTGAGGGATTTTAGGATTTGGCATGGAAATTGCGCTTATGACAGATAAAATTATGAAAGGAGAAGATATATGAAAAAAATACTTCTTATCTTGTATCTACTATTCCTCACTCACTTTTTATTTGCTGAAACGATGTATGTGACAACAAATGGTGGTACGCATGTATTTGATTTATCAGAAATCTTATATGTGGATTTCTCTTATGAATCAATTGATGATTTCGAGGACTTATTTTCAAAAATCCCTATTAAACTTATGCAGAATTATCCAAATCCATTTAAACCCAACCATGAAAGTACAGTAATTCAGTTCAATCTCAAGAAAACCGGTATTACGGAAGTTTCAATTTACAATGTCAAAGGACAAAAAGTAAGAACTCTTACGAGGGAAAACATGCAAATCGGAGATCATTCACTTCAATGGAATGGAAAGAATGAAAACGGTAAGTTAGTAGCTAGTGGCGTCTATTTCTATTCTGTTACACAAGATGAAAAACAAGTTACCAAGAAAATGATCATAATGAAATAAGGAGATAAAAATGAAAAAATTAATGATTATTATAACAATACTATTTTTAAGTATTTTAACGCTTTATGCAGGTCAAATGAACATTCATTTTCAAGATGGCAGTATTGAGTCATTTGTACTAAGTGATATTGATAATATTACGTTTGGTACATCGACAACTGGGGAACTGCTTTTTTTTAAAGAGGTTGATGGAGTTAGACAAATATTTATTACTGATGTAAACCATTCTTATGAAAATCAATTAACAACGGGAGATTTCTATTCTGTGGATGCTTCCTTTTCACCAGATGGAACCAAAATAGTTTACGTTCATGAGGGCACTGATGGTGAAGGTGATATCTGGATTATGGATTCAAATGGAGATAATAAATATCAAGTTACTAATTCAAATATAAATGATGCACTAAATCCTGAATTTAATAATGACGGTACTAAAGTTCTTTATCAAGATAATATAAGTACTAGTGAAAATATCATTTATATAACAAATATCGATGGATCGAATAATACTCTTCTAATCGATCATCCGAATGATAAAGATACTGATCCATTTATGAATCCCGTAAATGGTAATCAAGTTGCATACTTATTTGATGATGGTAACTGGACCCCCGACAGACAAATTTATCTAAGAGATCTAACAACAGGTATAGATACTTTAATATTAGACGATAATAATTTGGCCGATTATCGTTTGATAATTAGTCCTGATGGAAATTATATATATTGGATTGAGTGTGATTATTCACATACTGGGAATTATGATTTAAAAAGAATAAAGATATCAGATCTCACAATCGATATGATCGTAGAAACTCCAGATGGTTCTGAAGTTTTTCAGTGTAGATTTTCTCCAGATGGTCAATATATTTTTTATAGTATTAGTAATAACAGCGGTACAGCTTTCTATAGAGCATATCCTGATGGTTCAAATCAAGAAGAGTTGTTCTCTACAACAGATAATACCTATAGATTTTGTGATATTAAGTAGCTAAAACCCTATATTATTCTTATTAATTAATAAGCCCACAATATGTTGGGCTTATTTTTAATTACCTATGCTAATCCCAATCTTTCCTTCCAGCGCATCTACTGCATGATCGAGGACTGTACAAATATAGAAACTTCTGATTGTTCCCGATCCCGAAAAGCCGGGAGGGAACATCCGAACGTTTCAAAGATAGCTACATTCAACACTCGGAAGTCCTCCAGTATCGGACATTCGGAGGTTGGATGTTGAGTGTGGAGTGAAAAACCCCCGATATGGTCATACTTTCCTACGGGGCAGGCATGTTTTTTCATGCAACAACGTGGTTGTTGCACTCCAAATTCAAACGACTCAGCTTGTAGAGATGATTTGGGTGGAAATCCTAACTGTCTTTCCTAAGTAGTTCTCTTCACGACCGACTCGTGATCTTATTTACTGATAGCCGTGTTAAGCTTGGTACGTAGAGAAAAAGAGTTTATTCGTTATTTATGATCTAAGATTTTTGCAGAATGTGTTCAGCTTTTACTTGATCGTTGAATATTCCTTGTTGTTTATTGGATATTCTTTTATCCTAGTCCCCGTTCTTCCTTCCACCGCATCAGTCACTTTTTCCAATGAGGTGATGATGACTTCTTTACCACCATGCTCAAGAAAATCTATTGCTGCCTGGATCTTTGGTCCCATACTGCCTGCTGGAAAGTGACCTTCTTGTAGATATCTTTTTGCTTCAGATACTATGAGTTCGTCTAGGTACTGCTGCTCTGGTTTTCCGAAGTTCAACGCTACTTTCTCTACACTGGTGGTAATAATCAATTTCTCAGCGTGTATATCCGATGCCAACAAACTTGAGGCCAGATCTTTATCGATCACTGCTGATTTTCCCACAAGATCTCTCTGTTCATTTCTTGCAACAGGAATCCCTCCCCCACCAACTGCGATAACGACAAAACCATTCTTTACCAATGTTTCGATGGCATCGAGTTCGATTATCTTTTTTGGCTGTGGAGATGCGACCACTCTACGCCAACCTCGTCCACTATCTTCGATCACCTTCCACCCTTGCTTCTTAAGAAGCTCAGCATCTTCTTTATCAAAAAATTGCCCTATCGGCTTGGTTGGATTGCAAAAGGCAGGATCTTGTGCATCAACCTCAACCTGTGTGACGACAGAAACAACTGGTTTGGTGATCCCTCTTTTTCTGAATTCGTTATCCAGACTCTGCTGAATCTGGTAGCCCAGCGCTCCTTGTGTATCTGCGCCGCAACTATCAAGAGGGACTTCGTGTATTTTGTCTTTTGCCACATCAGATCGAAAAAGTATAAAACCAATTTGAGGTCCATTGCCGTGAGTTATCACAACCTCGAAACCTTTCTCGATAAGGTCAGCGATATGTGAGCATGTTCTTTCAATCTGCTTTTTCTGATCCTCAACTGTTTGATGCGCCTTATCCTTAATAAGGGAATTACCACCTATAGCGACAACTACGAGATTTTTCATATTGGAAGCACCTTTCTATGATAGTATTCTGGATGTATTCTTTCGAATGAGTTTTTCAAGTGTGACAAGAGGATCCATCGTTCTTGTGAGGAATATCATCGCAGCGATCACAAAGGGTTTATAGCTTGCCTGTTGATAGAGTTGCTTTTTGTAATGTTGGAACACTTCTTCAGACACCTCTCCCTGTTTGCAACTCAATCCAGAAATATCTGCTGGCAAGCAATGCATATATAACGCATCTCCATTTCGAGTAATCTTCATCAGGTCTTGATTACATTCCCAATTCATGTGTCTGCTGTTCTCTAGAAGACATTCTTGTTCAAGCTCATCAAGTGCTTGTACAACTTTTTTCTTAAGTAGTTCTGTTCGCTGCCTCATGATCTCAAAAGGTGCCCAGGATTTTGGATACACCACATTCGCATCCTTAAAGGAATCCTCCATGGAATGAGTTATTTGGAAAGAACCCTTACTTTGCTCAGTAAAAGACTTAGCTCTCTCAACAACATTTGGCATAAGCTCGTATCCTTTTGGATAAGCAAGGGTAACATCCATTCCAAATCGTGTCATCAGTCCGATAATACCTTGTGGCACAGAAAGTGGTTTTCCATAACTTGAAGAATATGTCCATGTCATCGCGAGTTTCTTGCCTTTGAGATTTTCTACAGATCCAAAATGATCCACTAATGTGCTTAGATCTGAAAGAGATTGGGTGGGATGATCAATATCACTCTGAAGATTTATAACAGCAGGACGCTGAGCAAGTACTCCTTCATCATAGGATTCCTTAACTGCTTTTCCAACTTCCCGCATATAGGAATCACCTGTGCCGATATACATATCATCGCGAATACCTATCACTTCTGAGAGGAATGAGATCATGACCGCTGTTTCGCGAACAGTTTCACCATGCGAAATCTGTGATTTTTCTTCCTCAAGTGATACTACATCCAACCCAAGTGCATCGCATGCAGACGCAAAACTGAAACGAGTTCGTGTTGATTTGTCTCTGAAGATCGAGATTCCCAGACCGGTTTCAAAGGTCTTCAAAGATATTCCTTCTTTATGAAGTTCCTTGAAGATATCTGCTAACAGTATTGTGGCTTTGATCTCATTGAGATCCTTCTCCCATGTAAGGAGATAATCCTGATTATACATGTTTACCGCAAGCTCACGAAAGGTTAACACTTTATCATGAAACGATTTTTCCAACATCTTTTTCCTTTTGATACTTCATAGTTGATGCATACTTCTGCACATATAATTTTGGTAATGCCGCATAAAATGCTGCAGCTTCAACCAGTTCTTTTTTGGGTACTTTCTCGTCGGGTGCGTGCGCCTGATCTTCGTGCCCGGGACCAAAGCCGATACATGGAATATCAAACATACCTTTTATAGAAACTGCATTGGTTGAGAATGTCCATGTGCCGACAAAGGGTTCTTTTCCAAAAAGTTGCATATAGTTGTCAATAGCTAATTTTACGATCGTATGATCTTCGGTTAATATCCATGAAGGGAAATATGCTTCTGTAGGATAGGTAAGTCCTTTGTATGAAGGTTTTGCGTAGGGATACAGTTCGACCTCTGCTTTGAATTTTTTCACCGAGGGCAATGACCGTATTTCGTTCAGCGCGCTTTCCTTAGTCTCTCCTAACGTCAGTCTCCTGTCTATCGATATCCAGCAGGAATCTGCAACTGCGCAGCGCGATGGTGATGAAAAAAAGATTTCGGATACGGTTAAGCTGCTCTTACCAAGTATATCATGATGGTGTAGGATATCATTGAGCTGCTGAAGTTCCAAAAGAATTGGAGCCATTTTATATATTGCGTTATCGCCTCTTTCTGGAGCAGAACCATGACAACTCAGTCCGTGAGTAGTAACTTTGATCTCCATTCTTCCACGCTGTCCCCAATAAAGCTGGCATTTGGTTGGTTCGGTAATAACAACAAATTCTGGTCGTAATTTATCTTCTTTGATAATATATTGCCAGCATAAACCATCACAATCTTCTTCCTGTACTGTTCCGGTAATGACAAGAGTAAAATCATCCATAAGGTCGAGTTCTTTGATGATCTTTGCTGCATATACCATTGAAGCCATACCTGCTTCCTGGTCTGCTGCTCCCCTCCCTCCGATGAATTCATCATCTTCATATCCCATATAGGGATCGAAAGACCAGAGTGATGGATCGCCAATACCGACCGTATCGATATGGGCGTCCATAGCAATGAGATATTTACCATGCCCAATAAATCCAAGTATATTTCCCATTGGATCAATGTCTATTCTATTAAAGTCGAGTTTTTCCATCTCCTGTTTGATACGTAGGATCAACTTTTCTTCATTTTTGCTTTCACTGGGAATCGCAATCATATCGCGGAGAAATTTTGTCATATCTGGAAGATATTCTGTAGCTTTTACTAATATTTCTGTGTATTTCATATTTATTTTAATTTAGCCACTAGGTCATTCTTCTGTTAGCTTTACCAAGCTGAGCTTGGTAAAGAGTGTAATTTTTTCTCTTTACCAATTCTCAAATTGGTAAAGCTGAAAACAATATAAACCCCAGCTTCTGGTATTCCTTCGATCATTCTACGTCAGCGAACTCACCGTAATAGAAATACCGAGTATGATTGCCCATATTCCGATCACGATCATGATCGCAGCAGCTCCTGCAAAAGGATTAATAAGCAGAAGTATACCAAAGATAACCGAAACGACTCCACTGAAGATCAGTAAACCTTTTTGAGACCTGAACTTTGTTGCCAGATAAAAACGCCATAATCCCATGAGTATTGCCCAAATACCAATGAGAATCATAAAGACACCTACTGCAAATATGGGGAAGATTATGATGATCAAGCCAAGGATGAAATCAATAATTCCTTCAAGGAGCCATGATCCCCAATTCGTATTTGCTTTTGTGTGTAATATCGCACCAATGATAAACACTACACCAGCAATAAGGAGCATCCAACCAAAAACCAGTGTGAGAAATTCGATTGTTCTTCCGGGATAAAACAACGCGATCAACCCGAAAATGAGCGCTAAAATACCCTTAAGAGTAACAATCCATGAACCTTTACCAATTGTTTTTGCCATGTGTACATCCTTTCTTACTTCTCTTCTTTTTCAGAAGATTTTTCTGTTTTGGTTTCTTTCTTTTCTTCCTTCTTTTTTGGTTTTGGTTTGAAATAACCACAATTCTGATCCTTCGTTGTTACCATTCCCATCCATTTGGATGAAAAATTCTCACAATGATGATTATGCCAGAATGTACAATTCTCACATGTGATCTTCATATCATCAGACATCTACACCTCTAAATAGCTATCGTTAATTTCTTTTATCAAATATTCAAACTGACCGCGTAATACTTCAGGAGGATTTTTATCCCAGCTAATTTTTTGGAAATCAATGCTGGCTTTAAATATAGTATCATTATACTTAAGTTGTAAATCTTTTCCTTGCAATAAAACTCCATCATTTGAATTTTCCTTAAATGAAGATTCTGAATGATAAAGGGTAAATTTATCTTTATACGGTTTGCTATCTGTGTAAGGACAGAACGTAGCACAGTTCCCACACTCATTACAGAAATCATCAATATGAATGATCTGAAAATCATTATCAAACGGATGATCTTTTCCAATGAGATGGATGAGTACATTTGCTCTATTGGGACACACTTCCACACATTTCGCGCACAGGAAATCACATTGCAGACAACGACTGGCTTCAACTGAGATTTCAGCAGAGGATTGAAGATATTCATTACTATTTTCAAGATACCCTTGATGCTGAATTATTGTATTGAAGTGTTCTTCTTTATCTAAAGAAATTTTTGGTGAATCATCGAAAGAAATCTTCTCTTTATATAATATGGACTCAGCAGCTTTTTTGCCATCGGTTATTGATTCAATAACTGTAGAGGGACCGCGCAGTGCATCTCCACCAATATATACATTTTCAATCGAGGTTTCGAGGGTTTCTTCATGATATATCACTCTTTCGTTCGTACATCGCAAATCATTTTTCTTAAGAAGGGATAAGTCAACCTGTTCTCCTATCGCCATTATCACAGAATCAAATTCCAGTTCCTCTTCTGCATTTCTTATTGGGACAGGTCTTCGTCTACCGCTTTCATCCATATCCCCTAACTCCATTCGCTGACAGATCAATGAAGAATTTCGAAAATCAACTGGATTGATGAGCTCTATAAATGTAACTCCATCGTCAAGTGCATTATCGAACTCTTCCTTATCTGCAGGCATATATTCTTCGGTGCGTCGATACATAATAGACACTTCTTCAACTCCATCAACTCTTATAGCAGCTCGTGCGGCATCCATCGCAGAATTTCCACCTCCAATGACTGCGACGCTTGTTCCCAGTTGAACCTCTTTTCCTGTTTTTAAATCTCTTAAAAACGAGAGGGCTTCATATACATTTTCTTTATGAGCACACCAGTTCAATTTTCTTGGGACATGTGCACCAATACCCATAAAAATGTAATCGTATCCTCTTTCGTTAAAATCTGAAATAAAATTTTCATTCCAGTAATCAAATTCGAAGGTAACTCCCATAGTAAGAAGGGAATCGATATCCTTTTGAATTACGTCTCCGGGAATTCTGAATTCAGGGATCACATACCGGACCGTTCCGCCAGCATGTGCTTCTCGTTCGAAAACAGTTACTTGAAGACCATACTTTCTCAAGAAATAAGCAGCAGCTAATCCTGCAGGTCCTGCTCCGAGAATTGCAACTTTCTTATTCGAATTTCGAGTTTCAAATTTCAAGTTCCGAACTGAACCTTTCTCAGCAGCGATTTTCTTTAATTCTCTGATCGAAATAGAATTTTCGTAATTCCATCTTGCACACTTGGTTTGGCATTGATGATCGCAGATATATCCTGTAATATTTGGAAGAGGATTCTTCTCATATATAATCTTCAATGTATCATCAAATCGTTCTTCTTCGATTGCACGAATATATTCTGGCACATCCTGATGGATTGGACAGCGTTCTTTACATGGAGCAATAAAGCAGTCGAAAAGGGGTAAATCTTTTTCGATTTTCAAATTGGATGAAGAATATTCCTTTTTTGAAAATTGGCTATCATGAATTACTTTGTCAGTAAGATCTTCCATCCGTGTAAGATCAATTTTTTCATTTGTCTTGAGATTGCTTGCTTCAATCACTTCAGCTATCTGCTTGAGACGAACATACCCGCCGGGTTTCAATAGATCCGTAGCAAATGTGACTGGTCTGATACCGGTTTCGAGTATATCAACTATATTCCATCTATTTGCACCACCTGAATAGGAAATAGCTATTTTTCCATCAAAGGCAGCTGCAATCTCTTTTGCTAGTGTGATGGTTATAGGGAAAAGTGCGCTACCGGACATATATTTTTCATCGCCGGGCAGTCTTGTATCCTTATTTCCTACAGCAAGAGTATTGGAGAGCTTAACTCCGAATTTTTTGTTCTGCTTCTCAGCACCTTTTATCAGCCGTTGCAGCATGGGAATCGCATCATCAAATTGAAGATCTTTTTCAAATGAAACAGGATTTAGAACAATATTGTCAAAACCATGATTGTCAAGAATGCTACGGACTCGATCAAAACCAAGAAGGGTGGGATTGAGTTTTACAAAAGTGTGCAGATTTTTATCTTTTATCAAATATTCACAGATCGACTCTATTTCCTGAGGAGGACATCCATGCATTGTGGAAAGAGTAATGGAATCAGAAATATGTGGGGAAATTTCTGCAACGATTTTTTGATATATTGAAGATAGCTTTGGATGGGTACTAGAGAATTGATCGATAATATTTTTATAATGGTCAAAGAGTGGATTCAATTTCGCATTTTTTAATTGCTCGATAAAATCATCTATCTTTTTAGTTTTGATACCCACCAGATCATATCCTACACTCATGTTGAAGATAAAACCAGATTTTTGATTGTTTGATAGTCTTAGTACAACCTTTAGCAGGTGGATAGCGAACCATGCCTTAAGATATTCCTCATATGCTTGAGATACAGTCAACTCTGTGGACCACTCAGTATTGTATCCTTCATCTGGTGCATCTATGCAGGGTTTTTCTATATCCAGCTTATCAAGCTTTTGAACTGTTTTAAGCTCAAAAAATCTTCCACCGCAAAGATAAGAAACAATAATGTTCTGTGCAAGCTGTGTATGAGGACCAGCCGCAGGACCAATTGGTTCTTCGATCGTATCTTCAAACACTTCGTAGTAAGTGGTATTCTCCTTATGATAGAATTGCGACTCGAAAATTCCAAAGATCGACCTATTTTTTTGATATTCCCAAAAAATCCTTTGAAGTAGATTCTCAAAGGGTATGGGGATCATTTTATCGGTCATATGCATTATGCTTTCTTGTTCATTTCATCAGCTGTTGCTTGTATCGCTTCTATTATTTGAACATATCCCGTACAACGACAAAGATTACCTGAGAGAGCCCTTTTGATCTGGTCGATAGAAGGATTGGGATTTTCCATGAGCAATGCAGTGGCACTCATTATCATTCCAGGAGTGCAAAATCCACATTGTATTGCACCGAATTTAATGAAATTCTTTTGCAAAAGAGATAGTTCTCCATCTCTCTCAATACCCTCTATGGTATGAACCTCTTTTCCATCAACCTGACCAAGAAGCATCAAACAAGAGCATACCGCTTTTTTATCTACGATAACGGTGCATGCACCACATTCACCGATTCCACACCCCTCCTTTGTTCCAGTAAGCCCAAAATCCTCTCTGAGCACATCAAGCAGTCTTTTTGTAGGATCAATCTCTATTGAAACATTTTTATTATTCAGACTAAAAGTAATATTCTTCATGAAAAATAAATCAACCCAAGAGTACGACTCCTGAGTTGATTCTTAATTTTACCACTTATATCATTACAATAATGCGTTGATCTTATCTTCAAGTGTCTTCTTGGGTACGACACCCACGATCTGGTCCATTACTTCTCCATCCTTAAAGAAAAGGACACTCGGGATGCTTGTGATACTATATTGTGCTGCAATACCCGGCTCTGATTGCACATCACATTTTGTGATGACCACTTTTTCTGGATCCATTTCGCTGGCAAGTTCTTCCACAAATGGAGCGATCATCTTGCAAGGCATACACCACTCAGCCCAAAAATCTACCAGTACTACTTTTCCTGAATTAACTATTTCTTTGAAGTTCTGTTGTGTTAACGCTAATGCCATTCTATTCTCCTTATTTATTATATTTATACATTATGTTCGGCTAAATATTTATTTGCTTCAAATGCTGCAGTTGCACCATCGCCAGCTGCATTGACAATCTGTCTAAGGTCTTTATCGCGAACATCGCCAGCTGCAAAAACACCCGGTATATTGGTTTTCATCATTTCTCCGGGTTTTTGTGCAATAAAGCCATCTTCTGTGAGATCTACCTGACCCTTGAAAAGGGCAGTATTAGGATTCAAACCAATAAAAATAAAAACTCCGTCAACTTTTATTTTCTTTTCTTTATTTGTTTTTTTATTGAAAACAATAATCCTTCTTCCTTCAGGATTGTTGAAGTCGATCTTCTTCAGGATAGTATCCCAAACAATCTCAATATTTTTTTCTGCCAGTACCTTTTCTTGCAATACTTTATCTGCTCTGAGTTCATCACGCCTGTGTATCACATATACTTTCGAGCAATATTTTGCGATATGAAGGGCTTCCTCGGCAGCAGTATTCCCCCCACCAATAACTGCGGTGATCTTATCCTTGAAAAATGGTGCATCACAGGTTCCGCAATAAGATACTCCTCTTCCATAAAATTCTTTTTCTCCAGGAACTCCAAGCATGCGCGGATCTGAACCGGTTGCGATAATGAGTGTTTTTGCTTCATAATCATTGCCATTTTCAGTTTTCACTTTCTTTACCTTTTCAGAGAGTTCGATTTTCTTAACTGTCTCTTTTTTCACCTCAAGACCAAATCGCACCGCTTGTTTTTCCATTTTTATGGCAAGTTCGTATCCATTGACTGGCTCATCAAAGCCGGGAAAGTTTTCAATTAATGAGGTTTTGAGTAGCTGTCCACCAGCAAATGCAGCTTTTTCTATCAAAACAGTATCAAGCTTATACCTTGCTGCATAAAGCCCTGCAGTAATGCCTGCGGGTCCTCCACCTATAATTATTAAATCATGCATTATTTTTCACCTTCCTACAATACTGCTATCGTATATGTAACATTCTGTCGATCTTATTCTTGTCAAAGCCAATAATAGTTCTATTATTGATCATGACGACCGGTACTCCCTGTTGCCCAGTTCTACGGACGAGATCGCGCGCTGCCGATTGATCTTTTGAGACATCAACTTCTGTATAACGAATATTATGTTGTCGCAGATAGTCCTTTGCTTTTCTGCACCATGAACACATGGGAGTTGAAAAAACTACTACTTTTGCTGTTTGCTTATTCATGTTTACTCCTACATTTCTTTTTCTTCATCACAATTCATGTCAATTTTTCTACTGATAACAAAAAAGCCCATCCGTCGATTGACGAATAGGCTTTTGGAGTACCAGGACTTCATTTGACTTCTATTTTCTTTTTGCTTTCGATTTCCTTGGTCTTGGGGAAAGAGATGTTCAAAATACCATCTTTGTATGCAGCATTCAGATCTTTTTCTTTAAGACCATCTGGAAGTGTGAAAGAACGTGAAAATTCACCGTAGGATCGCTCACATCGATAGTAATTATCTTCTCTCACTTCATCGTCTTTTTCGATCTTTCCAGAAACAGTAAGATTGTTTCCTTCCAATTCAATATTGATGTCTTTCTTATCGATGCCAGGAAGTTCAAAATCGATATTGACCTTGTTATCTTTTTCATAAATGTCTACTGGCATTTTGAAAAAGGTATCCTGAAAACTCGGATTGAATTCAGTATCCTTGAAGAAAGAATCAAGCATACTCCTAAAGGGTTGATATCTGACAATAGCCATTGTTAAACCTCCTTTCATATTATTTTTGGTTTCACGTCTATTATCATTTTATCACATAATATATGAACGCAAAAGCGAATGTCAAATTATATTTAGCACTCTTAAATAGAGAGTGCTAATGAGTTGATTAAAATCCTTATTTCGCTTTTTAGTAGTTAATTAGAGAATAAATGATATTGTCTTAAAAATTAGTTTTTTACATATTTTCGTAGAGATCTTCTACTACAGCTTTCTTTTCTTTGAAAATAATCTTCTCATTTGCGAAGAAATTTATGAAGCCTGAGAAGAAAAGAGCGATGAGGTTGCAGTAGATCACATCGAGATGGAATAATTGTTTGATCAAATTAAGAATAAGGAGTTTAACACCAAAGGAAAATAATACTGCAAAATTATACTTTGGAATTCTACGAATAAAATCCTTTAAGTTATTATGTACTCTGTGATTCCATATCCAGAAGTATATGATCACATAGCCAACGAGAATACCAACCTCAAAAGATATGGTGGGTGCAAGAAGAAATCTTGTAATGTAGGTTGAAAAAACATAGGTTATCAATACCCATAAGACTGCAGTGTCGATAATAGTGCCAACTAAACCCCTGATGGTAAACTTGATAAAACGCAAGATTATGGTGGATCGTTCTACTTTGTTTTTCAGCTTCATGGAAATCTTTCTGTATCTTAGATACACATGCAGGCAAAAAAAATGAAATACTTTAATACTAATCAAGTTTTTCGTTCATGACAGCATTGACAAAAAAATCACTGATAGGAATTTCCAACAAAATAGTAATAATATTCGAGGTTTCTATGAAAAAAGTTGGCTTATTCATTACAGTTTTATTATGTCTTAGCGCTGCACTAATAGCAGAAAAAGATACAAAAAATTATATTCATTATACAGAAATCCCTCATGCCCAGCAATGGAATGAAGAGCACCCCGGCGAACTCCCTATCTGGCTTACAGAGGAAGAAAAACTCAAACTTGATGAGATTGGAAAAGGATATCGACCCACTCTTGAACCCCCTAATCCCATCAGAAATGTAGCTGAATTTGACCGAATGCAAGGTGTGCTCGTACGTTATCCCCTGGGTATTTCCACTGCGATTGTCGCTGAGATCGCCGAAGATGTAAAAGTATATTGTATCGTAACTTCATACAACCAGACCTCTGCATATAATGCGTTCTATAATGCAGGCGTAAATATGGATAATGTTGAATTTCTCAATACAAGTACAGACAGTTATTGGGTTCGAGATTATGGCCCCTGGTTCATCTTTAATGGTAACAATGAAATCGGTATCACTGACTTCAACTATAACCGTCCTCGACCAAATGACGATGCAGTTCCTGGATTTTGTTCAACCTATTTTGGTATCAATTATTATTATATGCCACTCACAACAACAGGTGGAAATTATATGACCGATGGACAAGGTATCTCAGTATCAACAGATCTTGTCTGGGATGAAAATGCGGGCTATACCCACGATCAAATTAATGATCTGGTACGTGACTGGTTAGGAATAAATACATATCATGTTGTCCCAGATGTGAATGGAGAGTATATCAAGCATATCGATTGCTGGGCAAAGTATCTCAGTCCCACACAAATAATGATTCGAGAGGTTCCTTCAAGCCACTCACAATATTACCTTATTGAGCAAGCAGTTGACTATTTCGAATCACAGCCAAGTTGCTATGGCACAAACTATGAGGTTCCACGAGTCTATAATCCCAATAATCAACCGTATACAAATTCTCTTATTGTTAATGATAAAGTACTCGTACCTATCACAGGAAGTCCTTATGATGCTCAAGCAATTGCTTCCTACGAAGCAGCATTGCCGGGTTATGAAGTACTCGGTTTTACCGGCTCCTGGCAGTCAACCGATGCACTGCACTGTAGAACAAAAGGCGTTCCCGATTTTGGAATGCTCTATATTTACCATGTTCCAATTGCAGACACCGTGAGTACTGAGGATGATATTAATATTATCGCAAATATCAAAGCTTACAGTGGCGAATCATTGATTCCGGACTCGCTACTTGTGTACTGGAAGAGATCGACAGATATAGAATTTAATGAAATTGTCTTAAATCAAGTTTTTGGATATGTGTATTCAGCAAATATTCCCGCACAACCAAATGGAACTATCATTCAATATTATATCCATGCAGCTGATAATTCAGGACGTAGCGAAAACAATCCCTTTATCGGTGCTCCGATGGCACATTCATTCTACGTAATGAATTCAGTTTCTGTCGATGAACCACAGGATAATATCATAACTGAAGTAACTAATTATCCAAATCCTTTCCATAGGTCAACGACTATTGCTTTCATGATCAAAGAAAATACAAATCAGAATATTGATATTGGAATTTATAACTTACGTGGCCAGCTTATTAAAGTTATTCAAACCCAACCAACATCCAATCTTGTCACTCTACAATGGGATGGCAAAGATGCTTCTGGACTTTCTGTGCCCAGTGGAGTTTATTTCTATAGAATTGTAATTGATGGAAAAACCTACACTCAAAAGATGATGAAATTTGAGTAAGAAGCTTACCTTGTTGTAGAAATGAATTAAATCCTATTTAATTTCTTAAGATGTTCGTGATATGATTTTGAGAAAATGTGCCTTTTATTTTTACCTGCAAAGAAGAAAAGATAGTCAGTCTCTTGAGGGTGAAGTGCTGCAAGTAATGATTGTTTTCCAGGATTACAGATAGGAGTGGGCGGTAATCCTCTATATAAATATGTATTGTATACTGATTTTATCTTAAGATCATCATAATATATTTTATTGCGTGAAATCCTTTTCAATTCCAAGGCGTATGCCACAGTCGGATCTGCCTGTAAAAGCATTTTTTCTTTCAACCTTTTTGTATAAACTCCCGCGATAAGTGGACGTTCGTCATCATATATAGCTTCACGTTCTACGATTGAAGCAAGAATGACAATATTATAGAGAGAATCAAAACCTAATGGCTGAGGTTGTAAGACATCCCATTGCATAAAAAAATTCTCTATCATCATAGTAATGACGAATGATTCATCAGCATAATATGGGATGTAATAGGTATCCGGAAATAGGAATCCTTCGAGATTAGATACATCTAAACCTAATGAATCAATAAAACTGCTGTCAGAACATAGCGACATAAATTTTGAGTAATCTGCAAGTTCCTTCTTGAATAACATGCTCGCAATTCTTCTGACGGTAAAACCTTCAGGAATCGTGATACGATTGGTTACTACCTCTCCACTGGTAAGCTTTTTTACCACATCCATAAATGAGAACCAGCCTGAAAAATTGAATTTGCCATATCTCAACTGTTTACTAGAAGGAAGTAATTTCTCCACAACCAAAAATAATGAAGCAGAAGGGATTATCTTTTTATGTTGAAGTTCTTTTGCCACACGAAGTGCAGAAGTTCCTTTTTCTATTACGATGGTCTTATTTGGAATGGGATAAGGCTGATGAAGGGTAATGATAGTATAATAAAGAAAAAAGAGGACAACCAGGATCAGTACAAAGGAAAAGAATTTTCTAGGGCTCATATCGCTTTTTGGTCGAGATAATCTTTTAATATCAAAGAAGCTGCTATTTGATCTACTTTGTTTCTATGCTTCTTAAGTTTTCTGTTACCTTGAACAAGAACTCGAATTGCATTTTTTGTCGTAAATGATTCATTCCATAATTTTATTGGAATCGATACATGATGTTGTAACTTACTAATAAATCCTTTTATATCTTTTGATTTAGCAGAATCTTCACCATTAGCGGTTTCGGGATTTCCTAAAAGTATCATTTCAACATTCTGATCTTTAATTATCAAAAAGATCTCCCTTATAACATCAGGATTTTTTTTTGCATCAATCGTTTTATAGGGATAAGAGATCATCCGATTTGTATCGGAAAGTGCCACGCCAATACGTCGTTCTCCATAATCTAAAGCCATTATTCTACCCACAATAATTCTCTATTTTGATCATCACTCGAAATTGATTAATTCTAAATAGAAACGAAGCTATACTAAGAAAATATCCAATCTTCTGTACCAACTTGGACAGCACGTTATCTTCTATATTTTTCTTATTCTTTAAGATTTTTATTATCTTCATATTGGTAAACTCCATCAAAAAAATCTTTATAGAGTTATGTATGTCAATAAATTTTAGACTTCCAGTACAGCGCCAGACTCTTCAATAGCCCAAAAAAATATATTTCTCTTGACAAGGTAGGAGCAATTAAGATTTTTTAATCAAATTTTTTTGAATAAAATAAAAAATTATAGAACGGAGGTTCTCTAATGAAAAAAACAGTACTGTTTGTCCTTTTGGCTATATTTGTTACGTCATTAGCTTATGCAAGTAATGCAAGGATAGAATTAGGTAATACAAACACGAATATCGAAGTCACAAAAAATAATTATTATGATTTAGATGTTACATTTACATTTTCAGAAATTACGTCAATTGATATTTCTTCTGAAAAAGGTATTTTTTCTGAACTGCGCATTCCAGATTGTTATACAGTAGGAGAGATCGGCTCTCCAAAGCTACCTGCAATGAAAAAGATCATTGAAATTCCTTTTGGCGCAACTGTATCTGTTCAAGCTGTAGACTATTCTATTAATGAATATAGACTTTCAGATTATAATATTCCTCACAAAATAATTCCTTTGCAGCCATCACTTTCTAAAAGCACAGAACCTTCTGAAGTACCTTTTGAATTCAATGATGATTTATATTCAATCGACTCCTACAATGAAGAAGAATTAGTAACCGTCGAGACCCTGGGAACGTTGCGAGGCTTTCGATTAGCTCGTCTGGTAGTCGCACCTGTTCGCTATAATCCTGTTGAGGGGATGATAAAATTTTATAATAATATAAAAGTTCATATTAGCTTTGAAAATCCTGATATCGATGAAACACAGTATACAAAAGCAGCAACTTATTCACCTTACTTCAATATCATAAGCAAGAGATTATTAAATGGGAGAGATCATGGTTATCCTTCACATCCTGACCTTGTAACCTATCCTGTGAAATATCTTATAGTTGCAAACAGAATGTTTGAAACAACTCTTGAGGATTTTATTGAATGGAAAACGCAAAAGGGGTTTGAAGTTATCGTAGGTTATACTGATGTCATTGGAAGCTCAATTAATGAAATAAAAAACTGGATCCATGACCAATATAATGCAGGAACTCCTAGTGACCCAGCACCAAGTTTTGTGCTATTTATTGGAGATACAGGTCAAGTTACTTCTGAAACTGGATCATCTACCTATAAAGTTACAGACCTTTATTACTGTAGTGTCGATGGAGATATGTTTCCGGAAATGTATTATGGTCGATTCTCTGCAACCACCACAGCTCAACTCCAAACACAAATAGACAGAACACTTTATTATGAGAAATACGAATTTGATGATCCAACCTACTTAGATAATGTAACTCTTATTGCTGGTGCAGACTATTCCCATAATCCTACCCATGGACAACCAACAGTTAACTATGGAACTGAGAATTATTTTAATACTGCTTTTGGTTTTGTAGATGTTCATGCTTATTTAACCTCCTACACGGGATGTTATGACACTATCGATGATGGGCTTTGTATGATAAACTATACTGCCCATGGAAGCCAAACCAGCTGGAATAACCCAAATATGACTCAATCTATGGTGAATAGTCTTACGAATACTGGCATGTATCCTCTTGCCATCGGCAACTGCTGTCTGACTGGTGATTTTGGATATAGTGAGTGTTTCGGAGAAACATGGGCTCGGGCTACACATACTACGACAGGTGAACCAACAGGCTCGATCGGATATATTGCTTCTGCTCCATCTTCTTACTGGCACGAGGATGTATATTGGGCAGTTGGCGCTTTCCCTGATGTGGGAAGCGGCCCAACACCTCCGACATATGCAGAAACATCATGGGGAGCTTATGACGCACCATTTGTAAGTGATTATGTCTGTCAGGATGCCTTGAACTTCGTGGGTAACCTTGCAGTAACTGAATCTGCAAATCAAGGCTTTCCTCAGCATTCAAGTCCACTCTATTACTGGCAAGCATACAATCTTTTGGGTGATCCCTCTGTAGTTGTTTACATGACCCAAGGTTCTACAAATAATGTAAGTTATCCAGGACTTCTTCCCATCGGCGCTACAAGTTTTACTGTACAAGCACAAGCAGGCTCTTATGTAGCAATCTCGATGAATGGTGTCCTTCATGGTGCGGCACTTACTAATGATTTTGGCTCTGCTGTAGTTCCTCTCAATCCACCTATCAATACTCCGGGCACAGCTGATATTGTAGTGACAAAACCACAGTATCAACCAGTACTCACCACTGTCCCAGTTGCGACCCCAGCCGTTGTAAACATTAATCCTGCTTCAATACCAATTACTACTCTTACGGATGTAACAATTGATATTTTTGAAGATGATGGTATCACACCTATCCCCAATGTGAATATTGAAATCACAGGTCCAGGTGTATATGGTACAACAACCGGACAGACAAATGCGTCAGGCTCTTGCACCCTGAATTTTGGTGGAGAATATGGAGGATCAGACATTCTTAATATTATCGGATGGAGAACCGGTGATGGCTATAATCTTGTTGATGAGCCTTATGGAATTACAGGAGGTCTTAATTTCACTAATGCAGATATTTGGGTTACAACTGATTTTGGTTTATCAGACACTTTCGGGCTAAACCTGCCGGGAACAGTTCATTTTACTCAAGATCAAACTGATTGCACCTATCAACTATACATCGTTAATAAAGATAGTTTATTCTATTCTATGTCAGGGGAGATCACCTATACCCCCAACACCCTTACAGAAATTCAAGCTTGCATCATGAAGACAGGCTACAATATGTACCAGGAAAATTTCAATACGATAGAAGTTTTCGGTACTGTTTGCGGGACAGTTACGGATATGAATAATGGAATAGCAGTAGCTAATGCATTAGTCCGTTTTTATGAGCAAGGAGGTGATCCCTCAGAACCTCCATTATTCAGTGATGAAACCGACTCTTATGGTTATTATGAAATAACGTCAGAATATCCTGTAGATTATTATGATATTTATATTGATTTATGGGGATTTGAACCATATCAAGAATTAGACTTCTTGCTCAATTATGGAGTTAATACACACGATATTTCTATAGAACCTTTTGAAAGCCATATGGTTTCGGGACAACTAGTTGATGATTTTATGACCATTAACACAGGCTCGCTCTCTTATTACCGTAATGATAATGGCGAAGAATATACCACAGTAGAAATTACCGATGGAGATTATGAAGTCATTCTACCAAATTTCACTTACAACATTATCGTATCCTCCCCCGGACATATCACATATTCTGGCCAACTCGTTGTGGAGGGTGACATGATCATTAATTATCATCTAGGATTTGCTGCACTCTATGCTGATTTTGAACAAAGTGATGGAGGTTTTAACAGTAATGATCCTGTTGGCTGGCAATGGGGAGAACCAGCAGCAGGAGATATTATAGCTCATTCCGGCTTAAAATGCTGGGCTACTGTGCTTGATGGCTACTATGGAACCAATAATGCCGACTGGACATTGACCTCCTCTGCATTTACTATACCAGATTCCTCATTATTAACATTCTGGCACTATTATGATTTTGAAGGTACTTCCACATACTGGGATGGTGGTAATGTAAGTATTTCAACAGATGGTGGAACTACATTTGACATTATCACACCTGTTGGAGGATATACCGGTTCCATCACTGGTCTTGATGGAGAACCTGGATTTGGCAGCAGTATTGATGAATGGCAACAGGTTGAATTTGATCTTTCTGGTTATGCAGGAAGTAGTGCTATGCTTCGATGGAGATTCGGATCTGATACTTCGGTAAATAACTTCTATGGCTGGTACATTGACGATGTGCTTTGTGGTGATACTACTGCAAGTTATCCCATTGTCATCATGGATATTGATCCAAACAATCAATTCATTAGCACAAAACTTAACCAAAATTTCCCTAATCCTGTTCTTACCTCTACTACAATATCCTTTATGCTACCGGTAAACGTAAAAAAGGCCGAACTAAGTATTTATAACATCAAAGGACAACTTGTGAGAACTTTCACTCCTGATTTATCAGAAGGTCCTTTTCATGAAATAGTTTGGGATGGAAAAGATATGAATGATAAAACTGTAGCAAATGGTATATACTTGTATAAATTAGATACTAACAAAACAGAATTAACAAAAGTAATGATAATATTACATTAAGGAGGACACATAATGAAAAAAATTGTCATTCTTATTAGTTTGCTGCTCTCTACTACATTTCTATTTGCAGAGCAGCATGAGTGGGTACCACTCAATACCGATACAGAGAAAAATGTTGAAGTTGAAGTACTCACTTCAAACGAAGACCTTATTGAAATCGATTATGGTATAAACGGTTTCTATCTTGAGGAAGTTGAGATCGAAGGTGAAATTTACTCCAAGATCCTGTTACCTCACGAAGGAATATTTCTAGACCGTGGATATCCAGAACTACCGCACATAAATCGTAGTGTGCTTATACCACCTCATGCAGAAATGGAAGCGAAAGTTGTTGATTATGAATTTGTTGAATTTGATAAGATCATGATCGTCCCATCAAAAGGAAATCTTACACGAAATATTGACCCAGAAACTGTTCCTTATACTTTCGAACAAATATACCAGGAAGATGCATGGTATCCACAAAATCTTGTAGTGTCACATGATCCTTACATCATGCGCGATGCACGTGGCATGGTTATACAACTTCAACCATTCCAGTACAATCCTGTACAGCATAAACTTCGTGTATACAAAAAAATGACTATTCAGATTGAGAATGTTGGTATAAGCGATGTGAATACTCAAGACGTTCATCTCTTTGCAAGAGAATCAGTCGTTGAATCATTCCTTGAAATGTACAAAGTACAATTTATAAACTTTAGTGAAGAAGCATCAAGACACAGATATGTACCTTCACCAGCAGTTGGCACAATGGTTGTGATTTCATATGATTCTTTTATGGATGAAGTAGAACCACTTGTTGATTGGAAAAACCAGAAAGGAATTCCGACTGAGCTTGTGAGCGTAAACACTATTGGGAATAATTATACTTCAATAAAAAATTATATCCAGAATCTCTATGACACAAATGATCTTGCCTTTATCCTTATTGTAGGTGATGCACCACAGGTCATCCCATATAATAACAATCAGGATCCACTCTATGCCTGCCTTGCAGGTGGTGATTTATATCCTGACGCCTTTGTCGGTAGATTCTCTGCAGAAACAGAAGCACAGGCATCGACACAGGTGGAGAGAGTACTTGCCTATGAATCAGATCCTTTCATCTCTGGCGATTGGATGCATAAAGGAACAGGGGTAGCATCTAATCAAGGTTCAGGTATTGGATATAATGGATGGGCAGATAATGTTATGATGGATATTATCCGTGACTCGCTGTTAGCATGGAATTACACGGAAGTAGATCGTATATATGATCCCTCCGGATCTGCGTCCAATGTGGCTAATGCCCTGAACTCTGGACGAGGAATTCTTAACTATTGTGGGCACGGCTCCACCACATCATGGGGATCCACTGGCTTCTCAAATACGAATGTTAATCAGCTTACCAACGATAATATGCTTCCCTTCATCATTTCTGTCGCATGTTTGAATGGAAACTTTGTAAGTAATACTTGTTTTGCAGAAGCCTGGCTTCGTGCTACAAATAATACTACAGGCGCTCCTACTGGTGCAATAGGTGTGTATGCATCAGTTATTAGCCAGAGCTGGCAGCCACCTATGATAGCTGAATATCATGCAAATATGTTCCTCGTAAACGAACAGGTAACAACACTTGGTAACTATTACTTCAGTGGTTCATGTCAGATGATGGAGGAAAATTCAGGTGGATTGAATGAATTCAAATACTGGACAGTATTTGGAGATCCCTCACTTAAGCTTCGTACTGATTCACCACAAGCACTTACCGTAAATCATAACCCAATCATCCCCCTTGGTTCGTTAACCTATGATGTGGAAGTGGTTGGTGTGGAAAATGCACTTGTTGGTTTATATATGGATGATGTCTTATATGGTTATGGCTATACTGATGCCTTTGGTTCAGTAACAATAGATCTCACTACTCCTCTTGTTGACCCCGGCCAAATGACCCTTACCGTCACATCCTATAATAGTATTCCTTATATTGCACTCCTTGATGCGATCGTTCCGGTACAGATTACAATAACACCAGACAATATCAATGTCAATCAGGCAACAGATGTGACCGTTACAATTATGGATAGCGAAGGCATCAATCCTGAGATCGGTGTAAACGTATGGGCAGAAGGACTTGATTACACTTCAGCAGTAGCTGTAACTGATAATAATGGTGAAGCTATGCTTTCAATAAATTATCAGTTCGGCCCTGATATTGCAATATGCGGACAGCGTCCCGATGAAGACTTCCTTCTTTTTGATGAAAGTATCACCGTTGATGCACTTGCATTAACAGATCCTGATATTGATGTAACTACATCTATTGGACTTTATGATACACTTGCAATGAATCTTGAAGCGTCCATCAACCAATATGTTACAGATAATGGCACTACTCTCTGGGCTAAACTCAATAATAATAATTATCTCTCAACTACTGAGGATTCTTTGATAATGATACCAGACGAACTTGGTTTTGTTCATGCGGTAATCTCTAAATCTGGTTATGATCTTTATGAAGAAACTTTCACGGTAATAGAAGCTTATGGTTCGGTATCCGGAACGGTTACTGATGGAGATAATGGCTCCCCTATTGCTAATGCTTTAGTCCGCTTCTATGAAGAGGGAGCTGTACCAGATGCTGAACCTCTCTTTACTGCAACTACAAATTCTTCTGGATTCTATGATGTATCGACAGAATACCCAGTAGATTATTATGATATTTATATTGATATATGGGGCTATAATCCCTATCAAGAATTAAGTTATTTTCTTGGATATGGTGCAAATAGCCATGATATTATACTCGAGCAATGTGAGAGTGGAAATGTTTCAGGTTCTGTTTACGATGATTTTATGGCCATCGGTTCAGGAATAATACGTTATTATAGACAGGATAATGGAGAAGAATTCACTTCGGTGAATATCACAAATGGACAATATAATGTCTCTCTCCCACATTTTACATATAATGTGTATGTTTCTGCTCCCGGAAGAGTTCCTTATTCAGGTTCTCTGACGGTCGATAGCGATAGGATCATTGATTATCACCTTGGGTTTGCAGCTCTTTACTCAGATTTTGATTCAAATAATGGCAATTTCATCAGTAACAATTCAAATGGTTGGCAATGGGGTGAACCATCTGCTGGTGGTATTAATGCCCATTCTGGTCTTAATTGCTGGGCTACAGTACTCAATGGATACTATGGCACTAATAATGCAAATTGGCAACTTGATTCTCCACAATTCATCGTACCTGCTGATGGAACTCTTTATTTCTGGCATTACTACAATTTCGAAGGAACATCAACATACTGGGATGGAGGAAACGTATCCATTTCTACTAATGGAGGATCTACCTATACCGTCATTACACCTCAAGGTGGATATGTAGGTAATATCAGCGGTCTCGGTGGAGAACCAGGATTTGGTGGTAATATTACTGCATGGGAACAAGTTGAATTTGATCTTTCAAACTATGCTGGCAGCAGTACAATCATTAGGTGGAGATTTGGATCGGATACCTCTGTAAATAATTTTTATGGTTGGTATGTCGATGATGTTCTTATAGGTGATCCAAGCTCGAGTTACGAAATTCCTGTATTAGCTAATGATGATATTCTTCCCGTTCATACTGTATCACTCAATCAAAACTTTCCGAATCCTGTTCGTCATTCTACGACGTTTTCCTTCTCACTACCTCAAGATGTACAAAAGGCTGAACTCTCCATTTATAATATCAAGGGACAGCTTATCAAAACCTTCGTGCCTAATATTAGCGATGGTCCTGTCTTTGAAGTAGAATGGGATGGAAAAGATAAATTCAATAAATCGGTATCCAATGGAGTCTATTTCTACAGACTTACTACAGATACAAAAGAAATTACAAAGAAGTTACTTCTATTACAGTAATAATTTATCAAAATACTTGCGGGATTAAATACTCCCGCAAGTATACACTTTTGTGTGTATGAAGAAAGTATAATTCTATGCAAGAAATATTTTATATCTCACAACTTCAAGGAATTAAAACTCTTTCATCTGAGCGAAGATTAGAAATTCTTCGTGATCTCGTTGATCAAGAATATACTGCACAAGAACTTGCAATGAAGTTTAAAATCAAACCTAATGCGTTATGGTATGATATGCAACAGCTTGAAAAAGCTGGGTTTATTAAAATGATAAGAAATGAGCATGTACGAGGAACAATAAAAAAATATTATCGTGCAGTTGCAAAGAATTATTTTGTAGATGTTTCCCTTGGACAAGCAGAACTTAACAAATCAAATACCATTCATTCCCTTCTTAATCAAGAAATTGAGGACTGGCGTAGAGAACGGATTATTAAGATAAGCTTTAGCAACATAGCAAACAATATCATAACCCAGAACCTTGATATTAAAGAAAATGAAAAAGTCGTGATTAGTTATCAACCCATGCATAGAAAGCTTGTTGAAGATCTTATCGTTGAAATTTCTCGAAAAGGGGCATATGCAATCCCTATATTCTGGACAAAAAGAATGGAAAATAATTTCATTCGAAATGTTCCACTTCCTTATGCAACAAAAGATGTAATCAGTGATTTTTTAATCAATAACATTGATGCGCATATTATCTTTTCCGGCGAGTTTCTTGATGAGATTGATCAAGAACCACTCAGTAAAGAACTCACTAAGAAAAGTGAACGTATCGAAGAAGCAAAACGAGAGAATGTTCGCAAAACCTATGAAACTACTGTACGCTTTCTTACCATAGATACAATATATAATAATTTTCAAAAAGCAGATGCTGAAATTCGAAGTGAAATGTATTGGAAAGCACTTAATGAAAAGCCAAAGAATTTATTAAAAAGTTGTGCTTTTGTCAAAGATATCCTTTCCACTTCTAAAGAAATTACTATCGAAGATAAAAAGGGAAGTAAGATTATTATTTCACTTCCAAAAGAAAGAGTCCTGCAGGTTAAAGATGGCATAGCAAATATTCCTTCTTCCGATTCGGAACTTCCAGGTGGTCTTGTTGTTGCACTCCTTGATAAAGGTAAAATAAATGGAACGATACATACTGATTTTGCTTATCTATATAATATGATCTTCGTGGATGTTGATATAATAATAAAGAATAATCAGATCGTAGAAATGAATGCAAAAACAGATAATGATAAGTTTCAAAAACTCTTTGATAATGCACATGGAGATAAGAATACTATTGGTTCTTTTACAATTGGCATGAATCCAGCATTGCACACAAATATTCATCATCCATATATAAACACAAAAATCTTTGGTGCGGTTACTTTGCAGGTTGGCTGGGATGAACTTGAAGCTACCAGCATTGATTCAAATATGATTGCACAATTCTATATGATAAATAAAATAATAAAAATAGATAATACAATTCTTTTTAAAAATGGAAAATTAATAACAAAATAAAACTTAGGGGATAAGTATGAAAAAAATAAGTATCCTATTACTCGCTCTTTTTATTGCATCAGTTAGTTATGCAGATGTAATAACAAAAACCTACTACTTTGATGCTCCTAATATTGGAATTGATGGAGAATATGCGCAAGTTAAACTTGATGACAGTTATCATCTCGGAAATCCAGGTGATCCATCATTACCTTATATTGGCATCAATCTTCTTCTACCTCAAGGTCAATCGATCTCTGATATTTCGATTGACTTCTATAACGAACAATATCTGGGTAACTATATAGTATATCCAGTACAACAACCCATGCCACTTTCTCAATTAGAGCAGGCAGAATTTACTGCCCCGAATGAAAAAATCTATAACAGCACTACACCTTTCCCTATACTGCAACATAATGATTACACCACACACTTTCTTGCAGGACATTCCATTGGTTCTGTTGCAATAACTCCATTATCCTATATTCCTTCTACCAAAGAACTCTTTTCCTACACCAAAGCTGAGGTGTCTATAGAAACTTCCTATGATAATACTGCAATGGATGCACAGAGATTTTTGCATTTAACCCCTTCTATAAAATCTAGATTAGCTGCTCTTGTGGATAATATTGAAATGCTTGAAACCTATAATGTTACCCAAACAAAAGCTGATGGATTTGACTACATTATCATTACGAATGAAACATTTGAAGATGATTACCAGATATTAGCTGATTTCCATGCTCTGAGAGGGCTGAAATCTACAGTTACACTCATTAGTGATATTACTACGAACTATGCTGGGGTCGATCTCGCTGATCAAATACGTAACTATATTATCGATGAATACGCTGATTATCCTGTTCAATATATTCTTCTTGGTGGAGATACAGATGTGATACCAGATAGAGAATTATATGCAAACCCAGGATCTGGTTATGCAGATGATGATATACCTGGTGATCTATACTATGGCTGTCTTGACAGAACAACTGCCCCTGGTTCTGGACCGGATTGGAATAATAATAATAATAGCTATTGGGGCGAAGAAAATGAAACAGATTTTCTTGCGGAAGTATATGTCGGTAGAATATGTGCAAATAATTCCATTGAAATTGCGAATCAAATCAATAAGGTCGAATTGTATTTAGAATCTCCTGTAAGCGGTGAATTGGAAACCACTCTTCTTGTTGGTGAATATCTTTGGCCAGGAACATACGGTGGGCAGTATATGAATGAACTGCTTATTGGTTGTACTTCAAATGGTTACACTACTGTTGGTATTCCTGCAAGCTGGACTGTGAGTACATTATATGAAATGAACGGTGGATGGTCAGCAAACGATCTCTACAACCAACTCAATCAGGGTCCAAACCTTCTTAATCATTTGGGACACGGTTCAACCACGCACTGCTTGAATATTGATAATCCAAACCTTACAACCTCTAATATCACAAATGATGGTATTCTACATAACTTTTTTACTGGATATTCACAGGCTTGTTACTCCGGTTCTATAGATAATAGAACTTCCTCTGGATCCTATGGTTCAGATTGTTTTATGGAAAAAATAACAAATATGTCCACTGCTGCTGCCTCGTTTGTTGGTAATAGCAGATACGGCTGGGGACAACAGGGGAGTACAAATGGTGCTTCTCAACATTATCACAGACAATATATTGATGCTCTTTTTGATGATGAAGTCTGTTCTGTAAGTGGTGCAAATCAGCTTTCCAAAGAACACACATTACCATTTGTTACAGGAAATGAACTTTTACGATGGTGTTATTTCCAGCTTAATGAATTCGGCGATCCAGCACTCGAACTCTGGACTGCAGAACCATCTACACTCACGCCAGTTTACCCACTTACAATCATGGCTGGTGTCCCAGAAATAGAGGTAACAGCTCCTGCCGGTTCAAGAATGGTGGTGTATGATGATGATACTATTTACGGATATGGTAAGACAAGCTTTCTTGGAAATGGTACTGTATTTTTTGATATTGTCCCAAATCAAGCTGGAATCATACATATTGCAATAGTCTCACATAATTATTATAAATATGTTGGCGATATTGTTGTTACTGCGAGTGTAGTGACTCTTAATCCAGATACAATCGAGGTTAATGTACCCTCCCAGGTAACCATTCAAGTAATGGCTCCAGATAGCATCTCTCCTCAGGTTGGTGTAGAGGTTTGGGCAGAAGGTCTGGATTATATTTCGGATACAGAAATTACTGATGCGACTGGCACAGTTGTGCTGGATGTGAATTATAGTTATGGACCAACACTGAACATCTATGGAATAAATCCTGGTGATAATTTCTTTTTATTTCAGGAAACAGTAAATGTAAATGCAGTTGATCTTACTGATCCTTCTTTAAATGTTACAACAAACTTCGGCCTCACTGATACCTTTGCATTGAATCTTGAGGGTATTATTGGAGCATATGCAGTTCAAGATGATATAACCTTATGGATCAATGTTGATGATACTGGCTACATGTTAACTGGAGAAACAACATATGCTATTACTCCCTCGACACTCTTTCCAGTTGGAGCAATAATTGCAAAATCGGGTTATAATATATATCAAGAAGAATTTCCTGTCATTATTGCCTATGGAAATGTTTCTGGGAATGTTACAGAAAGCCAGAACGGTTCATCGGTTTCTAACGCTGAAATATGTTTCTATGAACAAGGAGCAAATCCAAATACCGAAGATCCTGTTTTCGTAGCGACAACCGATGCTTCAGGTAATTATATATCAACAACAGAATATCCAGTAGATTATTATGATATCTATATTACAAAATGGGGATTTGATCCCTATCAGGAATTAGGTTATTTTCTTGGATATGGTTCTAATATCCATGATATTGTTATCGACCCTGTAGAGAGTGGTTTCATTTCTGGTAATGTGTATGATGACTTTATGGCTTGTGCTAATGCAAATCTCACTTACTACCGTTCTGATAACGGAGAAGAATATGCTTCAGTTCAAGCTATTGCTGGTAACTATGAAGTGAGTCTTCCAAACTTTACATATACAATTTTTGTGACAGCTGAAAACCATGTTCCTTATTCGGGCACCTTTGTCGTGAATGGTGATGCTCAGTATGATTATCATCTTGGTTTTGCTGATCTTTTTGATAATGCAGAAAGTGGTATGGTACTCTGGAATTCTTCAGATTGGAATGCGACGACCGAAGACTATGTTTCTCCTACTCATAGCTTTACAGATAGTCCAGGTGGCAGCTATCCAAATTGGACGACTGCGATAATGGAACTTAATAATCCTATAAACCTTAGTAGCATGAAAAATGGAGCAAATCTTTACTTCAATGCCAAGTGGGATATTGAATCTAACTGGGATTATGCTCAAGTACTCGCTTCCACAGATGGGACTAATTGGACTGCTCTCGAAGGACAATATACAGAACCCGGAACAGGTAGTTTTCAGCCACCTAACCAGCCTGTATATGATGGAACTCAGCCCACATGGGTAGCAGAGACAAGTGACCTCTCCGCTTTTGCTGGAGAAGATCAGGTCTATATCAGATTTTTGATGGATTCAGATGGTTACGTTGAAGAAGACGGTATTCATATCGATGATATACTAATCGGAGATCCCTCATCAAGTTACGAAATTCCTATGGTCAGCGTTGGTGATCTTCCTCAGATCACACAAGTAAACATGCAACAGAATTTCCCCAATCCTGTTACCAGCACCACAACTATCTCATTTTCTCTACCGCTGAATACACAAAAAGCAGAACTAAATATATACAACATTAAGGGACAGCTTATCAAAACCTTTCAACCAGGACAGGACAATATTGGTAAGATGGTTGACTTTGTCTGGGATGGTTCAGACAATCATGATAAGACTGTTGCCAATGGTGTGTACTTTTATAGACTAGAAACAGTCACAAAACAAATTACTAAAAAAATGGTTCTAATGAAATAGTCTCCGTATTACTAACAGATCATAAACGCACATCGAATTTCGGTGTGCGTTTTTAATGGGAACTACAACTGAATTATGGTAGCAGCAGTTCAAAATAGATAATAAGACTGGTTAAATCAATGAAAAAGTACAATTAAAGAGAAATAATATAAATTCTTTGACTAAAAATAATCTTCATTCAATTTTTCATGTAAGAAAAATTTTCCACATTATAATGAGAATGATATAGTATGAAACTTAAACGAGAATTAAAAGTTCTTGATATTTTCAGCATTTCAACAGGAGCGATGATTAGTTCAGGTATATTTATATTGCCGGGACTTGTCTTTGCTCGAAATGGTCCTTCTATTATTATCTCCTATTTCCTTGCTGGAATATTAGCTTTGATAGGTATCTTCAGTATAATCGAGCTATCGACTGCTATTCCAAAAGCTGGAGGAGACTATTACTTTATAAACCGTAGTCTGGGACCTATGATTGGAACGATTTCAGGTTTCTTTAGCTGGTTTGCTCTTTCGCTGAAAAGTGCTTTTGCTATTTTTGGTATTTCCGAGATTATCTTTGTCGTTACGGGTTTTCCTGTTCTCTACTCTTCAATACTTGTATGTATATTTTTTGTATTTCTAAATGCAATAGGAGTAAAAGAAGCAGCAAGATTTCAGGTTTTCTTGGTCTCTGGCTTATTAACACTTATGATCCTCTATATCATCTTTGGATTTTCGAAATTGGATTTCTCCCATTTCACTCCATTTGCTGATAAAGGAATCAATGCAATCTTTGTTTCCTCAGGTTTCATATTCATTTCTTTTGGTGGCTTGCTGAATGTGGCTAGTGTTTCAGAGGAGGTTCAAAATCCCCAAAAGAATATTCCTCTTGGTATGATACTCGCAGCAATCACTGTCACGATTATCTATACTCTTACAATCATTATAGCAGTAGGAACTCTACCCAAGAACGATTTCTCTGGGTCTCTTACACCGATTGCAGACTCGGCACGCATAATTGTTGGAACACCAGGTTTCATCGTAATCTCAATCGCAGCACTTCTCGCCTTTGTTACCACAGCTAATGCTGGAATAATGTCGGCTTCTCGTTATCCCCTTGCCTTGAGTAGAGATAATCTCGTTCCTCGTTCTATTAGCCATATCAACCCTAGATTTCACACACCAATGCGCTCAATAATTCTTACGGGACTATTCATAATTTTAGCATTGCTTCTACCATTGGAGATGCTCGTAAAGGCAGCTTCTGTCGTTATCCTTACAGCTTATGTTCTCACTAACCTCTCTGTGATCATTCTCAGAGAAAGCAAGTTAAAGAATTACTGTCCAAGTTTCAAGGTTCCCCTATATCCATTTCTTCAGATATTCGGTATGCTGATCTTTATCTTCTTTATAATAGACCTAGGAATAGAGGCAATCGAGATATCCCTTGCCTTTCTTTTTATTAGTCTTGCTGTATATTTTTTATATGGAAGAAAAAAGTTCTCGGGCGAATATGCCCTTCTGCATCTTTTAAAAAAAATAACTGATGGAAAACTAAAAGATCACTTACTCGAATCTGAATTCAGAGATATTCTTATCGATAGAGATGACATTAGACATGATAAATTTGATGAACTTGTAAGAACCGCTACGATAATGGATATCGATGGTCCCACGGATTATAAGGAACTCTTTACTATCATAGCAAATAAAATCAAATCAGTGATCAATATTGACAGACAAGAGGTAGTGAATCTTTTATACAAAAGACAGGAAGAAAGCAACACTGCAATATCTCCATTTATAGCTATTCCTCACATCATCATAGAGGGAACTGGGCATTATTGCTTGATGCTGATTCGTTGCAAAGAAGGTGTTAAGTTCACTGAGAAAGAGGATGCAGTGAAAGCGATATTTGTTTTCGTGGGAACGGTTGAAGACAGAATCTTTCATCTTAAAACACTTGCTGCAATTGCAACTCTTGTTCAACAAGCTGATTTTGAAGAAAAATGGCTCAAGGCAGAAGACACTCATTATATTCGAGATATAATGCTTCTCAGCAAAAGAGAAAGATTCGTTAAGAGTACTGATGACTATAATTCGTGAAGTATTCGAATTTCGAAATATACTTGATAATAATAGATCCTCAAATTGTGTAATAATATGATGACAATCAACAATACTATTTGGACTGTAAAAGACGTACTTTTCTGGACATCGGATTATTTTACGGACAAGGAAATCTCTTCTCCACACCTAAATGCAGAGTTACTCATTGCGCACGTACTAGAATGTTCACGTCTCGACCTTTATTTAAAATATGACAAGCCCCTCACTGATAACGAACGTGATACCATCAAGCAACTTATCAAAAAAAGAATTACTCACTATCCTCTTCAATATATTCTCGGAGAAGTGGAATTCTATGGAAACAAATTTGCAGTTGAAGAAGGGGTACTCATCCCCCGTCCAGAAACAGAAATACTCATCGATTCAGTTCTTACCTATATACATGAAAACCCGAGGGAGGAGTGGAAATTACTTGATATCGGTACTGGTTCTGGTAATATACCAGTATCTCTGAGTATTATATTAGAAAACGAAAATACTAAGGTTAGTATTACTGCAATTGATATTTCTGAAAATAGCCTAATAGTTGCAAAAAACAATGCTGCAATAAACAATCTTGACAACATCACTTTTGTTCAATCTGACTTATTTGAAAAGATCAAAGATACTTTTGATTGTGTCATTTCAAATCCTCCCTACATCAGTGAAAATGAATTCCATAAACTTCCTGCAGAGATAAAAGAATACGAGCCGAAAGAAGCACTTCTGGCGAAGAACAATGGTCTTGAATTCTACGAGAGAATATTGCAGAAAGCGAATGAGTTCCTCACTTCAGATGGAGTAATATTTTTTGAGATTGGATATACACAAAAAAAAGGTGTGACTGAACTTGCAGAGCAATATACATTCAAAATCATTGACAGCAAGAAAGACTACAATGATTTCGACCGAGTTTTAATACTGAAAAAAAATACATAGAAGTTGGTTCTATATGGATGAAATTTTAGTACGAGGTGAGAAAAAGTTAAGTGGAAATGTTGCAGCAAGTGGTTCAAAAAACGCTGGGCTTCCAGTCCTTGCTGCAACACTCCTTGCGGATGGTGACTACCATATAAAGAACATTCCAAATTTATCTGATATACGTACAATGATCAAATTGCTCAAGCAAATTGGTTCAGAGGTTGAATTCGTTGATCATGAATTAAAAATCACCACAAAGGGAATGGAAAATATTGAAGCTCCTTATGAGCTGGTCAAAACAATGCGTGCATCGATATATGTACTCGGTCCTCTGCTTGCAAGAAAGGGTGAAGCGCGCGTTTCTTTTCCTGGTGGATGTGCACTAGGCGCTAGACCCATCGATTATCACCTAGAAGCATTCCATAAGCTTGGTGCAACGATCCAGATAAAACATGGATACATCAATGCTAAAGCAAAACGATTGAAAGGGTGCGAAATATATTTTGAAAATAAAACTGTTGGCGCAACGGCAAATGCCATGATGGCTGCCGTGCTGGCAGATGGGAAGACAGTCATAGAAAATGCTGCTTGCGAACCCGAGATAAGCTGTCTCGCAGATTTCCTGAATAAGATGGGTGCACAGATCCAAGGACAGGGAACTGAGATCATCACTATCGAAGGAGTTAAAGATCTTCATTCTGTAGACTTTTCACTAATTCCAGATAGGATTGAAGTTGGCACATTGCTTGTTGCTGGTGCGATAAGTAAGGGCAGAATCACAGTCGAAAATTGTGTTCCCGAGCATTCTGGTATCGTGCTCAATAAATTGAAGGATATCGGTTACGTGATTAATACAACTGAAGATACAATTTCCATCTCACATTCAATGAGGAGAAAAGCAATTGAAATCTCTACAAATCCATATCCTGCTTTTCCGACAGATCTTCAGCCACTTTTTGCTGCACTTCTTTCTACAGTGAACGGTAAAAGCATTATCAATGAAAATATTTTTTCAGACAGATTCATGTATATTAGTGAATTACAACGTCTGGGTGCTGATATTAAGATGGTAAGCAACAGGATAGGCATCGATGGTGGTAAAAAACTCAGTGGTGCGCCTGTGATGGCTCCTGATATTCGAGCTGCCGCAGCTCTCATTATTGCTGCACTTGCTGCGGAAGGGGAAACAAAGGTTTCCAGAGTGTATCATCTTGACAGAGGTTACGAACATCTTGAGAACAAACTTTCTTCTATTGGTGCAGATATCGAACGTATTGAGACTGACGCTTTATATTAATTTGTAATGGCCAGATTTGTTAGAAATCTTCTTGTCTCAGTTTGTTTCATTGGGTACTTTCCCTTTGCATCCGGAACCCTGACATCCATCGTCGCAGCAGTTCTCTATGTGCTATTTATGCCACCACTCAGCACATTTGGTTTTATACTCTTTGTTGTGATTCTTCTTGTTGTAGGTATAATTCTCGTCCCATTCATTAAACGAGCTGAGAGAGACCTCGGGCATGACAGCCGGAAGATCACAATAGATGAATTTATCGGTTATGGTTTTGCGGTGATGTTCCTCCCTCATTCTCTAATGATCGCGATATATGCACTGGCGTTCTTCCGCATATTTGATATTGTTAAACCTACTCCGATCAAACAACTACAGAAACTCCCCCATGGATGGGGTGTTCTCGCTGATGATATAGTTGCAGGGACTTGTGCAAATATTTTGATTCAAGTACTTTTAATTATATTTCCTCAGTTTTTCTAATCACCTCAGACCAAAGAAAAAGACTATAATATCCTTCAGATGAGCACGCCAATTTCCCCAACTGTGCCCTTCAGGATACTTATTGTACACAAAATCATATCCCTTTTCACTTAGAATCGACCGAAAATCTCCAACTAATATTTCAAGTGCGGGAATATCATATTTGCCCATATCAAGAAAGATAGAAAGAGGTAATTTTTCTGCTTGTTTATAGTTAGTTTGTAACTCTGGTTCAACATAGGAGGATTGTGCGCCAATTTTTCCCAAGAGATCTGGATAATACAACCCAAGCCATAGAGAGATATTGCCCCCGTTTGATGCCCCTATCGTAGCATGGTTTCGGGAATCAGTTGATAGTGAATAGTGCTTATACAAATAAGGAAATAAC
>Ga0272443_10001244_pt1 | contig 39069 bp, 38 predicted proteins | sample SSMAcet12_FD_193581 | JGI IMG/M metagenome (GOLD analysis project Ga0272443, IMG submission 193581) | Marine sediment archaeal communities from Little Sippewissett salt marsh, Falmouth, MA, United States - SSM-Acet-12 | ecosystem: Environmental > Aquatic > Marine > Wetlands > Sediment ...
ATGGGGATGCCAGTTTTTCAAACGATAATTCCTCCGATCCGACTATTACAGTTCAAAACCTGAGTGGCAGGGCGGCTCACTTTATTCGTGGGAGCGGATCATATGGGGAGTCAAATGCTGCAATTCAGGTCAATGTTTTTGATAATGGTTATGGAGCCATTTTATCATCCACGGGGACAGGGGCCGGCTTAAGCGGTAGAAACTCCGGTAGTGGCCCCTCGGTCGAGGGCTGGACTCAGGGCGGATCCGGGCCAATTTTCCGAGGCATAACTGAGTCAACTAATAGTAATAATTTATTAGAGCTTTTAATCGACGATGGTTATATACTGGATCCTCATTTTCTGGTAGAGCACAGCGGTAAAACCTATATCGACGACGATTTAACAGTGAATGGAAAAGCATTGATGACGGAGTTCGAATTGCCCACGGGTGCTTCGGCGGGATATGTATTAACATGTGACGCCTCTGGAAATGGAACCTGGCAGGCACCTGTAAGTGCCAACCGCGACTTTAATAACTCATGGAGTGCAATTGTTACCGATGCAATATTCGCCGATGAAGTAATATCAACTTCCAACACTATCAAGATTGACCACCCTCTTGATCCGGAAAACAAATACCTGATGCATTCTTCAATCGAAAGCCCGGATATGATGAATGTTTACAACGGCAATGTTGTCACCGACGGTAACGGTTTTGCGACGGTGCAACTCCCCGATTACTTTGAATCGCTGAATAAGGACTTCAGATATCAGCTAACGGTGATTGGCGAATTTGCCCAGGCGATTGTTAAAGATGAGATTAAGGATAATACGTTCAGTATTATGACTGATAAACCGAATGTTAAGGTTTCCTGGCAGGTGACAGGAGTCAGAAACGATGCCAGTGCAATTGCGAATCGTATGCCGGTTGAAGTTGACAAAACCGAAAGCGAACGGGGTAAATACATTGATCCCGAAGCATTTGGCCTAACTGTGGAAATGGGTGTTAATTATGCGCCAAATCCCAATCAGAGAAGTGTAGGAAATAATACCGAATAAAACAATATGAGAATAATAAATTAATATCTAATCGTATTCAGGAGGTATAGCATGTATTGTTCAAGATTGCTAACGATCGTATGGACACTGGTACTTCTTCTTCTTGCTAATCTTGTATTTGCGGAAGTGCCGCAAATTATCAGTTATCAGGGTTACCTGACTGATTCTGAAGGCGTTCCATTAGATGGAACGTACGATTTTAATTTCAGGATTTATGATACCGCCTCGGGCGGATCATCCCTATGGCAGGAAACCCATAATGGTATTCCGGTTTCAAATGGGTCATTCCATGTCTTGTTGGGATCTGTCGGAGCCCCAAGCCCGGAGTTAGATGATGCATTGTTTGCGGATACGGGTCTGTGGCTTGGAATAACTGTTGGTAGTGATCCCGAAATCTTACCCCGAACTCGCCTGAGTACTTCTCCCTACACCTATCGTGTAAGTACTATCGACGGAGCCTCGGGCGGTTCTATAAACGGTAATATTCATACAAGCGGTACGCTTTCGAGCGGTAATTCTATTACAATTGACGGCACAATGGACCAAATTACTGCTACTAGTGGAAGAATAAGTTTTGGCAATGAGGATATTACCACGACCGGATATTTGGGTATAGGAACCCTACCAGCAGCTGATTTGTGGGCTGTTAACGTTTATGAAGATAACCTAAGCGGTCTCGGCGTGAGATTGACAAATACTACAGGAAGCTCGCTAATTAGTCTAATTAGCGGGTCAGAAGGATCGTCTGAATCAAATATACTTTTCGGCAGAGATGATACTTATGAATGGGTTATGGGATTAGATTCATATGCTGAAAATAACAGATTTCAGATCGCATCTGGTGAAGATTTGGCAGCCTTAGTTGTTGATCGTGCGACTAGATATGTTGGTATTGGTGATATTATTCCCGGCGAGGCCTTGGATGTAGAAGGCAATATAAAAGCCAGAGGCGCGCTATTTTCAAATGATTCTATAAAAACTACAGGTAATATTACAGTCGGAGTTCCCACTTTTTCACCAGGGGGTGCTATGATTTTTGCGGATGGTGCAATTTCAAATTTGGTTGATAGAGGAATAGTTATTAATTTAAATAATGATGCACCATCTCTAAACCCCTGGTTGCATGGTATCGAACTTGATATAGCGAATAACGGCGATGGATCAATGGGATACGTTGAAGGCCTTAAAATCGCTATTGATGACTATGATGCAGATTCCGATGCATGGATATATGGCCAGGGCATATATATTACTGGTGATGGCCCAAGATATGGTACAGAATGTTACGTTGAAGGTCTATCTGGTCGACATTCAGCATTTGGCGGATATTATAAGGCTGATGTAGGAAGCACTGTTTACGGGCTTTACGGCTACGGACAATATGGCTATTTAACCAGTTACGGTGTTTATGGAAGAGCTGAAGGAAGCGCTTATGTTAACTGCGGCGTTTATGGTGTGGCGGATACAGATCCAAGCGCGACGAACTGGGCTGGTTATTTTGAAGGTGATGTGAGAGTTACGGGGACCTTTGATAACAGCAAAAGCAGTATAATTATGGATCACCCCCTTGATCCTGATAATAAATACCTAAAACTAAGTTCGGTTAATTCACCGGAAATGAAGAATATATTTGATGGGGTCGTGACGCTTGATGCTGATGGGCGCGCAACGGTTGAATTACCGGAATATTTTGAAGCCTTAAATGAAAACTTCCGCTACCAGTTGACTTGCATCGGCGACTATGCGCCAGTTTATGTTGCTGAGAAAATATCCGACAATCAGTTTGCTATTGCAGGCGGACAGCCCAATATGGAAATTTCATGGCAGGTAACCGGTATCCGCAAAGATGCTTTCGCCAAGGCCAATCCAATGGAAGTTGAAATCGACAAACCTGAAAGAGAAGCTGGCAAATTCCTCGCCCCAGAATCGTTTGGCTATGGCCCGGAATTGCATATTAATTATCGGCAGCACGAGCACGTCGCTCAGCCTACTCAAAGGGAAAAGAGAGGAGAAAAAAAATGAAATTCATGACAATTTTGTGTATTGGCCTTTTTACGGCGTGTCTGGTTTTTTCGGATATTACATCTGCTGGTGACAAGGCCGGTGAAGAAATTAACTGGCAGGTAATAAGTTCGGGAGGTACAAGCGGGACTTCAGCCAATTATCAATTGGGAGGAACCGTGGCACAAATGGCGGTTGGATCCGGCAGTTCGGACAATTATGGAATGAGTCATGGCTACTGGCAGGATTTCAGTGCGCCAAGCGCCTGTGATGGCGAGCCGGGAAATGTAAATGGCGATGAGACCATAAATATTTTTGATATTACATACACTATCAGTTATCTTTATCTTGAGGGTCCAGCACCGATACCGTATGAACTCTGCAATGGTGATCCGAATAAAGATTGTACCTGTAATATATTTGATATAACCTATCTTATTAGTTTCTTGTATCTCGAGGGTCCGTCACCCTGTATTTGTGAGGATTGGACCGATGAGTGCGGGGCCTTGAGAAAGTAGTTCCCTCCTGACCCAACCATGGGTTGTCTAAAAGGCTGGTCAACTAATCTTGGCCGGCCTTTTGTAATACCACCTTCTACCCGGTGAATTATGGGGAGTGAGGAATATTCATTGGAAGAGTCAAACTCCTTTTCAAGGACTTGTAAGGTAAGTTACGTAAAATTCTGATTTGTTGGTAGCTTATAGTTTCTGGAAAGCATTTCGCGCTTGTTTTTGGCAGCAGCGTTTGTATCTTAGTGAATATTTGTATTAATTAGGACTGGCAATTTTATTGGCAAGAAAGGAGGATAACTTGGATATACCTGATGGAATATTACATAATAAGAACGAGGAAGTAAGGGCAGTTATAGGACAAAGTTATCTTGCATCAATATTACAGGGGAATGTTCAAAAGTCATGCTTGATATTATCGGATAGAAGAATATACCATAAAGGGAAAATATACCAGAAAGGCCAAAGTGGCGGATGGATAGCATTGAAAGTTGAAGGTGCGGTAGACCTTGAAAAAGTATCAGGAACGAAATTCATTGAAGTCAGTTATCTATATCTTTTATTAATCGTACTCGCGGCGGTAGCGTTTAATTTTATAATTACAGTACAAAAATCTCTTGCTGTCGCGATAATTATATCATTAGTCACAGCTGCCATTCTACTACCGCTTTACTTTTTTAAACGGAAAAAACTATTTTGCGTCGAATACCCCGGTGGTGACTTTGCCACTAATGCGAAATGGTATACCGAAGAGGAGATGAGGAATTTCATGAGGGAGTTGTCAAGGCTCAAGGATAGAATGAAATAGCGGTAATAATGCGATGACGAATATGGATTCAATACGGATAAATATAGGAAAAAGTCTGACCGAGACATGGTATAAATACTATATATCGTAGTAATTTATCTCAAAATACCGGTAAAAGGGGTGGGGGTATGGATTAGAAGGATGACCCTCGTAATTTTTCTCGGGTATGTGTGTTTACCATAAACGAAACTGACATTGCGTAGGCTAATACATTGAATTGTTTATGCTTACATCATCTTTAGGCCGCCAATAAGGTGAAATCAACACGCGGTAAAAGCTTTGCCACTTGAGCGAATTGCAGTCCCCCGCTACCAAAAATCTAAATCCCATTAAATTTAAACGGTAACAATCGGCGGTTTACATCGCTTCGCTCTTTTCTTCGTAATCAGGATATGCGACAACATCTTCGACAAATCCGTCTCCAAATTAAAAATCAACCAACCCGGGTTCTTATTTAATTTTATATAAATAATACTTGATTAGTGGAAGCTTATTTATTATTTAGTCATTATAAATATAATAATTAGGAGAGCCTAATGTATAGTAATGCTGAACAGAATTATATTAAGGCGATTTATAGATTACAGGAAGAGGCAGAAATGGTAGCCACGTCTACACTTGCGTCTTCTCTTGGAGTAACTGCGGCTTCGGTTACCGGGATGCTGAAAAAACTCAGCCGGGCCAAAATGGTTATTTATCGGCCTCATAAAGGGGTGCGGTTGACCGAAAAAGGCAGGCGCTCCGCTCTTTATGTATTAAGGCGCCATCGGTTGATTGAGTTATTTCTTACAAATATTCTTAATTTGCCGTGGGAATCTGTTCATAGTGAAGCCGAAAAACTCGAGCATTCGATTTCCGATGTCGTTCTGGAACGTATCGATAAACTGTTGGGATATCCTGAATGTGATCCTCATGGCTCCCCGATACCATTGTCTGATGGTACCATGCCGGTTAGTAAAACAATCCGACTAACTGAACTGGAATCCGGACGGCAGGCGGTTGTTGTTGAGGTGGACGACAAAGAGTCCGAATTATTACGACATTTGAAGAAGATTGGCCTTATTCCGGGTGTAAGGATTTTTTTAGAGGAAATCCAAATCATCGACGGAATGCGTATTATTAAATGTGGACAGAGACGACAGGTCGTTAGTCCAACAGTCGCGTCAGCTGTCTGGGTGGATGAGGATATATAGAAACGAAATATTAATGCTAAATAGTTGTAGTTTTTAAAAAGAAGATGAGGTAATGTCAAATATGTCAAAAATACTGTTCATCTCGATTCTGATCGTACCTCTGTTTGTCGGTACAATAACGGCTCAGGATTTAAAAGACAACAATCCGGCAATTAAAGTCGGCGGCGCATCATATACTCTGGAAACTTTATACGGAGTTAACAGTATTTAAAAAATTCGAAATAATATGCTCAAATTAGAAAGGATATAACATGCGGAAGCCAATTTTAATAACTGTTTTCGCCGTTTTGCTGATACTCAGCGGCTGCGGTAATCAGGGTAATAAAACCTCCGATGGTAAACTGAGTATTATTACCACCGTTGGTATGATAACCGATGTTGTACAGAGAATAGGCGGGGATCGCGTTACAGTTCACGGATTGATGGGGCCGGGCGTGGATCCGCACCTTTATAAAGCCAGTGAAGGTGATGTTGCCAGAATGTCTGAGGCGGATCTGATTTTCTATAATGGTCTTCATTTGGAAGGAGCCATGTCCGACGTTTTGGAGCAGATGAACCGGCGGGTGAAAACGGTCGCGGTGATAGAAGGCATAGACCATACACAATTTTTATCGCCCGAGGAATTCGAAGGTGCGCATGATCCCCATGTCTGGTTTGATGTTTCCATGTGGATGAGTATTATTGAACCTATAAAAAGCGCGTTGATGGAATTGGATCCCGATGGGATTGAGTATTATGAAAATAATTCGACGACGCTGATGAAAGAAATGGAGGAACTTAACGCGTATGTGAAATCTCAAGCCGAACGGGTGTCGAAGGAACAGCGTGTGTTGATTACGGCGCATGATGCATTTAATTATTTCGGTCGGGCCTACGGTTTTGAGGTTCGTGGTTTACAAGGAATTAGTACCGCTACCGAGGCTGGTACCGGGGATGTGCAGAATCTCGTTAATTTTATTGTCAAACGTCGAATCCCGGCGATTTTCGTTGAGTCGTCAGTACCGCCGCGTACTATCGAGGCGGTCCAAAAAGCGGTTAAGTCTCGGGGATTTGATGTGCAAATCGGTGGAGAGCTGTTCTCGGATGCGATGGGAACAGCGGGTACGGATGAAGGTACTTACGATGGTATGGTTCGTCACAATATAGATGTCATTGTCAAAGCACTTTTAAAAGAGCAATCCGAGGGGGGTGACCATTGATGGAATCGTCAGGCGTTAATGCTCTGGAGGTTCGGGACCTGACGGTCGCTTACCGGGATAAGCCGGTTTTGTGGGATATCGATCTGACCGTCCCAAAAGGTGTCTTGATGGCGATTATAGGTCCGAATGGAGCCGGCAAAACGACCCTGATAAGGTCTGTTCTCTCTCTTTTGAAACCGGCGGCGGGGCAGGTTAGAATATTCGGCAAACCGTATGATGATCAAAGGCAATCGGTAGGTTATGTCCCGCAGCGCGGTAGTGTTGATTGGGATTTCCCGACCAGCGTGCTTGATGTTGTTTTGATGGGGCGTTATGGTAATCTTGGCTGGATAAAGCGTCCCGGAATGAATGACCACCAGCTTGCAATGGACGCTCTTAAGAAGGTTGCGATGGATGAATTTACCTCCCGACAAATCAGCCAGTTGTCGGGAGGTCAGCAACAACGAGTTTTTCTGGCGCGTGCTTTAGTACAGCAGGCATCGTTGTATTTTATGGATGAGCCGTTTCAGGGGGTGGATGCGAAAACCGAACGAACTATTATCGCACTTCTAAAAGAATTGAGAGCGGCCGGTAAAACCGTTGTGGTCGTGCATCATGATCTTCAAACAGTACCGGATTATTTTGACTGGGTAACTTTGTTGAATGTTCGCTGTGTTACCAGTGGGCCGGTGAAAGAGGTATTTACGGAGCAAAATCTTCGCATTGCATATGGCGGGAGAGTTGCTTTTAAGAGTGAAGCCATTGGTTCCGAGACTAATCAAGTGACATGAAATAACGGTTGACGATTATGGAATTCATAACAAGCATTTTTACCGATTATACGTTGCGCTCGGTCGTATTCGGTTCCGCCATCCTGGGAATTGTCAGCGGGGCCCTCGGGTCTTTCGCCGTTTTGAGAAGGCAGTCCCTGCTGGGCGATGCTATCTCCCACACAGCCTTACCCGGAGTTGCCATCGCGTTCCTTTTGACCGGTTCTCGTCAACCATTATGGCTGCTGCTGGGAGCGGCATTGGCGGGATGGATGGGGACTCTTATAGTCATGGTGGTTATCGGAAAATCACGCATCAAACAGGACAGTGCGCTTGGTATGGTCCTGGCTGTACTTTTCGGTTTTGGAATGGTATTAATGAGTTATGTCCAGCGTACTCCCGAGGCAAGTAAGGCAGGACTCGATAAATTTCTTTTTGGCCAGGCATCGACGCTTATGACCGAAGATATTTATATCATGGGTGTACTGGGCTCGATAGCCCTTATTCTTATGCTTTTATTCTGGAAGGAATTTAAAATTCTTTCGTTCGATCGGGAGTTCGGTACCAGCATGGGTTTTAAGATGCGTCTGGTTGATATTCTTCTGACAACGCTGCTGGTAATTGCCATAGTAATAGGTTTGCAAACCGTTGGCGTGGTGCTTATGAGCGCGATGGTTGTCGCGCCTGCGGCGGCCGCAAGACAATGGACCGATCGTTTGGGTGTGATGGTCTTATTGGCGGCGTTATTTGGTGCCCTTGGCGGAGTATCGGGGGCGATTTTATCCAGCATGACCCATAAATTACCGACAGGGCCTACGGCTGTACTCTGTATCAGTACCATTGTTATTATCTCTCTCCTGTTTGCTCCAAACCGGGGATTGATTTATAGACAGCTGAGTTATTTGCGCAGAAGAAGGGCGTTGGCCATGAACAGCGTCCTTCTGGATTTATTCGAACTGGCTCAGCATCACAAACGTGCCGAACATCCCCATCCTTTGAATACTCTTAAGTCAATGAGCGATAGACCGGAACGAGTCGAGCGCACATTATTGGAATTGTACGACCGGGGACTGGTTGATAAAAACACCGATGGATTATGGTATCTCACGTCGGAAGGTCAGTCACATGCGAAAAAACAGCTTGGTGAAATCGGGGTAATGTCATGAGTAGTTCGCAAATCGAAATACAACTGATTGCGATAGTTGTAGCGGCCGCGTGCGCACTGCCGGGTGTATTTTTGGTGTTAAGACGGGTTGCATTATTAAGCGATGCCATCAGCCATTCAATACTACTCGGTATCGTATTGGCCTTTTTTATAGTGGAGGATCTTGCGTCACCCTTACTTATCGTGGCGGCGGCTTTGACCGGTGTCTTTACTGTCTTTTTGGTGGAAATGATAAATCGTACCAGGCTGGTCAAGGAAGATGCTGCCATAGGTCTGGTATTTCCTGTCCTGTTTTCTATCGGCGTTATCCTAATCTCTCGCTATGCCGGGAACGTACATCTCGATATCGACTCTGTTCTTCTTGGTGAGATAGCGTTTGCTCCATTCAATCGGATGGTAATCGCCGGTATGGATGTCGGCCCCAAAGCTTTGTGGGTAATGGGAGGAATACTGATAATAAACATCGTACTTATTATTCTGTTCTTTAAAGAGTTTAAACTAGTGTCGTTTGATTCCGGTCTGGCGGCGGCTTTGGGATTTTCTCCGACGGTAATCACTTACCTGCTGATGACCCAGGTGTCTATCACAGCCGTTGGAGCGTTTGATGCGGTTGGTTCCATTCTTGTAGTCGCGTTGATGATTGCTCCCCCAGCCACGGCATATATACTGACCGATAATATGACCCGGATGATAATATACAGCGCCTTGATAGGCGCGGTTGGGGCTGTATCGGGGTATTGGATCGCTCACTGGCTGGATGTATCGATAGCCGGGAGTATGGCCGGGATGTCGGGGGTTTTATTCGGATTGGCATTTTTGCTGGTTCCCAAACGAGGTTTACTGGCTCAAATGATGCGACGAAGAAAACAGAAACGGGAATTCAAAGTTGTTATGCTGCTTATTCATCTGTATAACCATGAAGGTCTTCCGGAGGCGAAATGTGAATGCCGGAAAGATCACCTTACCGATCATCTGTCGTGGTCCGAAGAGGAATCAAGGCAGGTTGTGGAAATGACGCTCAGGTCCGGATATGCATCCATTGATGGAGAGCTTCTTTTGCTGACTGATCGTGGTAGGAGTACGGCCAAAGAAGCGATTATCAATTGGACTCCTCGCACTCAGACGACATAGTTGAGAATAGCGTATATCTAAAGCGACATTCAAATTTGTCTAATCTCCGCACAGCATCATTTTCGAGATTTGGCATCAAATGTCCTTACTACCGAAAGCCTTTTTAATCAAAAAAATAAAAAAGAGCGAACATATATCTCCTGTTTCCGGTTATAGAAATTAATAACCGGATATATCCGGACATTAGGCAGAAATTTATGAAAAAACAGGTATTATTATTACCTGTAGATAGACCACGAGGAGTTAAAATGGCTTTAAAAGTTTCCCCCAAAGGCTACAAACGAGTTTACGTCCAAAAAGCCCTCCAAGCTCATACCTATCTGGGCTGCCCAATGACAAAAAACCGGTCACCATGGTGTTTCCGTATGTGCCGCCCGAATTCTAACGGTTACGGCTTTTGTGGAAGATTGGCGCCTCATGGATTTAAAAGCCGTATTCAGCAGGGAATAGAGGACTTCAAGAAGAAACAGGCCGATTAATCGACCTTCTTTCCTTGTATGGAATTGATTGGCCGCAAAGACTCCTGTCATTTGTACCATTAACAAATATACCGGCATTACTTCAAGCAGAAATGCCATCTTTAGGCAAATTTTGTATTACCGACGATCAGTTTTTATCCGGTTTCGGCGAGTAATCCTCAAGTAACATTACTTTCATAACTTCAATGGCTTCTGTATCATATCTTTCGGCGACAGATTTTATGATTTCATTTATATTCGCTGATAAGCCGACTGCTTCAAGTCTATTTAAAGCGATAGTCGTATCCAGACCAAGTCGATCGCAAATCGAGCCTATCGTCTTATTACCAAAACCTGTTCCCATAAATTCCACCTCGATCGATTCGGGTGTGTAGCTGTTCTGTTTTTGCGGATCAGGGGCAGGCTCGAATTTCTTAATTAATAAATAGAGGTTCATGGGTGAAATATTATTGGCCTTACCTATATTTTCCAGAGTTTCCCGAATGTTTTCGATTATAATTCCGTTTTTCCGAAATTCGGCCAAGGCCTTATCAAGATCAATATCCATTTTTTGAGTGAAGGTGTTTAATGACATCAATTCGGCATGTCCAAACGGCGGCTCATAATCATCCTCGACAACCCATGTTTTTTTAAGCCATTCGTTAAAATCAAGCAGGTAAGATAACGGTGGGTGGGGCCAAATCGAACCTATTACGATCCACACCGAGAGAACCGATGATAAAACAAGTTCCCGTTTAAGGTTAATACCTGCCTTGGTTTTTTTCTTGAAATAATTTATTAATGGCCTCCAGTTAAAATATATATGGAAAGCACCGGCGACGATAAAGAGGATACTCGATAGAATATGTATATTACCCCAGTCGGTTTTGGACAGACCAAGCATTGTCCATGTAATCCAATAGGCGACACGGCCTTCCGGGACAACATACAGAACCAGTCCCGTTATTGACATGATTAAAAAGCCAAATAGAGTAAATAATGAGGTTAGTCCTCTTGTATGAATATTCTGCATGTTCATAAATAGTCGCCTTATTTTATCTTTTATAGATTAGATAGCGATAATCGGAAATCGATTCAACAATATTTGAAATATTTTAACATGCCGCATTTGAAAATTGCCGGGTGATCGGTAAAGACCACCCGGCGTAGATTAAATTACGATTTTAATCTTAGGAGCAACTGCACGGAGTGCACGGGCAGTCGTCGCATTTACAATTGTCATTGTTAATCTGTTCGGTGGAAACGCAATAACATGAACCGCCTTTTTCACAGGTGGAAGCGCACTGGGAATCACACTGGCAGGTTTCGCCACACTGACAATTATCGCCGCAACAGCATTTAGCTTCAGTGGTAGCGGCGGAGTTGGAGACAAGAGCCATGCCGGTTGCTATCATTGCCAGGACAAAAAGCGCAGTTAAACCGGTGATAATATGTTTTTTGTTCACAACATACTCCTTTTTCTCATCATACCTTGTCGGCTATGATGGATAATGTGTTTGTATTTTTCGATTTCTATCAATAGTCTGTTTCCAAAAGACTATCGATTAACACAGGAGTACGGTTGTTGGAATATGGCAGGCAAGCGTGGTTTGATTTGGCGGTTTTTTGAAAACCGCCCGAATTATCGGATCGGCCGATATAACTACAAAAACGGGATTAACAGAGGTCAATTCGTGTATCGGTTTGACCGGAATACGATTTTGTGTTGGCAGATATTGTTCGACAGGATGGCACAGGCGGCAATTATAACACAATCCTTCTGAAGGGCAGCATCCCGAATGTTGCTCGGTTTTGTAATTTGAAGAGGTGTTAACGGGGTTAATCGGCGAGCAGCATGTCAATCCGTTTTCGCCTTGGCAGCATCCCGATTTTGATTCGGTATGTTCGGTAGTTTGCCGATCCAAGCCGTCTGTTTGACACGTGCAGCCTGTAGATGTCGGTGTCAGGAAGGAACATATATAGCTGATAATCAGGAGAACGACGAATTGTTTTCTTAAAACGGCCATAAATAAAACTCTTATTTTATAGGATATTATACAATACAAGATAAATATTGTCCAGTATTTTTTTAATTTTTTATTCGGGCGAAAAATGGCTTTGTTTCCGATTTTTGGATTTTTTCTTTATGTTTCCTCCATACGGTATGCGGAGATTGCCGCGCCTTCGCCCGGGCTTGCGCTTGGTCTCGGCTCGCAAAGACGGGGAAGGGGCGAAACGGGTTCGTTTTTTGATTTTTGGATATTTTGATTTAGCGGTTCTGTTATGATTGAAAAGGCAGAACCACATCGTCCCGCCACTAAAGGGTCGGGACTCGGGTTCTTCCCTACTCGTTATATGATATTTTGTTGTAATTAAATTGGGTTTGTTTCGCATATAAAAGGGTCCCTTTTTTTTGCGTTCCCCGGCCCATAATTGTATGAATATGCTAAGATGTTGTACATAAAGTAGTTATCACTATTTCTCGATCTGCCCATAATTCACCTGTTTTTATTGTTCTCATATATTGGGGTAGGTGGTAATTTAATATAGATTTGATGTCGATTTTGCTTTTTTGGCGGAAGAAACTGACCGGCCTTTATTCCATTTACTTCGTTACACTCCCTTCTTTGTAATCAGGGTCTACGACAGTATCATCGACAGGGTCTTCGACAGAGCGAGTTGGTTAGCCACCCACTAAATGTCAGTTATACGAGGTTCTGGAAGAGATATTTTTCACTTGCAAAAATAGTCATTGCGGATGTATTATATACTTGAGGCTTGTTATCCTACTATTTTTCAGTCTCTGAAAATAAGCCAATCCAATTTACAGCTTGTGTGGAAAAATACGTGATGATGTGGTGATGGTTGTTTATTAGGGCCAAGAAGAACCAATAAATCCGCCGGGCAACCCAATTCATATTTGGAGTGCGGCCGGTTCGGCAGGCAAATGAGTATTTTTAAATCGAATATAAATCTTTTTAAGGAGGTTTAAGCATGTCTTACTCAAGAAAATTCACTGTGATGTGGACGGCAGTATTTATTCTGATTGCATCAACAGTGCTATTCACGCCACGGGCACGGGCCGATATACCGCAATTGGTCAATTACCAGGGGCGTATGACTGACGGACCCGGTGATCCGGTGGACACTACTGTCAGTATGGTGTTTACTATCTACGATGATTCATCCGAAGGCGATTCCAGGTGGATCGAAACGCATGAATCGGTATCTGTAGTGTCCGGTTTTTTTTCTGTTATCCTCGGTTCAACCGTGCCGATTGATGATTCAGTTTTCGCTGAATCTAACTGCTGGTTGGGAATCCAGTTCGGAAGCGATCCCGAGATTGAACCACGGACCAGATTGGTAACAACCCCGTTTTCCTATCGGGCAAGGATCGCCGAATTTGTCGGGGAGGTTGATACTTTTTACGTGGATACATTACTGGATATGTTGCTTAATACGGCCATAGACATACAGATGGCTTATGCAACCTGCGAAGGGGGAGAGCCCGGATGCCTGGCCGAAGAAATTAACATCGTTGCGCAGAACTATATGTCTGATTTTTGCAACTGGTTGAGATTGCGTGCAGGAATTTGTGATACGCTAATGCAGTCCATTTTTTTTGAAGTGATTGACAGTGTAGAAACCTGGGCCATAGATGATCTGACGAGTTATGGCAAGCTCATTGATACTGCTCAGCTATATAATGACACTGCTTCTTTGGAACAGTTTGATTCGGCGGTTCATGAACATGATTTGCTGCGCCTGGCCAATATTACATGGGGTATTACCGATTGGATAAAGGACAATATTGTTGATCCTGTGATTGAAGGTGGAGAAAAAGTCAAAGATTGGGCGGAAGATAATGCGGAAGACCTCGCTGATAAAGTTGTCGAGGATCTTCCGGCTGTGGGTGATGCCGCCGGGAAGGCGGCTGATGAAATTAAGAAAGCCATTAACGGAGCGATTAAGATTAAATGATTGCCTTTGTGGTATTCCATTTTGGCAATCATGAATGTAATCCACCCGGACATTGTTATTTTATTGGGGGCAGCGAGAACCCGCATTTGCGGGCTGTCTGACGCCTATAAAAAAATGCGATTGTGCCTTACAAATATCATGCAATAAGGTGACACGGGTTTATTTGAAAGTATCGAATGATACATAAAACCGCAAATAAATCGAATATAGTAAAAATAACTTTATTTTTTTGTTGTTTAGATATACGACATAACCATACTTTTGTCTCTGAAAGAGAAGAAATATAATTTATAACCTATAACCTAATTACCAGGAGGAAAAAATGAAACAATGGCTACTGGTTCTGGCGTCTCTGCTTCTTCTATCGTTTTTTATGGTTGGATGCAGTGATGATGACGAGGATTGTCCCGCCTGCCCGAGTACCGAAGATGAAGTAACACCGAAAGGTTTTGTCACCGGTTCGGTATATCTCATTCCGGAAGCATATTTTGAGTATATCTATATCTATGGATATGGGGCGATACCGCCCAATATTGATTCGATGAAAGTCGGCGATTCTCTGCTTTTTGGCGATGATTTCTTTGATTATAATTACGATGAAGACTACCATGATAATTACTGGACAGTTTATTTTGATGAAGATGGCGGCAGTTATATGTATGAACATGGTGACATGGCAACGGTGATGTTTTATGGTAACGGCATGTCGAGTACCTGTACTTTTAAAATCCTCGATGCCGATTCAGCCGAAGCCAATATCGTAAGTCCCTTGCACGATGGCGATACGCTATCATCTGATGCCGATTCTTCGACTATTATTTGGGATAGAGCATATGATGCCGATTATTATTCTATCTGGCTGGAGTTCTGCTGCGGTTATGGTTACGATTATACCAATAAATATTATTATACAACAGATACGACTTTTAAGCTTACATCGGCGATGCTGCCTGATTCTCTAAGATATGTTTATGTCATGGTTACACCATTTACAGGTCCCAACCCGCAGACAGGCGCCAGCAATATTACCGGCGATTATCTAACCGGTAAAATATATAGTTTTGGATGGAACGATTATATCAGAATATACGGCTGGTATCCGGCACCCACACCCAAGGCTGTTGGGGATGTGAATATTGAAGAGCCACCTCGCAAGGAATTGTCTCCTGCGCAAATTATCGAGAATACGTACAAGCAGTACAAGTAACGTATATATTTCGAAGATTATATCGGTTCCCGTTTTGTTATCACAAAGCGGGAACTTTTTTTGGGTATTCCTTAGCTGAATCGACACAATGCATTATAATGCAGTCTTAGAATAAAATCGCTATCATATCAAGAATATTCGACTTGTTAATATCGGTCTTTTCCTGCGGTATGGCATCAACTTACAAAATTATTACAGATAACAGAACATCCTGGCGCGGTTATTGCAGGATAGGGGGCTAGGAGTAACTATGGATATAATATTTGGCAATGTATTCGATTTGGGGGCCTTTCTTTATTTGACCGGACTGCTCGCGGCGGGGCTGTTTTTCGCCCGTCAGGCGATTACCGATATCCGGGCGGGGCGGTTTGATGGAATCGCTTATGCCGCGCTGGCGCTGTTTTTTATCGCGGTGCATGTCGTGTTTTTGTTCATCGGTAAACCGGCCGATACGTTATTTAATTTTGCCTCAAGACTTAATATGGTTTCGTGGTTGGTTCTGCTTTTTGCCCCTGCATTGGTTGCCATATATATCCTGTTTGGATTTTATAGATTTATCGCGAAGAATCTGCATGATGGTTTCGCACTGCTGTTTTTTGGTGTGACCTTACCACTGTTTTTGTATTTAATCGGACCGGGCTGGCCGGTGGGGATGAAAGCGTTTTTGACTGTTTTTTATAGTGGGGTATGGCTAGTCATTGAAATCAGAGCCGCACAAGAAGTGGATTAGAATTTTTGGATTAAACATCAGACGAATCAAATGCGGAGATATTGTATCCGGATTATTTTTATTCGACCGTGACGCTTTTGGCCAGATTGCGCGGCTGATCTATATCACACCCACGTAATACAGCAATATGATACGCTAATAACTGGAGCGGTACAACGGCCAGAATGGGCGTAAATACCGGCAAAGTACTCGGAAGATAAATAACATGATCGGCTTTTTCCTGAATCTCGCTATCATCTTCGCTTACCAGTGCGATAATTTTACCGTTACGCGCGCGGACTTCTTCTATATTAGCCAGAATTTTATCATATACGGGATGTTTTGGTGCAATCACGACGACCGGCATATTTTTGTCGATAAGGGCGATCGGGCCATGTTTCATCTCGGCGGCCGGGTAACCCTCGGCATGGATATACGAAATTTCTTTTAATTTCAAGGCGCCTTCCAGAGCGGTCGGGAAATTAACGCCGCGTCCAAGATAAAGGAAATTATTATTCTGATAGTATTGCTCGGCGATAGCCTTAATTTGGTCCTCGGTGCGAAGTATCTGGGCGACCTGCTCCGGAATTTTCTGCAGGCTTTCCATATATTCCATCCCTTCCTGTACCGACATCTGCCGCATACGGCCGAGAAGCAGGGCAATCAGATAGAGTACCATAACCTGCGAGGTAAATGCCTTGGTCGAGGCGACACCGATTTCGGGTCCGGCGTGGATATAAACACCGCCGTCAGTTTCGCGGGCGATAGTGGAGCCGACGACATTACATATACCAAGCACGGTGGCTCCTTTGTTTTTGGCCTCGCGCATGGCCGCCATCGTGTCGAGTGTTTCGCCCGACTGACTAATGACGATAATAATAGTACCTTCACGAATAATAGGGGAGCGGTAGCGGAATTCGGACGCGTACTCGACCTCGACCGGAATACGCGCCAAATTTTCGATGAGATACTCGCCGATAAGAGCCGAGTGCCATGATGTCCCGCAGGCGGTAATAATAACCCGGTCGATATTCCGCAGTTCGTTGTACTGCAGGTTCAGGCCATTCAAGCGGGGCATACCATCTTCGAAATTCAATCGACCGCGAATAGCATTCATCAGCGTAGTCGGCTGTTCATGAATTTCTTTCTGCATGAAATGATCGTACCCGCCCTTTTCAATCATGTCCAGCGTCCAGGTAATCTCTTCGATTTGATGGACACGTAAATCTTTATCGACGGTGGTAATTTCATATCCGTCGGGAGTGACGGTCACAATTTCACCTTCCTCGAGATAGACGGCTCGATTGGTATAAGCCAAAATGGCGCTTACATCAGAAGCGACAAAATTCTCGCCGTCACCAAGACCGAGTACCAAAGGTGAACCCTGACGAGCGGCAACGATTTTATCCGGCTCGCCTGATGCGATAACGGCAATACCATAGGTTCCTTCGACCTGGGTCAGGGCAATACGAACCGCCTCGGTGAGGTCGCCTTCGTAATATTCCTCGATCAGGTGTACCAGAATTTCGGTATCAGTCTCGGTTTTAAAGATATGACCCTGTTTTTGCAGAAAGGCTTTCAGAGTGCGGTAATTTTCTATAATACCGTTATGAACCAACGCGATTTCGTCTTTGCTGTCGAGATGCGGGTGGGCATTAACGATAGTCGGCTCACCATGTGTCGCCCATCGGGTATGCGCGATACCCTGGACGGCGGTATAGTTTTTATCGGCGACAAGGACTTCCAGACAGACTATTTTACCGACACATTTTTCACAAATCAAATGATCCTGCTCGGCCAGGACAACTCCAGCCGAATCATAGCCGCGATATTCCAATCGCTTCAATCCCTGAATCAAAATCGGTAGTGCCTTTTGATGACCTACATATCCGACGATACCGCACATATTTTTATCCTTATTTCAGAAAACTTTCGATCTCGCGTCTGATGACAGAGGTCAGTTTTTTATTATCGGTTTCGATAATAAGACGATAAATCGGTTCGGTGTTGGAGCGTCGAATTTGAAACCAACCCCTCGAAAAATCAAACCTGAGTCCATCACGACGGTCAATTTTTAGCCTTTCAAAACTGGTTTTGGCCGCTTTTTCCATATTGGCGACTTTTTGGTCGAATCCTTTCGGAAGCGGCGCTTTTAGTTTTATATTATAATAGGTCGGCAAAGTTCGCACTATTTCTGATAGACTTTTTTTAGATTCGGCCAGCAAAGCGGCGATAATAGCGGCGCCTATCAACGCGTCACGGCCGTAATGGAAAGCGGGATATATTACGCCGCCGTTACCCTCGCCACCGATAATCGCCTTATACTTTTGCATCCCGGCGATAACATTGGCCTCGCCAACCGGGGTGTAATATAACTTTGCGCCCATCGAACGGGCAATCGCTTCCGTAACGCTTGAGGTGGAGAGATTGATAACCACTTTTCCTTTTTGTTTGGACAGGATATATTTCGTTGCCAGTGCGAGGGTTAATTCTTCGCCAATCGGGACACCGTTTTCATCGACCAGCGCCAGACGGTCGGCATCGGGATCGCAGGCCATCCCCAGATCAGCCTTAAATCGTTTTACAGCCGCGCCGAGCATTTTGAGGTTGGCCGGAACCGGTTCCGGCTTATGAACGAAATTACCGTCATTTTCGCAGTTGAGACGGATTACTTCGACGCCGATCGTTTCTAACAATCCCGGCAGGGCTATTGAGCCGGCCCCATTGACGGCATCAACTACGACTTTTAGTTTAGCCTTTTTAACCGCTTTCAGATTAAGCTTTTTTTGTTTCAGGATGAAACTGATATGTTTATCGATCCAGTTGTTATCGGTCGTAAGAGAGCCGAGTTTTTTATGGTTTACAAAGCCGAATGTTCTTTTGGCGACGATTTTTTTGACCTTTTCGAGGTCGGCTTTGTTTATAAATTCGCCCTTGCGGTTGAAAAATTTCAGCGCATTCCATTCAGCCGGATTATGGCTGGCCGTGATACATATTCCGCCAGCCGCCTTAAGTCCGGTGACGGCAATCTCGACGGTTGGGGTGGGGATGATACCGATATCGATAACATTCAGACCAACCGAACGCAGCCCGGCGATGGCGACCATTTTGAAAATCTGTCCCGATGGACGGCTGTCGCGGCCGATAACTACCTTTCCTTTGTTCAAAAAAGTTCCGAAAGCGGCGGCGTATTCGGATACAAGGTTGGAATCGAGGCCGGAGCCGATTACACCGCGAATACCTGAAGTGGAAATCATCAATTTATTAGACAAAAGACTACTCCTGTAAAAAATATACTATTTTAGTTTGAATGATAATGTCGGTATTGGCAAAAAGCAATAAAAAGCATTTGTCGTTTGACTGCGGGTGATTATTTGCCGAATATAAGAAAAGATGGCGATACATAAATACAACGAATACGATCTGTCCTACTATACGTACGGCGACGGCGAGATGGCCCTGTTGTTTATTCATGGTCTGGGCGGTAATGGCTCTGTCTGGAAATATCAGGTGGAATATTTTCGGGATCGGTTTACGGTTGTGACCGTTGACCTGTTCGGTCATGGGGCTTCTTCGAAAGATGTTGATCCGACTTTTGTACCCGAACTTGATGCGGCGGCGATAAACGATTTGATGCAAAACAAAATCAATAAGCCATATTTTGCGATCGGGCATAGTTTTGCCGCCGATGTGCTTCCGGAGATGATACGACTGCATGATCCGAATCTGAAAAGTGTCGTGTTTGTCGATTGTGCCTATCATCATAATGAAACGATTATCGAGACTCGGATTAAATTTGCCGAACAGATGCTGGTTTTTCCGGATAGTCAGATAGGGGCGGCGACCGATAAATGGTATCTTGATATGCTATCGGCGACACCTGAGGTGGATGAGGCGGAGTTTGTGTTGTCGTCACTGAAAGACTGCGATCCTCGCTGGCTTTTTAAATCGATAATCGGATGTCGTGAGAGAGAAAAGAAACATCCGCACAAACAAACGCCGATCCCGGATAATCTTCCGGTTTTTGTTATAGAAGCGGGGTTTGGTGTCGGGATGGAGATTGAGAAATCTTGGGTGAATCATTTTAAAAACGCCGAGTATTATTTAATCGAGCGCGGGTATCATTTTTTGTTTGTCACCGAACGTGACAAATTCAATTTTATTATAAATCGGTTTTTTAGTGAGAATGGGTAGGTTTCGTTGGCCCATGAGGACGTACGCCAGGTACGAATTTAAAAAAGGAGGCCGGCCGAAGCCGAACCTCCTTAGAAATTCATCCTGCGCCTGACTGGGCGCAAGTTTCATTTTGTTATCATCAATACGAGTTGCGATAACGGCCACCGCCGCCGCCGCCACCACGATTGCCTCTATCGACACGCGGTTTGGCTTCGCTGACTTTAAGCTCACGTCCATCGACTTCGGTTCCATTCAAGCCGCTTATAGCAGCGATAGCTTCGCTTTTGGTGGACATTTCGACAAAAGCAAAACCTCTCGGCTCACCGGTGTTTTTGTCGGTAATAATGTTGACGGTCGAGACTTCGCCAAAGCTTTCAAAAGCTTTGCGTAATTGATCTTCTGTCGTATCGAACGACATGTTTCCGATGTAGAGATTCATTCTACACTCCGTAGTTGCTTATCCCGAAGTGAACTTCTTTCCATTTAAGTAATTTACTCCAAGATAAAAAGACATCTTGCGCGTAATTGCGCGGTCAATTCGAGATAAAGCTTTTTCGGAGAGTTGTAAACAAAGACAAGACTGCGATAAAGGCCGAACTCAAATTTAAACTAACAATTCATTATACGCTATTTATCGACAAAAACCTACCTTTATTTTCATAAAATATCGATTATTTTCAAATAATTCATAAAATATCCATAAATTGGTCGATTGGGGGGGACAATTCAGTAATTATATTGATACCAGGACATCCTTCATCTGATTGTGGATTTTGCCGTTGGTGGCGAGGAGATATTTATCATAGATGGAATATTTATCTCCGGCGAAATCGGTTACTTTTCCGCCCGCTTCCTCTATAATTATTTTACCGGCGGCGGTATCCCACGGGTGTAGTTTCAATTCCCAAAAACCATCAAATCGTCCGCAAGCCAGATAACATAAATCAAGCGCGGCAGAGCCGGCGCGTCGCACTCCCTGGGCGGTACGGGCGAATTTGTTGAATTGTTTTAGATTATTTTCCGGTGAGGTCCCGATATCGTAGGGGAAACCGGTAGCCAGAAGTGATTTTTCGAGCTTGTTTTGTGTTGTGACCGAATTCTTTTTGCCGTTCAGGTACGAGCCGCCGTTTAGATAGGCATAAAACATTTCATTACGCACCGGGTCATAAACAACACCGGCGACGATTTCATCTTTGTATTCGAGTGCGATCGAAATACAATAAAACGGGAAGTTATGCGCAAAATTGGTGGTACCGTCGAGCGGATCGATAATCCACCTGTAATCCGATTTTTTATCCTGCGGTTTTTCTTCCTCGGCCAGGATGGAATGATCCGGATATTTTTTAGTTATCGTTTTGGTGATATATTTTTCAGAAGCAAGGTCGGCTTCGGTGACAAGATTAACCCGCCCCTTAAATGATATCCGGTTCCGGCGCTTGTTCCAGCGTAATAATTTTTTACCCGCCGCGCCGGCCGTGTCGCGGGTGAATAATGTGATTTCCTGTAATTCTTTTTTGGTCAACATATAATTATCCTGTGGCCCGACTGAGTTTCTGTTTGAATTGCATCTGGTACAACCGGTAATAAATACCTTTTTGATCGAGCAGTTCCTTATGTTTACCCATCTCGCGCAGTTGCCCATGATGCAGGACAATTATTTTATCCGCTTTTTCGATAGTCGATAGACGATGCGCTATCATTATGGCGGTTCGATTTTCAAGCAGATTATCGAGCGCCTCCTGTATCATTTTTTCAGTGGCGGTATCGACTGAACTGGTCGCTTCATCGAGAACCAGAATATTCGGATCAAACGCCAGCGCTCGTGCAAATGATAATAGTTGTTTCTGGCCGGTTGATAAAGTTGCACCGCGTTCTTTGACTTCGGATGAGAGACCGCCTTCGGTAGTCATTACATAATCGAGCAGGTTCACTTTTTTTAAGGCATCAATTATTTTATCTTCAGGGATATCTTTCCGGCCCAGACGGATATTACCGGCATAGTCGCCGGAGAAGATAAATACATCCTGCAGGACCAGCCCCAGTTGACTGCGGAGTCTTTTTATCGGGATATCCTTGATATCGACCCCATCGATTTTTATGGAGCCTTTTTGATAGTCATAAAACCGGAACAACAAAGAAATCAGTGATGTTTTTCCCGCCCCGGTGGCACCGACGATGGCCACCTTTTCACCCGGCGAGACGGTGAACGAGACATCCTTGAGAACATCCTCACCCTCTTTGTAGGCAAAACGGACATTATCGAATTCGATTTTGCCTTTGAAGGTTGATGGTGGAGATGTTTCTTTTTTGTCAACTATCTCCGGTTCGGTATCGAGCAGTTTAAAAATTCTCTCGGATGATGCCATCGATGATTGGAGGATGTTGTATTTTTCCGACAGGTCACGGATAGGGTTATAGAATCGTTGTACTAACTGTATGAATGCGACCAATTCGCCGAAAGTGAGGGTGTCGGCCGATATTTGTAAGCCGCCATAGTACAATAATATCGCAAGCGAGATGGCACTGATAATTTCAACGACCGGGAAAAAGGTGGCGTAGTAGTAAATCGATTTGAGGTGCATCTGACGCAGGCGATCGTTAATACCCAGAAAATCGGAATAAATAGTTTTTTCGCGGTTGAACAGTTGTATGACACTCATGCCATTGATATGTTCCTGTACGAAAGCATTGAGGCGCGCCAGCCGGATACGGACCTCACGATAGATAGCACGGACTTTTTTGCGGAATATCATCGTAGCGATTATAAGTAAGGGCAGGACGACAAATGTCATCAAGGCGAGTTTCCAGTTATAGTACAGAAGCGCAACAACGATACCAATCAGAGTGATGATATCACCGAAAACCGCTACCAGACCGGATGAAAACATTTCATCGAGCACCGCAACATCGTTGGTGACACGGGTGACCAGCCGTCCGACCGGGTTCTTATCAAAAAAGCCGAGGTGCAGTCTCTGGAGATGCGAAAAAATCTGCATCCTGATATCATACTGTACTTTCTGGCCGACCGCCTGGGTGATGTACATCTGCAGGTATTGCAGTAAAAAAGCGGCCAGGAGGATTCCGGCGTAAGCCAATACAATATTTGTCAGTCCGCCTACATCATGGGCCATCAGGTAACGATCGATACCAATTTGCACCATGACCGGGAGAAGCAGTTGCAGCAGCGATCCACCCAGTAAGAGTAAAACGGCAGTAATCAACTGGGTGCGGTACGGGCGGGTGTACTTAAGCAGTCGGCGCATCAAACGGCTGTCATACGCTTTCCCCAAAACCTCTTCTTCGTGGTAATTGTTATCCGCCATAACTACATTCTCTTAAGCTCTTCCTCTATCAACTGCATCTTATATAATCGTGCATATTCGCCATCGAGGTTCATCAACTGCTCGTGACTGCCCGATTCGGCGATTGTACCTTTATCCATATAAATTATCATATTGGCCGTTTTCACCGCCGAGGCACGGTGGGAAATTATTATCGAAGTCCTTTGATTGATTTCGCTTTGAAGTCTGTCATTGATTTGGTGTTCCGTCTCGGTATCGACCGAACTGGTGGCATCATCGAGTATAAGTATCCGCGGATCATTCGCAATCGCACGGGCCAGGGTCATGCGTTGTTTCTGGCCGCCCGACAGGGTGATACCGCGTTCGCCAAGAATAGTCTCGTAATTGTCCGGGAACTCCTTGATTTCCTTATCGATAACGGCAACCACGGCCGCTTTCTCGGCGGTGGTGCGATTTTTATTTTCAATCCCGAACAAAATATTGCGGGTGATGGTGTCGGAAAACAAAAACGGTTCCTGGGGGACAAAACCAATTCGATGGCGAAGCGTTTGCAAATCCCATTTGTTAATATCGATGTCATCGATGAACAGTTTTCCTTCGGGGATGGGGTACAGCCGCCCAATCAGCGAAATTAAGGTCGATTTACCCGATGCGGTTGGACCGACAATACCAATAGTCTGACCCGGTTCTATTGTCAGATTTATATCGTGCAGAACTTTGGCGCCATTATAGCTGAAATCAAGATTACGAAATTCGATTTTACCTTTGATGTTATCGGCTTTGACAGCGTCATCCTGCGAGGCGACTTCCGGTTTCGAATTCAATATCCGATTGATTCGATCCAATGATGCGGTACCGCGCTGATATAGTGAAACCACCCAGCCCATTGCAATCATCGGCCAGATAAGCAGGGTCAGATAAGCAAAAAATGCGACCAATGTACCAAGACTGATTTCACCGGCGATAACTCCCTTGCCGCCGAAATAGAGTACCATAAGATTTACGCTTCCAGCCAGCATAAACAAAATCGGGAAGAAGACGGCATTAACTTTAATCAGGCTCATATTCAGGTTGATATATTTATGAGTGTGGCCGGAAAAATTCTCGATTTCGGCCTCTTCCTGATTGTATGCCCGCACGACCCGAACCCCGGAGATATTCTCCTGTACCCTTGAGGTCAGGATACCGAAGTATTCCTGAATTTTCATAAAACGGCGATGTATAATCATCACCAGCTTATTAGCGGCAAACGACATAATCGGTAATGGAATCAGGGAGTATAATGTTAGTTTGGGGGAGAGGTACATCATAAATGAGATAGCGATAAGAGTCGAGATAATTGCATTACCGATGTGCATTATACCGGGTCCGATCATCATCCGCACCGCCTCGATATCATTGGTGGTGCGAGCCATAATGTCGCCGGTTTTATTGTTGTGATAAAATGTCGGATTAAGTTTCAACAGATGCGAGAACAGTTCGCCGCGCAGATTATATTCCAGAAAACGAGACATCCATATAATCGAACGTCTCATGGCGAATCGACAAACACCGGAGGAAATCGCCAGCGTGACTATTAACAGTGCGATCGATAGAATCTCACCCGACGGGGCCTTGTTTTCAAGTTTGTCGAAGGCGTTTTTGAGAAGATAGGGATTGATAAGCATCAGGCTGTTGGCGCCGATAACCGCGAAGACGCCAAAAATCAGGTACTTTTTGTATTTCGGCAGGTGCCTGAGTATAACCCGGAAACGTGTTTTAAATTTTATCTTCTTATCAGACATATTTTTATTTAACACCGGAGCGATTAAGTTGTGCCCGGCAGTTATTTTTTATTTGCCGGAATAATGTATAAGATTCGAATATAACTTAATGGCATCGATATTCAAGTCTCTAATCATTTCCAGAAGCGGCAGACCGCAGTATATAAATTTTCCTTTACCCAGTTTTGTCTGCGCCAGAACAGTCGTATTGCTGCTGCTTTTTATTATTTTCTCGCCGGGGAAAACGACCGCCGGGTATGAAATGTATCCGTCATTAACGGCATTTATCAGTCTATCGGTATCGATTTTATATTTGGCGCTGAAAATCGGATGTTTTTTATCCATAATTTGCAGGCTGTCGCTCGACAGACCGGCGGTGGTCGAGATAATCGATATCGGAAGCATATCATCGCGCCATTCATCGGGCTGACCGAATACAATGACAGTGCCGCCGTATTCCATATACTCTTTTATTTTATCTTTGATAATATCGAGGGAGTTGTAATTGCGGAAACAGTGCGAACCGAAAATAACGGCATCATACAGATCAAAATTCCCGGCAACCAAAAAACGTTCGCTGACCGGGCGATATAAAGCATCGGTTTCGATAAGAACATCTTCGAGTAATCCGTTTTGATCGGGAAATAAAGCGATATTGACGTTTGATGGGATATTGAATTCGGCCTGACGGATACCGGCGTGGTCGGAAGCGATAACATTGCCGCCTTTAATCAGATCAATTTCAACCTGCTTTTTATCGGTTCCGGCGCTGTGTGTCATCACCATCGGGATATCAATCTCAACCGCCCGCTGTCCGTTTTTCAGCTCGATTTCGTCACGATAGGCGCCGGTCATGACACCGTTGGGAGAGACGACTTTTATTTTTATTCTACCGACATAATCGGCCGGTTTTCGGATAAGCGCCTTCAGATCGGCCTGCTCGACCAGACGATCAATTTTTATTTTTTTGCCGAATGGTTTTATCATCATGAAATCGGGGACGAATTCGACCGACAGCGGCGATTCCTCGTAGGCATTGGCTGTGTAAACAAAACCGACCTCCTCGCCGCCGTATTTTACCCGACCGACAAACCGCACCATATCGGCATCGATGGCGTCGGGATTGTTGGGATCGACATCTATCGTGTAGGCCCTGACCAATGAATTGTTCGGTTTTATATTGGCCCAGGTGTCATCGAGAATTTTCGCCGAATCGGTGTCGGGTGTTTCGATTTCGAGCCAGCCCGCCTCGATATCGAGATACCCGTTGTTATTAATCTCCGATTTGAATTTGAGTCGTTTACCCTCAGGAGTGTCGCGAATTTCGATTTTGGCGCGATAATCGATATCGGCTTCCTGGAAAATAGCTGATGACAACGAAACGGTTGCATTTTCGATGTATTCGGCCATTGGTGCTAATGTATCATGTTTGCCGATCTGGTAATAATATGTCTGGCGGATTTTTTGTATCTCACCAAGCGCCGACATCAACGATTCGATTTTGTTCAGACCGGTTTGATGCAGAGCCGACTCAAGGTGGGAGATATATTTATTTCGCGATGGTTCATACGCTTTACGTCCCGATGCAGACGGGATATATTTTTCGGCCATTAAATCAAACTTGAGTTTTTCGATCCCGCTTAGAAAATCGAGCTCTCCGGATGATTCGGTACGATCAATGAGAGGATCGTAGATAGTGTATGTACTTAACAATGCGGGAAGAGGTGTCGTTTCGGCAACCGCTGCTGCCATTTTTTCTATTTCCCGACTGTGTTCGAGAAAATACTGTTCGGCATTAAGATAGACGCTTTTAGTATTGCCCTTATCGACACGACAAAAATATTTGCGGATGAAAAACACATCGGTTTTTTCTTCCGGGATATCGAGAAGATAATTTTTAAAAGCCTGAAGCTCGCGGTTTTTAAAATCTGATGAAAATATCATGATGTCGGGAAGGTTTTCCCCGAAAAGATCAGCACCGACGGTATCGAAATAATTGACCGTTTCTTCGGGTAGTTGCTCGCCGTACAACTCCCGCGCCAGTGAAATCAAATATTCCACCGACGAGTCGGGGAGATAGTTTTTATAGAGTTCGCGGCCGGCCGAGTCGAGATGTTCCAGTGCAGTATCGGGGAGATTTTTCAAGTATAATTCGCGGGCGGCCGAATCGAGATAGTTATATAAAATCTCCGGGATATAGAATTTCGAGAGCGAGATATTATACAGTTTCGATTCGAGGGATATTTTTTTGTAAACCGGGCCGCTTTTGACAGTAGCCAGATCGACCTGACAGCCGTTTTCGGAGGTCAGGTAATATATCAGCGCCCAGTCGATTTGATTGCTGTGGTCGTACACATAGACGACACGGGTATCGGTCAGGAGGGCGTGGGTATTGACATTGTCCGCAAATGTTATCCCGCTTATCAAAAACAGGAACAGGGTTGTAAATATTATTCTTATAGTCCGCATTAAGATGGAATATAGAAAGTTGAAATATATGTGTCAAATTTAAATAATTGAGGCGAAGCGTGTCGGTTCACACCCTCGATAAATCGAGGGCAGGACACAACCGGATATTACATTTTTGATCTGGCCTCATCCGCACAAATCTTTCTTTGAGCCTTTATAGAGGCCGAAAGAGGATTTTTCCAACCTTTAAGACATAATACCGGTTGCATTGTTTTGATTAACCTCAACTCCATTTCTTTAAAATCAACCATTAGAGTGCAAACGCCTACTTCGAGATTTCTTTCCATCCACTCTGTTAGCCGTTCTTCACCTTCGGGTTCAAACCTGAAGTTACGAAAATTAGATGGTGATGGCCCTTGCCCCCTTGGAATGACTTGAAGGCGTAGATTGTCCCTTAAAAGGGCTCCTAGCGATCTTCTCAAAGTTGAAAAACCGGTACTTTGGGAATTGAAATGGTTTTCATATCCCCTTAGAGCGATGTTCGCTGAACTACCTATGTATAATAATCCATCAAAGGGCACTCTATTAAAGGAATATTCACTCCGGATACCATAAAAACGGCATATACTCCGGGCTTCGAGGCTACTTCCAGTTTCGATATTGATGAGCGGCTGTTTTGCAGTTCTTCAATAATTTTATCAAAATTCATTTTGTCTTTAATAACAAAAACAAAACTTTCTCTACAACACCTGGTCGTCTTTGAGCTTTTTGTAGAGCTTATCGGCGATTTCTTCCGGGGTTTCGCCCTCAATCATCTCGCCTTTCTGACGCGGCGGGGGAGGAGCCACTTTCGTCGTTTTAGTGTATGAATTAGCGCCGACGTTGCTGCCATCAAGGCCGATATCAGCGGTGGTCCATTTAGTCACCGGCGCTTTTTTGGCCATCATCTTACCTTTGAGCGAAGGCAGACGCGGCTCGTTGATTTCTTTAACGACCGATAGTACGGCCGGAAGAGTCAATTCTACGACATCGTAACCTTCTTCAGTCGTACGCCAGATAGTCGCCTTGTTGTCGTCGATGGAATCGACTTTTTTGACAAACATCGCCTGAGGGATATCCAGATTGGCCGCCACGGCCGCCGGAACCTGCGCCGAGTCATCATCAACCGCCTGTTTCCCGGCCAGTATCAGGTTATAGTCGCCGATTTTCTTAATACCGGCCGAAAGGATCTTAGCAATCGCCTGTTGGTCAGAATTATCAAAGGCAGGATCGGTGATTTGTATCGCTTCATCAACGCCAAGCGCCAGACACGCACGCAGGGCAGATTCAACTTTATCCGAGCCGAGCGAGATAACCATAACTTTACCACCGGTTTTCTCCTTAATTTTTAATGCTTCCTCGACAGCGTATTCGTCGAACGGATTCACCACACCGGGACCGGTCGGGAGAGATACTTCGCCGGATGCTTCATCGACTTTCACCAGTTCGATTTCCGGAACCTGCTTTATTAAAACGACTGTATTCATTTATTCCTCCTGCGTCTATTCGAAATAGTGTTTGTTCGTCACAAGTTTTTATAAATAAAATGATTTTGTGTTAAAAGTCAATTATATCATCGGGTTTTAAGATTGTTTCCAGCCGGCTTTTTTGGCTTCTTCTCTTAGTAGATTCGAAATCGCCTCACGGGCCGCTTTTTGCTCGGCGTCCTTTTTTGATGAGCCATTACCGAAACCGGTTTTTTTACCGTCGGTAAATACGGCCACCTCGAAAGTCTTGTCATGGTCCGGTCCGTTTTCCGAGATGACTTCATAGTACGGCGGATCGATACCCTGACTCTGAAGATACTCCAGCAATTCACCTTTAAAATTACGCTGGGTGGCGTCGTTTAAGATTTCTGATGAATGTGATATTAATATATTCCGTACGAATTCTCGTGTCGCTTTTAAACCACCGTCAAGATAAATAGCGGCAATGACAGCTTCGACAGCATCGGAGACGATAGAGTGTCTCTGGCGCCCACCCGATTTTTTCTCCTCGGGCGACATATATATCAATTCGTTTAATCCGCTTTCGATACCGATTTTCGACAGGGTGGTTTCATTCACCATGAGTGATTTGGTTTTGGTAAGGTCACCCTCGTCGTAATTGGGATGCTCCCTGAAAAGTTCTTCACCGACAATCAAACCGAGTACCGAATCGCCGAGAAATTCCATCCGTTCATTGGAGACCGAGACCTCTTTGGCATAGTGCGTATAAGAGCGATGGGTGAGTGCTTCCGTTAGCGATTGGACATTTTGAAAACGATAGCCGAATTTTTCTTCGAATTCCGCTGTCAGCTTATCGGCTCGTTTGTCTTTGGCCGACGAAAATTTGTTTTTTAGATTCTCAAGAAATTTCACATCTTCAGTTAATCATTGTATTTTCGACCGACCAGAGTCACATTATGTCCACCGAAACCGAATGAATTCGAAAGGAAAATTTCGAATTCATAATCCCTGGATTTATGCGGAACATAATCGAGATCGCATTCCGGATCAGGTTCGTCAAGATTGGTTGTCGGATGCAGTTTCTTTTCCTGAAGGCAAAGAATTGCCGCAATTAATTCAGCCGCTCCAGCGGCTCCCAGAAGATGACCCGTCATCGATTTGGTTGAATTAACGGGAATTTTATAGGCACGTTCCCCAAACACAGCTTTGATTGCCTTCGTTTCGGCCGGATCCCCCAGCAGGGTGGCGGTACCATGACTATTGATATAATCAATTTCCTCCGGTTTTAATGCGGCGTCATTGATGGCATTGGACATAGCCATCCGCGCCCCACTGCCGTCGGGTATCGGGGCGGTCATGTGATGCGCATCGCACGTCATTCCGGCACCGATCAACTCGGCATATATCCTGGCCCCGCGAGCCTTGGCATGTTCCAGCGACTCAATCACGACAATCCCCGAACCTTCACCGATAACAAATCCATCACGGTCCTTATCGAAGGGTCGCGAAGATTTTTCCGGTTCGTCGTTGCGGGTACTTAATGCACGAGCGGAACAGAATCCGGCCACCGAGGTTGGGGTGATGGTCGATTCGGCGCCGCCGCCTATCATAATATCGGCATCACCGCGCTGGACAATTTTAAAAGCATCCAACAGCGCATGTGAAGCGGAGGAGCAGGCCGAAACGGTAGCGTAATTAGGTCCTTTGAAACCAAAACGAATAGCCACCAATCCAGCACACATATCGATAATCATCATCGGAATAAAGAAGGGAGAGACTCGTCCCGGTCCCGATTTTAACAACGTCCGGTGTTGATTCTCGAATGTTGCAATACCCCCGATACCGGAGCCGATTACAACCCCGGCTCGATCACGGTTTATGGTGTCAAGGTTAAGCCCCGAATCGTCAATTGCCATTTGACTGGCGGCGATGGCGTACTGTTCTGAAAGGTCGGCACGCCTGAGCTCTTTTTTATCCATAAATGCCAATCCATCGAAATCTTTGATTTCGGCGGCAATACGCGAGGCATATTCCGAGGCATCGAAACGAGTAATCGGTCCGACACCATTCCTGCCTTCAAACAACGCTCGTTTGTATTCCTCGAGGTTATTTCCGACCGGGGTAACCACTCCCATGCCGGTTACTACGGTTCTAACAGGTTTCATATAAAATAACTCAATCTTTGAGAATTATTTTGCGTGTTCTTTTATATAATTTACAGCGTCTCCGACAGAGACGATTTTCTCGGCGTCTTCATCAGGGATTTCCAGCGAAAATTCCTCTTCGAGGGCCATCACCAGTTCCATTGTATCCAACGAATCGGCACTCAAATCATCAACGAATTTAGCCGCTTCGGTAACCTGAGACGCATCCACACCGAGCTGTTCCACGATTATATCTTTTACTTTCTGTTCAGTTGCCTCAGCCATTGATAACTCTCCTTGAATTATTGGTTGTTTAAATTTTTCCCCAAATTAACACATTGTTAAACCGCCGTCAACCCCAATGACCTGCCCGGTTATATAGGAACCCTCCTCCGAAGCCAGAAAAGCGACAGCCGAAGCGATATCTTCCAGTTTTCCGAACTTTTTTAACGGCGTATTATTCAAAAATGAGTCCTGAACTGCCTGCGGCAGACTCCTGGTCATTTCGGTTTCAAAAAACCCGGGGGCGATAGCGTTAACCGTCACACCGCGACTACCCAGCTCACGGGCAGCTGTTTTAGTCAGGCCTATAATTCCGGCTTTGCTGGCTACATAATTGGCTTGTCCCGGATTGCCGACCCGAGCGGAAGCCGACGAGATATTGATTATTCTTCCGGATTTTTGTTTTATCATAATTTTTGCGGCGGCCTGGGTGACTAAAAATGTCCCTTTTAAATTCACATTTAAAACGGCATCCCAGGCTTCCTCCGACATCCGAAGCATCAATGTATCGCGTGTGATTCCGGCATTGTTGACGACGATATCAAGCGTTTGATATTTGTTGATAGTCGCCTCAATCATTTTTTTGACATCTTCGCTTTTAGAGACATCGGCACTAATCGCCAGAACATCATAACCCTTACCGGCAAACTCATTCGCCGTTTCTTCGGCCATATCCATCAAAACGTCCGAGATAACAACTCTCGCTCCATGCGAGGCCAGTTTCTCGGCGATGGCCTTACCCAGTCCGCGCGCCGATCCGGTAACTAATGCGGTCTTGTTCCCCAGATCCATAAAACTACCCTGTAATCACGGCCGCGAAGTTCGAAATATCCTCCATCGTATCGATATTCTGAACCTGCGCGTCTTTTAGTTCACGTTTAGCCAAACCCGACAGGACCTTGCCCGGTCCGATTTCAATTATGGTATCAACTTCCTTCTGAGCGAAATATTTCATAGTTTGATACCAGCGGACCGGCGATGTTATCTGCTCGACCAGCAGTTCTTTTAACCTGTCACCATTTTTCTCCGACGCGCCCGTTACATTCGGGACCACATCCATGTCGGGATTTTTAAATTCTATCGAGTCAAGATATTGTTTCATACCATATTTAGCCGGTTCCATCAACGGCGAGTGAAAGGCACCGCCCACCTCGAGAAGCATCGCTCGTTTGGCGCCCTGCTCCTTGCATAACCGACAGGCTTCTTCGACACCGGCGAGAGCTCCGGAGATAACCAATTGATTGGCAGAATTATAATTAGCCGGGACAACGACACCTTTTTCGGATGCTTCCTTGCACACATCGGCGATTTTACTTTCATCAAGCCCGATAATCGCGGCCATCGTTCCCGGATTTTGCCGGCAGGCATCTTCCATCAATGAAGCGCGGCGTACAACCGCTTTTACCGCGGTTTCGGGCAATAGTACACCTGACAGCGCCAGAGCACCGTACTCACCCAATGAATGCCCGGCGGTAAATGTTGCCCTCGGCAAATTATCTTTCATAATATTCATTATTGCCAGCGAATGCAGCAATATAGCCGGCTGGGTGAATCGTGTCTCTTTTAATTTTTCGGCCGGGCCTTCGAATGACAGTTTAGCGATATCTTCGCCGATTTCATTCGAAGCCGTATCGTATAAAGCACGGACATTGCTATCGGATTCGTACAAATCCTTGCCCATGCCGACATATTGTGAAGCTTGTCCCGGAAACAGTATAGCGATTTTTTCCATATTACTTTACCACCTGTATGCCGCGGCCGCCCATGCGAGTCCGCCACCGATTGCTGTTAAAACAAGTAAATCACCTTTTTTTATTTTACCTTCCCGAACGGCCTCATCAACGGCTATCGGTACCGAAGCCGAGGAAGTGTTGCCGTATTTTTCAATATTCACATAAACTTTTTCCATCGGAATTCCGAGTCGTTTGGCGGTTGATGTAATAATCCTGTGATTGGCCTGATGCGGTATCAACCAGTTAACATCCGCCGTTGTTAATCCGGCCTCGCTTAAAACGCGCCGGGCTGAATCTTCCATCTGGCGAACGGCATGTTTGAAAACTTCACTGCCGTTCATTATTATATTAACCCGGTAGTGGTTATTGGAGCTGAATTCTTGGATTGGCGATGACGATCCGCCATCCGGAATCCAGAGAAGGTCACCCAAACGACCATCCGATTTCATATAGGTTGAAAGAAGGCCGTTTTCATCCTCGGTGGGAGTCAATACCGCCGCACCGGCACCGTCACCGAATAATACACAGGTATTGCGGTCAGCATAATCAGTTATGGATGATAACTTTTCGACACCGATAACCAGGACTTTTTTATATTTTCCGCATTTAATATATACATCCCCTGTCGATAAGCCGTAGAGGAATCCGGCACACGCGGCTAAAACGTCCATCGCCGCGGCATTTACAAGACCAAGTTTTTGCTGAACAATACAGGATGCCGAAGGCAGCCGATAATCGGGCGTTACCGTAGCGACCAGAATCAGGTCTATATCCTCCGGTTTTACACCGGCCATCTCGAGGGCCTGTCGTCCTGCAGCCAGGGCCATATCCGAGTTGGTTTCTCCATTCTGGCAGATACGTCGTTCTTTGATCCCTGTGCGGGTCGTTATCCATTCGTCGGATGTATCGACTATTTTCTCGAAATCACTATTCGTCATTCGATGGGATGGTACGTACGACCCGATCCCCGCTATTTTGGATTTTATCATCCTGCTCACTCTTGTTTCCATTGTTAAGAATCGCCATCTCCTGGCGAATATTTTCTCCGATACGATGTTTTACCATTCGGGCCGCGACGACAACGGCATTCCTAATGGCCTTGGGCGAAGAAGTACCATGACAGATTATACAAACGCCATCGGTTCCGAGAAGAGGTGCACCACCGTATTCAGAGTAATCGAATGCGTTACGAAGGCGGCGCAGGAACGGTGTCATTAATCCGGCACCGACGCGGGAGAAAATATTTGTTTCTACTTGTCGTTTAAGAGACTCGGTTAAGAATCCCTCGATAGATTCGGTAAATTTTAAAAGGACATTGCCGACAAATCCGTCAGTGGCGACAACATCGGCTTGCCCGGACAGAATATCGCGTCCTTCGACATTACCGATAAAGTTTAATCCCGACTTATCGAACAGCTTCCGCGTCTGCATAACCTGTTCATTGCCCTTGCTTCGTTCTTCACCGATGGAAAGTAATCCGACACGGGGAGAGGTCCGTCCGGTCATAAGTGAGGCATATACCGATCCCATGAGTCCGAATTGAAACAGATGGACCGGTTTACAGTCAACATTGGCGCCGACATCAAGGACCAATGTTGGCCGACCGCTTCGTGACGGGAAATGTGTTGCGATTGCGGGACGACTGATACCTTCGATGCGCCCCAGAACGACAATAGCGGAAGCCATCACCGCCCCGGTATTACCGGCAGAGACGAAAGCATCCGCCTTTTTTTCCTTCTGCAGCATCAGGCCGATGGCAATCGAGGAGTTCTTTTTGCGGATTCCATCGGTCGCCGCATCACTCATGGCGATAGCATGAGCGGCATATTCGACCGTTATGTTTTTCGGTAATTTTTTTTGCTGATTGATGAAATCGCTGATAACTTCTTTTTTGCCGACAAAGATAAGTTTCAGTTCATTTCCCATCTCGGCGGCGGCGGCTAAACCGCCTTCCATTATAGAATCAGGACTTACGTCGGCGCCCATAATATCAAGCGCTACCGTTATAGGCTTGTTTCTATTCGGCATGATTCGCCCCTGCGAAAACTCAGCTTATGCTTCTTTTGGAGTAATTACCACTTCACCCTTATAAAAGCCGCATTGCGGGCAGATGTGGTGCGACAGTTTAGGCTGATGGCATTGGGGGCATTCCACTACATTAGGAGCGGTTAATTTCCAGTGAGTTCTTCTTTTTCGCCCGCGCGCACGCGAATGTCTTCTTTTAGGCAGTGCCATTTCAATATCCTCGCTAACAAATATATACTATCAATCCATAAGGTCTCGTAAACCTTCCCATCGCTCGTCAACTTCCTTGCCGGTGCAATCACAGCTTCCCTCATTGAGGTTGGCGCCGCAGCTTGGACATAAGCCTTTGCATTCCGGATTACAAACCGGCTTTATCGGAATCGACAACATCAGCGCCTGTCGTATCGGCTCATTAAGTTCAATAACCGGCTCATGGGAATCAACATAAATAACTTCCACATTGGCATCCGACGATAGAACTGCTTCACCCTGCTCGGTCTTAACTACAAAATTTAATTCTCCGATCAATTCCAAATCAAACAACTCCAAGCATCGTGAACATTCCGCTTCTACCTTTACCGTCGCTTCGCCATGACAATAGTACTCATCCTTCACTTTTTGTATCACCAGCCTGACATTTGTCGGCTCATGGAAACCGATACCGTCAATACCGTAATCAGCGCTGTCGGCTTCAACATCAACCGATACCTCGGCCGGGAATGATTCGAATTCTCTCAAATCCAAATTCATAACCCATGACATTACTCAATCCTACGCGCAAAGTCAAGCTAAAAAAGAGGAACAACCGATTCACGGTAATGTTCCTCTTTAATAAAACAAATTTGAAATTAATGTTCTTCGGATTCGGCGATTCTTAGACGATTCTTCGCTTTTTCCAAAGCCCGCTGTGCCCTGGGAATATCGATTTCTCCAACAGCATTGGCCAGTCTTTGCCGGGCGCGTTCCAGTGCTTTTTTCGAACGTTCGACATCGATATTGGAGGCATATTCCGCCGAGTCGACGAGCAGGGTAGCGGTGTTATGGGAGATTTCGAAGAAACCATGTGAAACCGCCATCTCGACCGCTTCCTGTGACGAGTCCTTCAGCGTCACTTTGCCGGGAACAATCGCGGTAATAAGCGGCGCATGGTCGGTTAAAGTCCCCAGATAACCTTCGCTTCCGGGGACTATAAGAGAGGCGACTTCTCCCTCGTAAAATATCTTTTCCGGTGTAACTATTGCCAGATTAAACATATTATTTCATCTTTTCATAGTTTTCGAGCACTTCATCGATACCACCGGCCATATAGAATGCCTGTTCCGGGATATCATCCAGCTCGCCTTCCGCGATGCGCTTGAAGCCCTTAATCGTATCTTCCAGTTTCACAAAACGTCCCGGTTTGTTGGTGAAGGCTTCGGCAACAAAGAACGGCTGCGAGAGGAATTTCTGGATTCTTCTGGCGCGGCCGACCAGTAGTTTATCATCTTCGGACAATTCATCGATACCCAGAATGGCGATGATGTCCTGAAGGTCCTTATATCTCTGAAGAATCTGCTGTACATTCCGAGCGACATTGTAATGTTCTTCACCGACAACGTGAGGGTCAAGAACACGCGAGGTCGAATCAAGCGGATCAACAGCAGGGTAGATACCCAACTCGGCAATTTGACGCGAAAGCACCGAAGTAGCATCAAGGTGCGAGAACGCGGTAGCCGGGGCCGGGTCGGTTAAGTCGTCAGCCGGAACGTAAATGGCCTGCACCGAGGTAATCGATCCTGAGGTGGTCGATGTAATACGTTCCTGCAGAGCACCCATCTCGGTTCCCAATGTCGGCTGGTAACCCACCGCCGACGGCATACGTCCGAGAAGTGCCGATACTTCAGAACCGGCCTGGGTGAAACGGAAGATGTTATCAATAAACACCAACACATCCTGGTGCTCTTCATCACGGAAGTACTCAGCCATCGTCAGGCCTGACAGGCCAACACGAAGACGCGCTCCGGGCGGTTCGTTCATCTGACCGAAAACCATACAGGTTTTGGCAATAACGCCGGATTCTTTCATTTCCAGCCAGAGGTCGTTACCCTCACGAGTACGTTCACCAACGCCGCAGAAAACCGATTTACCGCCATGCTCGGTGGCGATAGAGCGAATCAGCTCCTGAATCAACACTGTTTTTCCCACACCGGCGCCGCCGAACAAACCAACCTTGCCGCCTTTGGGATAAGGTTCCAGCAGGTCAACGACCTTAATTCCGGTTTCCAGAACCTCGGTGGTCGTGTCCTGCTCTTCCAGCGTCGGGGTTGGACGATGGATCGGCATCCGTTTAATATCTTTGGGCATTTCACCGAGATCGTCGAGTGGCTTTCCGAGGAGACTGAATACACGACCCAGTGTTTCCTCGCCGACCGGCACCGAAATCGGTTGTCCGGTATCGACTGCTTCCATTCCGCGCACCAGACCGTCGGTCGATGCCATCGCCACGCATCGGACGATATTGTCGCCGATATGATTGGCGACCTCGACCGTCAGGTCGATCTCTTTTTCTTTATCTTCGATTTTAATGGCGTTTAAGATTTCGGGGAGATTGTCCGAGTCAAACTCGCAGTCAACCGTCGGCCCGATAACCTGCACCACTTTACCGATGTTTTCAGCCATTGAAACTTGCTCCGTTTATAACCAGTATTTTTTTTTCAAATTAATCATTCAACGCCTCGGCGCCGCCGACAATATCCAAAAGTTCTTTGGTAATCGCCGCCTGTCTGGCCTTGTTGTACTGCAAGGTCAAAGCTTCAATCATTTCTCCGGCGTTTTTGGTTGCGGCACCCATAGCAATCATTCTCGTGCCATGTTCGGAAGCAAACGAATCGGCCAGAGCCGTGACCATTTTGGTCAAAGCATAACGAGGCATCAGATTCGCAAAAATAACTTCCGGTTCCGGCTCGAATATATAATCTAAGTGGCTATCATCACCTTCCGTTTCAGGACGTTCGACCGGCAGATAAGATGTCTCGACTATCCGGTATTTTACGGTCGAAATAAACGAGGTATATATCATCGTGATTTCGTCGGTCTCACCATCCAGAAAACGTTTGGTCAGAACATCGACGATTTCGGTCGCTTTATTATAATCGAGATTACCCGACCAATCCCCGTAAAAACCGGCAATCGGCCATTGTCTCTTTTTATAAAAGTCACGTCCCTTTTTCCCGATAAGTATGAGTTCGGTTGTTTCGGGATCTTTATCGGCCAGCCAGTTTTCGGCCCGACGAATAAGATTGGAGTTGAAAGAACCGCACATGCCGCGATCGGAAGTGACCAGAACCAGAGTCCGTTTTTTCACTTCCCGTTTTTCGAAGAAGGGATGAACCAGCTCCCCGCTGGCGGCCGATGATAACGAAATCAGGATTTGGGTCAGCTTTTCGGAAAAAGGTCTGACTTCCATGATTCTCATCTGCGCCCGGCGCAGTTTAGCCGCCGCGACCATTTCCATCGCCTTGGTTATCTGCCGTGTGGAGATAACCGAACCGATTCTCTTTTTTACTTGGCGAAGTGTAGGCATTGGCTACTCTTTACGCTTTAAATTGTGTCTTAAATT
>Ga0272443_10001245_pt1 | contig 39033 bp, 22 predicted proteins | sample SSMAcet12_FD_193581 | JGI IMG/M metagenome (GOLD analysis project Ga0272443, IMG submission 193581) | Marine sediment archaeal communities from Little Sippewissett salt marsh, Falmouth, MA, United States - SSM-Acet-12 | ecosystem: Environmental > Aquatic > Marine > Wetlands > Sediment ...
CCAGGCCCACATCGATATAAGGCTTGACAAGTGCATTACCGTCCAAAGAGCCGTTGGTTGATATATCCACGCTAGCGGAGGAGATCGGAACATCCCTGTTCACCTTGAAATAATAGGAGGTGTCGACACCTCCGTTGAAAGGTATCCTTATCAGACCACCTTCAACTTTCGATCCCGCGTTGTCGTACATACTGCTGCTCTTTTCGCCCGCGGAGTCCAGTGCTGCCTGGAGCACCACGAAGGACAGCAGGAAGATCGTGCAAAAAACGATCGCTTTTCTCATCTTTTCTACCTCCAGATATTGGCCTGTTATGACCGGAATTCGAAACCTGATTCACTTCCGATGAAGGATGAGGAATATATTAATCTTCTATGTGTGCACCTTTTCCTGCTATATAATTATTTAGGTAACATTTCTACCATTGCAAACACTGAATAAAAGTGCGGATATTTTACGGGCCAGTGATGAAATGAATACCGCTTTTACCCCCTTTTGTTCATTGTATGCCTTGAACGGTTCGGACCACCCGGTATCTCCCTGCCCTGTGGGGGGAAAGTGTTATTCCTGTACACGGGAGGTGGAAGAGGAGCTCCTCTTGGGGCATATTGAGCCGGTCCCTGCATGACCGTATGATTATTGAATCCTACAGGGGGGCCGGCAGGGGGAGGCATAGGAGGATAACCCCTGTATCTGTTGACATTTATAAACTGGAGTCCCTCCAGGAACTCCTCAAGTCTTATCTTCTGCGTGATCTCACCGAACTTCCTCTTTCTCTCCTCCAGTTTATTATGGTATGCGATCATGCTCAGGGGGTCCTTTGCAGCTTCATATCTTCCATACAGGGAAATGCCTGAAATGGACGCCGCTGTGAGGGTGAGAAGGCAGAGTATCCACAGAATCACGGGGACGGTGTAATCCGGACCACCCCCTTCATTCACCTTATCGGTCGTATCATTTAACGGATTACCGGGAATGAACGGGTACTCATCAGCCACGTCGGCTAAGCCGTCTTTGTCCGAGTCATACCTCCACTCCCTCCTGTAGGGAAAGGCATCCTTATTGTCTCCCAATCCGTCCCCATCAGAATCCAGCCACTCCGATGGATCGTAGGGGAAATCGTCCACGGTGTTCTCGTAACCGTCCCTGTCGATATCGAATTCCACCGGTTCCGGTCTCGGTTCTATGGTGATGTTGACAGTCGCAAATGCATATGCACCGTCCGAATCGGTCACCTTCACCCTTACCGGTACATGTTCCACCAGTCTGCCCGGGTTTGGAGCTTCCAGAGTCACACCCCATGAATTCATACCCTGGGCGGTGGTCCAGATACCCTCGAACAGCACTTCTACGGAGGCGATCCCTTCCACATCGCTCGCATTTCCTACAACCGAGAACTTTCCGCTCTTCACTCTGGAATTCTCCTTCAGGTTGTTGATTAGCACCGTAGGGAGGTCGTTTCTGGGCTCTATCTCTATGTTGAAGCTGGTGGTATCCACAAACTCGCCGTCAGATACCATGATATCGACCGTCAACCAACCGCACCAATCCTTCACTATCGGTTCCACTGCAACCCTTCCGAGGGAGGGTTCGATCATTTCCACCCTGAAGAATGTCGAATTCGTGTGGCCCAGTATCCCGATCGACAGGTCATCGCCGGTGGAGTCGATATCACTAACATACCTGATCAGGTCGATCAGATGTTGGTTACCCTCATCCTCCTCCCCGGCGGCATTCGGTATGGCCCTCCAAAACGGGGGGTCGTTCACGTTCCGGATATTCAGCATGGTCATGTAATAGGGATCCCTGTTGAGGTTCAGCCCGTCGTAACCGTTGTATCCGTAGATACGCAGGGGTATGTTGTGGCCCCACCAGTTGCCGGTGCTCCTGGCGAATATCCTACCGTCCTCCTCCCTGACGGATACGTTCGACAGGTCACCGGGATAAACACCGTCCGGGTCCAGGACCGGATAATACTGCACGGAGGAGATAAACCTGTCATCCGGATCGTAGAATAATTCCAGTTCGTTCAGGTCTATGACCATCACCTCCTCTCCTTCCAGTCCCGATAACCTGTCGGGAAGGCTACCACCGGGCGATCTCTGTACCGGGTCGTTCTGCGGTCTGATCTCCACCTGTACCGTCCGGGTCACGTAACTCCTCTGAGGTACTTTATTGGGCCCCCCCGTATCGGTCACTATGAACCTTATACCGCCGCGGCCGAAGTAATCCTCGTTAAGTGTGGCATCCAGTGTCAGCTCCCCGTTCGCGTCGATGAGTGCCCTCAGATTGGGGGTGCTCTCGTTTAGCACTTCAACCTCGAAATGGAGGAGCTCCGGTCCGGTATAATCGTCCACGAAGTATTCCTTGAGGTCAAGGACACCTGTCCTCACCGAATCCTCGTTCACCCAGATCGAATCTGGCAGGGCCTTTTTAAGCCTAGGGGGAGAGTTGTATTCAATATCGAGGTCGAACAGCCTGGCCTTGCCCGGGGTGGACCCAGAAAAGCCTATGTATATCCTTGTATAGGACTGTCCAGAAGAGGGGGCATCCGGAATTATTCGGTCAATAGCCTTTCTGACCTTCCCCTGGTTGTCGACCGTCATTGTGATGTTGTACCTTATATCGATATCATACCCGGAGATCTTGCCGGGGCTACCCGAACTTACCATAACGGGTATCCTCAGCATCTTGTTTCCGGATAAATCGGAGAACCTGCTGACCCTGGAGGGTAACGTATCGATGACGTACTGAAGCTGCTCTTTTATCTCAAGTTCATCAGTACCCTTCAGGGTGCCGCTGAGGCTCCAATCCGTTGTTCCATCGTATCCCAGGTCCACCTGCACATCCTCCGGGTAGTGTAGTTCGGGTTCGACACCCTCGACGGTGTTTTCCCCGTTGGATACGGCGATTATCTCGGGTGTACCGTCCCCATCCATATCGCAGTTGATGACCCCCCAGCTGTCCTTCATGTCGCTGTCGACCACCCACCTGTCCCAGGTCCCGTATATATCATCCGGTTCCTCGAACCAGAATACACCATAACCGGAGTAATAACTGTACGACCACCAGTAATGACAGGTGACGAAAACATCATCGAAACCGTCGCTATCCACATCGCCGACGGCAAGACCCCACGGGTATCTGCCACCTGCGGCACCCATATTGGCCAGGGTATAGGTCGTCCATCCGCTGGTCCTGTTCCTGTTTGGGGGACACTGGCCCCATTTGACATTACCCCAGCCAGAACCGGAGTTGTCCGTCGCTACGACATCAAGGTTACCATCATCGTCAATATCCAGAGGAAGGCACTCCCACGGATAGCTGAGGCCGGATACCGCGTTCACGGTCTGCCAGGAGCTCGTCCTCGGGTTGGAAGGCAGGGGGTTGCGGTAGATATTGGCGGAACCGCTCCACCCGTTCACGGGAACAAGTACATCCAGATGGCCATCCAGGTTCATATCGGTAAGGTTCACGATACCGCAGTAGGATACTCCCGTTGTAATGCTGTGGGAGCTCCAGCTCTTCTTGGGGTCATCCGCCGTGAAGAACTTCACGCCGTCACCGTAATAGTAGCCAGCCGAAGTAACAACATCCAGTTTGCCATCCTCATCAAGGTCCCCGAGCGCACATCCCTGGGCATACCTCATATCCCCTATCCTGTGATGGTCCCAGGCCGTGGCGTCACCAGCCGTATTCTCGAACCAAAGAAGCTCACCCGAATCGTAAGCGCTCACGGCCACGTCCATATCTCCATCCCCGTCAATATCACCCACATCAACCTGGTTGGCGCCTCCGATCATGACATCGTTGATCCTGTGGAAGGGCCACTCCTCATCCAGGAAGTTGCCTTCGTTCTCGAACCATCCCACCGTCCCGCTTCTGTAGGCAGTTATCACAAGGTCCAGGTCCAGATCACCGTCGATATCCCCGTAGGCAAGGTCCCTGATCTCGGAAAGACCTCCGTCCTCGACGTAGGCCGATGTGAGGGTACTGCCGTCGTACGGTTTGGCGTTCTTCCAGTAGACCACCTGTCTGTTGTCCCTGAAAAATATGCCGAAATCATCATGCCTGTCCGAGTTCAGATCGCCCGAGAACATGTCCACACCGGTCGTGGTCTGACCCGACATGAGGACGTTCATTGTCCAGGATGACTTGTTGGGGTTCTTCTTCGAGTTCATCCATCCTATCTGATTGTTCCAGTAATAAGAACCCGTGGAATAGGCCACCTCCTTTATACCATCACCGTCCACATCGAATATGGCAACGCTCCTCGGGTAGTAGACGTAGCCGCTGGAGATGGTATATCTGGTCCATGATACGGAGGAGGACGAACATCTGTTCCGGTAGTAGAATATCCCTCCCCCCCAGTATACATACGGGGCAATGACCACGTCCGATAGGCCGTCATCATCGACATCACCCACATCGAAACCGTATATGCTGTTGGGGCATGTGAACTCGGTATAGGAGACCCAGGCGGACTTCTTTTCTACATCGCTGTCATCTGCCCAGTATAAGACTGATGCCGGATTGGTAAGGGTCCTGACCCTGTTATCCGCGAATGCAAGGTACAGGTCCTGGTAACCATCATCCAGCCTGTCGCCCGTGTCCATGAACTTCAGAGTGCCCGAGAAATCGGGTTTGTATACGGGCCACAGCTGGAACGATGTCCCGCTATCCCTCTTGAGGACCCTCACCTTCACGGAGTCGGTGGAAAACGAACTGTAGGCGCCAACCACCTCCTCCTCGCCGTCATTGTCAAGGTCACAGGATAGAAGGATGTCCGGTGTGAAACTGGAGGATATCCGTGTGATGTTCTTCAGACCTGTCCCGTTGTTCTCTATCCAACCCAGGGCCGTGGCGTTGGAGAATACCATATCCAGGTCCCCGTCATCATCCGCATCGAGTGGTACGAAGGCCTTGACGGTCGAGTTAAGACCCACCTTCTCGGGAGTGAAGGTGCCCTCCGGATACTGCCGGTACAGGTAGATGTCACCCGGATCCCCGGTGGATATCAGGGTATCGTTGAGCCCATCTCCGTCCATATCACCGAACTTGATCCCCTGGGGTGTGTATCCGACCGCACCCCCCTCTCCCACGAGGTTCATGCTCCCTATCTCGGGAACGAACCTGCCCATGACCTCGAGACCTGCCTGATGAAGCTGGGACCCCTCCGGGAGGACCAGGTCGCCAAGCTCGTAGGTACGGGCACTGTCCACGTTCTTTGTGTGTATGCTCATATCATCCCCGAACTGGACTGCCCTGCCGAAAGTGTGATACCCCGGCCCGGAGAAACTCCATTCCGGTTCGGAATCCAGACCTATGTCAAGGGAAGGTTCTTCTATCCAAGGACCGGTTCTCGAATCAACGGTCTGGACCTTCAAGGATGCTGATGAGAGTGTGACGCCCTTTTCCACCCCGAAGTACATATGGGTATCGTAGAGGCTCCTCCCTTCCCCTTTGAGGTGAACGATACCGTCCAAGGACCCATCATCCATGAAAGTGGTTATCCTCTCCGATGAGCCCTCCTGGACCGAAGGGAGGTAAGCGATGAACAGAATGGCCGTCAGGGTCAATATATTTCCTGCTTTCCTGATCAACCCGGTACCTCCGAATACGATATGTTCACACTCCAATATATATCCATTATTTCCTTTATCGAGCGTATCGTCAATTCCACAGGATGATATATAAGTTGTTTGTCCTTAAATTTCATATGATATTAAGGTTCTCCGACCGTCTGAGTTGCAGATCAGCTGTTCGTTCGAGGGCCTCGAATGGGATCTGCGGATAACGGGGGCGCACACATCCCAGCAACGGTTATATAGAAGAGCGGTCTCATCAGGTTGGTATTTACTTCCGCTCGACCCGTAAAAATGGCGATGGAGTTGCAAGATGGGGTCCAAATGAGAAAGAAGATTGTCCTGATCATCGTTCTTTTCACCCTTCTCGGCACCTTATCGGCGTTATTTTCCTTTTTACCCCCCTCCACCCGTACAATGGTCACGGGTCTGATCGTCTCCTCGGATATATCCGGTGATGAGATCTGGTATGCCTCGGATTCCCCTGTGTACATAACCGATAACATCACGATACAATACGGTGCCAGTTTGGTCATCGAATCCTCTGTGGATGTGCTCTTCGATCGGAACGTATCCCTGACGGTGAGGGGGAGCCTGCATGTAGGATCGGATGCAGGTTCCGTCAACATGACCGGTAACAACTCGCAGGCTCCAGGTTTCTGGAAGGGGGTCCTGCTGGAAGGATCGGCCTATACCAGATGGAACAACGTCAACATCACGGGAGCGGAAATTGCGATCGGGCTCAACTCCTCGAATAACAATGTGATCAGGAATGTCTCATTCCACGGGGACATTGTCCCTCTGGAACTATCCAACGGTTCCACTGCTCATCTGGTAAATTCCGCCCTGAACTTCACGGATGTCGGATTTGAGGACGATCTGTCAGTCGTGGAAACATCCGCCTACGTCTCCTTTCAGCTCGTGAACTTCAGAGGTGCACCCGAGAGCGGACTGAAGCTCGATATGTACGATAGCGATGCGGTCCTCAAAAAAAGCCACATCGTGAACAGCACCGGTGTGGTCCCGGCAGACATCTACCCCGGTCGGTCTTTGAACAGGACGGGCTGGAACGACACATCGGGCCTCTATCTGATATCGCTTACGAACGTGAGCGGGGATCACTATACCAACACAACCCACATTATAGAGGACTGTACCCCGCAGAATCCCACATACAGGTATTTCCATCCCCCTGATTTTGTATCCTGGGTCGACCACATCGAGGTTGAAGAGGACCTGCCCAGAACGGTCTATCCGGTACCGAGGGATAACAACGGAGCGGGATCCCTGGAAATAACCACGGACAGTACCAACGTTGTATACAACAGAACAAGAGAGTGTTTGACCCTCCTGTATACCGACGAGAGCGTCCTGAATGAACGGGTCAATGTCACCATATCGGATGGTGTGGACGAAGGATCGTACTCGATGAACGTGACGATGGTCCCGAGGGACGATCCGCTGGATTTCCGACTGCTCTCCCGCTATATACTCGTAAGGGAGAACACACCCTACGACCTCGGGTTCGAGATCAGCGACGAGGACACACCGATGGAGAGGATCGGGATCATATCGTCGGACCCCGAAAACACGACGGTTGACATTTCGAACCTGACGATCTCATTTCTGTACGGCGACGGGACGGACCTGGAATTCAACGTGACTTTGACCGCCTCCGACGGCAACAGCTCAGTCCCATTGGATGTGAACATCACCTTCCAACCGGTCAATTTCAAACCATATTTCGTAAGTCCGCCTCCACCTATCCAAACAGACGAGGACGAACAGACGGAGCTGGATATTGGCCCTTACATCCTCGATCCGGACGAGGGTGATGTCATCAGGATCACCGCATCATCCCAGAACCCCACTCTTTTCGGTGTCTCGGTCGACGGGACCGTGATAACCATTTCCCCTTACAGGGATATGAACGGTGTTGGAAAGGTGAGGATCACATTGGAGGACCTCTCGGGCTACTCATCCACGATCCTGAACAACGTTACCGTGGATCCCGTGAACGACCCCCCAACTCTTGTGGCACCCAGCTACGAGGTACGTGAGGACGGTTACAGGTTCAATGTGACCTACAGCGACATGGACGGCGACCTTCCCGATTACTTGGTGATCCATGTGGACGGCGAGCCGAAACTGAACATGACCTATATCGGAAGGGGAGATGCGTCACCCGTGGACGGCATGGTGTTCGCCGCTTCATTGGAGCTCCGGTCCGGAAAACGTGAGATAGAGTTTCTCTGCTCCGACGGTGAGTTCATCGAGAGGATAAACCTGACCCTTACGGTCCCTATCATGCATATTATGGAACGTTTGGAGGCCTTCGAGGGAATGCTGTCCATCGATATGTCATATCTGAAGGGTGCGGGAGAACCGGGCATAATCGAGGTGGAATCCGTTCCCGCCCCTCAGAACGGGCTCGTTTGGACGGGATGTGCGTTCAGGATCGATCACGCCGGGTTGACCCCGTTGAAGGGTGAGGTCGAGATCGAAATGAGCGCTTTCAGAAGGGACGTACTGGAGGATTACTACGAGATGTGGGTACTTGAGGAAAACTGGACCGTCAGCGTGGGTGGTACATACACCCCTGGCATGGGTATCTTCTGCCTGGAGCTCGGACCTCCCCACCTGAACAGCACCCTTGCCGTTCTGGCTCCCCTCGATCCGGAATACGATGGCGACGGTGACGGTTATCCGGATGGACTGGATGCATTCCCGGATGACCCGAACGAGTACCGGGATACTGATTCTGACGGGATAGGCGATAATCGGGATCAGGACGATGACAACGACTCCTACAACGACACGTTCGAACTGGAAGCGAAATCTGATCCCAGGGACCCGTCCTCCATCCCGGCGGACACCGATATGGACGGTTTGCCCGACATCATCGACGAGGACGACGATAACGATGGAATTCCGGACGCATGGGAGGAGATGCACGGATTAAACAAACTGGATCCTTCGGATGCGGATTGGGACCCCGACGGTGACGGGTTGACCAACCTTGAGGAATACCGCAAAGGGACGGACCCCAACGTCAGCGATAACGGGAACGGGAGCCAGCGGATCTGGTCGGTCATGCTCGTCGTGCTGGTGGTGCTTGTGATCCTGCTGTTCACCATCCTGGGCATATACCTTTATCTCAGGTCAGCAAGGACCGATTTCGAACTGGAGGAGGCTTCCGTAAGGGCGGAGGCCGATCGTGAGTGGGAGATACAGGGTGAGCTGGATGCGGAGGATGCGGTCGAATGTCTCGACTGTGAGGAGATCTACCCGAACGAGATGGATGCCTGTCCCTTCTGTGGAAGCCGAGACCGTAAACCTGTCAACCTGGAGGAGTGACCTCCAGACACCGTTCGATTATTAAGTCTAAGGGGCATACCTGACAGTATGCTCGAGGGAAGAAAGGTGATGGTGACAGGGGGTTCAAGGGGGATAGGCTCCGCCTGCGTGAAGGAGATATGCCTGCGAGGCGGAGCGGTCGGATTTACCTATCTCAGCGATGATTCCTCAGCCACGGAAACCCGGGACATAGCCCGATCCTTCGGGTCCGAATGCGTCCGGTACAGGGCCGATGTAAAAGACCTTGATGAATTGAGGTCCGCCTTCAGAGACCTTGCGATGAGGGGAGGATACGGGATCGACGGTGTGGTGGTAAATGCAGGTATATTCAACCGGACGACCATAAAGGAACTGGACAGGAACGGATGGGATATGACCATGAGGACAAACCTGGAAGGGGCATTCAACACGGTCAAGGCGGCCCTGGAATTCATGGAGAGGGGGTCCATTGTCATGGTTTCATCACAGCTTGCGATAAAGGGTTCGGAACACGGAGCGGACTATGCAGCGGCAAAGGCGGGAATGCTCGGTCTGGTCAGGTCCCTTGCCAGGGAGCTGGCCCCCGAAATAAGGGTCAACGCGGTGGCGCCCGGTTTCGTGGATACGGACCTCCTTTCCGGGGACACCCCTGACAAGAGGGCGGAGAGGATCTCCAAGGTCCCCCTGGGGAGGGTGGCCTCCCCCGAGGAGATCGCTCGACCCGTAGTGTTCCTGCTCTCGGACATGTCCTCCTACATTACGGGTGCCACACTCGATATCAACGGTGGTCTGTTCATACACTGAGATCGATCAGAACCTGACCTCCATTCCCCAGAATCCTATCCAGAACCCTCCGGGTGAGATGAAAAGACGATACAGCGAAACTAGGGGAACCACTATCAGGGCATATCCTCTGTTATCTTCTATCGACATATCAGAAACGACCAGCGGGTGGCTCGAGCCGTCGGTATTCAATGATCCGTTTGCCCCATCCACTTCCAGGCTCACATCCCTGGAGAAATCCGATGAGATGTTCAGCAGAACCTCGAGGGAGCTGTTCTCCACTGAGAGCACATTTATCGCCTCAATCCTGATGGTACTCTTCAATTCATTCAGGAACGAAAGGTCCACCCTCTCTTTCAGTTCCATTTCCAACCAGGGCAACGGTGGAAATGGTCTCACCTTTCCCCGTATCAAAGCCCTTTCAGATCCGACAAGGTCCGAGAACTCGGTCTCGTTGAGGGATGCGGATACGGTGCCACCTTTCATGTCCACATCAACGGTCCTGTTTCCGAACTCCCCCTTTTGAGCATCTATCTCCATCCTCCTATCGTAGTCGAGCTCGACCGAGACCTCGCTGTATTCACCGGAGATCTCGATCACTATGCAACCAACCGAGATATCATCCGCAGCCGCCCGGGTTAGGACCAGGAGCGCGGATGGGACGATCAGAATTAGAATGACAACGACAGTGACCACTCCTGCTATCATCTTCCCGCTACTCTTTTTCAAACGTGCTCACCTTTTACCCTTGTATCCTTCCGGGACCTTCTAACACGTCTGTCCATCCTGGAGCGTACAAGGGCGGGAAAAAGCCTGTAGGCCAGATGCAGGTACCTGGCCGAAGCAGTGGGGTAGATCATGAACGTACCCCTCTTGAGCCCTTTGACGATCGCATGGGCAACCCTTTCGGGGGATACGGAGCTGACCCCTCCGGCCACCGCGTCAAGCTCCCTCGGCCTTCTCACCTTTTCATACTCCAGCTGTGGTGTATTTACATCCTGGGGCACCACCACTGAGACCCCGATCCCCTCCGGTTCCATTTCCATGCGGAGGGCCTCCGAGAAACCGATCAGACCGAACTTCGCCGCGCTGTATGCGGTATAGCCGTAGATCCCCATAAGACCTGCCATTGAGGAGACGTTCACGATATATCCCGGCCTGTTCATCAGGGGAAGTAGGCCTCTGGTCACGTTGACCGCTCCGATCAGATCGGTCTCAATGGTCCCTCTTATCTGTTCATCGGTCAGCTCTCCTAGAGGAAAAGGCTCCACCATACCCGCGCAGTTGATAAGTACATCCAGTCCCAAACTCTTCTTTGTCAGAGCCCTCTCCAATCCCTTGATGGAATCGGGGTCCGCCACATCGCATTCGAGGATTACCGTGCCCGGACCCACTTTTCTCTTTGCCCTTTTCAACCTGGACATTCTTCTGGATACCAGGATGACCCGGGCGCCTTCCCGCTTAAGCTCCTTGGCTGTTGCAAGCCCTATGCCGCTGGATCCCCCGGTCACAAGGGCCCTTTTTCCCGTGAGATCCCTCATCCCGCCCATGGTGTGACCTTTACCGTCTTAATGGATATAAATAATGCATCACCTTCGTTGGATCTGGTAACATGGACCCTTTCATCCCCGATTATCAACCGGAGGCCATGAGGGCATAGGTTCCAAGGATGCGGGCCTCCACCTGCAGGGATTCGGCGTTCAGATGCTCCAGGTCGTCCAGGTACGTGTGGTATTCCTCGCAACCGGAACCCCATGCGGCAACCCCCGCCGAACCCCCGTTCACGAAGGACCAGTAGTCCGAATATTTGATATCGAGGGGATCGTAACCGATATTGATAGTGTAGGCCTTCAATTCAGGGTCACTGCTCAAGAGTGCACCCCTGATATCCTCCAGGTCGGAGATGGTGTCGTTGCAGTTGCTGACCATACCCACACTCATGGAATCCCTGTCAGCGTGGGCCATATCGAAGTTCATCACCATCCTCACCCTCTTTTCCAGCTCCTCCCTGTGGCTGTCGTAGTACCAGGTCGACCCGTAGAGCCCTTCCTCCTCCCCGCCCACTGTGCAGAACCTGATCGTCCTGCCGTAGCTGTATTTATCCTTTGCCATCTCCCTTGCCATCTCTATCAGGGTGGCCGGTCCGACCGTATTGTCTATGGCTCCCATGGTATTGTAGCAGGTATCGTGGTGTGCCGTGAACACCATCATATCTTCCGATCCGCCCCTTGCAGGTATGTCCCCCACGACCACATGGATGTCGAAGTTACCTATCTCAACGTCGATATCCATCCTCAGCCTGTAATTGCCAGAGGTCCTCTCGAGTATCAGATCGCCGGCGGCTTTGGAGACCATCATGAATGGAATATCCGGATACTCCTCGTATTCTATCGGGTTCTGGTTCGTCTTGAACATCGGTAGGTACCCGATGGACTCCCCCCTGAAGCAGTTCTGCAGTATTATGGCCAGTGCGCCCTGCTCGTAAGCCTGAAAATATATCTCCGAATTGGGAGGGGTATCCGAGGTTTGCTCGATCAGGCATGCTGCACCCCTTGCCCTGGAAAAGCTGCCCGGATCGGTACCGTCGCCCACGTTGACCACCGACATATCATCCCGGAAGTCCCTCCATTGGAGCGAACCGGAATATCCCTGCAGAACGAACTCCGTGATATGCTCGATCCGGATGTGGTCCCCCATCGGTCTGGGGAGGTTCCCCATGGGGTAGTACTCCACGAGTTCCATCGACGCTGAGTGGACCTTGAACATCGGTACCGGAAAGGATTCCATATGCACATCGGAGAGGCCCGCATCCTTGAACTGGGATTCAATGTAGAGGGCTCCCTGATATTCCTCGGGGGAGCCGGACATCCTGGGACCGTTGGAGCAGAGCTGCCTCACATGTTCCGCCGCCTTCTCGCAGTCGAAATCGATGATCACGATCTTTTCCTCTCCGCCGTGGATCAGACCCTCTCCAAGTACTAATGCCAGTATCAGGACCGATGCCACCCCTGCGCCACCCAATCCGAAGAGGTACCTTTTGTCCATGAAATGCATATGTGAGAGCTACGATATAACATTATCAGGGAGCCCAAGGGTGGGAACTTATACTGGATGTTGCCCGGGGAAATCATAATATAATCACATTCTCATCGATCCCATATGGGATCTCCGTACATTGGAAGACTTGACAGGACAAGCACCGCTTTCGTTCTTATAGATATCCAGGAGGCCTTCAGACCTCATATATCCAGCCTCGATGAGGTGGTGGCGAACTCGAACAGGCTGGTGAAGGGTGCCACCATATTACGCATCCCGCTTCTCGTTACCGAGCAGTACCCCAAGGGGCTGGGCAGGACCCTTCCAGATATAGAGCTCCCGGAGGGATCGGAACCCATGCCGAAGCTCTCCTTCAGCTGTGTGGGATGCGATGATTTCAGGGAGTCCCTGGAGAGATCAAAGGTGAAATCCGTTGTCGTGTTCGGCATAGAAACGCACGTGTGCGTGCTCCAGACCGTTCTGGACCTTCTGGAATTGGGTTACGAGGTCCACGTAGTGGCGGATGCCGTCTCCTCCAGGACCGAGAGGAACAGGGAGCTGGCTTTCGATAGGATGAGGCAGTCGGGTGCCTTCATAGTATCGACCGAGATGGTCCTCTTCCAGCTGCTGGTCAGGGCGAAAAGCGAGGGATTCAAAGAGATATCGGAACTGGTCAAGTACCAATAGAGAAGGGCCCCCCACCTGAACAGGATGTAAGACCCAGGCCGCATCACCCGAGCGATGATTGCATGCAGCCGGATATGCATCGACCTGGATTCATCCCCTTTTTTCATCTGTCCTGCAGATATTTAATTACCATGAAGTGAATTCCCGAGAGGATCAGATGGTCCAGACCAAAAGCGCCGTGATAACAACGGGGTCCCTGACAAAGCTTTACCGTGATCTGAGGGCTTTGGATACGTTGACCGTTGCCGTGCCCAGAGGCGCCGTTGGTCTCCTGGGCCCGAACGGGGCGGGAAAATCCACGCTCATCAAGGCGCTCCTCGGCCTGATCAGCACGGACGGCGGTTCGGCGGAGGTACTCGGAGTGCCGATATCGGATAAGAAAAGGGCGCTTGCGACAAGGAGAAAGATCGGATACATGCCCGAATCCGAGTGCCTGCTTCCAGACCAGGACGCCGTCAGCTTCATCAGCCAGATGGGAGAGATGTCCGGCCTTCCTCCCATGACGGCCATGCAGAGAGCACACGAGGTACTGCACTACGTGGGGATCGGCGATGAGAGGTACAGAAAGATAGGTACCTACTCCACCGGAATGAAACAGAAGGTCAAGCTCTGCCAGGCCATAGTCCACGATCCGGAACTGGTCTTCCTGGACGAACCCACGAACGGTATGGACCCCAAGGGCAGAATGGAGATGCTGGAGCTCGTAAGGGATATCTCCCATAACCACGGAAAGAACGTCGTATTCTCCTCCCATCTGCTCCCCGATGTGGAGTTCGTGTGCGACCATGTACTGATAATGAACCATGGAACCCTACTCATGGAGGGAAATATCAGGGAGCTTACCCATTCCGCCGACAGCCTTGAGGTCAGGATAAAGGGTGATCCGGGGGAGTTCGGGAAGATGCTCACCGAGCTAGGGTACGGATTCGATGTGTCGGGCTCCCTATTCATCATAACCACCGGGGAGGATTCGATCAACAACATCATCTCCGGGGCAAGAAGGATAGGGGTCCAGGTCAGGCATGCAACAAAAGGAAAACGCACACTCGAGGATATATTCGTCTCACGGCTCAGGGAGACCGCGGGGGGTGGTTCCTGATGGCCATCGGGAAGGGGGATTACAGACCATACAAAGGGGAGTTCAAAGGCACGAGTTACATAACGTCGCGTATATATAAAGGAAATTTGAAGTCGCTCATACGCTCAAAATGGACCATCATAGTCCTGGTCATCTCCTACCTCTTCCTCTTCATACACATCATGTCGTTCGCGTTCGGTGGGCAAAGGGTCGTGGTATCCCCCGAGGACATATTCGAAGAGATGGTGGATATGCGGTTCCGCATAACCCCGGCAGACGATGAGGACCTATCAAGAGAGGTGCGTCTCGGGGAGACCCTGGAGTTTTATTTCGATGTCAAGAACACCGGGAACGACCCGGGTTACGCGAGGTTCTTCGTTTACACACCCAATTCCAACTGGGCGGGAAACGCATCAGTGGTGAACGGGGACGACCATCTGAACCCCGGCGAATCGGTCAGGGTACGAATGGATGTCAAGGTCCCGAACGATTACGAGAGGTTCCTGGGTGTGGGGGATGTCGACGTGTATCCCGCCGATGAGAAGAACGGTTCCGAAGCGGGGGGCCATAAGAAAGTCAGGGAGGTGTCGGCCCAGTTCGGCGGATCGGATGGCTTAACAGTGGACGTGAAGGATGATGTTTACAGGATATCTCCGATCCTGTTGGGTTACCCCTCGATGTACTACCTGAACATCTCCAGGACCATAACCTTCGGTGCATCCCCTATAGAGGAATGGGAGGAAAGGGGAGGCGAGATGATACCTTTCTCGATAAGCAGCGACGGGAGGACATCATCGGTTCAGGCTCTGATATCGCTTTCAAAGGACCAGGTGGAGGAATCCCTACAGGAGATGAACCGGACCCTTCCTGAGGATACGGGGAATAGCAGATTCGACATCCGCTTCCTTCCGGAGGACAGGTTGCCGGTCCAGACGGTCAAGGGGGGAAAGAGTAGTACTCTCTCGGCAAGGATCGAGAACACGGGGAATACAACTGTGGCGGTCGTGGTGGACGGGTTGGTCTCCCATTACGCGGAGGATGGATGGAGGTTACAGACGATCGGACTCATTTTTGAACCCAACACAGGCAGACCCTATGTCATCCTGGAACCGGGTGGGTCCGTGGATTTCGAGGTCCTCATCAACTCCTCGGAAAATTCCATAAGAAAGGATTACAACATCATCCTCTACGGCACGGATGTACTGCACCCCTATTACCAGGCCTCAGATATTGATCTTGCCGTAATGAGGGTGGACGAGGTGAAAACGAACGACAGGGCAAAGGAGCTGATGTACGAGCTCCTTTGGGGGGGCGGGATCTACTACGAGAGGTACCTGTGGCTCATTCTGCTCTGCTCCATCGCGGGTGCGGGTCTCATTGCGAACGATGTCAGGTACAATTCCATATCCCTCTACCTTTCCAGACCTTTTTCGAGATGGCATTACATAGGGGGTAAGTCCCTCGCCCTTTTCACGGTACTCCTTTTGATATCATCCCTGCCAGCTCTGCTTCTCTTCATCAGCGGGATGGCATTCTCATCGGTTGACCTCAGATACATATTCGGTCATCTATGGATTCTAGGTTCCATGCAGGCCTCACTGCTGATGACACTCATACTCCTTGTCTCGGTATCGCTGGCCTTCTCATCGCTCACCCGCCGCTGGATATATGCGGGCGCGGGTCTTTTCAGCTTCCTGGTATTCACCTCAACATTGAGTGACATCCTCTATGCCCTTTTCGAGGTCAAGGCATTGAAGCTGTTCAACCTTTTAGGGAATATCAAGGTGGTCTCTAAGATACTATACGGTATTGATTACAATGCGAGCGGGAACGGTTTCGAATGGTACGTGCCCGCCATTTTACTGGTTTTCCTCGCGGGGATCTCGATCTTCCTCGTCTTCCGCAGATTGAAGGAGCAGGAGGGGTCATGATGGGGGCGATAGTGGAGGTCGAGAAGGTATCCAAGTTCTACGGGAATGTACTTGGCCTCAACGAGATATCCTTATCGTTCAGGGGAGGGATCACCGGCATCCTCGGTCCCAACGGGGCGGGTAAATCTACACTTCTGAAGATAATTACGGGCCAGATAAGACCCGAGATAGGTAACGTCAGTGTACTCGGGATGAAGGTCTGGGACAACCCGGGACTGTACAGGCATATAGGATACTGCCCCGAGCAGGAGACCTTCTACGATAACATGACGGGGCTCAAGTTCGTCACCTTCTGCGCCAGGTTGAGCGGAATGGACAGGAGCACCGCAGAGAGGGAGGCAAGAAGGGTATTGAAGATAGTGGACCTGACAAGGGATATGAACCGCAATGTGGGTGGTTATTCAAAGGGAATGAAACAGAGGACAAAGATAGCACAGAGTCTCGTGCACGATCCGTCCATACTGGTCCTCGACGAGCCCCTTGCCGGCACGGATCCCCTAGGCCGGTACGGACTCATGGAGCTGATATTCAAGCTCAGGGACCAGGGAAAGCACATACTGATCTCCTCGCACGTCCTGCACGAGGTGGAGAGGATGACGGAGGAGATCGTTCTGATCAACAAGGGGAAGCTCGTGGCGCAGGGGAACATACACTCCATCAGGGACAGGATGGACAGGTACCCCCTGACTGTACGCCTGGTGACGAAGAACAGGAGATCCCTGGCAAGGGAACTTTCCGTCAACCCGCTTGTAACCACGTTAACATACGACAAGGACCCGATGACCCTGCTCGTCAAGACAAGGGATCCGTCGAAGTTCTACGGCGACCTTCAAGACCTGATCGTAAATAGCGGCATACCGGTAACATCACTGGACAGCCCTGACGACAATCTCGAGTCCATATTCAAATACCTGGTGGAATGAGATGAAGGGAAAAAGCGGAGCGGGAAGTGCGGCGAACAGGGCTTCTGCCCTGATAGGCCAGACGATAAGAAAAGTCCTAATGAAAAGGACCGTTCTAATATCCCTCGCGGTACTTCTCATCCCCGCTTACATATCGACATACTCGCTTATCGATACACCCGAGGAGTTCACATGGACGGACAACTTCGCTGACATCTACCTGTTTCTGGTCCTCCAGGTACTGCTGCTCCTCTTCTGCCTTGTCTACGGGACCTCGATAATGAACGAGGAGATCGAGAAGAGGACGATCACCTATCTTTCCACAAGGGGGCTCAAGCGCTTCGAGGTGGTCCTCTACAAATGGTCGGGACTTGTCATTTCGGTATCAGTTCTGTTCTTTCTCACGATCACCATCAACTACCTGATACTCTCCATGCATGAAGGAGTTGGCTCCTTTTTCGACCACATATCCTTACTTTTCTCCATACTTTTCGTGACCTTCGTTGGGGTAGCGGCCTACACCTCGCTCTTTCTGCTGTTCGGTACGACCTTCAGGAGACCGCTCATGATCGGCCTTCTCTTCTCCTTCTTCTGGGAGATATTCATCGTGAACCTGGAGACGAACGTGCGGAAGGTGACCTTGATGTACTACCTAAGGTCACTAGTTTACCGCGAGGTCGCTGTCGGGAATGTTCTGGAGTTTTCGGGAATGGCGACCAGTATATGGGCACTCACTGTCCTGTCCGCCTTGACCGTGGTGTTCATACTGGCGTCCATCCTGGTATTCAGGAGAAAGGACCTGAACTGACCCTTTTCCTACGGGCCGAAACAGAACACTTGGGGCCTTAAGCGTTCCCGGGATGGATATCATATCTCGACGTCTATACCCAGCTTGGCGGAGAGCTCTTTGTAACGGTTCCTGATCGTGACCTCGGTGACACCCGCGACATCGGCAACCTCCCTCTGTGTCCTCCTCTCTCCGGTGAGTATGGATGCTATGTAGATAGCGGCGGCCGCCACCCCGGTAGGCCCTCTGCCGGAGATCAGTTCCCTCTCGTCAGCCTCTTTCAGTATCTCTAGGGTTTTGGATTGGGTCTCACCGGAGAGTTTCAGTTCGGAGCAGAACCTGGAGATGTAATCCTGCGGTGAGGTCGGGTTGAGCTTCATCTCGAGCTCCCTCGCCATGAACCTATATGTCCTGCCTATCTCCTTACGGTTCACCCTCGATGCCGCCGATATCTCGTCAAGGGTCCTGGGAACATTGCACTGCCTGCAGGCAGCGTATATCGACGCCGCTACGACACCTTCTATCGACCTTCCCCTTATGAGGTTCTTGTTGACGGCACCCCTGTATATCAGGGCGGCCGTCTCCCTCACGTTCCTCGGAAGGCCTATACCGGAGGCCATCCTCTCCATCTCCGAGAGGGCGAAGGCCAGGTTCCTCTCGGTGGCGTTCGATACCCTTATCCTCCTCTGCCACTTCCTCAACCTGTACATCTGGGCCCTGTTCCTGGTGGGTATGGACTTCCCGTAGGAGTCCTTGTTCTTCCAGCCTATCTCGGTGGACAGACCCTTATCGTGTATCATCATGGTCATGGGGGCGCCCGTACGGGCCCTCTGCTCGTTCTGGGCTGAATCGAAGGCCCTCCATTCCGGGCCCTGGTCGATTATCTGGTCCGAGATCACTATTCCGCAGTCACCGCAGACCAGCTCCCCACGCTCGTAATCCCTCACGAGATGTTCGCTACCGCACTCGGGACACTTCGTTACCTCTTCGATCTGTACTTTGTTTGGCATGTCCAACAACTCCGGTGCATCAAAGAGAACCTATTATAATTCACCTCGACTTTTTCCATGCGTTCTCAAAGGCGTTGTGGTCTAAGTATATTAACCTATTGCAGGTCAACAAGACTTTCATATAAGTAGTTTTCGCAATGATATTATAAAAATATGAAATACCGGAGGTAAAGATCTTAGAGAAACGGGATTTCGGGAAAGACCACCGACCATCCGCCTTTTTAAGCTTCCCGATGGAAAACAACTAATAAATCGCAGGGGTATATGAAAAGGGGGATGGCACCTATGAAGGGTAATGTGACGGAGCTGAACTACGATTCTTTTTTCGATATGATTGAGGGATCGAAAACATTCACGGTCGTGGAGTTCTACACGGAAACCTGTCCCAACTGCAGGGCAGCGGCGCCCATATACGAGAGGATCGCGGCCGAACTGGGCACCTACGGCAATTTCGCAAGGATAGATGCCAGGAGGCATCCGCTATTGACCCAGCGTTACGGTATCATGTCCGTTCCCACGTTCAAGTTCTTCTGCAGGAGGGGTCCTATCGGTGAGATAGTGGGTGCGATCAACGAGACGGTCCTGAAGAACACCATAAAGGACTTCATGAAGAACAGGGTCCAGTGCTCCAGTTCGATGACAGTCCTTGGTCACGAGATAGACGGTTACGCGTGACAGACATCGCTGGTGTTACCCCTGCATTGTTCTAAATTGTATGTGAAAAGCTTTATCAGCCAGTTGATCGGTCCATGCAATATGAAGGGTGCATCCTCTCTTCTCCCTCCGATCCTCTTATCGATGGTACTGATAATTCTACCATTTACTGCCGGGACAACAGCAGGAAATGAGGAGGCCTTCCGGGATGCTGCAGGCCTGGACCCCCGCCTTACTTCGTTGGGGAATGACGGGGATGTCTCTCTCATCGTCCAGACCAGGGGGCCCGCGACCGGATCAAGGGAGGATGTTCTGTCATCGATGGGATTCGATGTGCTGAGACGATTCCACGTGGTCCCGGGTTTTTCCATCCTAGGTTCCTCCGTTTTGATGGATGAACTGATCTCACTCGATTGGATCTCCTACATCGAGATCAACGACGAGGTAGAACTTGATATGGAGATGGGAACGAACGTGATCAACGCAACGCAGGTCTGGTCCACCTACATAAGGGGCCCCGGATGGGAGTCGCCGATAGACGGCTCGGGGGTGACGGTTTGCGTTGTGGACACCGGAATAGACGCGGGGCACCCGGACATGGACTACGGTAAGAAGACGATAATGAACGTGCTGGATGCGGGTGGCGGAAACTGGGTGGAGATGGAGAACTCCGATACGAACTACGGACACGGGACGCATGTCGCGGGGACCGTGGCCGGGAACGGGGACGCGTCAGCGGGTGCCAGAAGAGGGGTTGCTCCGGGGGCGAACCTGATCGGTGTGACCGTATCGCTCCCCGAGGAGGGAAGGACACCCACCGAGGACGGATACATACAGGGCCTTGAATGGGTGTACGACCACTCGAGACCGGGTGCGAACCCGCATAATATAAGGCTGGTCACCAATTCCTGGCACTCCACGGTTGAGGAGTACAATCCCGAGACGATGCTCACAAAGGTCATCGAGAAGCTCACCTTCGAGAACAACGTGGTCTCCACATGGTCAGCGGGCAACGACGGCAGGGACGATCCCGAGGGAGCGGAACTGACCACCTCGGGCCAGGGGAACGCCCCGATCGCGATCATGGTAGCGGCTTATGAGAGGGACGGCTCCGCGGTCACCGATTTCTCATCGCGGGGCCGTGTGGGTGCAAACCACACCTATCCGGATGTGGGGGCCCCGGGCAGATCGATCTGGTCATGCTCCGCAAGGAGGACCGTGATCAGCATGGGCTCCTATGTGGGCGGGAACTCCAACCCCTATTATCTGGCCATAAGCGGAACGTCGATGTCCACCCCTCATGTGGCTGGCCTGGTGGCACTGCTGTGGCAGGCATGCCCCTCCATGGACGTTTCTCCCCTCCACGAGGATTACTCCGGGGATGACCCTGACTGGTGGTACGGCAACGAGAAAACGGTGATACATGACGCGGAATGGATACTGGAGGCATCAGCCAGGTTCTTACCTCCCACGCCCGAGAGCGGGAACGTCGCCGGGGACACAAATACGACGGGTTGGTGGGGGAAACCGATCGATTACGTTCAGGGATACGGAATAGTGGATGCAAAAAGGGCCGTAGGGATAGCGCTGACCCTTGAGAGGCTGAGGGCACAGAGCGTTCGCAAGGGGGATATCACGGTGGGGGATGCCATCAGGGTCTACGACCGGGGGGAGGTTGACGGGGTGGAGGCTGTAGGGACAACGACAGTACATGCCTCCTGGAGCGGGGAATATTCCAGGTACAACGATCAGAGCGGAAACCCCCTCTCTCTCGTGAACCAGACCAAGCATCTGGTGGTCCCCCGGGGGGCCACGGAGGCGACCATAAGGCTGACCTACACCGGACTGGACCTCTCAGAGTTCAGCGCAGCTGACCTGGCCTTCGAGCTGGATACGAACGGCGACGGCTCCCCGGAACATATCAGCCTTCTCACCCTGACCGGCGGAGGTGTCGACGAGATGACAATAGGGGTCGACGGAGATGACCTCTGGACCTTCGATATCATCGGGAGGGGGGTGAAGATCCCCAGGCCCATCCAGGAGAGAAGCTATGTGGAGCTTAGATTGGAGTACGGGATGAGCGTTACCTTCACGGTACCCGAAGCCGGAGGGAATCCGGCAGATGTGAGGAATGCGGTATATGCCCCCCTTCTCTTCTCCGAGGGGGAGAAAGGTGGTTACCGGCTCGAGGTGATGCGCTACGATCTTCGCAACGTCTCCCTGGAGGAGGAGAGGATGGACTACGGACAGGAGGAAAGGGGATTCCCCTGGCTTCTGGTGGTAATTATCCTTGCCGCAGCCGCCTCAGGGGCCGGTTATTACTACTGGAGAAGAAAAAAAAGGGCCGGGGAATAGTTATTTATAGCCGGGTGAACGGTATTTAGATACAGGTGAGAATTTGGGAAAGATAGATTGGTACGAGGAGTTCGTCGACCTGGAATACGAACCGGGAAATGACGAGCTGATAGCGCTTTTCTCCTTCGAATCCCCGGAGGGCATGTCAAGGGAGGAATCCGCGGGAAGGATCGCATCGGAGAGCTCGACGGGGACCTGGACCACGCTGTCGAGGATGCCCGAGAGGATGGATTCGCTGAAGGCGACCGCATTCTGGATGAAGGGGGACCTGCTGAAGGTCGCCTATCCCCTGGACCTCTGGGAGGAGGGCAACTTCCCGCAGCTTCTGTCCGGCATGGCTGGCAACATATTCGGAATGAAGGGTGTTTCAAGGTTGAGGCTGATAGATGCGACCCTGCCGGGTGAATACATCCGGCATTTCAGGGGCCCCCAGCATGGAATGGAGGGTGTGCGCGATATCCTCGGAATAAAGGGAAGACCCCTGACAGGGGCGGTCCCCAAACCGAAGATAGGTTTCAGCGCAAAAGAGCACGCGGAGGTGGGATACGAGACCTGGATGGGAGGGTTCGATTTCGTCAAGGACGACGAGAACCTCTCCTCCCAGACCTTCAACAGGTTCGAGAAGAGGGTGGAATACCTGACCCGCCTGAGGGAGAGGGCCGAAAAGGAGACAGGGGAGACAAAGGACGCCTTCATCAACATAACCGCGGAGGTGGAGCAGATGAAAAAAAGGGCCGACCTGCTCCATGAGAACGGGTGGCGCTACTGCATGATAGATGTGGTGGTGGTGGGCTTCTCGGCCATGCAGACGATCAGGGACCACCTCGAGGACCTCGGACTTGCGATACACGCCCACAGGGCGATGCATGCCGCTTTCACCAGGGACCCCGGTCATGGCATATCCATGCAGTTTCTGGCAAAGGCGATGAGATTGCTCGGGGTGAACAACCTACACACGGGCACCGCGGTAGGCAAGCTTGTGGGTTCTCGGGACGAGGTATCCGCGCTTGCGGACCTGCTGAGGAAGCGCAATGTGGAAGGGGACGACCAGCTCCTTCTGGACCAGGATTGGGGAGGTATCAGGACCGTATTCCCGACCAGCTCGGGGGGCCTACATCCCGGACTGGTACCCGATGTGCTTGATATATACGGTGAGGAGCTGGTGCTGCTTGTCAGCGGAGGGATCCACGGGCACCCCGATGGTACCAGGGCAGGGGCGCAGGCCACGATGCAGGCCATAGAGGCCTGGAGGGATGGGCTCACATTGGAGGAGAAGGCAAAAAGCTCTCTCCAGCTGTCGCGGGCACTCGAGAAATGGGGGCACCACCGACCGGTCTGAAACCGATGTGTTAAAAAAATGCTTATACGTGTTCGGTACAGGGACTCATTCACTCCTTTGCGGAGTTATCCTTCTTGGACCTGGAACCAGCATCCCAATGCCTGTTCTTTAGATATCTTCGATCTGCCACGAAGAAGGACCCTATGATAAGACCTATCATAATTGTTATCAGGATGAGACCGTACAGACCGTTCAACATCCTGCTGATGAGCACTGCCGGGATCAAAAATTTCTCATCCACCAGCATGGGTATGCCCGCAATCAGGTTCCAGAGGGAATGATTGAGCACGGCCACCACATAGGCCAGCACTCCGAATACGACCATGGAGGGATAGGAAAGGAACCTGGCCGCTCCCTTACTTGTCTTACCTCTCAGAAGGTCCCTGAAAACACCCCTGTGGGATCCTATCACGATACCCACAAGGGCCGGGCCGATCATATGGAGGGCGACACAGAAGAAGGACCTGAAGAGCATTATGTCAAGGAACAACAATCCCCCCCCTCCGGCAAGTAGAATATCCGTGCCGTACTTGAAGTTCTCCAGGAGGGCGAAACCGCCGCCAAAGGCTACCCCGTATAGCAGACCATCCGATCCGTTCTTCACCTGTCTGTACAGGAGAAAGAAACCCAGGGATTTGAACAGCTCCTCGAATATCGGCGCCGAGATCACTCCAACCTGGAATTCGCTCATCCAGGTAATGTTGAAGGTATTGAAGTATATGGAGGGAAAAGTCGAGAACATGCCCCACAGCAGGGCCAGTACGAGAAAACCACGGGGTTCCGGATGGTAAAGGTCGAATGCATATGACAGGGATATCCAGGCTATGACCGGCATGGTTATGGTCAGAAGTACGAAGGGAAAGGCCACGGGGAGTAGTATCAGGCAAATGAATGGTATAAGAAGCAGCGTGCTCGATATCAGCAGTGAGATCACGTATATGACAACGGATATCCCGAACGTTGTCAATTTCTGAAGGATGTACCTCTTTTTGTATTCCCTCGTAAGCTCCTTCGGTTCGACCTCCCTTGTCCTGAACAGGTTGCAGAACCAGTTGTCATGTGTCTCGAAGACGTGTTTGATGAGAAAGTAGTTGCCGATCCCAAATATCACGATCAGAGGGACCAGGACAACGGATAGTATCACCCCGCCTATGAGGGTGAGGTCCCTCACAACGGGGATCGCCAGAATGACGACCAGGGTGCCCAGTAATATCGTGAACACGAATACGAAAACCAGTACGGTCAGTGTTGTGACCGTGTCTCCCAGGAGGCCCGAGGCGAATGTGAACGCTTTTTTCTTCACCTTTTCAGCGGCCATCTGCTAACACCACACCTAGCAGGGATCTTGGAACACCTGGACCCCGTACATGATCGCAGTTCGCCGTGAACCAAAACGATGTAATAACACTTTCCACCGTTTGACTTTACCCCATATTGGCCAATGAACATCGCTTTGGTCCTAATACACCTCGGTTATTAATATTCAAAAAGAATATATCGATAGTCCATCCATTAATGGTGATATCGACCGGGGGATCATAATGGACCGCAAAGTGCTCTTTATGCTGATCGTTATCGCAGCCGTCCTTTCGGGTACACACTCCTTTTCGATAACGGGATCGGAGGATGCACAAGCATCCACGCGTCAGGGCCCCTCGGTCTATGTTTATCCCGTCAGGATCAACAGCGATATCGAACTGGAAGATTTCATCTCGGAGATGGGGTTATCGGGCGAAGGGACCCCCGAGGAACCCTACCTGATATACGGTTATTATTTCCAGGGAGAATTGGGACAGGGGGATTCCTGGGGATACTGCTTGTTCATAGGCAATACGACCAAGCACTTGAGGCTGGATGAATGCTGGATGTCCGATGCGAGTTCCAATAATAACGAATACTACAGGAACTCGGGGCTTTACCTCCACAACGTGCGTAACCTGAGCGTAAACAACACATCTTCAGAATTCAACGACGGATACGGACTGTACATGTTCGGATGTTCGAACATAGCGATTACGAACTGCTCCTTCACAATAAACGGGATCATGGACGGGTGGATGGTGGATTCGGAGAAGGTCACGATCAGGGATACCGAGTTCCTCTACGGTGATATGGTTGGATTGGAGATCCAGGGGTCCAGCGACGTGGACCTCTTCAACGTAACCTCCAAATACCACAGTGACGACGGGATAGAACTGAACCACGGGTCAAGCTCGATCACAATGGAGCGGTTGAACATCTCCGGCAACTATGTCGGGATAACAATAAGGGACTCCCACGATAACGATCTCATTGACAGCCATATCCACCGCAACGCATTGGAAGGACCGGGATACGGCGTGATACTGAACGGAGCCAAAATGAACACCATATCGGGTAACAGGATAGAGTGGAGTTCCGTTAACGGTCTTACCCTGTACAATTCATCCGGCAATGTCATCACCTCCAACTATATCGGGGAAAGCTGGGAGATGGACCTCAAGGTCCTTTTGGGGGGAGTGAACAATCCGTGCCAGAACACCATTACGGGCAATACGGGATCGGGGGACAGGCCGATCGGATTCTACAACAGACAGGTGACCCTTTCCGGAGGCGAATACTCGGAACTGATCCTATGCAGGGCCCACAACTCCGAACTGACCGATGTCGTTGTCAACGGCTCGGCCGACCAGAACAACGGATTGTTCGTGTTCGGATCCGACGATGTTACAATAACTAACTCCGTTTCCGATGACAATTACGTGGGCATAAGCTGTGAGAGGTCCCACAACACGAAAGTGGTGGGATCCCATATGAGGGGTAACCGGGTCCAGGGGTTCCGGCATGTAGATGGTTCCCGGCCCCAGGTCATGGATTGCACCATCGTTGACAATTCCATCGGGTGCGATATCGGGTCCCCCTTCTCGTGGATAGGTGACTGTTCGATAATGAACAATTCGGCTACGGGGATCAGAGCCCAGGCCGAGGGTGATGCCTCGAGGGGGGTCATGATCGACAACCTCATAGGGGGCAGCGCTCAGGGGATCGTTCTTCAGGGACGTCCCGCCGATGGATTTCACATCTACAGGAACGATATAGTAAACTGCTTCGACAGCATGGTAGTGTCCTATTCCAGGGACCACAGGATCGAGGAGAACTCGATCAACGGCATTACGAACGGTTCGGGGATCCTTGTAACCGACACCGGAGACCAGGATTCGGGACTTCTGATAACGAACAATGAGATACAGAACAAGGGGACAGGTATAACCCTCACCACCGTGGATGGTGCGGAGCTGACGCATAACACGATAACCTCGAGCATGAAACTCGGTCTTTTCATAACAGCAAGAAGCGATTACAATCTCATCCACAACAACTCCTTCATAGAAAACAACGGAGCCATCTCCACCTACCTCCCGGAGCATGTACAGGCATCCGATAGCGGATCAGGTAACAGATGGGCCACAGAAGGCATCCCTCACGGTTACGGAAATCACTGGGGCGACTGGACAGGGCCTGACATCAACGGAGACGAAATAGTGGACGACCCTTATGCTCTGTTCGGAAGCTCACTGTCCGAGGACCCGTATCCCTTGACCGGTGCCACCGGAAAGGTATTTTACAAACCCTTCTCGCCCCAACCCTTCAAGGGCGTTCCGGGTCCCGGAGAGGTGCTGCTGAACTGGGAGGCCTCCTATTACGACGGGGGAAGACCGCTTCTGGGGTACAGGCTCTACCGCGGGGATTCACATCTCGATGCCACACTGCTTGTTGAGCTTCAAGATGACCAACTCTCCTACCTGGACCAATCGGGTGAACCCGGAAGGATTTATGCATATTATCTGACCTCATACAACTCCGAGGGGGAGAGCGAACCGACATTTCCGATCTATGTGGCATCGTATCAACCGCTCGAATGGCCCTCGGTGGAGATAACCTCCCCTGCGGACGGTGCCTACCTGAACTCCTCCTCGTTCACGGTGGAATGGACGGGTAGCGGGGCAGGGGTGCCGATACTGGGTTACGAGGGGAAAATAAACAGCGGGGACTGGTTCGATCTGGGTTTGGGGACATCCTTCACCCAGCCCCATATATCAGATGGGGTCCACAATTTCACCGTCAGGATACATACCATCAGGGGATACAACCTATCCCGGACAGTGCATTTCACCGTGGATACGACCTTACCGAATCTGAACATCACCCACCCGCAGGAAGGATCGATCTCCAACAGGTCCTACGTTGATGTGAACTGGACCGGTGACGACGGACTGTCCGGGGTGTTGGGATACAGGACCAGACTCGACGGTGGGAACTGGACTGAGGTCTCCCTCAACCTATCCATCCGTCTCATGGGTCTTGAGGACGGACCGCACATTATCGAGGTGATCTGCTTCGATCTCTCTGGCAATTCCTTATCGGCCCGGAGGAACTTCACCATCGACACGGTGATACCCTATTTGCTCGATTTCGGGCCCACGGGGGTGATAATAAACACCTCCCAGCCCATCCGGTTCGTGCTGAACGAGGATGTATTACCGGAGGATATTTTGTTCTCCATCGAACCAAAGCCCCCTTTCAACGTCTCCCTGGAGGTCTCGGGAGACGGATATGCCCTGGTCCCCTCCGGTAACTTCACGAAGGGGACAACCTACAATGTGATCATCTGGGGTCATGACACTGCGGGGAACCCCTTCGGCCCTTACGGGTGGAATTTCACCATCTTCAGGGAAACCCCGGGACCACCTCCTGTCATTGTGGGCCCGGTGTGGCTCTCCGGCAGGGTAGTAACGGAGAGCAACGTCAGCCTTTCCGGAGTGGTCGTGACCCTGGACGATACGAATGCTACCTTCACCGACCGGGGTGGTTTCTTCAGCTTCCTGGTGGAACCCGGCAACCACACTCTGCTGATAATAATGAGCGGTTTCTACGACTACCAGCTGATGGTCAACGTGGAGGGGACCGCCAACATCACGATCGATGACATCGTGCTTAGATCGATAGAGACCGGTGGTGGACCCCAACCGGAAGATGAAGAGGAGGATTTCCCCTTCGTACCGGTTGCGGCCGGTATCGTGGGTGGGGGTGTCATAGTTGTCGGAGTGTACCTCCTGAAGAAGAAAAAGGAGGTCTCGGACCTGGACATCGAGGAATGACACCTGCGATCGGTATTTGATGCATGACTTTCCGCCATGCGCTAGGTGTGAGCTAACTGCCTTATCCCGGAAAGCGGGTCGATTTGGGCTCCTTTGTCTACTTTCCGATGTTACCGGTGAGCCCGCATGATGGACATATGACCGACTTTCCAACCACCGCGTCAAACCTCTCCCCGCATCCGGGACACTGCACGGTCATTGTCATTGGGTCCTCTATCTTCTCTATCAGCTGGGCCTCCACCCTGTTCAATTTTCCCTCTATGTCCAGAGTCTCATCCACAAACTCCGCATTCTCGCCCAGGAAAGCATCCAGTGCCTTCTGCATCTCCTCGGAGGACCTCCTGAGGTCGCCTGAGAGATATTCCATGTCAACCCTGTCCTTCGAGATGAAGTATTTGGAACCCCTCCCGACGATGGATGCCCACACGTGTATCCTGTTGTAATCGTGGTGTACCTTCACATCCCCCAGGAATGGAAACTTGGTGATGTTCGAGATGTTCGTGCGGTACATCTCCATTATCTTGTTGAAAGTGACCCCTTTCAGTATAGCCATTCCCCTCAGGTCTATCCTTATCGGTACATCAGTGACCCTGGAAAGTACGAAACCGGAGGTGTACCTCTTGAGGCCCACCTGCATCCAGAAAAGGTCCGTACCTGGCATCAGGAAGGTTGCCAGATGTACGTCCTCGTTCGAAGAGAGGTCGATCATCGGGTAGCCCTCCCTGACCATGAACCTGACTATCTCGCCGAAGAGTATCTCGTCGGTCCCCTTCGTCATTCTGAACACGGAGAAATCGGCCATCAGCTCACCCCCGACGCCCGTTCCAGATCGGCGATCTCCAGCAGGACGTTGTCGACCATATCCACTATGCCATCGGGTCTCAATCTGAAGGAGTTGAGGTCCATGTGGTCCTTGACGTTGAAATATATCGTGGTGCCTATGAAATAAGAGGTTCCGTCCTGGATCACCATGTAGACACCGGGTTCGGGATCCCCAACAGAAGAGAGGGCCTCCTTGACCTGGCCGGTCAAAAAGCCGGAGAGGTCCTTCTGCACCCCCTTGTAAACTGTTATGTGGCACAGGCCCCCGAAGGAGAAGAGGGAGCCCAGATCGAAGGGATGCATCTTCATCTCCAGTCTGATACGCTCCTTTTCACCCTTATCGAAACGTGCCCTCACGTGGTCCCTGTTCCCCTCCAGCCTAAGCAGGTAGTACCCCCGACCGAGGTATTCCGATATGAGGTCCCCGATCAGCATGGACCCGAGCGAATTGACCATCAGTTCCATCTTGTACAGGTTCCAGCTCTCATCGTACAGCTCCTCGTAACCCATATTGAACCCCGATGCCCGGAACAGACGCATTCCTTTTTTACCTTCCCCTCGGTCGGGAGACCTGCTGTGTAACAATGAACCTTCTTTACAGTGATAAAGCTGACAGGACACCTAGGGATGCAGATCACAACGATACCCTAGGATGCAAGGACCCCACCGCATCCCTTCCTGAAGACCATATGGTTATCGGCGGGGGTAACCCTTTAATCGATGTTCCGATATGCTGGCTAGCGGGAGGCATGATATGAAGGGTGTGGTGGGTACCGTTGCAGCGGTCCTTGTCCTGATACTGTCCTTTTCGGCCGTCTGGGGTTCCACCGACCTTACCGTTGAGAGGGAGCCGGACCGAACGATCTTCGGACCCGCACCTGCGGACCGGGGGTATTTCATCGAGAACCAGGGTCAGTGGGACGACAAGCTCCTATTCGTCGGTGTGACGGATTTCGGCTCAATGGGTGTGGGAGAATACGGGGTTTACTACCACATAGTGGAGCCTGAAAAGGACGACACGGAAGTGACCTTCCCGGTTGTTGCCCCTCCATCGCAGGATCCGATCCGGTCCTGTACCCTGTTCATGGAATTCGTGGACTGTTACCCCTCGGCCCCACGGGGGACCTCCCCTTTATCCCACAGCACCAATTTCCTGGTGGGGAACGATCCCACGAGATGGGCATCGAATATAATATCATATGAGCGGGTACTCTACGAGGACCTGTGGGCCGGGATAGACCTCGAATACAGGATAGAGGGGGGATGCCCGAAATATGAGTTCAAACTGGATCCAGGTGCAGATCCTGAAAAGATAGGGATCAGGGTCCACGGGCATTCTTGCCTCAATGTTGGGCCCGATTCGGTATCCATGGAGCTGCCAACAGGGGGCACGCTGGAGGACTCGTCGCTTCTGTCCTTCTATGGTGATGGTCCAGGTGGGACCGTCGGCTCCTCTTTCACGGAAAAGGGTACGGATACCTTCGGTTTCGGACTCCGCGGATATGACCGGTCAAGACCCGTCACGATAGATCCCCTTGTATATTCCACTTACTTCGGGGGAGGGGGGGACGAGACCGTTCTCAAGAGGGGGGCCGTGGATGGTGGCAGCATATACTTCGGAGGCAGGACCTACTCCACGGACCTCCCGACGACACCCGGAGCTTACAGGACGGCGAGGGGGGGCCTCTCGGACGGTTACGTTGTCAAGTTCGATCCCACAGGAAAGAACATCCTTGCCTGCACCTACTTCGGGGGTTCCCATTCCGATCAGGTCACATATGTCATGGTGGATGGGTCAGGTTACGTCTATCTGACCCTCTACGGACAGTCATCGGACATACCCACGACCGCGGGGGCATATGATACGGACCTAAACGGAGAGGAGGACATATACGTGGTGAAGATGGACAGCGATCTCTCATCCGTAATTTACTGCACTTACATCGGATCGGAGGGCTCTGAGAGGCCTCTCGGGGCGGACCTGGGTCCTGACGGGTCCGTATCGATCACGGGTTACACGTTCTCGGCTAACTATCCCGTCACACCCGACTGCTATGATGATCGGTTCGGGGGAACCTCTGGTTACGATGTGGATGTCATTTTGACCAGGCTGAATCCCCAGGGTTCCGATCTGATCTTCTCCACCTTCCTCGGCGGTCCCAAATACGAGATAGGCTGGGGGCTGGATGTTGACGGTGATGGGAATATATATATGGCCGGGTACACCTCATCAACACTGTTCCCGACGACGACCGGAGCATACGACACGGAGTTCAACGGGCCTTCCACTGATACCTACAGCGACCTGTTCGTAACGGTGTTCCCACCTTCGGGAAGTGCGCCCATCTACTCCACCTTCATCGGGGGTACCGGTCGTGAGAACTGCAACACGATCCGGGCCGGTGATGACGGGAGTGCATATATTACCGGTTATACGCTCTCTACGGACTTTCCGGTAACGGACAGCGTACAGACGCTAACGGATACCGATCACGAGAACATCTACCTGTGCAGGATCTCCCCGTCCGGCGATTCCCTTCTCTTCTCGACCCTTCTCGGCGGGAGCGAGGACGAGGTCGGAATGTCTCTTGCGGTGGATAGGAGTTCCAGAGTGTTTTTGGGTGGGTCCACATACTCCGGGGACCTTCCCACCACGGATAACTGCATTGACAGCACCAACAACGGCTACAGGGACATATTCATAATGATGCTGGATACGGAGAGGTCCTCACTCGACTACTGCACCTATCTGGGGAGCTCCGCCAGCGAGGGGGCAAGCTATCTGCACTCCTACGGGAACGGCACCATACTCGGCCTCTCCGCCACATCCGGTGCCGATTTCCCGGTCACAACGGGCTGCTATGATGACACCCCGAACGGGGGCGGAGACGCAGTAATGTTCATGATCAAACCCTCTGCACCCCCGCTGGAGCCAGCTGACCTCGCTGCACTGCTGACGAAGGACCATATAGATCTGGACTGGACCCCGCCTGCATGGGACGGCGGCTTCGCGATCACGGGATACCGCGTTTACCGGGGGACAGCGGAATCCGAAATGACCCTGAGGGCCGAACTCTCACAGACCTACTTCAGGGATGAAATGATAAACCTGGGGGCCTCTTATTACTACTGCGTCTCAGCGGTCAGCTCCATGGGAGAGTCGCTCAGGACCGAGCCTGTTTTCATCACCGATGATGTTCCCCCCTCGATCGTGGAGGACAGAACACAGGGCCCAGGAGTATCGGGCGAGAGGATCGAATTCGACCTTCTTGTGGAAGATGACGTTGCGGTCCGTTACGTGTACGTGGAATACAGACTTGGTAACTCCGGTTCACGAAATGTCACAATGGCTGACAACGGCGGTGGAGCCTGGACCAGGGAGGTGTCTCTTGACGGGAGCTACCCGTCTCTCACCTACAGCTTCTCCTGTGTGGACCATTACGGCAACTGGGTGGATTCCGATGAGAGGACAATAGAGCTTACTGACCGTATAAAACCGACCTTGAACCACGATCCCCCCTCCTACTCGGCGGAATGCGGCAAGGACATACTGCTGACTTTGAGGGCCCTGGACAACCGGGAGGTCGATTCCTCCTACCTGATCTACGACACCGGAGAGGGAGAAAAGAACGTCACCATGGACAGGGCCGGTGTGGACATGTTCGAGGTCAGGTTCCTTATCCCCGAAACCGCCAGTGGGCCCCTGACTTACCACTTCAGCGCCGTGGATACCTCGGGAAACTGGAACCACACCGGAATCTTCTCGAAGGGGATACTTGATGGTATCTCACCGATACTGGTCGTGGACAGATCACCGGAGAACGCGACAACAGGGGACCCGTATGATCTCGCCCTCGAGGTCAACGATAACAGGGAGGTCGACAGGGTGGAGCTGGAATACCGCTTCGGAAGCGGTGAAAGGACCCGTGTCTCGATGGTGGAGAACCGGTATTTCATGTACGGGATCGATATCCCCGACTCACTTTCCCCCCTTTATTACACGGTGACCATGATAGATGCATCCGAGAACACGAACACCACCCCGGAAAGGAAAGTTGTCGTGCTCGACGATGACCCCCCGGAACTTGGAGATATAACCTCACCCGGGTCCGTGGGCACCGGGGGCTCGCTTTCGATCTCGGTGGAAGCGTACGACAATGTCGGGATGGAAGAGGTGACGATATTCTACGGTTTCGGAAAGACCGACAACAGGTACAATATGGCCGGGGATGGACCCTACACCTGTTCATTCCAGGTCCCCTTCGATTCCTTAATGCCATTCAGATACAGGGTCTCGGCAGCGGATACATCGGGGAACATTCGCGAGAGGGAGGGGGAGGAGATAGCGGTACTGGACACCATACCCCCGGAGATAGTCCTGGTAGGGGACATGGTGATCCGTGAAGGGGAGTTCCTCAACGTCACCCTGGATATCTCGGATAATATCGAGGTGGTATCGATAGAATGGGAGGGGGTGCCCACTTTCCACAATTGGGATGCGATCTCGGGGCGTGTGAAAGAGCCCGGGCTCTACCGGATAGATGTGACCGTAAAGGACGGGGCGGAGAACTCCGCCAGGATCTCCTTCAACGTCTCCGTTCTTCCCCTGGAGGTTGAGCAAGGTGGGGTTGAGGGAGGTGGGCCCAACCTGAACTGGGGCCTTATCATCGGGATCGTGCTCTTTTTACTGTTTCTAGTGGTGCTGGGTGGTGTGGGGACCGTGCTGTTGATATATCTGAAAGGATCGAAAAAGGGTGAGAAAGGTAAAGAAGGGCCTACTGGCGGTCAAAGGGAACAGGGGCCAACCGGAAGGCCCTCCCTTCCCGGTCGGTCGGTTCATGAACGAGGGCTGCCCCCTCATGGTTTCGGGTATCCTCAGGGGCCTGCCGCCGCAGGCGGACAGCTGTCAGGTGGAAACCCATACCTGCAGGGGCTTGGTCCGGTAGGAAGCAGGGGGCTTTTGCCTGCCGGTCCCGCCATACCGGGAGCACAGGTCCCGAACCAGCAGGATTACCGACGGGGATATGGCGTATATGGCATCGACCCCCGACCGGATTACCGTCCTGACCCAATATCAAGGTATCATCAAGTTCCAGAATACCAGAATAGGGCCTCTGCTGGAAAAGAGCCGCTACAATACGGACACTACCAACGTGCACCATCTATCAATTCCCAGGGTGCAGTTCCCATTTATCGTGGACCGGACCATGAATAAGTGCAGTGGCTGTCAAACACCTGGTAGTTAATCCTTTTTAATATACTGACCTATCCGCTCTCGTATTTGAAGGATAACTGAACCCGGGCCCTGTATGCGGCGATCCTGCCCTCCTCGATCTTGGTATCAAGTTTTACGACCTCGCATACCCTGAGGTCCCTGAGGCTCTTCGACGCTGCCTCCACGGCGTTGTTCACCGCATCCTCCCAGCTGTCCTTAGACGAGCCGACCATCTCTATTACCTTGTACGTGCTTTCCGGCATAATTCTCACTCACCGGTTAAATATGGAACTTGGTGCAATATATATGTTCCCCTCAAAAAAAATCGTCCGTACATTACGAGTCCCGACCCAGAGGATACTGGACCATGCAACTCTCCTGTTCCCTCAGATGGAAGACCTAGGGTACTTCATCCGTGTAACAATGTTAGGTCACTCTTCCAGCATGGTCGGGTCCCCTTTTATGGCCGCCTCAAGTGCACCCTCCGGCTTCGTCTCCCCCTTCTCTTCCTCAGCGTCCTTTCTTTTTCGGGTGAGGTAGAACAAAGGTATCAGGACGATGATAAGAGCAATTATCAATAATACCGGGAGGATGGCCCATAGGGGTGATATCCCATCCTTTTCTTTCCCATCTTCGGGCTCCGGCTCTTCAGGGACCATTTTCTCATCGATCGATAGCGATACGGATGATCGATTTTCGCCTCCCCTGCCATCCTTTACCATCAGGACGATATCGAAGGTCCCTTTGAATGAATAGGAGTGCTCGACAATGAGCATACTATTCCAGTCCGTCGTGTTGCCGTCCCCGAAGTCCCATCTGTATTCCAGTTTGTCCCCATCGATGTCAATCGATCCTTTGGATGACATTTTTATTTTTTCCCCCACCACCAATGTGCCATTCATCTCCGGGACCCCGGGTGCCGAGGGTGCATCGTTGACATCCCGTATAGAGAAGATGACCGTCAGGTCAGAGAAGAGGGAACCCTCCCCTTCCGCCCTGAGGACGACCTCGAGGGGGGACGAATCGACATGCTCCTGGGTGGGTGTGAATCGGATGGTCCCGTTCGAGAGTATTATGCCCTTCCCGGTCCTGAGGACCCTTATCGATTGGTGGTACTCGACCAGAAGCTCGATGTGGAGTTCCTCCCCCTGGTATGTATTTACGATCACTGTCCCGCCCTCCGGGCGGACCACACTACCGTTACGGAACCGTATCCCTATCCATCCGGGCGGGTCGATCACCCTGTTGAGATGGAATTCAATGTCGTATTCCACACTGTCGACTCCATCATCGATCACAAACCCGATGATCCTGTAGGGCTCATCCCATTCCGATCCCAGATAGGTGAGGTTGGAACCCAACAGTTCGAACCCTTCGGTAAGGCCCTCCATGGTGATGTTCACCGATTCGTTGTCAACGTCGGTGACGATCAGTTCCATGTGCGTGAGTCGGTCCTCGATGAGTTCTACGGTTACCATCTCCTCCGGTGTTATTTCGATCCTTAACCCCTCCACCTCGATACCGCTCAGCACCGGAGGGTCGTTCACGGGAAGCACCTCCAGTACCACCTCGAGATCGAGAGATACGTCATCACGCGTATCCCAAATCCCGTCCCTTCCGGGGCCCGACCCGATCCCTTCGAATACCAATCTCCCGTTGAAGTTCAGCCCGTACGGTTCCGAAGGGAAAAAGGAGACCCTGCTGCCGTTCATCTCTGAAAGCCATGGAGATGAGTGGAGGGAGGGTTCAAGGGAAAATACCAAGCCACGGCCGTCCGGGTCCCAGAAATAATCGGAAAGGTCCAGCAGGTTATTTTCCGGTTCGTCCTCGTATGCGTACAGGACGGGCAGCGTCCCGTTGACCTGAACGGGCTGATCCGGTTCGGTTACCAATATACCTTCCAGGTCCCAGTACCCCCTCAGCTCGTTGTTGGAATCGGTTATCTCCACCAACTCATCATCCGGGTCCAGCCTGATCACGACCTCACCGATCCAGGGCTCCTTCCAGACGTAGAGGTCGATCTTCTCTATCGAGGGCTCAAGACCGGATGGAGCTGGTATGCTCACGTTCAACGCACCGCCGATATGTCTCAGGCCGCCGTCAAGGTCCTCGTAGAGGTATATGTCAAGCCCTTTTGAATCCATCGATCCGATATTGTGAACGGATACCGTTACGGTTCCGTTCTCCTTGTCGATCATCACCTCCTCCTCAGAAAAGGCGGGATCGGGCAACAAGGGCCTTAACCCCGAACCCTCCTCGGCCCTTTCCACCGATAGGATATGCTCCTGTCCGCCGGTGAGGTTGAACGGGACCTTCTGCCCCCTCCCTTGGTATGTGAAATCGATCACCTCATCTATGTCATCCATCACACCGTTGCCGTCCAGGTCGGGCCCCACCGTGATGGAATATCTGCCTTTCGTCTCCAATGCCCACGGGATCAACGCAGCCTGCCTCTCACCCTCGAAAAAACCGTATATCGAGATGTTGGCGGACCTCGTATTGGCATCCCTCACCATGGCCGCGAAATCCCTCTGCAGGCCCGAGTAGGTGAACTGGGGGGCTAAAAGGGCCCCACCGATATATCCGCCGGTGTAGATCAGGAACGGATTGGGGACCCCCACGAAGAGGACCCTGTCCGTCGCGGAGGCCTCCGTTGTCATCAGCGGGTAGCATTTCCTTATGTAGTGGTACCCGTTCTCGCAGCTGTCAACCGCCGATGTTGGGTTCCAGAGCAAGGAGCTTGGAGAACCCCCCGGAAGTCCGTACTTGTCGAGGGTGCTCTGGTAGCTATCCACTGCATTCTGTCCCAGTATCTTTCCCGCCCACTTCCTCGTCCCCGGCTCGGCGCCCGGGGATGGGTCATCGATGTAATCCTGCGCGATCTCCGCTTCCAGCCTTAAAGGCTCCAGGAATGTGTTATTCCTGGTCGCCTCGTAAGCGCTCTCCAGAAGTGTTGTGATATAGGATTTGTACTTCTGCGGTGCCCAGTCGTAGTTGACTGAACCTTGTGGGTGAGCCGCGGTATACCAGTTGGGGGAATCGTGGCCCCCTATCTCCCCGTCAGGCCATCCGAGTCCTGCGGGGATCACACCTATCGGTTTGTCCTTCCCTGTGGAGAGGGACGCGTTCACCCAGGAGGAGGCCCAATCCACTATCAGCTTTTTTGCTTCCTGGTCGTTGCTGTACCACCAGTACCAGAGGGCGGGGAGCGCGGCCCTGAAGTTTATCCAGGAGTCCTCGGCCTGGCCGCCCGTGCCCACCCTTGTGGCGGAGAGGTAATTGGACCTGAACTGGAACCACCCTCTCTCGTTCGTGCCCATCCAGAGGTCCCTCATCAGAACGGCGGTCTTCATGGAGAACTCCACCCATCTGGGGTTCCCGAAATCCACCGCTATCATCATGGGAAGGGAGTCGCCGGTCAGCTCCGCCGTGTGCTCCACATCGGCGAATGCCGCGGAATATCCGAGCTCCATATCCACCTGGCCGCTGTTCAGCATCCCGTCCACGAACCTGGAAGCGCCTTCAAGTGACAGGTCATCTGCCCCCTCGGAGATAAGAGCGTCGAATCCGAACAGACCGATCATCTCCACATCATCCGTCCAGCCCCCGCCGAGATAACCGTTCTCCTGCATCCTGTTCAGGACCCACCAGTCGGTAACATCGTACAACCATCCAAGCTCCTCATGCAGTATCGATGCCCAAACAGGAGCATCACCGTGGCCTGCATTGTAATCCCTCAGGGTCCAGCTGTCGTATTTTCCTGTTGTGGATATCACGCTGGTGGGGATCTCCCACGTAGGCGGGTCCTCCCTGGTCGTGTCCAGGTACATCCTGATGTAGGGATTGTCGGGATCGAGATGCCTGAGGTTCTCCATCATCTCCAGGGCGGTCCCGGAGGCTGATGTCCACCTGTGTGGGTCCAGGTTCATCAGACATCTTGCCGCCCACAGGCTTATCTTCGGATGGAGGGGGGAGGCCTCCGGGATGGTGTTCAACAGGGAGAAGGCCTTGTTCGCCTCGAAGAAGTGGTTCTTCACCTTGTCATCCCCCGGGTAGGCGGTCCGGTTGAACTCGAAATGCAGACCCCTGTTGGCTGTGTTGGCCCACGTCCACAGCTCAAGATGCGCGGGGTCCCCTCTCAACTCCGTGTTGCCTTGCAGATCGGGTTCGACCAGCGGCAGGATATCTATCTCCCTGTCCAGGTCCAGGGCGCCTGCCAGTATCAACCCCAGCTGGGACCTGGCCAGCCTGTTCCTCCCCGACAGCTCGTTTCCCATGGACAGTTTCCAGTGCTGGAAGGCACCCTCGAGGTTTTCCGAGTTTGCAGCATCGATGCCGTAGATGACCTGGGATGCATCGATATCCGGGTCCGCCGAC
>Ga0272443_10001246_pt1 | contig 38990 bp, 53 predicted proteins | sample SSMAcet12_FD_193581 | JGI IMG/M metagenome (GOLD analysis project Ga0272443, IMG submission 193581) | Marine sediment archaeal communities from Little Sippewissett salt marsh, Falmouth, MA, United States - SSM-Acet-12 | ecosystem: Environmental > Aquatic > Marine > Wetlands > Sediment ...
GAGAATTTCTTGTTCCAGAACGTGTATTGATTGGCATACGCCTTTTTTTTCGAGTATGTGCCCGTATAAAACAAATACGAGAATTGGTACACATCTCCTTTGTGAGGTCCTACGGGAAGAACGACCCTGATTTTCTTTCCCGGATATTTAAAGGTCACCATGTACTTGGGCAGCAGTTCCCGGGTACGGGCCAACACCTGTTGAGCCGTGAGGTTTTGCTGGTTGAAAACACCGGCCAGCTCCTGTTCGTAGCGGTGCAGGGTCTTGCCTAAACGCGCCCGCGCCTCCCGGGCCACCTGTTTCATCTGGGCATGGAGCTTGGCTTCGCGGATCCCTTCCATCAAAGCATCCCACATTTCCTTTTTGAATTGGTTGAACCGTTTGGTTTTGTTGGCGAAAAGCCGGACGGCCACGATGCCCTCGTAGTGATTTTCACACCAGGCGTTGAAGGCGATTGTGACTTTCTCGGCAAAATTGCGCTCGCGAACCTTTTTAAAGCCGAAACGCCCCTCCTGGTACCATTTCAAAAGGTTGGGCTTGAGGAATTCATCCCGGAAACGCTGCTTGTACTCGTCGTCCACCCAGCGATGAACAGACTGCCACACCCATTTGTCGAACTGCCAGGCTTTGGCGATCAAGCCCGCGAAGCTGTTTCCCACCACCAGGCCGAGCATTTCCGAAAACACCTTCTCCATGGCGATGGCTTTGCCTCCCTGGATGTCACCGTTGCTGAAATGATTCAAGGCGCTCAGGTAGGTATCCACGTCCACTTCATAGCCCACACGCTGGTTCAATCGGGTCCCAAGCTCCTTTTTCAGGCGTTCCATGGCTTTTTGCTTGACCAGTTTGTCTGGCTGAGAGAGCTGCCCCAGCAGCATGGCCGGGATCACCCACAAACAGCAGAAGAAACGCATGGCTTGCATGCCGACCTCCAATCATTGTTACAATACTAACTCCAAAGCCAGGAAATTTCACATAGCCACGGCTCCCTTATCCGGAATCGACATGGAGTTGCAACCCTTTTCAGCTTTGGATACAATGATTGCGCTCCGGATTCCTGGGGTGAATCCGCTGAAGGGGGATGCATGCACGAGCGAAATGACGACAGGAATCTTGCCGCGGTTTTCGTACGCCCCTACCCACCCTTTGCCCTGGCCCTGGGCATGTCCTTCCTGACCTGGCTGAGCGGCAGCCTGGTCTTGGACAGCCTGCGCCAGAGTCCGCGGGACATCCTCCTGGCCGTTCTTTTCCTTTTGGTTTTCCTGCCCGCCCTGGCCACGGCCCTGTACGGCTGGGTATCGATCCTGTGGATTCGCAACCTCGGCCTGCGACTGGACCGGAACGGAGTCCGCCATGTCCATGCCTCCCCCCTGGGCCCCAGGACCCGCTCACTGAAATGGCGGCAGGTAGAAAGCATTGAATCCGGAGAGAAAGGGGTGTTGCGCTTCAACACCCGGAAGGATCCCCTGGAAGTATCCACCGCCGGGTTGTTGGAAAATCCCGAGTGGATCCGCGAGCGGGCTCAGCAATGGCGCCAAGCTTCCCTGGGCGATCCCGGCGCGGCACCTGTTAGTGCGCCGGAATCAGCGGCGGAACTGAAATTGGGCAGCATCACCTGCGCTGCCTGCGGCAGCAGCATTGCGCTGCGCCCGGGAGCCGACAAAGACCTCACCTGCCAGGTCTGCGGCGCCGCGGTCCGGCACCGTCCACAAGTCCGGGCATCCTTGGACCGGGTTACCCGCCTGATCCGGGATCTGCCGGCTGCGCATCGCCAATTCCATCAAGACCTGCTCAAAGTGTTCGGCACCCATCGCCGAAAGCAGGGCAGGACACTGATCACGGTCGCCTGGTCCACGGCGGGCCTGTGGACCCTGTTCGCGGCGGTGGAATGGCTCAGCTCCACTCTGCGCCCGGACAGCCCCGGGGTGAACCGGCCCTTTTTGATCGCCAGCCTGGGACTGGCGGTCCTGGCGCTGGCAAGCGGTATCCTGATGGCCGCATTTGGCAAGAGAATCACCGCCTTGATCTCCCCGACTTATCACGCCCTGGCGGCGCCAACGGTAGACGGTCCGGCGCGTTGCCGCTTTTGCGGTGCCGACCTGCCCGGAACGGATATGATCCGGCGCTGTGAGTATTGCGGATCCGACAGCATCGTCATGGGGAAAAGACTGGCCGGGGCGGAACGTACGCTTCAGGAAACCCTGGGCATGGCGCGCCGGTTCTCAAGCCAATCTTCGGAGGCGGGGCTGCGCCTGCTCAGCAACGCCTATTCCAAGCTGCAGTCTTTCGCCAATTTCCAGATTTTCTGGTTGCATATCCCCATCCTGGTGGCCCTGGACGGGCACCCGGCCATGCTCTATCGGGTGACCGGACTCATAACGGCCATGCTGGCGGGCAATATACTGGCCAACCTTTTGGGGATCCGCTGGCTCAAACGCTCCCTTCCCGCTTAGAGGCCAGGTGAAGATCTCGACTTTGCGCAAGCGGTGGGATGCTAGTTTTTGCGGTCCAGGGTCAGGGTAAAACCGCCATCACTGAAAATGATGTCCCGCCCGTTGGGCTGACTATAGGTTCCCTGTTGGTCGAAGCCTTCGAAACGGCCGTCACTGCCGCCGCTGCCGATGAAATAGGTGCTGCCGTCGTCACTCACCCGGTAGTGCAAGGCATGCCCCCAGGCATCCATGGGGATTTCATCGACAAACTCGGGGACCAGTTTGGACAGGTCGGCGGGCAATTTCATGTTATCGAGATGGTAGATTTCCAGGTTCTTGGCGACCTCGCGGATGGAGGCAATGCTCTTGAGATACGCGTTGAGCTCGTTTCCACCCTGCTTGCCGTCGCCGTTGATGCGGTCAAGCAGGTCCATGGCCAGGTTGTACTGCACCGTTCCGGGCGCTTCACGGACGATTTTCTCCAGGATTTCACGGGCATCCGCCGGGGCGCCCAATTCCGTCAACGCCCGCGCCCGGCTCAGCCGCAACGCGAGGCTTTCGGGATCCAGGGCCAGGTACTTGTCCACGTAGTACAACATCCGGCCCCAGTTCGCGGCCTTCTTGGCAAGGAGGCTCAGTTTGTCATATGCTTGCTTGCGGATAAAGTTGTTTACTTTATCACCGTACTTGAATAAAAAGGTTTCCAGGGCGATGCGGGCCTGTTCTCTATCCGGCTTTTCCAGCAACGACATAAAGTAAACATGGATTCGCCAGTGGGCGACCTTGGCCGCATCGGTCTGCGGGGCTTCGCGCAGGATCTTCTGGATCCGGGCAAAAATCCCCTGGTGATCCACCGAATCAAACCCTTTGACCTCACTCATGGCCTTGATTTCCTCAAGTATTTTTTTGGCCAGGGATTCTTGCTGTGAAGCGGAGAGGTTCGATTCCGCGAAGTACAAGCATCCGCCCTGCTTTTTCAATTGCTCTATGCGTTCCTGAAAGGCCTTTTCCTGCTCCCGGTGGTTGCGTTCAACGGAAAAAGAAGCAGCGGCGAACACATAAGCCGATAATATGGCGATTACGACCATCCATAACCCGGACCTTGACTGCATGGCACCCTCCTCGGCATGGCGTTACTGTCATATTATTCCCGGAGCAAACTAAAATCAACAACCCCCCGCTGCCCCACCACCTAGGCCGGAAACAGACGGGACTGCTCCCAAAGCTTTATGCAGATAATCGCTTGATGATCCAGGCCGCCACGAAAGCTTCCAGCAGGCTTAAGGGCACAGCGGGTAGCAACAGCCCGTATGGTAGGACCCCCAGGTTGCCGACCACCACCCACATCAACACGAACCCCATGAACCATGCGAGCAGGGCGGCCTGCACCATGGTGAAACGCTGCGACAGAATGAATACTGAGACGGCGAACAGGAGCGACCATACGACCCACAATGCACCGTTCAGCGGCTCCGAGGGGAAAACAAGTCCCAACGCCGCATAATGATCGGTCCAGAAAAACTTGAACAGGACCTCGTTGCGCAGGAACTCCGACAAGGCGATCCATAATGTGGCCAGCCCAAGGGGCAATGCAATCTTCTGCGAATGATACATATCTCCTCCAATAGCCGAAGTATAACAAAAACTGATTGCATTGGCTGGAATCCTTGGGGCATCACTCACGATGGACCGCCAATGGCGACCAAGTCCGCCAACGCCACGGCCCCGCAGGCAGGGATTCCACATATTACGGCCGGTTATGGCCTCAATCCATACGGCCAAGCGGATGGAGTCCCAGGCGGCGTTGATCCACTGCGCTCAGTCCGAGATGTGTGGTTTGGGGGCAGATTTTGATGCCGCCCGTTTCGGTTCAATTTCAATCAATCCGAAGAGGATCTGCAAAGCCGCACGCACTTGTTGGGTGGAATATCCCAAGGCCAACAGACGTGCGCGTACCTGCTCGCGACCCGTCCGCCACAATTTCTTGATGACGAAGCCCACATCGATGGCGCTGAAACCGACGGTTTTCAGGATCGCGATCACCCGCTGCATCGGTGCGTTGAATACCCGCTGCAACGCCCCCGCGATCTGGACGGCGCTGAAGATCGCCATCTTTAACGCCCCGGCAATCCGCTCCTCCCCTGCGTGAAACCGGTCACGAAGGGCCACTGATATCTGATCGATGCCGAACCGAGCCGCCTTCAGGGCCTGGGCCACCCGGGGCATGGCTGCATTGTAACAGCTATTCAGCGCACCGGCAATCTGGGCGGCATTGAAAACCGCGGCCTTCAGCACCCTGGCGACTCTCTCTTCATCCAAGCGGAACCAATCTCTCAGGGCAGCCGTGATCCCTTCAATAGAGAACCGGGCGGTTTTCAATACCCGGGCCACCCGATCCGCCGGAGTATGAAACACCAGATTCAACGCTCCCGCGATTTCCGTGGCAGTAAACAGAACGGCTTTCATTGCCTGAGCAGCCTGGTCTTCATCAGCAGTGAATACGTTCTTTAAAGCCCGCGCGATGGCCTTGGCTGAATATCCGACCCCTTTCAGCACCCGGGCCGTTCGGACTCTGCCCAAATCGAAAACTCTGTGCAACGCTCTGGCCACGGATGTGGATGCATAACCGAGGTTTTTTAAAATTGCGGCCACCCGAGAGGCGGTGCAGTGGAATAGGCGGGACAACCGGGCGGCGATCTCCCCTATCGGGATTCCCGCCTGCTTTAGGGTCTTGGCCAGGTCACTGGCGGCGTCGCCGGAAGCGGATTCGAGGGTTGGGTTGGCCAGCATAAAACACAAGACCGTCAGCGTCAACATAACGGCAAAACACTGTTTCTTTTGCACCAATCCCCTCACCGGGCCGGAAGGCCCGGATTCCCCCGATAGGATATACGCCGGCCGTCCCTGTTATCTCAGTTTTTCACAAAACCCGGCCCTCCGGGAGTTGCGGTCTGCCGTCAAGCTTCGATATGCCGCCGCTTCTTAATGGGGTGGACAGTATTCCGGGCTGATTTTGACTTTTTCCTGCCCTGCTTAAAAACCCGCGCATTCAATGTCAACTTTCCATACCCCGTAGTTTTTTCCATTGATGATGAGGTTGACCACCAGGTACCCCAGCTGTCCGTTCCGGCAATAGCGCTTGGGGAGATAAAAATCCAGTTTGTCATCCTTTGTAGCGCCGTTGCTGGGACCGTTGCTCAGTTCATATGCCTTTTCCGTTCTCTTGGCGCCGTTGAAGTAAGTGGCCAGCAGGACACGATAGGCGTTGAAAGGCAGCGCGCCATTTCCGCGCACCTTGGTCGTCACTTCGACTCCCCAGTTCGCGCCGCCGATTTCTCGCAGCGACTGAGGGCGAATCACCACCCGGGGATGCGATCTTGTCGCGATCACCACCGAAGATCCTTGTCCCATGGTCAGGTACTTTACCAGTGAGATATCCTGTACATAGGGGTAGAACTCCGCCTGCCTGGTGTTGTTCCGTTCGTTTGTCTCCCGCACCCGGTTGCCGGGATCGACTGTCAAGCGGATGATGTTCCGGCCCCCGGCCAGGGGCGTGCTCAATTCATATCGGCGGGATTGGCCCTTTTGCAGGGTTACATTCCGGTGTGTGACATCACCTTTCCGGATATTGTTGTTGTGTACCGAAAGGATGAGATCCCCCATGTACTCGTTGGCCTTGTTTTCAACGGTGTAGAATATCCTGTGGTTCCCCGGCAGTCGGCTGAACTGGGTGATCGCCAGGTCCTGCGATCCGATTCTGCGGAACATGACACGCTGTTTGAATCCGTTATTGCCTTCATTCTGTTCCTTAACACTGTTCCCATTGTCCAGGTAAAGATGAATCTCATGTTCTCCGGTCAAACTATCATAATAGGGGATATGGACAATCCAGGTGGGATTGTTTTCAAAAACCATCTCATAGGATGAATTCGAAGGACTTGGAACACCGGTGACTCCGGCTCGAATCCTCACGTTTCCCTGGAAAGGCACCCGGGTGGTGTTGCGGATACTGACATGGAGATGGTTGGTCGTGGGGTCCACCCGCACATGGTCCACCATAAAATCGACCTTCCGCTCCCTCCTGTGATGATCGATTAAGCTCTGACCCGGAGATGGTTCCGGTGACCCCGGAATCATCATTGATCCCATAAGAAAAAACAGAGAAAATCCAATAGCCATGAGTTTTAATTTTCGCATACTCCTCCTTCACCATTTAGATGGGAATTTCCCGCCGAACATCTCACCCAAGCAAAAAATTGCAGGACTCATGGTGGGGCTGGAATATCCCCATTGAATCTCTTCATATCCGACCCTGGCGCGCTTCCAGGCCGGCAGAGGGTTCAGCGATTGATTTTTTTAAAAGAGACGTTACTCCTCAGGAGCCAGCCGATGGCCACCCCCATGGCCACGAACACAACGATCAGCAACGATCGCGACATCGACAGGGACCAGAACAAAAATTGAATCTCCACGATGGTGGTGTTCTGCAGCACAAACAGCAGGACAAGCGCGGTCACGACAAGACTCAGTACCAACTTGACTTTCATGGCATCCCCCTTTTTTCAGGTTGGCGGGAAAACCAGCCGTCACGCCGTCTCACCCGGTTCACCCGCATGGCATTCTACGGCCGTTCCGGTAAAAAGTAAACCCGCCTGCTGCATTCTACCGGGGAATAATTTGCTTTTTGGTGCGTTTCAACGGTAGGATGCAAAACGCAATGACCATTCAAGCCATACCGGACGCCGGGATCCAGCAACCGGTGGCGGAACGCGATGACTTGCACCAGCAACTGCTGGAACACCAGCGCAGCGTGTTCCTCCTCTGCCTGGGATTCACGGGAAATCCAGCCGACGCCCGGGACATGGCCCAGGAAACCTTCGCCCGCGCCCTGGCCCGGCCAGCCGTGTTGCCTGAAGAGGCCTATCGTCCCTGGCTGCTGCGCATCGCCCGCAACGCCTGCATCGACCGGGAACGTCGCCGGCGGGTACGGCAGTTGTTCATGCCCCGGCTGGCGCCGGATGACCGGGACCAGCAGACTCCGGACAGCAACCTTGACCGGGACCGAAACATCGCCCGGGTACGCCATGCCATCCGTTCACTGCCCCGTCCCTTGCGGGAGGTGCTGGTGCTGAGAGAATACGGCGAACTCAGCTACAAGGAAATCGCCGCCGCGCTGAATCTCAAACAGGGCACGGTGATGTCAAGGCTCAACCGGGCCCGGGCCGCGGTGATTCGGATAGTGAAGGAGGAGTGTCATGAAGACCAGCAATGACCGGGAATGGGCGGATATCCGCCGCTTGATTGAAGACGACAAGGCCAATGCCTGGGCCGAGATGGCCCCCCATGTCCGTCCCGCCGCTCCTTGCGTTTCATCCCGGCGCCGGTTTTATCCTCGCCTGGCCGCGGCCGCGGTGGTGCTCCTGGCGGTTGCGGGCCTGATCTTCCTGCCGCGCCCGGAAAAGGATCCGATTACCATTGACCAGTTGCCTTTCTTCGCCAGCACCGGGAAACCCATTGCCCGGGATGATCCTTCCCCCCGGGAGCGTGAGATGGGCCGGCGCCTGGCGGGCTGGATCACCCTGGTCAACCGCGAAGCCTCGCCCTCGGTTCCAACCGCGGGAATCAACAAGGAAAAAGATAAAAGAAACCGGGAAACCATGCTCGAGCGTTTATTCCTGGAATCCACTCAACACCAGGAGGTGTGATCATGAAAAGAACAATGATCCTGCTGCTGACGATCCTGATGCTCTGCAGCTCCGCCCTTGCGGGATCCGGGGAAGAAAAGATCATCCCCGGGAAAGTCAAGGACGGCCACGCCCTGCTGACGGACATGACTCAGTTTTTCTCTGAAATCGCCCGCAAAGGCACGGGTCTGGAAAGCGCGGAGAGACGCCTGAACGCCGCCATCGCGGATGGAGCGGCAACTTTCAAGGACGGCAAAGTCGACGCGATTTTTTACCATCGGTTCCAGCGCCTGCTCTTGATCTTCAAACTCATCATGACACCGGTTACGCCAACCAACAACGTGTGGGAACCGGTGATCAAAAAGGAACTCGGCGAGTTCATCCGGGATGTTTTGGGAGAAGAATGGATCCTGAACTTCAAGGACAAAAGCAACATCGGCCGCCTGGCCGCGGCCATGGAAGAGGAATTCGCCAACCTCTGGATCTATCTGGAAACCCTGGAGCGGCGGAGCGAACTGAAAAAGAAATACGGCAACCGTATGCTGCCGCCGCCGCCTCCCCCACCGTCAAAGATTCCGCCGCCGCCACCGAAAATGGAAAAGAAAACGACCCCGCCCCCGCCTGCTCCACAAGCCAAGTAGAGCCCAAGAAAATCCCCCCAAAGCCCCGGTCACTGCTGCAAGGCCGGGGCTTTCTTTACTACCCCCGTATTCAAGCAAAACCAAAGCGGCTACGAATGCATCTGGAACCAGCCACCGCCCCGGGCCGCTTGGGCCCGTGGCGAAAGCATCCGGCTATTTCGAATCAGTTTTTCTTGCCCCGCAGATCATCGCCGGACCGCATCTGGGGCGAAGATCCCATGGACTGCGAGGAAGCGGGACGCATGATGCTTACATTCTGGGATTCAATCCGGTACCAGTCACTGGCCGGATCGTTGTCGTCGGGATTGACATGAAACTCCATTTCGCTGGTGGACAATACCGGAGCACCGGGATCACGGCCATCCACATAATCGTACTCAACTACGTCCAGTTTAAAGACTGTTTTCCCGATCCAATAATTGTCTTGCAGGGGGTGCGGCTTGGCCCAGAATGGGCCCACTTCCTGGCGAATCTCGTAGGTTCCCAAGCCGCCTTCAAAGTTCAGGATGACTTCCTGTTTTTGCAGGCTTTCGTAGTCGGCGTTGGGATCGTAGTTGTCATTGAAACGGACCGTTTTAAACAGTTTCTGATTGTCGTTGATGAAGATCTTGTGATTGGTGATCAGGTTCTGACCAGCGAATACCACGGTCACGCGGACTCTAACCCGGGTGATCGTTCCCACGGGCTCCTTTTTGTCATCCTTGGAACCGCCACCGCCCAACAGCACCGCCAGCAGGGCCACCACGGCCACGCCGCCCAACACCAGCAGCACGGGGAACTTCTTTTTCTTTTTCTTGGCCGGAGTCAGGATTATGCCGTTATCCGCGGCTGGAGGGGCCGGTTCCGGCTCGGTCGCCACGGTTTCCCCCACGGGTGCTTCAGCCCGCTGGGCTTTCACCTCCAGGCGGATCCTTTCCGCCCGCTGGGCGAAATCCACATCCACGTCCCGATGCTCAAAGGCCGGATAGGTCTCAAAAACCTTGCGCAGGTTATCGTCCACCTTCTGATCCTCTCCCACCGTGTAGTAGACCTTGGCCAGGAGGTAGAATGCATCGGCCACGTTCTTTTTCTGGGCAACGATGGCCTTCAACTTGGCGATAAAATTGTCCAGGAGTCTGATGGACCCCTCATAGTCGCCCTGCTGATATAGACGCCGGGCTTTTAGCAAGGCATCACCTTCATCCTGCTGCCCGGCCCAGGCCAAGTCCGCGGTGAGGGTGAACCAGGAAAACAGGATCAACGCCACCACACCAGCGATTCTCAACGATTTGCCACCAAGCATGTCAAAACCTCCTCTTGAGAATAATTCGGCCTTCATACGACCCCACCGAATAAGTCAAACGCCAATCTTCCACGCGTACTGAATGCCCTTGCTTGTCCTTGGGAGGGGCCAAACGGACGGCATTGAGCTTTTGCAGAACCAGCCGCCGCACCATTGGCGCCCGCGCCTTGGGGATGACCACGACATTCGAATCCAAGGCCTTGACTACCCGCAAGTTGCCATCCGCTTCTATATTCAATTCCAGGGTCATCGTACCCATTACCTTGACCTTCCGGGGCAGCTGGTTGACCACGATCCGGTCCATGCTCCCGATGTAATTCCTGACCATGGCGGTGGAAACACTCATCATCTTGACCGTTGCCGGGACCGGAGTCGTGGCCCGGGGCTGTTGCTTGACCGCCGGGGGACGGGAACGCGGTGTTTCCGAGGATGCCGGGTCTGGCTGCGGTTCTTTCCCAGCGATCTTGGTTTCGGTTTTGCCTGTCCGGGCAGGAGGGGACTGCGGTTCTTTCCCGCGGTTCTTGGAATCGGTTTTGCCTGCCGGAGGTTCGGTTGCCGGCATGGATTCCGGGCCGGATTTTACATGATCGCCCGCCGCGGCAGCGTCGGACAACTCGCCGTCACCTTTCTGCTCCGGCGGCGGATCTTTAGCGCCGCCGTTGTCACTTTGTGCCGGATCGGTCACCTGATCTTTCCGGGTTTCGCGCCCGGCATCCGAGTCATTGCCTATTTTAAGCGACCCCTGTTGCAAACCGGGATCTTCGGTGGTTGCTTCGGGAGTCTGTGTTTCCGGACCGTTCGTCCTTGCCTGAACAGGCGGATTCGATTTCCAGGGTTGCAGCACCACCATCAGGGCGGTGGTGGTGAGGGCCAGAAACACCACCAGTATCGCCGCGGTCTTACGGGTTCGGGTCGGCTTTTTTTCTCGCTTTCTTTGGGCGCGGAAATCCGCGGATTTTACGATTTCTTCGCTTACCGGGCTGATCACCGTGGGTTCCACCGGGGGCGCCTTGCTGCGCAGGGGCGCGGTTTCCAGGGACTTCAATTCCTGGATCAATTCACTCCCGCTCTGGAAACGATGTTCCTTCTCCTTGGCCATCATCCTTTCCAGCAGGGGCTGATACCGAGCCGATTTGGCGGGCAGCGGGGGAACCGGCTCGTTTAAATGCTTCATCACCACGGCAATGTAGTCCGTTGCCTTGTAAGGCACATCCCCGGTGAGCATCTCGTAGAAGAGCACGCCGAGACTGTACAGGTCGGCGCGTCCGTCCACTTCCTGGCCACGGATCTGCTCCGGACTCATGTAATGCGGTGTTCCGATGGACATGCCGGTCTTGGTCAGCTTTGTGGTGGTGCCGATGGCCTTGGCAATACCGAAATCCACCAGCACCGGCGTACCACCATTGCGGAACATGATGTTGTCAGGCTTGATATCCCGATGGATATAGCCCTGGTTGTGGGCGTACTCCAAGGCCAGGGCCATGGCCCCCAGCACCCGCACCGCTTCGGCGTCGTCCAAGCCGTTTCCACCTTCATCCCGGGCCCGTTTGATCCGGTCTTTCAGGGTACCGTCCAGGTACTCCATGACCATGTAATAGCTGTCTCCGGCCTGGCCCACATCGTAAATCGTGACGATGTTGGGATGATTGAGGTTGGCTGCTGTCTCCGCCTCCTTGAGAAAGCGCCGGGAAAAATTCTCGTCCTTCAGCAGGAATCCTTCCATCACCTTGACGGCCACGCGGCGTTTTAGACGGGTCTGCACGCCGAAGTACACTTTGGCCATACCCCCTTCACCCAGCAGGTATTGAAGTTGGTACCCGGGAATATCAGGCAGTCTGTCCATGCTGATTGTCCGTCTAGCGGAAAACTCTCCCCATGGTATCGGGTCCAAAAGCAAAAGTCAACAAAAGGCGGGTCGGAGTCAGATTGCATTCCCCGGAGTCATTTCGTATAATACGACCAGAACACATTTGTTTCCTTGCGCCCTGAAACGGCACGGACAATCCAGAGGAGGAAGAATGGACCGCAAGAAATTCGACGACATAATCGACTTTGCCATCGAGCGGGAAGCCGACGCCATCAAGTTCTATCAGGATCTTCAAAAGATGGTGCGCTTCAACTCCCAACGCGAACTCCTGCATGAATTCGAAGAGATGGAAAAAGGCCATGTGGCAATGCTGGAAAAGATCCGGCACATGGAGTTGGCGAACATCGACGTCCCCCGCATCCAGAGCTTGCAGATCAGTGATTACATGGTGTCTTCACCGCCGACGAAGGACATGAGCTTTGAAGACATCATCACCATTGCCATGAAGCGGGAAGAAGCCGCCCAGCGGCTCTACACCGAAATGGCCGGCAAGGTCGATGACCCCCAGATTCAAAAACTCTTTCTGCGCCTGGCCGCGGAAGAGGCCAAGCACAAACTGCACTTCGAGACCATGTACGATGATGAGGTTCTGGCGGACAACTAAAGCCGGGCCTCTACACCGGGCGAAAACTCAGTCTTCCAGTCCAAGCAGGCCTTTTTTAAAGCCCTCGCCTGGACCCGGTTTTTCTCCGATCCAGCAGGCGAAAAGGGCATCCGCGAAATCCTTGCCCGCAATCGTTCCTTTGACCGATCCTTTTACCTTGACCTCCGTTCCACTTTCCGGGAGGTATGTAAAAACCAGTTCGTCTCCGCTTTTGACATCTTCCATGTAGGCGGAAAGAGTATCAAAACGTTTCTTCAGGTCCGGGGAATGATTGGGCGTATTGGCTTCCAGGCCCTCATACCAAGCGCCGTTGATCTTGCCGGCGCCCACACTGCGTACGAAGTGCATCACCGTGCGGCGTGGAGAGTCTGCGGCCAGGATTTTGACGGAGTCCGTTTCTTTCTGCGGCAGGTAGAGTCCAGCCACGTAGACTTTGAATATGAACTTCTTACGCAAGGCCATACCATTGAGAACCATGGGCTGATCGCCCACGGTGATGGAATCCGGCATGGTCACGCCGCGCAATTCGCCGGCAGTGGTGGGGAGGGCGAAAAGTCCCAACAGCAATCCCAATAAAAGCAAACGTTTCATGTTCTCCTCCAGGCCGCTCCACTGACACGGGAAGCGGACAATTCAGGGAGACTCTACGCCCACGGCAACGGAAAGTCAAGGCACGCATAGACTTCCCCATGGAGGTGTGCCAGAATGTCAGCCATGGCCGCTTCAATTCCCGAAAGCTCATTGCCGGCCGCGGAAATCCGGAACTGGATTCGTGACGGTTTCCGTGAATACGGCCCGGATCCCTGGCTTTTCCTCAGGGAACTGGCCCAAAACAGCCGTGATGCCGGGGCGCGTCAAATTCAGATCCGGGCGTACCGGGATGATCAAGGCCGGGAATGCGTTGAATTCCAAGACGACGGCGGCGGCATGTCCCAACGCACCGCCAGGGACTACCTGTTCCGCTTCTACGCCTCGTCCAAGGAGAAGGCGCCCGGTGCAGCCGGCCGCTTCGGTATCGGTTTCTGGTCGGTGTGGCGCTTTTCGCCTTCCAGTCTATTCATCGCATCACGCCGGGGACGGCATGCCTGGGCCGTCGGCGTAAATGAAAACTTCCAGGTACGGGAGCTCGACAAGCCCGACCTGCGCAAGGGAACCCGGATTGTGTTGCAACGTTTCGCCGCCTTTAAAGACGAGGTGACTTTCCAGAATAAGGTATTCCGGGCGGCTTATCGCTACTGCCGTCATCTCATGCGGATGCGTCCCGCCCATCACATCCTTCCGGTAACGGTAAACGGAAAAAGAATCTCATATCCGCTCATTCCCCCAGGGCCGTACGGCCGCCCATTCCGTTCGCGTCGGGTCAGCGGGGGAACGGCCCTGGGTGAGGAGCCGGAGGTGCGGGTATTCAGCGGCGGCTTGCCGGTATGGCGGGGGACTTCCCTCGTCGAGTTGACCGGAGATCAGGAACGCCGCGCCGCACCGGAATTATCCGCCCATGGCCTGTATCCGGTAGTCTGGATGGAATGTCCCCATCTCAAAATCAACCTGTCCAGGCGTCACCCGGTTCATGACCCCATCCTGGAGTACCTGCGGCGCAGGGGTGAACGTGAGGTGGCACGCCTTTTCGACCGCATCCTGAATCGGGACGGGGGCCGGCGCCTGCCGGGGCGAATCCGCGACACCGTGGAAAGCGCGGCTTTTCACTTAAGGGGGCGCACATGGATCCAGGTTGCCATCCTGCTCATGCTGTTGATCCCGGGGGAAATCATGTTGTTGCGCCATTGGCTGAAGCCACATGCCCCACAGGTGCTGGAAAGCCTGGCGAACAAAGAGATGCACTATACCCAAACCACAATGGAGACCGGCGGAAACGGCGCTGCTCCAGACCTCGCCTACTCCCCGGGAACCAACCGCTACTTCCGCCTGTTCGCGGCCGCACACTTCGACCTGCAACGGGGTTTTGTTTACCGTCCCGGCACATTCGGACCGGCACCGGTCACCGGTCGGGCAAAGTCAGCGATCCGGGTGCGCCTGAAAGCAATCGGGGCCGCCGCCACATTGTTGCCCCACCCGACGGGTTTCCATATTCAACCCTCCAGCCTGGTCTGGAACCGGAATCCCGTTGCCAGCGTCCTGCAATACGACGCGGGGACATATCGCATCAATCTGCCTGCGGGTGAATCAGGCGAATTGAACTACACCTGCATTCCCTTCGGCCAGGAGCGATTGTCCCCAAATCAGCGAAGGCGCCTGGGTTCGCCGCCGCTTATCCGGAAATGGCCCCAGGAAATTGTCGACTTGACCCGCCGGGCCCGTAGCCTTTCCGTTCCGCAACGGGTGGAAGCCACCCGGAATTTCGTGGCCGAAAATCTGAAGGCCACCCCTTCAGAGGCCGCCGCCCGGCGTTTCGACCGTCTAAGCAAGGGGGACTGGATCCATCGCGTTCTCGAGATCCGCCAGGGAGATTGTGATGTGATCAACGGTTTTGCGGTGCTCCTTTTGCGCCGGCTGGGTATTCCCGCCCGGCTCGGCATCGGCTGGGTCGGGTACAACGGCCGTTTGGCGCCCCGCCTGCATGCATGGATCGAATTTTACCACCAGAAATGGCACACCCTTGACCTGAGCATCCCCCCTGAGGCCGTTCTGCCTGAAAGCTCCGCCCGCATACGACCTGCAATGCGATTACCAGCCTGGATTCTTATTGCCATTATGCTGTTGATCGTCATGTTGTTGACTGCTTTATTCAAACGCCGGCGCCGGCGGGATTCCAAACGGGACGAGGTGCTGTCCCGACTGGTACTTGGCGTTCTCTTATACCCTGGGCGTTGGGGAAAACACGGCCGGTTGTGGACTTCCGCCGTGCTGCCCTGTTTGAACGGCAGCCGGATTTCACTTAGCCGGGCGCTGGCACGGATCCGCCGCCGGGGGCTCTATTCCGCTTCAGCGGCCAATCCCCTGGTGAGTCGACACAGCAGAGTCCTGGACTCAGGCAATCTGCATTTCCAGCAAATCTTCCGACTGATATACGGGATCGTCGACCTGGACGACATTCAATCCGCCGGCATCAGGGCGTTCAGCCCGGAGGAAACGGCTGCCGATCCCCTGCTGAATTTCCTGGCCGGCATGGGCAGGAAAATGGGCCGCTGGGGATGGCGTACGGCCGTGACGGCTGACCGGGAAGCATTGCCCCCCAGATGGATAGACCTATCCGGCATGAGCACGCGACTGCCCAAGTTCTGGCGCCGCCCCCTGCTGGTCATATCACCGGGTCATGCCGATTATACCAGGGCCTGCCGGTTCAGCTTGAACCGCATTTACTTGACCGCCGTGGAAGTGGTCGGCAACGCCCAGGCGGAGGCTCCGGTACTCACGCCACGATCATTGGAGATATACACCCGGCTGGCGAAGCGCATCCTGGAGGTTCAGTCATGAGTTCCGGACAATGGTTCAGCGTGGACTCCGGGGCGCATTTGCGCAAAATTTCCGGATTCCACCACCATCAGCCGGGCGGATTTCTTTTGGACCTGATCCGGGTGGCGCTTAGAAGAGGCGCCAAGCGGATCCGTATCGACCTGACTCCGGGCTGTCTCCGCATCTCGGACAATGCCCCGGTGCCAAACCGTGAAACACTTGCCGCCCTCCAGGATTTGGCCGGGCCGGGAATAAGTGAAACCCATAGGGAAAGGTTGATCCACGAATTGCTCTCACCGCCGGGTATCGGTTGGCTGGCCGTATTCACACCCCAACCCCGACAGGTGACCGTGCAGTTGCGCCGGGGGACCGATTGCCGGCATTTCGCCATCTTTCCCGGGGCACACGCGGCCGAAAACCAAGCCTGCGCACTCCCGGCGGCCATGAACACCATGGTGTCCATTCTAGAACCGCGTCTGTCTCCGCCGCCATCAGTGGAGTGGGTCCGCCAGTCCTGCCGGGCCGCTCCGGCTGTCATCGAAATCAATGGCAATACCGTTCAGCCTAACCACCTGTTGCCCGATACTTTCCTGGCCAGGCGGTTGCCCTATGGACAGGCCCGGGCATCCGCCGTCCTGGCCGTCCCCGCAACGGGTGAAACCTGCCGGCTGGTCTTTACCGACCGGGGGATTCCCTGGGAAGAGCTGAACCTCCCGCCCCGGGAAGGCTTGGTCTTTCACCTGCAAGTGGAGCATCTCAATCCTCCTGAACCCGGCTTCATCTCCCAGTGGCTGCCGGGAGCCCGCCGTTTGTATGCGCTGGCAGCCGCAGAATTCGCCCACCTCTCCCCGGATAACCAGCGACGCATGGAAGAGCTGTTTTTTCTGCTTCACCGCCGGACAGGTGATGATCGACTCTTCCGCCATGCGCCTATTTTTCCCCAACTCGGCCGGGCTGGACATACTTCCCTGGCGGAACTGGAAACCCGTGGCAAACGGGGATGCATCTATTTCCGTTTGCAGCACAACAGCACGCCTTATCCAAAAAACCGCAGCGAACCGGTCCTGCTTCTGGCTTCCCGGCAATTGGATTTTCTCAGCCGCAAGGGTTTGCGCCTCTCCAAAGTGCCCGACCCGGTAATCATCCAGGATTCATTCAATCGCCGCATTCTTCAACACATCCGCACTGCCGTTGCCCACCTGATGCACTTGCTTTATGCCCGCTCAGCACAGATTCCACTTGAGCGCTTGTCCAAAGAGGAACGTGGTTTGGTGGAGTGGTTGATCCGGGCATTGTCCAAGCCAGGCCCCGGCAGCTTGCCCGGTCGATTGCCACCGGCCTGGCACCCGGTCGTGCTGGATTGCCGAGGCTGGAGCCCCTTATGGCCGGGTCCCCGTCTCGGGGGCCTCAACTTCAGGGACTTGGTGTTCGCCCGGCGTCATCCACGTTTCCGCGCTGCGGCACGCCGCTTGCATAAAGCACCTCAAGACAACGCCCTCATCGCTGCGGCATTCCGCCCCTTGGTGTGGTCGGCGGGGGTACGGAAGAACTAAGCACAGCCGGCCGGCAAGGGACGGCCCCTATCGCCCGCCCCCGATCAACGTCGACCGCGTTTCACCAGGACCACGGCCAGGGCTACGGCCAGCAGGGCCAGCAGGATGCTCAATCCCAGTACCAAAACCGTCGACCCCTCACTGGGATGCCTTTGCGCGGCTTGCCTTGCCTGAAGCCTCTGTCCGCGCCGTACGGCCTTTAATCCGGAACGCGCCATAACGGCATGCTCCGCGGCCAGGTACATGCGTTCACCGATCCATTCGGTTTCTCCCCGGGGCACCGCCACCATGATCTTGCGCCAGGTGTTGTCCAACTCATGGGGGGAACGGTAAGCAACCCCCCATTGCACGTGCACCATTTGGGCAACCCGCCGGAACAGCCCGGTCAGCTCCACAGGCGACGGGGCATGGAGTGCCAAGCCTCCCCCCGCGGCGGCCAGTCTCAGCAACCGCGCCATGTCCGCGTCCGGCCCCAGGCCGACAAGGCACAACAAGACCCCGGCCGCACGGGCTTTGGCGGTTACATCCGCTTCATTGCAGCGGCTGCGATTGTCCTTGCCGTCCGTCAATGCCAGCAACAGGCGCACCACCCCGGGCGGAGTGGTTTCCAACGCCCCGATCGCTTGCATCAAGGCATCCAGAAAAGCGGTGTTGCGACCCGGTTGGATTCCGGTCATGGCGGAAATGATTTCGCCCGCCTGGGCAGAGAAATCGAGGACCTGCTGAATACGGGTATCGAATGATACCAATGCGGTACGGTCACGCGCCGCCATTGTTTCCGCATATACCCTTACGGCATTGCGGGCTTCCCGCAAGGGCTCACCCTGCATACTGCCGCTGCGATCAATGGCGACAACAGCGTATACGGGCCATTGTTCAGTGTCCAGCGGCGTCACTTCGGCCCCGGCCACCGGCATACCGTTTTCCTCTATCCGTACCGCGTTGACCGGAGCCGGCGTTGCCTGGCCCAAGGCCGTGGTCAGGGAGATCACCAATTTCACTTGGGGGAAGTCCCGCAGATCCATGGCCGTGATCCGTACCTGCCGGGGACTAAGCCCGGCAGACATTCCGAGAATCAATCCGGCGCACAGCAGGCCGCGCCTGAGGCGCAGGCCCTCAAGCGCACGACGTGACTTCATGTGAGGCGGAACTGGAGGCGGATGACGCCGATGACGATTTCGTCTCCATCCGCGAGATCCCTCTCCTTGGCCACCTTTTCGCCGTTGATAATGATTGGATTGGTCTGGCTGAGGTTGCGGATAACATAATGGTCGTCGGCAAAACGGATCAGGGCATGCTCCCTAGATACCGACGCATCTTCCAGGATCACATCACCCTTGATCCGGCCGATCCGGGTTTCAAAACCCAACGGGAAGGATTTGCCCGCCAGGTTTCCCCCGCTTATACTCAGTTCCGCCACCAGGCTGGGCAATTGCTTGGTCCGCAGTCCACCGGTTTCCCGGTCAACCTCCTCCATGCTGACCTGACGGGTCCTGGGATCCGCTGGCGGCGAGGACACCGCGGTTGCGGGTGCCCCATCCGCGGGTTTGCGGAAAATCACCACCAGTAGAAGGATGAGGATCAAGACAATGGCGCCGGCCAGAATGATAACGGTCCAATTGGTCTTTTGCTTCTGCCCCGCAGTGGTGGACATTCCGGGTCCGGGTACCGGCAGGGAATCCAAGGCGGAGCGCGTGGCTTCGCGCACAAAAGGGGTCTGGTTGCGGGTATCCAGTTGAATGACTCCGATGACCACCAGTTTTTCCTGGGGCGCCGGCAAGGTATTGGCCACAATGCGGATCTGCCTGTCGCTGTTGTCCATCAAGGTATAACTGCCCCGCTCAGAACGGGCGGCGGGGATTTGCACATCCACCACTTCTCCCTGGATCTGAACTTCCAAGTTAAAGTACCTCTGCGGATTATCAAGGATATCCCGGATAAATACATCATCCGCAGATTGGACAGGAATTGCCGTCAGAATCAGTATTGCCAACAATGGAAAAAAGCGCCCGCTAAGCTTTTTCATGATGCGAAACCTCCTCCAGGAACACAAACTAGAATTCTATTAGCACTCCCCATTCGGAAAGTCAAACCCGCTAATCAAGGCCGACACTTGGTTGTCGGGAGATTCGGCTGAGCGGGAGTGCGTCGCACCGTCATCGCCCTGGCGGGTCCAGACAAAAACCAAGGCCGCAACCAAAAAAACCAGCAGGGTGGTCAAAGCGGCGATCAACCAACGTCGACGTAAATGAGCGGGAAGAAGTGTGCTGCCCGGACACGGAGATTTGGGACGGGAAGAAGTATAGAGTGGTGTTCCCACCGCCACCAGGGCCACGGTGATGTTGTCCGCGCCACCACGACTGAGGGCCAATTCAACCATACTGCGGGCCGCGGCGGGCAGGGAACGGCAGTTATGGACAATGCGCCACATTTCCCTGCCATCCAGGTAGTTGGAAAGTCCATCCGAACATAGCAGCAGGATCGACCCCCGGGGGACATTCAAGGTTTCAACCGGGTCGAGGTCCAATTCACGTGATCCGCCGAGGGATTTGTAGATCACATTGCGATAACGAAATTTCTGCGCGGTCTGAGGCGTCAGCACACCTGAGTCCAGCAGATGTTGAGTCATGCTGTGATCCCGGGTGGCCTGGCGCACGCCTTCTCGGTCCAGCAGGTATAGCCGGCTGTCCCCCACATGCCCCAGGAAAACCTGGCGTACCGGGGCCTGGGGATCTTTATCCGCCGGGATCGTCACAAAGGTCAAGGTTGTCCCCATGTTGAGGTTTCCAAAAGCGGTTTCTCCGCGCTTGCGGATCCGTTCGTGCGCCATGAGAAGGCAATCTTCCATGACTTCCTCTATGGGCAGGCGATTTGCATTCTTATGAACCAGTCGCCTAATCGTGTCCACGGCCAGCCAACTGGCGACCTCTCCTCCAGCGGCGCCGCCCATTCCGTCGGCGACTGCGGCGACGGTCCATCCGGAAATATTCTCTAAAAGAAACTGGTCTTCGTTGTTGGGACGATCCCGGCCGATATCGGATAGAGCATACATTTCGTGTTGATCAAGGGTTGCCATCTTTTTTGAGATCGCAGGCCACCGGACCCGCAACCGTTATTTCATGGTAGGCCAAGGGACGGCTAAAGTCAATTAAAAAAGCTCAACAGCAGCCGTTTCAGGACGCTGGCGGCACGCCGACAGAACTCTTTTTCCACACCTTGATGCCCACGTAGAGAGCAACCAGCAGCCCACCTGCCGCGGCCAACAGGGGCCAGTTTGACACCTTTCCCTGCAGAAGCTGTTGGCGCAAAGCCGCCAGCAGCAACATCATGGCCAGCATATTGAAGACCGAGTCGTTCTCTTTTAAGAGTACCTTGCGCAATTTAAATGGGGATTCCGGCGGGCGGTAATTCCCGGGGCAGGGCAAAATACGCCGCACTGTACGCTGGTATTGACGATATGCCTCGCCGTGCCGGTCAGAAAGAAATGATTCTTCTCCCAATACAATCAACGCGTATTGAATCCACAGGAAACCCAACATCAGCAGCAAGGCCCAGGGATTGCCCCAAAACACCAAAACACCGCCGTGAATCAAAGTGTTGCCTATGTAAAGGGGGTTGCGTACCAGCGAATAAATTCCGGTGACGTTCAGGGCGTCGGCACGCAGGTAGGACTCTCTCCCGGAGGTTCCTGTATGGGAGAATCCCACCGCCAGGATGCGTACACCTTCACCCAGTGCCGCCAGGGTTACGGCAGCGGCGGTCACCCAGAATTGGCGGGATCCGTAGTGGCGGGGCGCGAAGCAGATCAGAACCATCAAGATCATGGGCAATGGCGTTAGGGAACGGTGCCGAAAAAGCCAACGTCCCAGCCGGATTGTCCAATGCTTCATTGTTTCTCCCGTGAAACATCTGCGCGCCACCCACGGCGCGCCAGCAGGCGTTGAACACGCGGCAGGTCATCCCAGGAAACCGGGGTCAGACATATCCCGCCGACGCCGGGTGGAATCCGGTCCAGGATGGCGTCCAACTCGCTGTCGGGCAGCCAGGCGCCCGTTTTCCAGTCCCGGCATTGCACCTTGACCACCAATTTGTCTTGGCAACTTTCCATGGCCTGCCGGATCAGTCGGCCAAAAAACTCAATGGCAGCGGCTGTAGACAATCCCAGCTCCGCGGCGATCTGTCGATGATAGGCCATGAGAAATACACGGTCAATCCCGGTTCCCAGCAGTAAATCCAAATCATGGGCGTACCAGTTGCGCGATTTTTTCGGCTGCAAGGGTGTTTCATAGTAAAGGTTCAAACCCACCTGGATATTCGGGTTCTGACTTTTGCAGCGATCAACGATCCGCGCCAAGACCATGGCAACCTGCCGGTTCTTGAACTCAACCCAATGCGCATGGGCTCCATAGCGGGGATCAAGCATGGAGGATATCTGCGCGGGAATTCCGGTTTCCAGAGAGAACTTGGCCCGTCCCCATGATGAGAGGCCTTCCCGGCTGCGCAAAACCAGGTCGTCCTGGATCATGATGCCGGTTATTCCACTCTGAGCCAGGTCGCCGTAAACCGCGACAATGCGTTTGACCGCACCCGGGTTAAACAAGTCCAGCCGGGGGATTACTTCCAATCCGCTGCCGGTGGATTGCCGATCCAGGTAACGCGGATCCTTAAGCCAGTCAAAACGTCTGGCGATCATCCAACCCCAAATAGCCGGCCCCGAGTCATTCATCTTTGACAAGAAAGGGCGCAGCAACGGTTTAACCACCCGGAATTCCGGGTTGTTGAACAACACCCCCCCCTGCTCGGATTGGTTGCGGAACACCCGTAACACCAGATTATCAATCCCCAGGGCCTGCCATTCTTGCGGCTCAAGCCGGGCAAATGCATCCTCACCATGGAATTGGGCAAACAACTGCGGTCGGGATGGAACCGCCGCCAATCCTTGGGCCAGGCTACATAGACAGATTCCAATCAGCGCCGCGGTACTTTTCCACCAGGGCGTCCAGTATCCGGGTATCTTGGGCCTCAATATCAAACTCCTCGAAGGGTTGCTTCATGAACGCCTGGAAAGCGTCCACCAATGCCCGGCACAAGTCCCGCCGGGTCAGTTGGGGCTGAATGTCGTTCAGGGTGGTCATGCTCTCCCGGATCCGGTGCGGACGCATCCGGGTTCCCCGGGCATAGAGATCGTAGTTCATGGAAAACGGTATGGAACCGTGCTGAAGCAGGGCCTGCTGGTTTCGCTTCTGCGCTGATCCGATAATTTTGCGGTTGTTGATCTCGATTTCGTTGGGAGTGGGAAAAGAAAAACACGGTTGATCACTGCGCGCCAGCGTTGGGTGACGGGCTGTGGAGAGCTCGGCGGGAATATCCAGGCGTTGCAGGGCATCCACCAGGATGGTTGCGATCAAGCGATAGGATTGCAGCAAGTCGTTATCCCGGTGAAATACCGCCTCGGAAGATACCACTGAATAGGTAACCTCGTCATCATGCAGCACGGTCTTCCCCCCGGTGATGCGACGCACCAGTGGAAAGCCCTCGCGACGCAGCACTTCGAGGTCAACGGCACGGGAGGATTTCTGTGAAGCGCCGATGGAAAAAGACGGTCCGTCCCAGGAGTAGAGTCGCAAAACCCCGGCTTCGTGTTGGCAGCACCATTGAAAAAGGTATTCGTCCCGCGCCATATTGACGGCTGCCGATAGAGGCGTTTTTTCAAGCAGCAGGAACCAACGGGACATGGCTCGAGATCAGGAGGTCTTGGTTCCAGTGGGGGGTTTGGGTTTACCGCCACGTACGGTGGCGCCTTCCTTGGGCGCCATGTCGATCTTGCCCTTGAACACGGCTCCGTCGGCCAACATCATTCGCGGGGATGCCACATCGCCGATCAATTCACCCTTGGGTTCGATATTGGCGCGGTCACAGTCGATATCGCCCTGGACTTTGCCCCGGATCACGATCTCCTCGGCCTTGATATTGGCGGTTACCAGCCCGCCGTCTTCCACCACCACCCGGCCCCGGACGTTCATGTTTCCGGTTACTTTACCGAAAACACGAATCTCTTCTTTGGCCCGGATACGGCCGTCCACGGTCAATCCTGAACCGATAACGGTTCCCTTGGGGGCGGATTGGCGAGTGGAAGGGGCAGTCGGTTCGACTGCGGAAGACTGCACGGCATCCTTATCGCTTCTGCGTTTGAATACAGCCATGGATCACCTTGTTGTAAACGGCTTTGTAAAGCGGGCAACGGGGATCGAACCCGCAACCCCAAGCTTGGGAAGCTTGTGCTCTACCATTGAGCTATGCCCGCTTGCCCTTTGCCTTGCTTTTATCCTTTGACTTCTTCTTGACCTCGAATTGATGGTCCACAAACTCGATGATGGCCATCTCGGCACCGTCTCCCTTGCGAAAATCAGTGCGCAGGATACGGGTATACCCGCCGGGACGATCCATGAAACGCGGGGCCACGTCATTAAACAAGCGATGAACCGTATCACGCTTGTACAAGTACGCCATGGCCCGGCGCTTGGCTGCCAGGGATCCGGTTTTCCCCATGGTGACCATTTTCTCCACGATGGGCCGAACGGCTTTGGCCTTGGCCAACGTGGTTTCGATGCGGTTGCGTTCAATCAGACTCTGTGCCAGGTTGCGCAGCAGGGCCTTTCTATGGGCGGGGTTGCGCCTGAGTTTGTATCCGCCTTTCAGATGCCTCATCATTCACTCCTGTATGCCAATCGAATTGTTTTGCCGAATCACTCGGTGCATTGGCGGCTAACGCAAAAATTATACGTCAACCCAACCGCGAAATCCAGACACCGGTTGATTATTCAGCGTCTCCATCCTCTTCCTTTAAAGCTGTTGCCTTCAAGCGCGTATTCAAATCCGCCCGCAGGGCATCAGGAAGTTTTTGGCCCAAGGCCAACTCGTTCTCTTCCAGCTTGGTGAGGATCTCTTCCAGGGACTTTTTGCCAAAGTTCTTGGAGTTCAGCAACTCGTGTTCCGATTTTTCAATGAGTTCGTAAACATAATCCACCCCCAAGCGTTTAAGGCACTTGAGGGCCCGAACCGACAAGCCCATGGATTCAACGTTCTTTTCCAGTACATCGGTTTTCTTTTCGATGACCACGCCCGCTTCCGGTTCCGTAGATTTCCCCAGTACGGTCTCATCAGCTGAATCCAGGAAGATGGCCAGGTGATCCCGCAGGATCTTCCCGGCAAGTCCCACCGCCTTTTTGGCGGAGATTGAGCCATTGGTCCAGACTTCAAGCGAGAGTTTCTCGTAATCCGTGCGCTTACCAACCCGGGCGGGGGAAATGATGTACTTAACCTTCTCGACAGGGTTGAAGTTTGAATCCACCGGGATGAAATCCACGGGCAGGCTTTCGTCGTAGTTCTGTTCCGCCAAGCGGAAACCGACGCCCTTTTGCACCATGATCTCGGCACGGAATTCGGCTCCTTCCTCCAGGTAGGCGATATGAATGTTGGGGTCCAGGACTTCCACGTCACCATCCGCAACAAAATCGCCGGAAAGGATCTCCCCACCGCCGGACTTTTCAATCCGTACGATACGGGGTTCATCCACTTTCAATTTGAAGGGGATGCTCTTAAGGTTGAGGATGATGTTAAGCACGTCCTCATATACTCCGGGAATCATCGAAAACTCATGCAAAACGCCGTCGATGCGAACCGCGGTGATGGCGAAACCCTCGATCAGGGAGAGCAATACCCGCCGGAGCGCGATGCCGATGGTGTTCCCATAGCCTCTTTCAAAGGGTTCTGCGACAAACCGGCCAAAGTTTTCGGTCAGCTCTTCCACTTCCAACCTTCGAGGCCGCTGATAGTTGAACTCCATCATCTCCTCCTTATTTCGAATACAACTCGACGATCAAGTGCTCCTCCACCGCCAGGGAAACATCCTCGCGGGTGGGCAGGTTGTTGATCTTGCCGACGCTTTTTTCGGGATCTTTCAGGATCCACGCTGGAACATCCACCAATCCCTTGACTTCTTCCAACATGGCCTTGATGCTGTCGCTACCGGCGGCTTTCTCACGGAAAGACACCTCGTCGTTGAGTTTGAGAATGTAGGACGGGATGGTGACCTTGCGGCCGTTCACGGCCACATGTCCATGCAAAATCAACTGGCGCGCATGGGCACGGGAATAAGCCATATTGCCGCGATAAAGGACATTGTCGATACGCAGCTCCAGGGTCTGGAGAAGGTTTTCGCCGGTAATGCCCTTGCGACGGGCGGCCCGTTGAAAGGACAGGCGGAACTGCTTTTCCCCCAGGCCGTAGAAACGTTTCACTTTCTGTTTTTCCCGCAACTGAAGTTTGTAGTTCGATTTGCGGAAAGATACCCGTGCGCCACGCTGGCCGGGAGGATAGTTACGCCGTTCAACGGAACATTTATCCGAAAGGCAACGCTTGCCTTTTAGAAACAACTTGGTGCCTTCTGCTCGGCACAACCTGCATTGCGAACCTGTATATCTACCCATGATCTATGCCTCCTTACACTCGTCTCTTCTTTTTCGGCCGGCAACCGTTGTGAGGGATGGGGGTGACATCCTTGATACTCCGGACCCGGAAGGGAGTCCCGGAAATGGTGCGCAAGGCGCTTTCCCGACCGGAACCCGGGCCCTTGACGCGGACATCCAGGCTCTTGATGCCGAAAGTCCCGGCATCCCTGAGGGCTTTTTCCGCCGCCAATTGCGCCGCGAAAGGGGTGGATTTGCGGGATCCTTTGAATCCGATCATCCCACCGGACGACCAGGTCAACACATTGCCCTCGCTATCGGTGATGGTCACGATGGTGTTGTTGAACGTGGAGTGGATGTACATCACACCATGAGATACAACCTTCTTTTCTTTCTTTTTGGTCCGCCGTTTGACCTGTTTTTTAGCCATTCTTTGCCTCCAGAAACGCGCCTATATCTAGGGTGGTCATTTTCTCTTCTTGATCATCGCGCCGCGCGGACCCTTGCGTGTCCGGGCATTGGTCTTGGTTCGTTGGCCACGGGCGGGCAGACCCCGCTTGTGGCGCTGACCCCGGTAACAATTGATATCCATCAAGCGCTTGATATCCTGGTTCACCTGCTTGCGCAGGTCACCTTCAACCATTTCCTGTTCCTCGATATGTTTGCGGATGCGCGCAAGCTCATCAGCATTCAAATCGGTGACTTTCTTGTTGACATCCACCTTGACTTCTTTCAGGATGGCCTGCGCCTTGGAACGGCCGATGCCGAAAATATATGTCAGGCCGATTTCTACCCGTTTGCCATCGGGAATGTTCACACCTGCTATTCTAGCCAAGATTACCTCCTGTCGACTGATTCATTTATCTTGTTACCACTATTGGAAATCACGTGTCAGCCTTGACGCTGCTTGTGTTTTGGATCCTTGCAAATTACCCGGATCACGCCTTTGCGACGAATAACCTTACAATGATTACACATTTTTTTTACCGATGCTCTCACTTTCATGGCATCCTCCTATTTATACCGGTAGATGATTCTTCCCCGGGTAATATCATAGGGAGAAATCTCCATCAGGATCCTGTCTCCGGGCAGGATCCGGATGTTGTACTTACGCATTTTTCCCGAGGGATGGGCCAGGATCCGGTGATGGTTCTGATCCAACTCCACCAGGAACATGGCGTTCGGCAGCGTCTCGATAATCACTCCCCTCACCTCGATCACATCTTTGTCTTTGGCACTCATTATCCGTTACAACCTCGTTAGTATTTCCGGCCCGTTATCCGTTACGGCCACTGTGTGTTCATAGTGGGCCGCCAAGCTGCCGTCGGCGGTTACCACGGTCCATTGATCGTCCAGGGTACGAACCTGCCAGGAACCCGCCGTGATCATGGGCTCGATGGCCAGGGTCATGTTTGTCTTGATACGCGGACCTTTATGACCGGCATCGTAATTCAGAATCTGAGGTTCTTCATGCAATTGGCGCCCGATTCCATGCCCGGTCAGGTCGCGGACGATCTCGAACCCATGGGGACGAACGTAATGGTCAATGGCCACGGAGATGTCACTGATACGATTCCCGTCAACCGCGGCCGCGATGCCCCGATCCAGAGATTCCCGGCATACGGACATCAGGCGTTCCGCCTCCGGTGAAATGGCGCCGACCGCATAGGTACAGGCTCCGTCACCGTAATACCCCCGATAAAGGGAACCCACGTCAACACCCACGATATCGCCTTCCTGCAAAACCCGCTGGGATGACGGAATGCCGTGAACCACTTCTTCGTTGACCGAAATGCACAATGTGGCGGGGAAACCATTGTATCCCTTGAACCCCGGATTGGCCTTCAATTCGAGGATTCGTGCTTCAGCCCATTGGTCCAACGCCAGAGTGGTGACTCCCGGGCGGATACGTTCCGCGATTTCTTCCAGAATAACAGCTATTATGCGGTTTGCTTCGCGCAACAGGGCCAATTCCTGGCGGGTCTTGAGAACGATCATGAGAGGATCTCCTCAATGGATCGGCTGACCTGGTCAATGGGGCGCCCGGCGTCCACGCTGTACAATTCACCGAGATCACGGTAGTAATCGAGCATGGGCAGGGTCCTTTCGCGGAAAACGCGGAACCGCTGCCTTATGGCCGCTTCGTCGTCATCTGAGCGACGAATCAGTTTTTCACCGCATGAGTCACAAAGATCCGGTTCCCGCGGCGGATTCACGTCCAGGTTGAAGACTGCACCGCAATGGCTGCAGGTAATCCGTTTCAGTATGCGCTGCACCGCCTGCTCTTCATCCGCGATTTCCAGGAGAATCGAAATCTCGCGGGACACTTCAAGTCGGGAAAGTGAATGGGCCTGGTCCAGGGTGCGGGGAAAACCATCCAGTACATAGCCGGCCGCATCATCCAGCCGGGCCACGCGCTCCCGCACCATTTCAACCATTATGGAATCATCTATGTAGCCGCCCTTTTCCAGGATCGGCTGCACTCGGCGTCCCAGCGGAGTTCCCGCGGAGATTTCGGCACGGATCAGGTCGCCCGTCGAAATATGACAGTAGCCGAACCGTTCATCCAGGCGCCTTGCCTGGGTACCCTTGCCGGAACCCGGGACACCGAAAAGAATGATTCGGGTCATCCACGCCTCCCGCGGATCCGCCCTTTACGTGAGAAAGAGTCGTAATTGCGCATGGTCAACTGGGCCTCGATCTGTTGCACGGTATCCATGGCGACTCCCACCACGATGAGGATGGAGGTTCCACCGAAGTAGAACTGGACACCCAATCCTTCCTTTACGAAGCTGGGCAGAACCAGGTCCAGCCAATCGCCGATCCAAGGCAGGGCCTGGAAGCGGAATCCCGTCATGAGGAATTCCGGAATCAGCGCGATAAGGGCCAGGTAAATGGCGCCCACGAAAGTCAACTTGGACAGCACGTTGTCGATGTAGGCCGACGTGTTCTTGCCCGCCCGGATTCCCGGAATGAATCCGCCATGCTTCTGCAGGTTGTCCGCCACATCCTGGGGGTTGAAGATAATGGACACGTAGAAATAGGTGAAGAATATAATGGAGGTTACGTAGAGCAGGGTATACAAAGGCATGCCGAAGCCCAATTGTGCGGCGATCTTCTTGGCGATGGGATGGTTGATAAATCCGGCGATGGTGGCGGGGAAAGTGATGACCGAAGAGGCGAAAATGATGGGGATGACGCCGCCGGTGTTGACCTTGAGGGGCAGGAAGGTACTCTGACCCCCGTACATGCGCCGCCCCTGGATTCGCTTGGCGTATGAGACGGGAATGCGTCTTTGTCCCATCTCAACGAAGACAATGAATCCGATCACCACCAGCATCAGGGCCAGCAGGAAAATGATCTTCAAGGGGCTCATGTCGCCGGTTCCCAGTCCACTGATGGTACGCACCGTGCTGGGTACCAGGCCGATAACGATACCTGCGAAGATGATCAACGAAATGCCGTTGCCGATGCCCCGCTCTGAAATCTGTTCCCCCAGCCACATGATAAACACCGTACCGGTGGTCAAGGTGAGGATGGCCACGAAGCGAAATCCCCAGCCGGGATTCAACACCACGGGCAGGCCGCTGGGGTTCATTTTCTCCAGGGCGATGGCGATTCCGAACGCCTGGACAAGGCAGATCAGGACCGTACCGTAGCGGGTATACTGGGTGATCTTGCGCCGTCCCAGGTCACCTTCCTTGGAAATCCGTTCCAGGTAGGGCCACACCACCTGCAGCAATTGCAGGATAATGGATGCACTGATGTAGGGCATGATCCCCAGGGCGAAAATGGTCATGCGGGACATGTTGCGCCCCGAGAACATATCCAGGAATCCAAGGAACGTCCCCTTGTTCTGCTCGAAAAACTGCTGCAGGGCCTCGATGTTGATGCCGGGGATTACGATTTGTGAACCGATTCGATAGACCGCCAACATCAGGAAGGTGAAAACCACCCGCTTTCTCAGCTCGGGAATCACGAATATGTTGCGCAGAAAGGTGATCAATTTTGGTCTCCTCCGAGGGTGACGGCTTCACCACCCAATTTCTGGATCTTGTCCACCGCGGAACGGGAAAAACGATGGGCATGCACACGAACCTTGCGGGTCAGCGTTCCGTTGCCCAGAACCTTGATCAGGACGCTTTTGCCCCTTACCATCCGCATGCGAACGAAATCCTCGGGACGAATTTCGTCCAGACCGGATTTTTCAATGCGATCCAGGTTTACCACATTGTACTCGGTACGAAACTTATTGGTGAACCCGCGCTTCGGCACGCGGCGGACCAAGGGCATCTGCCCTCCCTCAAAGCCCCGTTTACGTGCATAGCCGCTACGGGACTTCTGTCCGTTCATGCCCCGGCCGGCGGTTTTACCCAGGCCTGAGCCCGGACCACGTCCAACGCGTTTGCGCTTTTTTATGGCCCCTTCGGCGGGTTTCAGATTTGCCAACGTGATCATTGTTCCACCTCCGTAACTTCAAGCATGAAGTCGATCTTCCGGACCATTCCCATGATCTCGGGACGCTTCTCACGGATTACGGATGATTGCAGCCGCCGCAGTCCCAGCCCGCGCACAACGGCCCGTTGGGCGGCGGTGCGACCGACCAGGCTCTTGACCAGGCGGATACGGATTTTCGGGTAGGAGGTCTGTTTTTTTACTGCCATAGTTCATCCTCCTTCAGATTCCGCTTGTTCTTGACTTCCTCGGGCCGATTCAAATCCTTTAGGCCCTCCATGGTCGCCCGGGCCACGGTAAGCGTGTTCTTGCTGCGCAGGCTCTTGGTCAGGATGTTCTTGATCCCGCCCAACTCCATGATGACCCGCACGGCCCCGCCGGCGATCACGCCGGTTCCGGGAGACGCGGGACGCAACACAACCCGGGCTGCACCGAATACCCCCACCTTGTAGTAAGGAATGGTCTGGTTGATAATGGGGACATTGATCAGGTTCTTCTTGGCATCCGCTACGGCCTTTTTGATGGCCAGAGGCACTTCCCGGGCTTTGCCGGTACCAAGCCCGACGCTGCCGCTCTTGTCACCGACCACCACGGCGGCTGAGAAACGCAGGTTCTTGCCGCCCTTCACAACCTTGGTGACCCGGCGGATCTGGATGACCTGTTCCTCGTACATGGGTTCCATATTTTCCATTTCCCGCACTTTGATCTCCTTAAAACTGGATTCCGCCTTCCCGGGCGGCATCGGCAAAGACCTTTACCCGGCCGGCGTACATGCAGACACCGCGGTCAAACACCACGCGGGTGATCTTTTTGGCTTTCAGGCGTTCCGCGATGATCTGGCCCATGAGCTTGGCGGCTTCCTTGTCCTTGGTGCTCTTCAGCTTCGCGCGCAAGTCCTTTTCCAATGTGGTGGCCGCGGCCAGAACGTTGCCGTTGCGGTCATCCACAACCTGGGTGTACAGGAACTTGTTGCTGCGGACAATGATCATCCGGGGTCTTTCGGGCGTACCGTTGACCAGCTTGCGGATTGATTTCCGCACGCGGTCACGCCGGCGGCCCTTGGCAATGTATTTTTCTGTGAACATGTTACACTCCTGCGGTCTTGCGGACTTTCTGGCGCAGGTACTGGCCTTCCAGGCGGATCCCCTTGAGTTTATAGGGTTCCACCGGACGGAACTTTTGAATATTGGCGCAAACCTGGCCGAGCAATTGCTTGTCATGGGAATGCAGGGTAAATGAACCGGGGTTCTCCTGGGAGGCGGTTACGCCGTCGGGAAGCTCGAAGTTCACCGGGTGGGAATGCCCCACCTGAAGGTTGACCACGTTGCCATTGACCTGGGAACGCCAGCCTTTGCCCACGATTTCAAGTTTCTGGGAGAAGCCCTGGGTCACACCGATGACGGCGTTGCGGATAAGGCTCCAGGTCAATCCCTGATAAGCCTTGTGGCTCTCCTCAAGGCGCTTTACCCAGATCTGGTTGGACTCGGTGCTGACATCCACGCCCGCGATTAAGGGAACCGACAACTCGCCCTTGGGTCCTTTCACCCGGACAGTGTCTTCCCCGATCTCGATGGTCACCGCGGGCTCAAACGGGATGGGTTTGGATGCTAACCTAGACATTCTTCCTCCTACCAGATGTGCAGCAGCACTTCACCGCCGATCCGGTTCTTTTCACATTCGCGCCCGGTCATAATGCCCCGGGAAGTGGACAGCAAAGCCACGCCCAATCCGCCGAGTACATTGGGGATCTCGTCCGATGAAGCATAAACCCGGCATCCGGGCTTGGAGATCCGTTTCAACCCTTCGATAACGCTTTTTTTACCGTCGTATTTCAGTTCCAGGATCAACTGGGCCGGGAAAACACTGCTTTCCACTTTAAAATTATGGATAAAACCTTCCCGCTTGAAAAGCTTGGCTATCTCCAGTTTTACCTTGGACAATGGGATTGACACGTCCGCTTTCTCCACCATGGAGGCATTGCGGATCCGCGTCAACATATCTGCAATGGGATCGCTATGGGTCATGGGATTCTCCTCTACCAGGACGATTTGGTTACCCCGGGGATTTCACCCCGCAGGGCCAATTCCCGGAAGCACAGGCGGCAAACCTGGAATTTGCGGTAAACCGCCCGCGGCCGTCCGCACAGGCGGCAACGGGTACGATTGCGTACGTTGTATTTCTGGGGTCTCTTCGATTTTGCGATGATCGATGTCTTTGCCACGGCTTCCTCCTTTACCGGAAAGGCATGCCCAAACCCTTAAGCAGGGCCAGGGCTTCGCCGTCCGTCTTGGCCGATGTCACGATAGTGACGGCCATTCCTTTCTGGTTGTCCACTTTGTTGTAATCGATTTCCGGGAAAACCAGCTGGTCTTTCAGCGCCAGCGTGTAGTTCCCGCGTCCGTCAAAAGAACGCGGCGAAATGCCCCGGAAATCCTTGATACGGGGAAGTACCACGCTGATCAGGCGATCCAGGAACTCGTACATGCGGATTCCCCGCAGGGTCACTGTGGCCCCCACGGGCATACCGGCACGCAAGCGGAACTGGGCTATCGATTTGCGCGCCCGGCGCAACGCGGGTTTTTGACCCGTGATGATGGTCAGTTCCTCCATCACCTTGTCCAGGACCTTGATGTTCTGGGTGGCTTCCCCCACACCGGAGTTCACCACGATCTTCTCCACCTTCGGGACCATCATCACGTTGCTCAGCTCAAGTTCCTTCTTGAGAAGGTCGCGAACTTCGTCCCTGTATTTCTGCTGCAATCTGCTCATGCCAGTTCTCCTAGTCCAGTACGGTCCCACACTTGCGGCAGACCCTCAGCTTACCGGAATCGGACACTTTGTAGCCGATCCGCACTCCCTGCTCACATTCCCGGCAGTAATACTGCACGCTGGAGAGAGGGATAGAGCCTTCCTTATCAACGATTCCGCCCTGGATGTTCTTCTGGGGATTCGGGCGCACATATTCCTTGACCACGTGGACTTTCTCCACCACCACGCGGTTCTTTTCAGGCATGAAGCGCAAGACCTTGCCGACCTTGCCCTTGTCCTGGCGCTTGCCGCGGATCACCACAACGGGGTCGTTCTTTTTGAGCTTGGTTTTAAATTCGGGTTTCACCGACATCAGAGCACCTCCGGAGCCAGCGAGATGATCTTCATGAAACGTTTTTCCCGCAGTTCACGGGCCACCGGACCGAACACGCGCGTTCCAACGGGCTCGCCCTGTTTGTCGATCACCACCACGGCGTTGTCTGAAAACCGGATATAGGATCCGTCGCGGCGACGCACTTCTTTGCGGGTGCGCACGATCACGCCCCGCACCACATCTCCTGACCGGATCTTGGAGTTGGGTTCCGCCGTTTTCACCGAGCCTACGAATACATCACCCACCCGGGCCACTTTGCCGACGGAGCCGCCCAGGGCACGGATAAACTGAATCTCCCGGGCGCCTGAATTGTCCGCTACCTTTAAACGGGTCTGCATCTGGATCATTTGCCCACCTCTTCTTTCAATTCGCCAGCGGCATGGCCGGGAGTAGAGGACAAGATCTCCTCAAGCAGCCATTTCTTGCGCCGGCTGATCGGGCGGACCAGGCGGATGCGCACAACGTCTCCGGGCTTTCCCCGGTTTTCCTCGTCGTGGGCCAGGTATTTTTTTCTCACTCGCACGGTCTTTTTGTACATGCGATGCTTGAAAATACGTTCAACGCTCACGGTGACGGTTTTATCCGCCCGGTTGGACACGACCACGCCGGTAAGGGCGGCCGTGGTTTTCTCTTTTCCACTTTCTTTATCTGGCATTTTCTGACCTCTTTTCGGCAAGGATCGTCATCAACTTCGCAATGTCCCGGCGGGTGCTGCGAATCTTGAAGGGATTCTCGGCCTGACCCAGGGCTTTCTGCATACGCTGCTTGAAGATCTTGTCCCTGGACTCCACCAGCTTGGTTTCGATCTCATCAACGGTCATGGTACGGATTTCTTTGGCCTTCATGGTATCGCTCCTACTTGTGACGCGAGATGAAGCGCGTCCGGATGGGGAACTTTCCCTGGGCCAGGCGCATAGCTTCCTTGGCCACATCCTCGGGGACGCCTTCCAGTTCGTAAATAATGGCGCCGCGCTTGACCACGTCCACCCAGAACTCCGGATCACCCTTGCCCTTTCCCATGCGGACTTCAATGGGTTTGGCGGTCACGGGCTTGTCGGGAAAGAGCCGGATCCACAATTTGCCGCCCCGCTTGATGTAACGGTTGATGGCTACACGGCCGGCTTCGATCTGCCGGGCGGTGATCCAGGCGTTCTCCATGGCCTGCAGTCCGTAGTCGCCGAACACCAGGGAGTTTCCCTTGGTAGCCTTGCCGCGGCGTTTTCCCCGGAACTGTTTTCTATGCTTGACCTTTGACGGCATCAACATGGCTATTCTCCTTTCTCGGCGATCTCAAGGGGCTGCTTGCGGAAGCGTTCCTTTTCCTTGTCGCTGGTGTAGACCCACACCTTGATCCCGATCTGGCCGTAATCCGTAAAGGCTTCGGTAAAGCCGTAATCGATATCGGCACGCAGGGTCTGCAGGGGGAGTTTCCCCACCAGGTACCATTCGGAACGAGCGATTTCCGCGCCGCCAAGGCGTCCGGACAACTTGATCTTGATCCCCGTGGCGCCGGCGCGCAAGGTGGAATCCACGGCTTTGCGCATGGCCCTGCGGAAAGATATCCGCCGTTCGATCTGGTAGGCGACACCTTCCGCCACCAGCTGGGCCACCAATTCGGGGTACTTGATCTCAATGACATCCACCAGGATCTTGTCAAGGGTCATCCCAGTGATTTCACGGATCTCCTTTTTCATTTTCTGGATTCCGGAACCGCCCTTGCCGATGATGATTCCCGGCCGGGCCGTATTGATCTGTACACGGATGGTGTCGGAGATACGCTTGACTTCAATGGAGGCGATGCCCGCATGTTTGTAGCGTTTCTTGATGGTGCGCCGGAGTTTCAGGTCAGTGTGGAACAGGTCGATATACTGCTTCCCGCGGCCGTACCAGAGGGACAGCCAGCCTTTATTGAACCCCAGACGAAAACCGTATGGATGCGTTTTCTGTCCCATTATTTCTCCTCTCTTTCGTCTAAGCAAACGGTAATATGGGCGTATTTCTTTAAGATGCGGACACCCCGCCCCCGGGGCGCGGCCCTGAAGCGTTTCAAGGACGGCGCCTGGTCCACGAAAATGCGGGAGATGTACAGGTTGTCCACGTCCACGTTGGGAAATTTCACCTGGGCGTTGGCAATGGCGGAATTCAGCACCTTGTATATCTGTCCAGCGGCCTTCTTGCGACGGCTGAAATTCAGGATGGTAAGGGCTTCGCCAGCGTCCTTGCCGCGGACCAGGTCCGCCACCAACCGGCTCTTCTGAGGTGATATCTTAATGTATCTGCCTTTTGCGATTGCGATGTGAGCCATTGTGTGCCTCCTTACTTCTTGCCCTTTGAAGTATGGCCCTTGTAGTTGCGGGTGGCCGCGAATTCACCCAGCTTGTACCCCACCATGTTCTCGGTCACGAATACGGGGATGAACTTCTTGCCGTTGTGAATGGCGATGGTCATGCCCACCATCTCCGGTACCACCGTGGATGAACGGGACCAGGTCTTGATCACTTCACGCGACTTGGTGTTCTTGATGTGGAGGACCTTCTTAAACAACTTTTCATCAATGTAAACGCCTTTCTTTATTGACCGTGGCATGGATTACTTTCTCCTTCTTCTGACGATGAACTTCTGGGTGCGTTTGTTGCGCCGCGTGCGATACCCCTTGGTGGGCACGCCCCAGGGGGTCACGGGGATACGCCCGCCCTTGGTCTTGCCTTCGCCACCGCCGTGGGGGTGGTCAATGGGGTTCATCACGGTACCGCGGACATGGGGACGGCGGCCGAGCCAGCGGGTGCGGCCGGCCTTGCCCACTTTGATGTTGCCGTGCTCCACGTTGCCCAACTGGCCAATGGTGGCGCGGCACTCGTTGAGCACCTTGCGCAACTCACCGGAGGGCATTTTCAAAAGTGCGTAACGACCTTCCTTGGCCATCAAGGTTACCGAAGAACCGGCGGTGCGGGCGATCTGACCGCCGCGGCCCACGGAAAACTCCACGTTGTGGATCACCGTTCCCACGGGGATGTTCTTTAAACGCAATGTATTGCCGCTGCTGATCTCTGCCTCGCCGTCGCTGGAGATGACTTGGTCGCCCACCTTGAGGCCCAGGGGGGTCAAGATGTAGCGTCGCTCACCGTCCACGTACTTAACCAGTGAGATCCGCACCGAACGGTTGGGATCGTATTCAATGGTTTCGACCACACCCGGTACGTCCAGCTTGTTGCGCTTGAAGTCGATGATGCGGTATTTGCGCTTGTGACCACCGCCCCGGAAACGCAGGGTGATCCGCCCCTGGTTGGAGCGTCCTCCACTCTTCTTCAGTGCGGTGACCAACTTGCGATAGGGGGTTTTGGCCGTAATTTCATCAAACGTGTATCCCGTCTTCCCCCGTTGACCCGGGGTAATGGGATTATATGTCTTGATCGCCATTATACCACCTCGAAATATTCAATCATCTTGGCGCCCTGTTTCAGCTTCACGTAGGCTTTCTTCCATCCGGGACGGCGACCGGTAAACCGGCCGTAACGCTTTTCCTTGCCCTGGAAATTCATGATGCGCACCGTATCCACCTGGGTCTTGAACAGGACTTCAACGGCTTCCTTGATCATGATTTTATTGGCCTGGGGATGAACCTTGAAACAAAGAATTTGCTGCTCGTCCTTCAGATCCGTTGACTTTTCGGTGATGAAGGGGGCCACGATCACGTCGGTGTGTTCCAGCTTCATTTCAACACCTCCACCAATTGGTTCACCGCATCCAGAGAGAACATGATGTGTCCGTAGTCCAGTGAGTCGTAGACGTTGATCTCTGAAAAATCGATGGCTTTGATGTTGGGGATGTTGCGTGTGCTTCTCAGCAAATGGGTGTTTTCACGCTTGTCCACGATCAAAAGCTTGTCGAAAGTGAAGCTGGACAAGGTCTTGATCATTTCCCGGGTTTTGCTGGACTCCACGTCCAGCTTGTCCACCACCAGGATCCGCTCATTGCGGATCTTATCGGAAAGCACCGATTTCAAGGCGTTGCGCCGTGCCTTGCGTGGCATTCCCAGGCTGTAATCCCGGGGACTGGGGCCAAACACCGTGCCGCCACTCCGCCACAAAGGACTGCGCGTGGAGCCCATGCGGGCGCGGCCGGTACCTTTCTGGCGCCAGAGCTTGCGACCGCCCCCGCTTACCTGATTGCGAGGCTTGGTGCAGGCGTTTCCACGACGGCGTGCCGCCATGTGGGTTTTGACCGCTTCGTAGATCAAATGCTCCTTGAGAGGATAGTCGAACACCTCATCGGGCAACTTGATCTCGCTGACCTCTTTATTGTGAATATCCCTGACCTTTAACTTGATCATGGTTATCTCCTCTTAAAGGAATCCTTCAGCACCATAACGTAGTTTCCGTTGTATCCGGGGACCGCCCCGTGAACCAGGATCAGGTTGTTCGCGGCGTCTACGCGCACAATGCGCAGGCCCTTCACGGTCTTGCGTTTTCCGCCCATGCGTCCAGGCATCTTCTTGCCCTTGTGGACCTCGCCGGGATATGCACACATCCCCGTTGAACCGGGGCGCCGATGGAACATGGAACCATGAGTGGCCCGGCCGCCGGCAAAATTCCAGCGCTTTACGACGCCCTGGAATCCCTTGCCTTTGGTGGTTCCCACCACGCTGACGGATTCCTGCTCGTCAAAGATGTCCACTTTCACCGTATCGCCGACGGAAACGTCGTCTCCATCGGTGAATACTTCCCGGAGAACACGTGTCGGCGGCAGTCCGGCTTTGTCGAAGTGTCCCTTCATGGGGCGGTTGATGCCTTTTACCTTGCGATCCTCGACCAGTCCAAGTTGGACCTTGCGGCGGGGATCGGTGCCTTTGGACTTCTCTTGCACCACCACGCAGGGACCGGCCTGGATCACCGTTACCGGGTGTACCCTGCCGTCGTCATCGAACAGCTGGGTCATGCCGATCTTCTTCCCTATCAGTCCTTGTATCATTGATCTCACCTTTCATCCACGCTTATCGGCGCGGGCCGCTAGTTGGATTTCACCTCGACTTCAACACCCGCGGGCAGGTCCATCTTTTTCAGCTCGGCGATGGTGTCGTCATTGTGTTCACGGATTTCGATCAGCCGGCAATGGGTGCGACGTTCGAAGTGTTCACGGGACTTTTTGTCCACATGAGGTGAACGCAGCACGCAGAACTTCTCGATCCGGGTGGGAACGGGAATGGGACCCGCCACATGCGCACCCGTGCGCTTGGCCTTGGCCACGATCTCCGTGGAAGACTTGTCCAGGATGCGGCTGTCAAATGATTTCAACTTAATGCGTATTTTGGTTGCCATATTCCTTCCTACTCGATGATATCGGTTACGGAGCCGGCGCCGATGGTACGGCCGCCTTCGCGGATGGCGAACTTGAGCCCCTTCTCCATGGCGATGGGCGTGATCAGCTCAATGGTCAGGTTCGCGTTGTCTCCGG
>Ga0272443_10001247_pt1 | contig 38955 bp, 4 predicted proteins | sample SSMAcet12_FD_193581 | JGI IMG/M metagenome (GOLD analysis project Ga0272443, IMG submission 193581) | Marine sediment archaeal communities from Little Sippewissett salt marsh, Falmouth, MA, United States - SSM-Acet-12 | ecosystem: Environmental > Aquatic > Marine > Wetlands > Sediment ...
ATCCCCCGGGCAGGCGTTATATTTTAACGGACCCATCACTTTCTATGATATCAGCTTTGCCCCTGTCCCACACACCGGTATCCATCTCGTCTATCCTGTCGATATCCAGCATTTTTTCAGCGCCGTTCCTGGGATGATCCGGGAAATAATATCTTACGGGATAAGTCGTACCATCTTCCAATGACTGTGTAGGCCCGGGTATCTGAGGCTCTACGACCTCTATCCCGGCGCCAAGCGCATGCAGAGTGCCACGCGGGACAGGTATCACGTCTCCGGTCTTTACCCTCACGTGATTATAAAAACTATCGATGTTACTTGCCGCTATCCTCAACCTCTCAAGCAACTCATGAATATCCGGGTCTTTGGCTCCGGCTTCTTCCGCCGCCGGGATCACGTCCAGATATTTGTCCAGAAGGTCCTTATGCCCTTTTGCTTCCATCTCATCTATCACAGAATTAAGTATATTACCGAACTCTTTCAACGCCTCTTTATATCTGGATCTAATACCCGTCCCGAACTTGCCTATTTTCCCGGGATCGAACCCTATGATCAATTCCGGAGGATCACCGGAAATTTCCCTGTTGATACCCGTTACCACCCACAACTCGTTTTTAGCGTCGTGAAACTGCGCGGATAATCTTCCTTTAGGGGTCAATAATTTTACCAGCGGCAAAAATCGCCCGTACCGGCTTACAACTTCTTCGCCTAATATCTCTCCAGGTAATGCCGAGACCAGGGCTGCCATCGATGCCGTATGGCCATCCACCCGGGCAAGGGAACTTTTTTCGCCTTCTTCCGCGCCGTACCAGTATTCACCTGTCCCGTCACAACCCCAGGCCTTGGCTTCTTTGTACGGTTGAATATAGATCGGATTTTTTTGTTTTATCGCATTTACTATCTCTTTCATGAGTTCCTTCCATAATCGTCATCCCGGATCGCGCTCACTTCGTTCGCTTGTCCGGAATGACGTCCTTTATTTTTCTGTCTTCCGACCTCTATCTTCCGACTTCCGAATTGCTATGCGCTATACTGTTTCATGTACCCTGCGGGCCAACTCCGGTATTATCTCTTTTATGCCTATATCCACTATCTCTTTAGCACGTTCGACAGTATCCGCTATCGAGTAATTTCTGAATTCAGGGGCATTCCCCGAGGGCCTGAGATGCGAGACTTCTCCGTTCTCAAAATTTATTTTTATACCATCAAGTATGTTCATAGCGCTTATGCCGGAAAAACCTTTTTCTCTGAATATCCTGCTAAATTCATCCCTGACCCTGGTCCATTCATTTCGATCCCTATCACTTAAACTTTTAAAAGAGACCTTTTCCACCTCAAAAGTCTCATCTATAAGTTTGAAAGCGGTCCCGGAAGCATAATCGACCGAGATGACCCCGGTATCATCCAGTACGGGTGAAAACGCGGGGACTATGCCTTTCATCAAAGTTAAAGCATCTTCTTTAGACAGATCAAGATCCTGCTCGAATCCATCATAGACCCCTGCCGTGTTATATCTCGGGGGAAATTCACCGGATATCAGTTTTGATAAAGATTTATTTTCAGACAACGATAACAATAAAACCGCGATAAGCGGTAATACAGCGTCCCTGGTAGGCAGCGCCGCAAGCCTGCCGCCTCCGGGTATATCCCAGTCACTTCCCAGTAAAAACCCCCCGTTAGCTTCCCAGCTGACGACACGCGCGGCAGGATCTTTTGCCAGATGATCGTTCATCGCCTTGATAACATGCGGTGAACCTATCCGGGTAAGGACTACGTTTATTCCTTCCCTTTGAAGCAGGGACATAACCGCGTCGTTCGTACTTACCGGTACCGCGGCAAAATCCGGTTTAAGATACTTCGCGGCCAGGGCGCCTAATTTATCCCCGGTAAGAAAATCACCGTTTTCATCCGCCAGTAACGGCCGGTCAGAATCCCCATCAGTAGATATTACAGCATCGGGCGTATATATTCCGGCCGCTTCTTTCAACACGGCATTTGTCTCCGGTGAGACTTTCTCGGTATCGACCGGGATGAACTCATCGCTTCTTAAAGAAACGGCCTTTGTCCCCGCGTCACCGCCTCTATCCGGTAACTTTATATCCATAACATCTTTTGGATAAATCACTTGTGCCCCAAGTCCGGAAAATATTTCAGATATTATATCACGTCCCACAGCCGAATGCTGATAAAGGAACACTTTCTTGCCTTTAAGCGCGTCACCGGGAAAAGCGTCAAGATATCTTTTTATATAGTTTTTCCCGGCGGCAGCCTCGTTTTCTTTCAAGTCCCTCCTGATATCCGTCTTGAACATACCAGCCTCGTCAAAAAGCGTCTCTTCCGGCAATACACCGTATACCGCTTTTCTGATTTTCGCGACATTTTCCAGGATGGCCTTTTCATCGGATTTCAGGACTTCCCCGGATCTTTTATTGAATTTTATGCCATTACGGTCCGCGGGTATATGGCTTCCTGTCACCATGACACTTGCCGTCCCGCCAGTCAATCCGCGCAGAGTAACCGCCGGTGAAGGGATAAACCCGCAGTGGTCCACACCGTATCCGGAATCTTCTATAGCCCGGGAGACAGCTGTCATAAGCCTGGGTGTACTGGGCCTTAAGTCACCCGCTACAGAAATCATATTACCCGGCTCGATATCTCCGGTTTCCCTTAGAAACTCCACAAAACCCCGGGTATTTATATATACTTCCATATCCGTCATATTCTCTACGGTATCTCTCAATCCGCTTGTGCCGAATTTTAACCGTTTGAATTTTTTATTCATCCTGTCTATCCTTCCGATCGCGTCTATATGTTCCCGCCTCTTTTCTTCCAACTCATGGAAGTCAGCCCTTTCCATAACGTCATAAGCCTCACTGAAAGACAACTTATTGCCGTACACGGGAGTATTATAAGTATTATCTTTATCCCTCAGTTCAGTTTTTTCGGAGACCATCATATCCATAGACCCGGTCTCTGTCAATAAAGTTCCGTGCCTCATGGCTTTTTCAAGCTCCAGATCGTCCAGGGAACTGCCAAAAGACCGGTAGATACCGCTGCAATTACCCAATACTGTCCTCCCCGTACGATGGCTCAGGATAGAAAAAGCCTCATCCATCGATACATCGTTGAGAACGGAATCTTTTATAACGCTATTATTCACTCTTCCGGTTCCCGTTATAACACTGTTTACAATAACCGAACCGGTCACCAGGACCTTTTCGGATATCCGGGAATTGATTATTATGTTTTCGTTTTCATCACGATCTTCCGGTACTCCTTCCAGTCTTCTGGTTATGACACCGGCCGGGCCTTTATCGGCCAAAGCCAGGTATTTTTTTCGAAGATGTTCGTGCTGGCCCACGTCCATCCAGAAAACATCTTCTCCAAGGTCGACGGTCTTAAGGTTCAACTCCCTTCCATGCTTTTTCCTGAAGATTTCCCTGACTTTCCGGGCCTTATCATGAAGATCAGGCATCATCCCCGAAGGCCCCGCTATTGTTTTAAGTCTATCATCACCGCGAAGAGCCTGCTTCCATCTTTCTTCATCATCACTCAGCGTAAACGCCATGATAAGATACGGGTCAAAATCCAGGTGAACGCCTTCTTTCCGGATGTCATCCGCGAATACCTCTTCCATGATATCAAGCACATCATAAGAAACAGCTACCGGCCCCAGGCTCACTCCGGCATACACTTCTCCATCTTTACCGGGTTTAATGCCGAATCCCCCAAGTTGTCTGATAAGAACCTCCCTGTTATTACGCGGAAGCTGAGTCACAAGGCTGCTGTTACCGTCTGATACTACCCAGTCACGGGCTTTTGCCATACTGTCGGTCACCTTGAGTTTTGATATAAGTTTGACGATATCATATTCCCTGAAACAGTTTTCATCTTCAGGCGGAGCCGCAAGGTCTATGGACGCTATTTCGGTCTCGTCTCCCCATTTGTCCAATATCCCCCGAAACCCCCGGTCCTCCAGGAACCTGGCTACCGGCGAAAAGAACATCAAAGCTTCTTCTATCTCTGAAATATGTATCCCCCCCGGAGAGGAAATACCGCTGATCGCGGGTTTGCAGTTAGCTTCTATCTGGGTAAAGGGTGACATCCTCTCACCTCTGCCGAACAGCATACCTATAAGAGTGACCGTTCCGGTGTGATCGACCCCTGTATTTCTCGAAAGTTCTTTTATCCTGGCATATGCCAGCAGGGTTCCTAGAAAATTGCCCTCTCTTTCCTTACTGCCCGCTTTTTCCCGCAGGGAATGGATAACGGTACTGCCGTCACTGTTGAAAATGTGTTTACTGCTTGATCCAAGCCTTTTCTGCCAGTAGTTTTTTGCGGACTCGCTGCCTGATACCAAAGCTACAAGTTTAATGTTCTTACTTTGTTTGATATTCTCGCGGGCATACTCAATATTACTGAGTATAGTCTCTAAGGAAAATTTGCCCTCCGGTATATGCATATATTGTCCTTGTTTTTCAGGGGGCAGCTTTCAGCTCATTCAGGATTCAGAATACAGAATACAGAATACAGAAGTCAGAAGACAGAAGACAGAAGTGAACGGTGAAATGATCGCTCACTTTAATAGCCTTACCTTTCCTGTCCCAGCTTATAGCTTACAGCTCCAGCCATGGGCTGGTCAGCCTTTGGCTGATACAGCTTATAGCTGACCCACATCCTTCCTCCTTCATCCGAGTGAGCAAAACGAACGATCATCCTTCATTTTCTAGCCCCTAACCCCCAAATCCCAGATCCCAAATCCTAACCCCTAAATCCTAATCCCTGCAACCCTGGGTCTGAAACCAACTGAGCAATAGTATATGATAAATCCCCGGATTTGCCAAGAGCCAACAGCCAAAAGCCAATAGCCAAGAGCCAATAGCCAAGAGCCAATAGCCAAAAGCCAATAGCCAACAGCTAACAGCCAAAAGCATAAAAAAACCGGGAATTTCTTCCCGGTTTTTTTGCATATATACGATCGAAGATTATACTGACCACAACACTTTACGTCTCTGTTCCATCTGTTCCGTCGGGTCCTGAGGTTCGATAGGTTTCAGGCTCCTTACAAGCTCCATAAACCATGCGTAAACATCTTTGGATTTATCCGTGATCTTTTCCATGATGGCTTCTTTTATATCATCCGGAGCCATCTCGAACGGCAGGAAGAAGTATAACTCGCTGAAATCCACCGGCCTCTGCACCCACTGCTGTAATACAGATTGAAGGTCGAGCGCTATGTCCCGCTTATTCTGTATATCTTCAGCGGTCAGAGCCGATTGGATAAGACCCGTAGCTTCCATTTCCCTCGTAAAGGACCAGCCCTGATCCCCCAGTCTTTCAAGATCGGGCAAAGGCAGGACCCGCAGGTTTTCCTGCTTCAGGAAATCGTTCATCGCGGTACGGTCAGCCTCTTTCATAAGTTTAGTATTTGTGCCCAGTATCACGGAAGCGCCCGTGAGGAATTCCCTGCCGCCTTCGGAAGCAAACTGTTCCCGGAGAGCGGTCTCCGCGGCCTCCAGGCCGACAGAAGCATCAAAAGTGACTATTCTTATTCTTTTTTCGCTTTTGACTTTCTGTATATCTTCCAGCGAAGCTCCCCTTTTGGCCATCTGGTACCTGAGAAGTGAATTCAGTATATCCTCCTCGGCGGCTCTTGACCCGGGGCCTGTCTCTCCCGCGAACATCTGTTCCGGGTACAACAGTACTACGGACCTGTCCGCGAGGTCCTCTGTCCTTTCGAAAGCCTGGTTCACCTTCTCGAACGCGCCGTAAATAACTTTTTCCGCATCCGTCTTTTCATATTCGACATCTACCTCCACAGACCCCTGAGTCAGTTCTTCCGGGTTGATGAGCCTTAAACTCAATAACGGAAATCCTTCCGGCAATGGTATGGCCCGGCCGGTGGAATCCTCTATCCCTTTGCCGCTGATAAACACTGTCGTGCCTTCCTGGAAAGTCACGGGCGTGCCATCGACAGCCAGGACTTCGTTATCCGGAAGCGCCAGCCGCAGGCCGCCTTTAATAATACGCACTGAGAACGGCCTCTCGCCTATGACTTCCGGCAGTTTGGCCGTGCTGTTCACACTTATATGGTCCACCATGGCGACCGATGCCCCTATTTCCCGGCAAACAACAGAAGTCTCATAGGAAAGTACTTCTTCACCCATAAGCTCCTGTCTCTCCCCGGATTCCACCTGATAAGAATCCGTCTGTTCCGGGGTCTGAAGGTTCAGCTCTTCCATATCGGCGGGATAGGCATACTGGGTGTAAACCTCGGCTGACGTCTTGACGGCCTTTATAGTATACCGGCCCGCGGTAGCGGGGATAAGGACCTGTTCGCCCGGCCTTATGGTCTCTTCCACACCATCCTCATAAATTATCCTTACAGTACCGGTCTTTCCGGACCGCACAAACAACGAATGGGGCCTGCCTACTGTCACCTCATTGGACTCTATCTGCGCGCCGGCTCTCAGCAGGTACCTTTCCGTGATAAATGAATTTTCTACCTCACCCATGATCTGGTGGAGAGCGCCGTCGATCTCCCTGAGAGTCTCTACATTATACGCAAGGTCCCCGGGATTGATAGCCCTGAGATTACCCGTCTGGGCTATCTCATCAATGATCTCATCCACCCTCGCTTTCGGCAGAGTAAGAACGTCTTTACGCGGCCTCACGCTGGCTTTACGGCCATCCGCGGTCTGGAAGCTTTTTAAAGCCTCGCTTATATCTTTATAAGTGGCGTTCGGTTTTTCGGCTTTTACCCTCGCCACTTCATCAAGTATCGCCCGCATCTGGGGGGTACCCGAATATTTAAGCCTGTCATAAAAAGAAACCGTCCCTACCTTATCAAGCGCGGAACTTACGGCCTTTACCTCATAAACATCCACCAGGTTATACGCGTGAAGCACACCCGCCCTGATTATATAAGGTTTACCTGCTTCCAGGTCCACTTCATTGAGCAGTTCATGGATTGTACCCTCGTCCAAAGCCCTCTTTAACCGGGCTTTCGTGACATCCTGTTTAAGGCCTATATATGCTTTCCCTTTCTTCATGGGTATTATCATCTCGGGAAAATGATGGTATTGAAGCGATAACGCCTCTCCCGAAGTCAGGACCTTTGCCGTAATACCCATCTGGGCCCCTTTGGTGACAAGGTGTTCCTCGCCGAATATCTCATGCCCAAAAAGCCCGCTCAGCGCCTCCCATTCTAATCCTTCTTCGGTAAGGCCGTCTATGAGCCAGCTCTCGCTTATAACGTTCGGATTCCCTTCACTGTCAGTCAACGGCACTCCCAGTTTACCCGCAAGCGCCATCTTTTCGCCTTCGGTCACCGCGCCCATAAGTTCAAGTATGAAATTAACGGGTATGCCTTTGCCCCACTTGTACCCTTCGTCCGCGGTCCTGAAAGAAGGCAGAAACTTGATGAATCTGCCCTGGTCCAGACGTTCCTTGAGCCTTTTGATCACCTGGCCGCGTAAACGGGCCTGGTCACTCCGGCTGGCGGAATACAGGCCGGGGCTCTCTTCCACCACACCTTCTTCCATGGAAGACCTTTCGGCAAATTCCTGTATCAGCCGCACCAGAAACCCGTTATTGGGCCTGGTAGCCGATGCTATGATCTTCTCCGCCTGTTCCTCGCTGGAAGATTCAGAATACATCCTGAACTGTGCCGCATTACCAGACGGCCTTAAATGCACTATGTCTTCTATGGCGAATGCCTCGATTACTTCGTCGTTCCTGACGTTTTGGACCGAATCACCTCTGGTCAGAAATATCCTCACACCATCAAGATATTCTATCCTCGCCACTGTCTGGCCGGCTAACTCCGGCATTGTCGCAAGGTGCTTATCAAGAGCTTCCTTTATCGCACTTAGCTCATCCCTGATCTCCGGAGCCGGTTTCACAGCCGAGCCTTCTTCCATTTTGCTATATCTTATCTCAATATCCACGGTTTTCCCGAAAATGACTTCTTCTATATCGCCGTCACTCGGTGAAAAAGCCCTGATTATCTGCGGACCGAGTTCACGTGTATACACTTCGCAACCCGGAGTCACTTTAGCTTTTGCGCCCGCACCTACGTTCTCAACAAGTCCGGCCGGGGTATAAGCTTCATATTCTCCGCTGAACGTGCCGTTTATAACATCCTGCACAGAATTGTATCCCGGGGTTTTCTCGATCTTCTCTTGAGCAAAAAGAAGGGCGCTTAACATGGGCAGGACCGCGTCCCTTGTAGGCAGTGCTTTCAATACGCTCCCGTTCTGCATCATAAGATCCGCGCCTAAAAGAAACCCGCCATTGACCTCAAAAGCCCCGCGCTTACCTTTACCGGAAGGAAGGTTGCCTTCATCCAGCATCGCTTTTATCACATACGGCGACCCGATCTTCGTCTTTTTGACCTTGATGCCATTATCTCTCATAAGCTTGATAGCCCTTGAATTCGTACTCGCCGTCACCGCGGCGAAATCAAGGCCAAGGTATAAAGAAGTAAGCGCGCCGAGTTTATCACCATGCAGAAAATTTCCTTCGTTATCACAGAACACCGGCCTGTCAGAATCCCCGTCTGTCGTAATGACCGCGAAAGGATTATGTTTTGCAGCGATAGATTTGATCTTGTCCCTGTACTCTTTCTTAAGGTCCTCCGAGTCTATCGCTACAAAGGTCTCAGACTTTTCTTCTCTTATCACTTCCGCGCCCAGCGCCTCGTAAATAAGAGGTAACAGGTCCCTTCCGACCGCTGATTGCTGATAGAATACAAGTTTCATACCCTCAAGCGGACGTACATTGTCAAAAATAAAAGCATCCGTATATCTTCTTACATAATGGTATTCCACATCCGAAAGGCTATATACTTCTCTTTTCTGGAATTCGGAAAGCCTGTTATAATGCTCGGGAGAGATAAAGTTTCCACGATAATACAGATGTCCTCTATCCACCCCCTCCAGGTCCACTTCCGCGAACGCCTTGGCCATGTTCCGGGCTTTTTCTTCCGGTAAACGGGCTCCCAGAGGTTTAAACGCCCCTGTATCCTGGTCAAAATAACTTTCAGCTTTCGGCTCCGCGTAAACGGCTCTCCTGACCTTCGCGATATAAGGCCTCATCACCGGTTCCTCTGGTTTCAGGAGTTCCCCTATGGACCAGTCCGTTTTGGCCCCCTGCATATTGTCGGGAGTATGGCTGGCCGTGACCATTACACTCGGCATTTTGAGAACGTTTATACCGTAATTGGCTATGGCCGGTGACGGTGCCAGGCCCTGAAAATCTACCTTTAATCCTGAATCCAGGGCAGCCAGCGCTATCGCCCTTGCTATCTCGACAGTGCTCGGCCTGCGGTCACCCGCGAGCGCCAGTATGTCACCGATATTTATTTTACCTTTTCTGATAAAATCACCCAGGTATCCAGCAGGCAGACCCTTGACCCTGTCAAGGTCTTTGGCGTATTCGAACTGCGCCCTGAAATTAATATAGACTTCAAGCGGTGTTATTTCCACATCTTCGGGCCTGTCGGCAGTGACTACACCCCTGAGTCCGCTGGTGCCCATCTTCGCGGCTTTCTTCCCTTTGGCCGTCCTGTCCACCTTCCTGATGTATTCCACCATCAATTTGTGCCTGCGGTCCAGTTCTTCAAGGCTGACGCCTTTCATAATATCCCTGGCCGCGGCAAAAGAAATCGGGTTGTTTATGCCATGTTCATCGTCCACAAGAGGTCTATTAAAAGTGTTTTCCACGTCTCTAAGATCCGTGCTCTCATGCACCTGGAGGTCTACAGGGTTTATCGTGCCGTCCTCATTAAGGGACAGAAGCGTACCATGCCGTCCGCCTTCCTCAAGCGCCAGCTCATCGACTGAGGTGCCATAGGACCTGTAAAGCCCGCTGGTGTTCAAAACGGTCCTCCCCGTCCTGTAGCTTTTAACGACAAAGGCTTCATTTATCTCAACATCGTTAAGGGTCGAATCTTTTACGACGCTGCTCTCGATGACACCTGAACCTGTAATGTTCGAATTGATTATCACAGAGTCGCGGACGGTGACATCGGGGCTTATAGTGGAATTGATTATGATGTTCCCGTTAGCGTCTCGCATACCGGGTATATTCTCTATTTTTCTGGCTATGATACCTTTGGCGCCTTTGTCGTTAACCGCCATATATTTATCATACATCGCGCCGTGCTGGCCAATATCCGCCCAGTATACCCGGGCGCCGAGATCAAGGATCTTGAGTTTCATCTCTCTGCCTGTCCCGCGCACATCAAGCTCTTCATCGCCATTCTGGAAAGCATTCCTTATCCTGTTCACTTTTTCAAAGAAGTCCGGCACCATACCGGCAGCTTTTTTCACTATAAAGTCCTTTAACTCGTCCGCGAACATATGCTGGAATCTTTCTTTCAACATACCTTCTTTATCCAGTAATCCGGCCTTTATAGCCTGAAACCTTTTAACTGAATCCCATTCGTCCCCGCTAAGCTTATCGGTTACCTCTCTTTCAAGTGCTTCAATGAGCCCCTCCCTGGACATGCCTTCTTCGGGCTTATATGCCCTAAGTACACCTGCCAGCTCCGGGTTGCCCGCAAGATCCTGCAACTTGGTATCCTGTTTCAATTCGGAAAGAAAAGCAGCTTCATCACCTTTCATGGCCACGGCCATGAGAAGATAAGGATCAAAATCAAAATATATACCATCACGATGTATTTCCTCTTCGAAGACCTTTTCGGCGATATCAAGGACTTCGAAAGAAAGTCCGGCAGGCCCGAGGCTGACCCCTACCTGGAATTCCCCTTCTTCCAGCCCCAGCCCCCTGGCGGTTTCCGTTATCTTGTCCCACAGAACATCTACCGGGTTATCCACTTTACCGGCCCTTGCTATCTGCGCCAGCATATTACCGTTCTTATCAGCCAGGACCCAGTCTTTTTCTATGGCATGCTCTTCCGATATCTGCTCTTTCGTCATCACCTGTACGACCTTTATTATATCAAAGCCCTCAAAAGTAACACCGCTGCCGATAAGTCTCTGGATGTCCACTGAAGGTATCTCGGTCTCATCTCCCCATTTATCCAGAAAACCGGTCCATCCACCGGCTTTTAGATAAGCGGCCACAGGCGTAAAATACAACATGGCCTCTTCGATCGCGGAAAGCTCAGATTCGGTCACTGTCTCATCCTCACCATATTTAGGTGAAGTCGAATCGATAGAAGGTTTTTTCACGGCTCTTAACTGGGTATACGGCGACATCCTCTCGCCCTGGCCGAATATCATACCTACCAGGACCACCATAGCATGGAGCTTTTCTTTCGTGGCCTGCTCTGGATTCGGCACTCCCTGCTCCACGGCTTCACTGAACAATATCTTCTTGATCTTTTTATAAGCAAGAAGTGTACCCAGGAAATTACCTTCACGGGTCTTTTCCCCTATCTGTTCCACAAGTGATATGACCCTTTTGATATTGAGTTCTCTGCTTTTCTGGGCTAATCTGCCCCCGTAAGATTCCGCGTCGCTCCGGCTGCCTGAGACCAGTACTGCCAGATCCAACCCGACCTTTCTGGCAAGTTCTATATTGGACAATACCCCTTCTATTCCCGCTTCTCGTATGATCCTGTCCTCGTTGATCCCATGTATTAAAACCGCTATTTCACTTGTATCATGTCCTCTGACGTTGTTAACATATTCTTCCTGGGCATCACCCAGCGGCCTTTTGTGTTTTACCCAGTCAAGCCAGGTAGCGACCATTTCCTGCGCAACCACGGTCTGTCTTATGCTGTATCTTCTCTTAACAGCTCTCATCAGCAGGGTCTCCTCCCGCGGGAGTAATCCCTTCCCGTCCGCGGGTAACCTGATCTCATTTCTTCTCGCCATTTCCCTGGCTACCTGATTAACACTGAATATATCAAGATGGTCAAGTTCGTGCCTGGCGAGTATGCCCAGATAATCCACGCCGCGTTCTTCGCCTATCCTTGCAAGCTCATTATAAACATCTTTGTCTATATGCGCCTGGATGAGATCATTGTGGAACCTGGCGCCTCCGCGTCCAGGGTGCACATTGACCGGGAGGCCCGCGTCCAGAAGTGACTGTGCTAAACCGTCATGCAGGACAAATTGAAATCCTTTACGTATATCATTGCGTTTGACTTCTTCGAATGATCCCCTGTCAAAACTGGCTTCCAGTATTTCGTTAAACCGGGCGGATTGCTCATTATTAAGAACAGTGCCTGTAGCATGCACACCGCCGCTTTCCGGTTCTTCTCCGGGCCCAGGCTGTCCCCCGGACCTGGCTTCAAATCCTTCGGTGAGGGCCTGCACCATATACTGCCTTAATGAGTCGCATATTTTTTTCCTTTTCGCCCGTACAGCTTTGACCGTACCCGGAGTGACTTCCACGGCCGCGGTATCGGCTTCCAGGGCCAAAAGCGCCTGCATCGTCGCGTCCCATGTCTTATTAAGGTATAAATTGATAATGATCTTCTGTAATACTTCATCCGTCATGAACCTGTTCCATTCCTGTTGCCAGTTCTCAGGTTCTTCCTCCTGGAGTCTTTCCAGCATACCGTCCAGCCACGCTCCGGTGCCCGCGGAGACCCAGCTTTTTGTGAATTCTTCCGCTCTGGATATCACATCGGCGTCCTCAAGACCCTCTATACTGCCTATATCCCTGGACATCTCTACCAGGGCCTGTCTTGCCTCACCGCCCAGAAGAAAATCCTGCATCATGGCTATACGTGAAAGCGGAGCGAGCATATCTCCCTTTGCCTCTATGGCGGCTCCTTTCTGCATCATGGACATGGTATTACTGGGGACGGCGTTCTCGGTTATGATATCTTCCAGTGATGTCCTCTGGTTAGTAAGGACTTTTATATAAGGGGTCTCTACATCTTTGGTTATCTTGGGCATTACCACTACATAGGAGACATCCCCTTTTTCCAGGAGCCTTTTCATGCCTCTTGTATGAAAACCGCCGGCTATAAGGACACATATGTTCTTGTCCTGCCTGTCCATCTCCTTTAATGTGTTATCGATTAGCGCCCTGTCCCTGATCATGGCTATTTCGTAAAAATCTATCATGTTGGGGAGGTTTTCGCTTATCTGGACCGGCACTTCGCCTATACTGTAACTGAGGTTGTATTGAGAACTTAATCCGCTTAAAAACCGTACGATATCATCTACAGTCACATTTTTGGAATATTCCTCAAAAAGGTCGTAATCATCGTTGGTAAGCTCTATGTTGACCAGGTTCAGGTACATGCCGATCATTTCGGAATAATTGTCAAGTTTACGCTGGACATCGCTGGTGAAAAGCCTGTCCTTCAACGTCCTTTCCAGTTCATCTATTTCTTTGAACAAAAGTTCGTTGTTTATGCCGTCATAAAGTTTTGTATAAATATAATAATAAAAAAGGTTTTTGAAATCATGGACTATGGGGATATTGTAAACTTCAGCCTGTTCCCTCAGATAAGTATAGAATTCCACCGGTTTCAGGTGGCCTTTTTTGAACCTGATGCTCATCGTGACAAGCTCACCCATATCTTCTTTGGACATCTTCTTGCTCAAAAGATCTATATACTGGCTTCTCTCCTCATCAACGATATCAAAATCTATTTTGTCCTCATATTCGAGGGTATCCACCAGCTTGGAAAAATTAGCGTATTTCTTGACGTCCAGTTTCTCCCTGTTCACGCATTTGACCAGGTATCTTGTAAAATCGCTCAGTTCCAGCTCCTTAGACTCAAAATTCCTTATCTTCAGGTCAAGTTCCTTGAGGCGCGCGGGATATATAAGCCCTTTCAACCGGTTTGTTATCGTCTGGAGGTCCTGAAAATAATTTTCTATGATCGTTTTATAAGGGTATGTCCTGGTAAAAGCCTTGAGGTTGCGTATATAGTTCTCTCGGGTCTCCGCCCCGTAAATAGTACCTGTATAATCGGACGTTATGGAGAAAAACTCGGCACCTGTTATCTCTCCTTTTTTCATAAAATACGTGGCGACTTCTTTACGGATCTCGGCATCCGGAAAAGCCTTGAACCATGAAGTATCGACGATACCCTCGGCACCTTCAACGGATATCATCCTGACACCGCATTCGTTCACAAGCTGGTCAAGCATCTTGTTTATATTCTGCTGCGCCTCATAATTACAATGCGCGTCCTGAATATGGACGATGACTTTTTTGCCTTCAGCCTGGTATTTTGATTTTATCGTCCCGCAGTCAATAGCGATCCCGATATCATCCACGGGGATGACCGCATCGATAAACTCGTTTCGCGCGTCCCCTCCCAGAGTATCCTCAACCGCGGCATAACCCGTACCGGTGCTGGTAAAAGCAAAGCTGAATACAAGGAACACGCTTAGAAATTTTGTAAGCAAGGATTTTTTAATGGTGCCGATCATTTTTTTCTCCTTTTATTTTTAACGCCATCGATCATTATTATATAAAAACAAAAAAAACAAAGTAAAATAATTTTTCAAATTTATCTTACTTTTTGCACTTTTTACTATTCCGAAGATATTATACCGTAGCCAGCTCTATATGTCAATAAGATCACTTTTAACTTTTTTATAGCTTAACAAAATGTCCCACCGCCGTTTTTTCAATGTGACGCATAAATTAAAATGTTTTTAATACGGTTCCGGCCAACTATCTCCCTTATGAGGGTCTTTTCTACAACTTATTTTACCATAATGTATTATGTAAATTATTAGCGGCCGTAATTTACATATTCATGGTAAAGGGGATACGGCCGGAACCGTATATTACGCTTTTACCAGTATTTCTTTGACCACAAAATTTTCGTAATTTTTATAATCCTGATCTATATCAAAGGCTCTGATCTTTGGGAAATAATAATATAAGTTATACCTGCGTCCCTCAATCGTCAATCTTGTTATCCTGTCGCCGGAAACCCATACGGGTATCTCGTTTTTATTGGCGGTTATGCCTATCATCAACCTGTAAAGCTGGCTGATAAGCCCTGCCGGTTCCGTGTCGTTTTCACCGAGCTGCACCATAATAAAACTATCGGGGTCATCCGTCCTGAACAACTCCTTGTCTTTTCCTTCTATCCTGAGTACACGAGCCTTCTGACCTATGACAACATTACGCGGTTCTATCACATCAGGGGCCATGCTGACAAAAGTATCCCTGATAGCCGCGTTTACCTTTACAAGCAGCTCATCCGGAGTGATAGATCCGCCCTCATCAACGGTTATGACCTGAGCCGCGCTGATACCCAGGTCGGATAACCCTGTCAGTCTTAGAGTTTCCTCCGTAGAAGATGCCATTACATCGTTCTGGAGTATTATTATATCGCGCACAGGGTCCCCTTCAGCCGTTATGTTCAGTTTATTTCTGCGCTCCCGTATAGATTCCGCGAGCAACTTCAGGTCCATCGCCTTGTCCACCGCGGTGACAAACACGGATCTTCTCTTATCGTCAAGCACACTGCTTCTTTTCCACAACCCCTGCATGAATGCCTTTTCCCGATCCCCGTAATCCACGGCATTATCCCTGTATATTCTCTCGGCGCGTATATCATAAACGCTTTTCTCCGAAAGTCCCCTGGATTCGGTATCCGGCTGCAGTTTTATCCGCACAGCCATAATATCCTTCAGCCTGTTGATGTCGTCTATATCTTTTACATCTTCGGCAGTTACCCGGGACACCTCGGGGTTAGATATTCTTATTAGATCCTTCCCGGCTTTTCCGATAAAATCCTCTATAATATCCCTCAGCTCCAGCAAAGCCTCTTTTCTGTTAAATGGCAGGTCGCGGACCTCTATATCCACCAGGGCGCTTACACAGGTTTTTCCGGCGGTTCTTTTTTCCATTTCACGGATCTTTTGTTCCGGAGTGCTGTGAGCGTCCAGGATGACGATCTCTTTAAGCATTTTCCATTGACCGAAATTCCATTTCTCCAGGCTTTTCAATGCTTCTCTGCCTGCCAGGTCGGCTACATCCGAAGGTATCCCGACTATGATGCCCAACGAATAGTGCGCGGCGTTCACGAGACGGACTTCTTCACCTCCGGCAAGCCCCTCAAGTACATAGACATTATCAAGCCCTATTCCTGAGTCCTCTATCATCGATATAACTCTTCTGAGATTTTTAGGATCGCCGGCCAGGATGATCTTGAAGAGATGTTTTGAATACGCCCCCTGTTCAGACCGGCGTATAAGATTACCGGGTACCCTTTCGGGGAAAAAGTCCCCGTTCTCTTTGAATGCCGGGTCAAGAGAATTGGCGTTAATAGCGCATATCTGAGGCCTGGGCCCTTCGTCAGACAGCTCAGTCACACCCAGAAGGTCCCGGACCGCGTCCATGAATTCATCAATATCTGACCGGTCTTTATGGGTCCTCCTGGACTGATTATCAAGAAAACTCCTTATCTTGGATTTCAGTATATCAATATCAGACAACACCTCCGGATCGGTCTCTGTGCGTATTATCCTGTAATCCTGTTCTTTGACATATATCCCTCCAATAAACGGAAAAAGATAGGCTACCGCCTCAGGATAACCGGAAACATGTGTCTGTTCATGCAGCAATATAAGTCTTTGAATAAAACGCGGCAGATATTTGTCCTGGAAAACGGTCGGATGGGTCCATATATACTTCGTTCCATCGGGGCGGGTCCTTGTTTTCGCTATGGGACCCGCTCTTTCGGTCATACCTGAAAGCTTGAACGCTCTTCTTATAAAAAACGCCGTAATGCCCTGCATCAGCGCGTAACCCAGGCTCACAGCTGACAGGGCTCCTAACGCAAACGGCAGAGCGAATCCATTGGCCTGACAGGCCCATATGCCAAATACCGTTCCCAGCCCGAATCCCGCGGCTGAAGCCGCTTTAAGCCAGAAAGTCTCGATAGGTTCTTCCTTAACCACGGGAGGCAGTCTTTCCAGGCTCATCACTACAGGCTCAAAATAACTGCCGTTGATCTCGGTAAGTTTCATCAGCTCTTCTATCAGCCCGTCGGTAAGGTACCTGTCCCCGGAAGAATGTATATCCAGGGCAAAAAATATCGCGGCCATCTTCGCGCAGACCGACCCCACGCTTTTCCCGCAGATCGTAGCTCCCGCGCCCAGTTCACGTTCCAGTTCTCTGATACCTTCGACGAATTTTTCTTTTGTCCTGGAGGAAGGGCCAAGCGGCGCCGGGTCAAGTATATTCCAAAGATAATCCTGGTATTCTATAAGGAACCGTACTACCCTTATTTCATTTTTCCGTTCATTCTCATCATCCAGCCATGACAACACTCTTCCCGCCAGCAGGGCGCTCGTACGATCCCAGTCCCCGGCCCGCGAACGTTCTTCGTCGGTCAACTCATCAACGCCGATGACTTTTCCCGTTTCCTGGTCAACCTTTCTCCTGTAGAATTTTGCCATATCATGCAATATCACGGCCATGCTCAGTATTTCCACTTCGGCGGGCGTAAGTTCTTCCTGGGAAAACCGGGAGAAGAACCGCACCGCTTTATCTTCACTGAGATCGGGCCTGACGGCGTCATATTCCCTGCCGGTAAGCATGGTATAAAAACTTTTAAGCATGGCGCTGTAGTCTCCGTTCAAAATATCCTGGGCATCCCGTATCATGCGTGCTTTCTGCAGATAATTATCGGCCCTGCTGTCAGTACGAATGCCGAAACCCGTTCCCGTAGGCCCTTTTTCAGCCATGTTCCACGAATAGGCGGCCCCTTTCATGCCCAGCGGAGTTATCCGGTCAAAAAACCGTTCCAGGTCCACTATGTCCAGTTCTCCTTTGCCGGTCATTTCGATCCATTTATCAAACTCGACAGCGTCATTGTGTTCGTTTATTTCCATGATCATCTCGGAATAATCGTTATGGATGCCTTTAAGAAGAGCAGGGTTTTCCCTGCCAGAGGCTTCATAGAGATATGTCTTTGTCTGTACGCGTTCCTGGGGTGTCGACAATTGCCATACCGTATCCCTATCGGTAAAATTCGGGCCGTAATAAAGTATATCCGGACTGGCAAAAAGCCCCGTACGGACTATTTCGAAATGAAGAAGACGGCACCATGCGGGTTCCCCTATTATCAGAAGTACATGGGGTTTGCCGGGATTGATGTCCTGCCTGAACCATTCAAGATGCCTGAAAAGAAGATCTATCACTTCCTGTTCAGACTTATTGTCCATCCAGAGCTCCGCGTCTATGACCGCTACCTGTATATCCCGGCCTATCCTGCTTCTATATTCTTCCCTGAAGAGCCGCACAGCTTTCCGTTCTGTTTCTATAACATCCCGGCTGTGATCACTGGCCCTGACCCCGGCACGAAAATGGCCGTCAAATTGCCTTTTGATCTTCCTTATTATTTTTTCGTCATCACAGGCTACAAGTTCGACGTCGTTTTCATCATATACACTTCTGTTCCTCGCGTACTCCGTTAACGTGGGGTCCTCAACTCCGTATACCACCCTGCCGAACCCGTAAAACTCGGATATTGTCCTTGAACACATGTAGCAGGAATCGATGTTCACATATAAAGTCGCGTCGGACCATCCCGTAAAACCTTTTTCTTCCGCCATCCGCATAGCCGCTATTTCGGCATGCCGCGCTTTAACACCATGCACCGTCGGCTCAGACAATAAACCGCGTGTAGCCGTAGCTATTACGTTGCCTTCACCATCGACTATTCTCGCGACAACCGGCAGCCTTTTAACACCGCCGGATTTCTTTATCTCTTTTTCCGCGATACTGACCAATTCCGACATATGTCCGGCGTCTTCCCGCGTAAACCCGCCGCCTTTAAGAGAAGGACGTTTACCGTATACCCCTCCTAACTCTCTGCTGAAGGTGACTCTATCCCGGCCCTCTATCCTCTGGTCCCATACTTTAGCCTCTTTGAACCGCAGGTCCGCCAATACGGCTGGATCTCCGTTCTCATCCTTTCTTTCCCTGAGCCCCTTGATCAACCTGCGGTATCTGTGTTCAGTCCACAAGCTTACATTTTTGTCGAATATCCTTCCTATGGTCATGTGGACTATATCCGTATATCGTGACGACACATCTCTTTCATCCAGTTCATCCCTGAGATCAAAAAGATTTGTATCACCCACGTAACCCAGTGCCACAATATCCCCTTCGGGTGTTATTGTAAGGTCTTTATAGTAAAATCTGACATGCATGGGGCCATATGCTGAGATTATCCCATCCACTTTCTCGAGTTTATCGTTCCTGGCCCCGCCCGGTGACGCGTCATCCGCGATCTCTTCAGTGAAGGGTTCCAGCTCGGCCACCGTTACGTGCAGGTCTTCCGGTTCCTGGGTGAACAGGTCTTGCTCCGAAGGTTCGATCTCTCTCAGTGATCTTATTATTTCAGCAACATTACGTTTTGCTTTACCATTTACCGGCATACCAAGAAGAACATAGAGAGCATCCCCCGGTTTCCAGTCCCATCTGTCCCCGGCGAACCGCATAAACCTGCGTTTTTTAAGCATTTTTCTGCGGTCGATAACAAGGGGCAGCTGCTTCATCTTACTGTATTCCTGTTCCAGTTCAGAGTTTATCTGCCTCGTCTCTTCAATATTATACAGAAGGTCCGCAAGCGCATTGACATCTTTTTTGTGGTGTACATCGGGAGTCTCGAAGTTGATGATAAGCTCCGTTGTGACACCCGCCTGCTGCCTTAACCCGGCGATATGTTTCAACATGTCTTTTATCTCACACACGGCCGCCGTATCCTCATAAAAAGAAGGTGATGGCCTGCCGTATACACCGCCATGCATCCACTTCCCGTTAGAATATACAGGGACCGATATATGTATTTCCCGTAACGCTGAGATGTTCTCCTCATCCAGTATCCTCCCCAGATAATCAATGGGTGTCTGCCCCCCTTCACCCGAAACGCGCATTCCTCTTAATGAAGTCGTTACGATATTCCCCAGGTCAAGAAGAAGCCCGCAACCCGTCTTTGCCGCGACTTCTCTTATAAAATCCGGATGGCACACATGTTCATTCCCGGGAAAATAATCCATGTTCTCCAGCAAGACCTCGTTATCATGCCCGGACTCCTCCATTTTTTGTTTAAAGAACATTATATTGTCCGCAATGGTAGCCAAAGTCTCTTCCCTCTTTACCGCTCCGGTACCTATGTCCTCATCAATACCCCCTGTAAACTCAGGAGTACCTAAACCAAGATGAAGTGAAACGGGCCCGGTATAACTGAAATCATCGAGGGTCTTATAAATGATGGGATCGGCCAGCAACTCACGTGCTGCCGGGGCCATAAGGTTAAGCACGCCTACCTCTTTCCTGTCCCGTCCTTCAGGAACAACATACATAAGATGTAAAGTCTTCCTCATCCCGGAAAGACCGTTCCTTCCCAGTTCCTCCACAGTGCCCGGATATACATGAGGTACTTCCACATTAGCCGGGCGCGGGACCTCATCCAGGGGCCTTTCTTGCGGGGTGAATACAGTAAAAGAAGGTAATATATTGAACCTGTCGAATACCGGGTCCAGGTATTCCGGATCGACGCCGGATCTCTCGTATTTTTTCCTCTTTGCAAAGATCTTGATATTTTCCGCGATGGCCTTCCACCCATCGTTAAGTAATTCGACTATTTTCATGAACATAACAAAGATCAGGGTCCCCAGGAAGACTAACGGTATCACGCCCAGTTTCCCCAGTACCCGGTATCCTCCGGCTTGTTCCGCATTTTCATCGTACACGGTCTTTTTTTCACCCGTTTCAAGGTCGATCTCTATAACAGGGGTTCCGGTGTTTTCGGGCTCCAACTGCCGCATAAACGGCCTTTCAGGCGTCTCAATACCCGGTTCACCGGGAGATCCCTCCAACTGCCGTAAGATGTTAGTCCTGCGCAGATCATCCCTGTCAGGGACCTTGGCCGAAGCCGTAAAAGAAGCCATAAGGCTCAATATGACAACAAGCATGACGGACCACAGCCCGAAACTCCTTGATAATAATTTTTTATCATTGAGGTCCCTGATCTCGTCTTCCAGTCCTTTTACGCTTTTTGAAGTTATGATATCCGGTTTAGCGAACGCTATTAGCCCCGGTACGTGCCATTTCCACTCCTCATGCAGCGTTATCTCGTACCATGTAACGGGTGATATCGCCCTTAATTTTTTAAGCGCCAGGTCGTCATGGCCTATATCATGGACAAACGAAAGCGCTATTGCTTTGAATATGTTAAGTTCTTTATCGCGGGTTTTACGGTATTCTTCACGGATGGCCTGAGTGGAAGCTATAACGGAAGCCGCCACCCTCCGGAAACTCGTCACCGTGAATATCAGTGTTATTATGGCCAGCACCACTCCGGCGCCCGTGGCCCACCAAGTAAGGTCCGGTTGCTTTACAACAAGAGCTTCCAGCAACTTTAATGAAACACCCCCGAAGATAATACCCCAGTCTACCCCTCCGCCCAGTCCGAAAAGCGACCACCAGGAAAGCGGCCTGAACGCGTGGGGATCAGCTGACTGCTCTCCGGGAAACACAAGTTCCGGTGTGACATGAAGACCGGTCATACCGTATATGTTTTGCGGTGATAAATAACCGGTCCTTTTTATGTCTTCAGATTTCAGCATTTCCACGGTAAGACGCCTGATATTCTCTTTTTTACCTATAAGGACTATCTCCAGCTTTTCGGGATCCGCCCTGAGTATCGCCCATATAACTACTCTTATTATGTCGGCATAACGGCTCAGGCCCTTTGACCCTGTATGCATAGTGTCCGCGTTAAAAGCGTATATCTGAGGATGGTCCTCACCTCCGGCCAGTTCAGGATAGTTTTTGCTCAAGTACCGGCAAGCCGCCCAATCGAAAAGATCCGTGTAATCGAAATCGTCTTCTTCTCCCGAAAGCATCATCTTTAGAATATCTTCGGGATGCCTGTATGCCCTGTCGAAATCCTCACTGTCAAAAATCCCCTCCCATGCCCCGGGATTTGCGGCAAAATGCCTTCTGATTATGGTCTCCGCTCTTCTTCTTACCGCGGGTTCCGGTATAACACCGTTTTCTATACCGCTTTGCCCGAGCACCGCCATGCCGCGCCCTTTGATCGAAGGGTCGATACACCCCGCAATCACCTTTTTAACACGATACTCGCTTGCCACGCTCTTTGCGCAGTGATAACAATTTTCCATGGTCACATAAAGCGTACATTCCGAAAGATCCCAGCCCCGTGCCTTTGCTTCTCTCAAAGCTATGATCTCACAATGATCCGGCACCTGATATTTTATGGTCAGATCCGCGAACCGGCCTTCATGAGAATACTCCTGGCGCGCTTTCAAGATGACATTATTTTCTTTTTTTGATCCATTGACCACCATCGCGGCTACGGGAAAATCCCCTCCGGCACCCAGTTCTTCCGCTACATCAAGCAGCATGTCCATATTCTCCGCTTCAGATCCATCAGTATATACACTCACCGCGTCCAGCCGTTCCCGCGGGGTCATATCTTTTAATCTTTCACTGGAAACACCGGTTTTTATCCCGAATTCCGTATCCCCTATGGGCTTTCTGCTGTAACTTATGGCCTCATCCAACCCGCCATCGGCTATCAGCTGCCCCACGCGGGCCAGCGCGCCCTCAAAGGACCTGTATCCCCTGAATTTTTTGTTCCTTATGAAAGTGAACGTCTCTTCCGGAGTCTCAAATTCGTCCATATCTCTCGAATACCCGCCCCTTCGCTTATAAAAATTGTTGCCGTTCTCAAAAATATCGGCCAGTGTAAAACATATGAACAATAATCTTGTTTCTTCGGGCCATGACAAGAGCTCCTCATCCGGCAGAGAATCCATATGCCTGGAAATTACGGCCCGGACATCTTCCGGGATGCTCACGCGCGCTTTCCCCAGGACCCTGAGAGAATTATTGGCATGGTCCATATTGCTTACAAAACTTTTTTCTCTATCAGTAAGCCGGATGCTGTTTTTCGCGAAAGCATTTAAGACTTCCTTGGGAGGTCTGTGCATATATTCGATACCGTGTTCCCTGGCCAGGCTGAGAAGCCTATATTCAACAGCTTCATCCTGATTGTAACCCAGTATACCTCCTACATCATGTGCCAGAGAAATAACGCGTAATTTGTTCATAAAGACCGCGTCATCCTTTTTCCCCAACGCGCCGGCTATAGCCTGAGCGTATTTATGATCAGCGGCGGCATGTTTCCTGAGTTCCATATATTCCGGCCCCATAAAAGACAATATCTCTTTATCATCAAGCCCCAGGATATCCCGTATTTTTACGGCGCGGGGGACCTTCCCGTTACTGTCAGCGATTATCCTGTCAACCAGATCCGGGTTTTCTTTAAGCGTGCTGAACAATTTTTCCGTATCGATCACCAGGTATCCCGAACTCTCGGCCGCGGCTATGCCTGCCCGGCTTTCGTCATCGATGGAAGTCAAAGAATCGGGTTTATCGTCCACACCCGCGAATACTATAAAGGCCATCTCCCCGTTGACGATCTTAGCGCTAACACGCGGGACCATACCCGCACTTTCGATCTTTAACACGTTTTGAAGAACCCGCCGGACCAATGAAACCAGATGCTCTTCTCCCCTTATCAGTTTAGCCGGGCACGGCCAGTTCTCTATATGTTGAACGGACACCCCCCCGTATGATTCTTCCTCTATTTCCTTAAGAACCAGTTCCCCTTTTTCATAATGCTCCCAGATAGTGCTTGCTTCCCTGAACACCTGCCAATGGTAATGCTTATGCGCCAGGCTCGGACGCGCGGAGTCGAACCCGTTGAAGATAGCCTCATACTCTTCGCCCATCCCTGACATAAATCTGATGATATCGGTTATCTTTTCCTCGGACAACCTCTGGGTCTCGGGTTCCTCACCGATAAAAAGCATATGCTCTTCGGCAAAAGGCGAGGTCTGCGCCGCCACCACATACTCCCTGTCCTCATATTGTAATTTATATATCGGCTCCGTTTCCTTTACACGGCATAAGGGGCAAACCGATGTATCATGTCCTGTAGTCACCCCTTCTTTACCCTCCAGGGCCTGTGCCGCTTTCAATTTGTATTGAAGCCTCCCGGGAATATAAGCCAGCCTTATTTTCATGCCCGACCGCGATTCTACCATGGCATACTCCGGTGAATATTCATAATTGTAAAGACTCGTACCGTCCTGTTTATTCCTGTATATACTCTCCACTATTTCATAGCTTCTGATCCTGGATTTTATTTTGTGGTACAGTGTCTCATCTTCATCGACCGTTCTATCCATGAAAAGCATATGCAGAAACGGTGGCAATGACATTGCAACCGCTATACTTATAAACTGGAGCCCGGTCCTTCTATAGATCTTCTGATATATACCAAGCAGGAATCTGTGAGAGGTCTTCAGATCATAAAACTCAGGGAACCTGTAACCGCTCCTGGTTATAATATCCGGATACTGTGCATCCAGGTCCATTGAATCTACAAAGAACCTCCCGCCCTCGATGATCCTGTTTTCTACATCTGATGACAGGCGGATCGATCTTAAAAAGGCTGATATTGACAGTAGAAATACGACCACCGCGGTTTTAAACGTCAAGCCGAACATATGATACTGGGTAAAATATACAAACCCGACTATACCGGATATTATTGCTGCCGCCAGATAGATGATCGCCACCAACTCCATACCGGTCTGCCAGTAAATACTCCACCTTATCTCCTCTTTAAGCTGTTCCTTTGTAAGTTCATCTTCCGGTATTGAAGTGAAAAACGGGATAAAAGACTTTAATCCCGGCACATGTCTATCATACTCTTCATGTCGGATTATCTGATGATAGGTCCCGGTATCGATCGACGACAATTTCTGTAACGCAAGATCATCATGGCCTATATCATGGAATATCGCCAGGCTTACGGCTCTTAATATATTCAGTTTTACCTGATAGGTCTGGAAGTGCCTCTCCCGGATGGCCCGGGTGGAAGCGATAACACTGGCCACAGACCGCCTGAAACTCGTTACGGCAAAGACCAACGCTATTATCTCCAGTACGGCCATGGCCCCTAATGCCAACGACGCGATACCCGGACGGTTGACCGATATCAATATGGGAATAGTCAGAGAAAGCGAACCTGATATAAACGCCCAGTCAATCCCGCCGCCAAGCCCCACGAGCGACCACCAGGAAAGCGGCCGGAAAGCGTGTGTTTTTTCTTCCGCCGGTAGAAGGCCGGGGTCATCAACGGGTGTCCCCGTCTCTTCTCCGCCCAGGAACTGCTTCAATATCGCCGTATCGGGCAGTTCAAACCCTTCGGGCGCGAATTCAACCGGTTCCAGTAATTCTATAAGTTTTTCAAAAATAGTATGGGCCCGTATTATATCTTTTCTATATTCTGTCGCCGGCATCCCGGACGCTATTTCATCCCGCGCTTTCGCGGCGAGTGATCCCAGCACCGGAAGGTCCTGATTGAGAAGGTCCCAGATAGCGCTTTTAAGGACAGGTAGTTCATAGGGCCTGTATGCCTCTATAGTCTCATCGGATTCACGCCATTTTGGATATATCTTTTCCAGGTTCCTGGTGCGGTCCGCCATAAAAGAGAGTACCGTCTGCCAGGGCCGTTTATTGTCGTTGGTCTTATGCTCGTCCAGTATTTCCCTTAACAGTCTCGCTGTAAACGATGTGAGCGGGCAATTATCTTTCAGCTTCATACATGGGGCGGTGTTCACAAACACTTTGTACTCAGGTATACCTTTATCATCCAGCCCTTCCGTTAACTCGCCGGAAAAAGCGTCTTCACCTACGACTATAAGTATTTCATCATCATCCAGCCGTAACTTATCAGACCCCGGTGCCCTGCCCGCATATATCTGTTCATTATCTGTAAGATCAACAGACGCTCCGTCCAGCACGGCGAACACCTCGTTGACGGAATGTCCGTGGTCAAGACTCAACACCCTGGCCCCTTTCCCCTTTTGCCGCAGGATGTTTTTCAGGTTATGCGCCCATGCCATCTTACCTACGGCGGTAGGGCCCGTTACAAGGACCGCTCCCCGTCCATGGCCGAACCTGTGGATCATGTTATCCGCGGTACCGGCCATCTCGGCGCGCCTGCGGCCTTCATGGTCTTCCACCAGTTCACCGAACGTGCCGTTATGTATGGTCTCGTTTACGCCTTCATACGTATCCGGGGAATAGAGGTCTATTTTGAGGTCATACGGTTTTCTGCCGCCGGTCATACTTTTCAATTCCTCAGACATATCCCATTCCGAATCCGCCGTCTGCATAAGGGCCAGTATCATGGCGGCTGTGCGCATATCGGTCTTATAGGCTTTCTTCACCCTCATGACATGATCGAACGCGATCATCATCCGCGCTTCCAGCATCTTTTCCACGGCTTCTACGGACCATTGTTCACCCTGTATGTTCTGCAGCCATTCAAAATAAGATACGGTCACACCTCCGGCGTTCGCGAGAATATCGGGTATTATCGTCACGCCTTTTCTGTTCAATATCTTATCCGCTTCCTCGGTAGTGGGACCGTTAGCGCCTTCGACTATGAGAGCGGCCTGTATATCAGACGCGTTCTCCGCCGTGATCTGGTTCTGCAGCGCGGCAGGTATCAGAACGTCGAATTTCCCGGTCAGGACCTTACTGACCTCATCGGGTTTTCTCAGGTGTTTGACACCGCGATAATTGAACTTTAATAAAGTCTTTCCTGACGACAGGTGAGAATCAAGCGCGTTAAGCAGTTTTTCATCGAAAGGCACAGTGAACTCAAGGCCGCAGGATTTATCGCTTAAATAACGTATATCCCTGCATCCCATATTGAACAGTTCCTTAAGAGCGTTCAATCCTACGTTACCGGCACCCTGGATAGAATAACTGCACTTTGTCATGTCCTTCACAAGTACATCCTTACCCTTGATGTTCCTTCTCACGCCTATTCCTGTTATCGCTTCCCGCGCGGCATATACCACGCCCAGCCCGGTAGCCTTGGCCCTTCCTTTCGACCCTCCGGTTTCCACGGGTTTACCTGTTATGACTCCCGGAGCGGATACACTCTTTATTTTTTCATACTCGTCTCTCATCCAGGCCATATCCCTTGCCGTGGACCCCACATCCGGAGCCGGGACATCATCAAAAACACCCAGAGCACGCGGGTCCTCGTCCAGTAGCGCCTGCACAAACCCGCGGCATATTCTCTCCATCTCTTCCTCTGAGTAATCACCGGGATCTATGGCTATACCCCCTTTGGCTCCGCCGAAAGGCACACCCACTACAGCGTTCTTCCATGTCATATCAGTAGCGAGCGCCCTTACCATCCCGCGTGAGACCTCCGGGTGAAAGCGGATCCCGCCTTTACCCGCGCCGCGGGCGTTATTGTGGAGGACCCTGTAGCCCTTCACCGTTTCTTCGCCTCCCGGCCCCAGAACACCCGACCGGGAAAGGATCCTTACAAACAGCCGCAGGGGCCATTTTATGATCACAGGCATAGGGTCGGAGATCTTCCGTAAAAGCCTTAAAAAGGAGTGGTCCAGCCGGACAGTGATATCCACCTCCAGCACCCTGTTTGTCTTGAAAAGTTTGTTAAGAATAACTGGATCCAGTTTAAGTTTTTCCGCGGAGTTCAACAGGTTCTCAAGGACATTCCTGAAAAAATCATCATCGAGGTCCCTGATATCCGTATTATCAAGCGCTATGCCGGCTTCACGCGCTCTCTCTATCAGCCGCGTCTTATCGCCGGACCTTATGACTTCGCGGGCTTCTTCAAGTTTCTGACGTATGTGTTGCGTATCGGCCGCAAAAATATATTCTGTATACTCCGGATATTGTCTTGTCGCCGTGCGTTTGAGCTGCAGATCCCGGCACATTTTTTCATTTTTCAGATCACCCTTGCGCACCTTGAAAAATATACGCGGAAACCCGCGGTAATCCTTTCTGAATGACGTAAACCCCGCTGCACCGATATTCTCAAGGACTTTTTCGACCAGGTCCAGCCGTATCATCTCGCTCCGTACGCCATCATCGACAGCCAGGGTCTCCACATAAAAAGAAGGGGCCCCTGTCTCCATGTCGCGCCCTTCATGTACAAGAATTACCCCATCAGGTATCCCGTAAGCACCCGTAACGACAAAGCTGTGATCCCATTTGGAAAAAAATACTTCCCGCCTGTTCCGGCCGAACTGTCTTTCTTTCCATACATTCTCCGTCAACTGTTCTTCTACCCAGTCCTTCCCTGACTCCGAATTGATCATTTCGATGAGCCGTTCCGCGTGAATCACAGCATATGATCTGGATAACGGCATTATGCCGGAACTGGCAGGGGGCTTCTGCGTAAGAAGATCCCTGTTGCCGCCGAAAAGAACGTCTATCGCCGGAAAAAAACGGATCACGGGATAAACTGTGTTTACATATTCCTTAACCGCTTCTTTTCCATGCTCGGTCAGATCCGGGATGAGTCTTTCCAGATCATCGATAATACGAACGGTCTTCTTTATCTTGTCAAATCCAGTTTTCAGCGTTCGTTTTTCACCTTTTTCCCTGAGGAGCTCTATCCCGTCATCCGTTACCTTATATACCCGTCCCGCCACTTTGACCGTGCCGTCACGAGAGGCATCTATCCTGTCCAGATAATCTTCCAGTTCACCGGGTGTAGCAGGCTCGAACGACATCATCTCCCTGTGTTCCGGCGACAGGTCTTTTATGAACATCGAATAAGACCCTATCCACTCATCTATGACTGCCGGTATGTCTTCCCCGGACATCGCGGCCTGTCCTATGGAAAAAACTACCATCTCTTCCAGGGATACCGGATCCCCCGAATCAAGGTACGCTTCAAGCGCCAGGTCATATTTCCCCCCGGCAGCGAGTTTTCTATAAGCGCCCGTTTTTTTCGTAAGGACCGCTACATATGGACGCTCCACATCGTCGGAATATTTCGGCATCAGGATTATATAAGAAAGCTCCTTTTTTCTCATCAGGTCGGTCAGGCCCCGGGAATGGTGCCCCCCGGTGATAAGGGCTGCTATCTGCCTGCCCTCGGACTTCATGGCCCGCACCGTGTTCTCCAGCATAGCCGTGTTCCTCTTTTCGGCTATCTCATAGAAACGCAGCGCGTCCCCGGCTTTTGATATGACCCTGTCAAGCCGGGGATTCCGCCTATCCGCGTCTTCTTTATCCATAAACCGCGTAAAATCCGAAGCTTTCAAGGAGGCAATATTATCACTGAGATACGCTGTTTCTTCTTCCGTCAATTTGATCTCAAAAAGAGAAAGCATAAGGCCCGCTGTCCTCACAGCGTTATAAAGCCGTCTCTCCTCCTCACCGGTGAACAGTCTTTCGATCAATGTCTTTTCTATACCCGATATCTCTTTCTGCAGCCCGATTATATCCATATCGCGGCACGTTTTGACGTATTCGGCGTATTTATGGAGTTCGCCGTATCTTTTCTCAAGGTCTATATTTTTTGTCTCAACGAAATTGAAAAGCCACGAATGGTAAGAACTCTCACTGATCTTGCCCTGCTCGAAATAAAGGGACTCGAGGACCATCATCCCCAGTTCCTCTTTATCCGAGACCGCCACCAGCTCATCCAGAAGCACCTTGCGCTGTATAGTGGCTTTGTCGAAATCTATTTTCTTCTCGAGGGCGGCAGAATACAGATAAGCTTCTATGTTCTCTTTTTCAACGGGGACTATACCATGCTCTGAACATAATCCGTTTATGAAATCCCAATAGACCTCAAGGCTTATCTTGCATTCACGGTGCAGTCTTGATTTGAAGACCAGAAGCCGCAATCCCGGAGAATATGTCTCCCTTTCTTTCACGTTCAGATCTTTGATGATATTTTTTAGATACGAGATGTTATCCTTATTATCTTTATAGATCTTACGGAATGCTTTCACATTCCGCATATAGAGCTCATTGTCTTCCGCCCCGTACAACGCGACCTGACCCGGATTCAACGCTGAAAAAAACTCTCCCGCCGACATCTTTCCTTCCTTCATCAGATAATCCGCGGTCTTTTCCTTTATTGCCCGGTCGGGAAAACTTGAAAGCAGTGATGTATCGATATAACCGGACGCGCCTTCCACGGAAATGATCTTAAGGTCATAATCGTTGACCAGGTTTTTTAATATGCCGACAATGGAATACTGGGCGGTAAGAGATGAATGACAATCCTGGATATTTATTATTGTGTCAGCATCACCGTTCGCGTTTAACTGTTCGACCTGGGCAAGATCCCGGGGGATGCTCATATCAAAACTGTCAATATCGGAAGATCCGGTGTTTTTGAGGGGTTGTTCTTCAATGATCTGCGATAAGTCACCGGCAGCCCATACTATCTGCTGGTATGAAAATAAAATAAGTACAAGTATTGATATTAATTTTATAAATATTATATTCTTGAACATTCAGACCCTCATCTGACTTTTTTATGCGCTAACTATGAGCAAATATATTATATAAAAATAAAGTTACTTTGTCAATGTAAAAGTGTAATTGGCTGTTGGCTATTGGCTGTTGGCTGTTGGCAATATGTATATATCATTGCGTGGTAATATGTTACGTATGGATTCCCCCTTGCGGGGTACCTGCCTACAGGATGTTACGCACAAATAAAAAAAGGGCGGGTTTAGAACCCGCCCCTACATCTGATTTCTGCCTTCTGTCCTCTGTCTTCTGTCTTCTGTCCTCTGTCTTCTGTTAAATTACGCCGCGGCATCGATTCCCTGACGCTTCAATAAATACAGTAGCCTGAGTTTGTCATAATCTTCCGGATGGGCATTCGGCAGATAAGTAACCTGCCGTTTTTCAGCATCATATGATTCTATGATATCAATATCATCGGTATTCAATTCACGGCCCATGGCAAGAGACAGTGTTATTTCCAGCATTTCTATTATTTCGATCATGTAATATTCGGAATCCGTCTTTTTGCCGTTCCCCAGCTTTTCGGGGTTTATGCCAGCAAGAAACGCTCTTTTTTCGTCCTCGTCACTGCGTAGATCATCAAAACGGGATGAATCGATGGTCTTTTGAGCGCCAAGCACTACTATATTTGACAATCTTGTATCGGTTTCCCTCGCTTTTACTAAAACATCCTTAGCCAGGTTGATACTTTCAGTGTGCACCAATATCACATTATCCAGTCCCATGGACTTTAATATCTTGCCCAGTGAGTCCAGGCCTTTGACAAGCGGGTTCAAGGCATTCTGCTGCAATGCGTCCTTTTCATAACCGGGTATCCACCCTGTTTCAAAGCCCACGATAAGGTTCTGTCCTTCCCTTTTGGCCCGGCGCGCCATGACTATCAGACTGGCTATCATACTGTCCACATCCAGTTGCGCTATATTATCCTTTATCTCTTTTTCAGCTCCCTGGATGATCTCCGGAAGCTCAGGGTTTTCCATCGCGGATTCACGGGCAAATTCCCGGAGATCCTCCAGCGCTTTCAATGCATCAAAAAGGTCTTTCTTCATCATGGAAGTGGGGTTTTTTCTGTCTATCACGGGCAGTTCCGTGTCAAACGGCATGTTCTCAAATGTCTTCATATAATCCACTATGATGTTTCCGGCGGATTCCAGCCTTGCCCGGTTGGAATTTATCTTGCCTTCCAGCCATGCCGAATACACCGCGTTATCACGCGACCACTCCCTTTCCGGGTAATAATAATCCAGGGTCCGGTCTATCCCGTCTTCCAGCGGTATGACTTCTTCAGGATGCAGGTATTGCCTGAACCGGGTATTGTCACAGATATGCACGGGTTTGTCTTCTGTGTCATCCTCCCTGATGGATACCATATTGCCCAAAGCCCCGGTTATCGCCCGTCCGATATCTATATTCGTAGTCGCCATGCCGCTGGCGATATTTATGACCCTGTTGTCATCGTTCAATTCCATCAAAGACGCTTTTAAAAGCGCGCTTACGCAATCATCAACATACAAGTAGTCCCTCGCGCCGTGTTTCCATACTTTAAACTCAGAACCCGGGCTTAACCCCGCTATACTGTTGATATACATGGGGACCTTGTACTCCTCGTCCTGCCGCGGCCCGTATATGTTTGAAAACCGCATTATGATACCTTTATCCATGCCGCTTACAAACCTTTCAGCCAGGACTTTTGTAAGCGGATAAAAATAATCCTTCGGGAGGCCCAGCTCCTTGAGCCTCTCTTCCGGTATGTCAGGGATGATTATGTTCCTTCTCACAAATTCCACAGGTGTTTCTTCCATCCTGCCGTTGTTAGCTACAAAATCCGCGGCATACCGACTGAACTTCTCTTCGCAGATATCCAGCCACTGGCGCAACGCCTGTATTTCCGGCTCATTTCCGGCCAGGATATACTCGGCATCTTCTTCGGAAACAGCGGGTCCGTACGGGCGCCTCAACAGGCTGTAAATATAAAAAGTGGATGAAAATATCATCTTCGTCCCTCTTTTCTGAGCCATCCTGGCCATGATCGCCGTCGCTAAACTGTTAGCCGCCAGTGCTTTTTCGGGTTCCCGGGAACATCTTGCGTGATTTGACATCCCCCCAAGGTGATAAAACGCGCCATGGGACCTCATTATATCGTCAAGGTCGTCATAATCCGGGTTTAATAGATCCGCCTCATCCATAGCGGTATATTTACTTTCTTCCACCCGCCCGATATTATCTGAATTTTTCCTGGCAAGGCCCGTAGCTGGTATTTTCTCACGGCCCATAAGATTAATCAGGTTTGAACCTATAAAACCCGTAGCCCCGGATACCACAACGGGCATCCCCTGCCGTCTTAAATATTCACGTTCTATCTTCTGCCGCTCTTCACGGTCGATAATTCTTCCCGGAGATGTATCGGCCACTCTTCCGGAACAAACGCCGGCTAATGACAGATAATACTTTACGGCTGAAGCGACTTTTGACAGGCTTATGACAAGATGCGGCCTCAAAGTATTGATCTCGTGTTGCAATGCTCCCCGCTCTTCACGGTCATCCGCATGGAAAAATGCCTGCTGGTGATATGTGATATTGCCCAGTGCCCCGACCGCGCCCAGAGCGCCTCTTTCCATAGCTTCCACGATGTGCCCGCCGTCTCCGGTATAAGTCGGGATCTCTCGCGCGTAAGATGCCAGTACATCCAGATCATTCGACGAGTCCTTGAGCCCTATAAGCCGCTTTCCCACCGAAGGGTGTCTGACCAGCGTTTTTACCGCGTCCGGCGATATATTGAGCCCTGTGTCGACATGTATCGCCGGATTATTGTACAACAAAAGCGGGAGCGCTTCGGTGCCGTCACCTACGATGGATTCAAGCTCTTCCAGCGCTGGGATAACTCCCTGGACAAAATGCTCCCGGATCTCTCTGTTATCACGCAGATACACAAGCGGAGCAAGCACAACCGCCTTGATAGAACTGTACTGGGGTTCGGTCATCGCGTAACTGTTTATCATCTTCATGTTCCTTATAGCCTGGCCCTCGTTATATCTGCTTCCGGTGACGTTGGCGAATATATTGAACGCCGTACTCCCTCCGCTTTCAACCGAAAGCGCGTGCGCTTCTTCGGCAAAGATCTTTATACCCTCTATCCTTTGTTCATTAGAGAGGTCCACGAACTCCCCGGTAGTACCCATAACAAGGATCGAAGCCACGCCTATGCTCGTCAGATATTTTAACAACCTTCTTACGCCCGCCCTGTCCACTTCGGTTTTTTCGCTTCCCTCGACCAGCGGTGTCACTACAGGCACGATGTTTTCCGGCTTGAGAAGGGGTTGAGTGCCGGCCTCTTCTTCACCCGCGGCGTCTTCCTCCTGGACTGCCACATCGATCATGCTCGCTGAAGAAACCGCTTCGCTTCCCACCATGTATCTTTCCCCCCGTTTTTCGAAAAGCCGGCTTATCATGGGCATGATGGCTAGCATGCCGATAAAATGCATCCTGAAACTTTCATGGACCGATATAAGCTGCCTGCCGCGATCAGATAACCCGTAAAACGCTTTGTGCATGCGATGATCAGATGTGGCAACGGCTTTAAACAGCGCGCCGAAAGGAGATTCGCTTTCATCCCTCATAGCCATATAAACATCGGCTGAAAGAGATAAAAACCTTCCCGCCGTCCAGGCGCTGTAAACCGCGGCTAAAACAGCATACATTATCCAGACCGCATCACCCCGGACAATGATCTGCCATACCGCTAAGCCTAAAGCGCTTAAAGATATAAGTCCGGCCGGTGCCGCGTATACCAGACCTGATAAAGCACGGAAATCGTGCGTTGTGCGTTGTGTGTCTTGCATCGTGCGTTGCGCGTCCCACGTTTCACACAATGTTTCCAGGGTACTGAGAGCCATACGCCGCTCATAACGTGAAAGATAATCTGTGCGGTTTCCGCGCACATCGTTCAAGGCACCCTTGATCAAGGCAGTCATAGCCGCGCTTTCACCTTCGTTCAAAGCGCTTATTGACGCGTTTACCCGTTGGACGATCTCCTGTCTGGCGGGTTCATCATCTGCATTGTCAGCAAAGAATCTTATCAATGCTTCGGTAGCTATATCTTCTTCGGCGCTGTCCCAGTTTATAAGCGTAAGTGCCCTGAGTTCCTTTCCGAGTCTTGTGGAATTTCCCGTCTCCCTGCTTTCATCCAAAGCCTTTTCCAGGGCGGCCCGGACCTTTTCAACCGCTTTTTCTTTTCTGCCGCGAAGATCCTGTTGCCTGCCGGATCTTCTTTCATATTCATACGCCCGATCGGCTGAGATCATGTATCGTTTTTTCCACAAAAGGCTGAACAGCGGCATGATCCTTACCATACCCCAGAAATGCGACCTGAATCCCTCGTGTATCGTTATGAGTTTTCTCGCGTCATAGGGTATATCAGGAAAAGCGCCATGCCTGTAACCGTCGTTTTTAGCAACAGGTATATACTGGATGACATTTTCAGCGAGATATCCCAGGATATTATCCCTGTATTCTTCGTCAGCAAGCTCTTGCCTGTTCAAATATTCCAGGTATATAAGAAAAACTTCCTGTTGTGATCTGCGGATGTGGTCCTCAAACGCCATATCAATAAGCATGCGGGCAAAGCCTTCCACCTTATTGCGTGATACAGTGTCAAATCCGGACCTGATGTCTCTTTCCGAAAGCGTCCCGGGTCCGTCACTGCCCCACTGTACCAGCCATACTTTAAGATGATCGCGCATGGCATTATACACAGCTCCGTGCAGTATGAAGTATCTCGCTGCCGCCCAAGCCAGATAAGCCGCACTTGCTGCCACCGTATACGTGATCCATGTCTGGTCACCCTGAACAGCATAAACCGCGATAGCGCCGATAAAGCCGAGAAGGCTCATAAAACCCGTTACCCTGCCCCAATGTATGGCGGAAGCGGCGGTGAAATCATGCGTCCTGCGCTGCGCGTCGTCCGGCATTGGGCTTTGGGTTTCAGATGCAAGCCGGGATTTGGTTGCGGCAAAAATTCTTTGAAATTCTTCGGCATCCGATACTATTGCTTTCAGTCTTGAAAAATCGATTACAATTACCATTTGAGCAGGTATGACAATGGGGTCCTCGTAGCTGGGTCTTCCGGGTTTATTTATAAGCGCATCTGATCCCCAATCGTACCCTTCAATGACTTCTTTAGGTGTTTTTTCGATCTCTCTTGAATCAACATATTCTTCGATAATAGCATTTATCACCGCAATATCTTCAACTGACCCAACGTGATCACTTATTTTGCGCGCAAGATCTTCAGGAACTTCATATCGCTTGCCGCTTCTGACTGTATGCAATGATGTCGCTACAAAGCTCCTGGCAACAGCTATTGCTGGTCCTGCATTACTTTTAAATAACTTTTTTAACACTATTTCCCTTATATCACTATCACCTGTCTCCAAAAGCAACGATAATGCTCCAATATCCGAAAGTCCGGATACTCTATCCATGACTAGATCGCCTATACCCGGGATATCTTCCCATTTTGCCGTTTTTTTCGTCGCCGCAAGTACTACCGGATCTTCGGACCCGGCGTTTTCAGTTAAAATATACTTTATTTTATCTTTCACCGATCCCACTATAACCGTTAATCCTGCTTCAGCGGCTATACTTTTAATCGCAATGAGGTCATCCAAAGAATCCGAAGCCGCTTTTACCGTTAAGATTTCAGATAACTTAATATCAGCCTTGTCTCTGAGCTCGGTCAGCCTGTATTGTACCGCTAGTTCTATCGCCTCTTGAATATCACGCGGGTTATCCGATTGGAGTAGACCGTAAATTTTATTAGCAGCATTTACCCTTTTCCGCTTTCCCTCAAAAAATAAAAACATTAAAGGCATTATCGCTATCATGCCCCAGAAATGGGACTCAAACCCTTCGTGGATCATTACAAGTATTTGTTGAAACTCGGATAATTCCCTGAGCACCTCTTTATTCACATACCCATCCGACTTCGCGACGGAAATATCAAAAATATCTGATACTGGAACACCATGCCGTTTAAAGGCACTGGCGATATTTTCTCCCAACACAAAAAAAGTGTGCGATGCCCAGCTAAGATACACGGTACTTGCAATAGCCGTATAGGTGATCCATGTAAGATCGCCCTGAAGAACAAAACTGATAAAGATCCCCAGAAAACTAAAAAGAGCCAGAAGGCCTGTTACTTTGCTCCAACGTATCCCGGAAGCGGCAGTGAAGTCGTGCGACATGTCGTGCATTTTGAGCCTGCCTATACGTTTATGGCGTCTAATACCGGTTAAAATATAAGACATTATCCCTAAAAAAAACGCACCTAGACCAAGCCCTTTGTATATTCCTACCTTTATTCTGTGCCGGTATTCCTCCCGGATATCCTCCAAAACGCCTATGTTAACCTGTTCCAGAATGCCGGTAAACCTTTCCAGCTGATCCGAAGTGCCGAATTTATCGTATAGCCTGTAAACGAATTTCAGGTTCTCGGACCCCATGCTCCGCAGGGCATCCTTGCCGAAATCATTTGTCTTATAACATCTCACTTCGGTCATCATAAACAGTATTTCCAGGTCCCGCAGCGCCTCCTCATCCAGGATCGAAGGCGCCAGTTCCCCCTGCGCGTTCCTCTGCCTTAAAGAATCAAGTTCTCTCTTCATATCCGGGACCACAGGGGTCATCACCCCGAAAAGATAATCCTGTACATAACTGTTCAGTTGCAGTTCGGGATCGTCATGGGTGCGGAATAAAGGGATATCCCCTTCCATAAGCTTTTCCAGCAAAACGGAAACACCGGCTTTACCTTTAGCGACCAGTTTTTCATGCAGATAATCTTCTGTGGTCTTTGACATTGACACTATCCCGAACATAAGCACCTGGACCTCGGTGTCTTCCACATAGATCCCTTGATCACTGAGATTATAAATCCCGTTCCTTACATTATATTTTCCATCTTTGATGTATCTGATCACTTGCATAACCGCCCGCTTATCCCTGGTTGAGACCAGCGCCTTTATTACTTCTTCCTTCCCTTCTTCCCTGTCTTCGTCCCACAGGGCCCTTATAAGAGGCTCGATCACACTGTTATCATCCATGAGCCTCAGCGCGTCAGCCGCCGCGGCACGGTAGAAGCCGTCATCCTCCCACAGCGCTTCGGCTATAAGCGGAATAGCTTCAACATACCCGAGTTCACCTAAAGACCTTATAGCAAAACGTTTCCTGGTGCTTTTTTCCTCTCCCGTTTTTATGGACTCCAGGAACACCGGAGGCACTGTATCCCCGCCTATTTTCACAAGCGCCCTGGCGGCTCTGCCCTGATAAGCGCGCATACTCACAGTGTTGAAAAACCCAGCCAACCCGGCGATAGCTTCTTCTCCACCTATATCAGTCAGCATCTCTATGGACATGGGGATAACATTCGCGCTTTTGTGATAAAGTCCCTCTACAGCCATATCCACTACAGCGTCTCCCTCTATATCGCGCAGAGCTGATAGGACCTTGTTGGCCCCGGTTAATATTTCATCTTTGTTTTTCAGGAAATATTCTCTAAGTACCGGTGACGCCGGCATCCCGATACTTTTCAGTTCTCTCAGGGCCCTATCGAATCTCCACCCCCGGTTGTGCGGATTATTTAAAATACGGGCGTATTCGGCGATCTTTTGTTCGACCTCAGCATCCGGCGGCTGCACCGTACCGGCAACCTTTATCCCGCTGCCCGGAGTGGCTATCTGCGCCGGCGCCGGCACAGACGCCGCCAGCAGGATAACCATAAGCATGCCCAGGATAAATAAATGTCCGGAAAATACTTTGCCCTTTATTGATCCTCTGCCGGGCAAACCGCCTGTTTTACCGGAAAGGCCTGATAAGAGCCCCCGCACCACGTCATGTTCCGGATCGTCGGCATAACCGCCGATCGCGTTTTCGGCCATCATCCTGATATCAGGATCGTTATTAACAAGCAGCCCCCTGAGAAAACCAAGATCCGCCGGGGCATGCCGGTCTATGGCTTCTATTATCCTTGCGGATAACCGCATCCTTTCATCAAGCGGCGTGTCCACGTCAATGCCGGTTACTCTCGCCGCCCGTCCTTCAAGTTCGGCTTTCAATACGTCTGGAGCCTCGATATGATCACGCGGCATCAGCACTTTCGCCGCCCATTCTCTTGTGTACATATCACCTTCACGGGTTGTGATCACAGTGTCGGCGCCATCTTTATATGACAGGTCATGGAGTATTTTGATGGCCATATCGGACGCTACTATATGTTCGTTATTCCTTGCGATCGCACCCAACTGTTCGATAGCCAGGGCATTTATGGATATTTCACCGTCGGGGGTGATAACCAGCCTGTCACCGTCATTTCCGTGTATCGTCTCATCGATGATACGCATAATATCCGCGTTTCTAAGGTCATCTTTCCCGATATAATATGGAAGAAGGGTTAAAGCCCGCGCCGATCTTGACCATTTTTCATCCGCTATGACAACGGTTTTTTCATCGTTCGCCCTGGAAAATATTATGGAACCGGTTTTCGCAACTTTTTTTCTTAAAAATTTTTTGCACAGGACGACCCCGGCGATAACCGCTAAAAGGGCTACAGCGGTAATAAGGAAC
>Ga0272443_10001248_pt1 | contig 38886 bp, 35 predicted proteins | sample SSMAcet12_FD_193581 | JGI IMG/M metagenome (GOLD analysis project Ga0272443, IMG submission 193581) | Marine sediment archaeal communities from Little Sippewissett salt marsh, Falmouth, MA, United States - SSM-Acet-12 | ecosystem: Environmental > Aquatic > Marine > Wetlands > Sediment ...
CCCGCAGTGCGGGGAGCGGGCCGAGGTGTACTCTCGAGTGGTTGGCTACCTCCGTCCGGTGGAGCAGTGGAACGACGGGAAGCAGGCCGAGTTCGCCGACCGGAAAGCGTTCCACACGACGCCTGTTCCGCAATAGCAATTCGCCACGAATTGCGCAATAGCAATTTGGCACGAATTGCGCAATAGCAATTCGCCACGAATTGCGCAATAGCAATTTGGCACGAATTGCGCAATAGCAATTCGCCACGAATTGCGCGATAGCAACTTGGAGGGTCATGCCAAGTTGCGCGATAGCAATTTGGCACGAATTGCGCAATAGCAACTTTGAGGGTCATGCCAAGTTGCGCGATAGCAATTCGCCACGAATTGCGCGATAGCAACTTGGAGGGTCATGCCAAGTTGCGCGATAGCAACTTGGAGGGTCATGCCAAGTTGCGCGATAGCAATTTGGCACAAACTGCGCAATAGCGATTTGCGACAAATTGCACAATAGCAACTTGGAAGGTTATGCCAAGTTGCGCAATAGCAACTTCAAAAGAAGTTGCGCAATAGCAACTTCGAGGAAGTTGCGTCAGCGTGACCGGAACGGACGTGATCCGGCTCCGTCATCGAGGAGCGTTCAAGCCATGCAGATCCGCGGAGTTCAGGGGGTGTCGCTGATCGATTACCCCGGCGATGTTTCCTGCGTTGTCTTCACGCAAGGCTGTTCGTTTCGCTGCCCGTACTGCCACAATCCGGAACTGGTCCTGGCGGAGCTCGATGATGGAGAACGGATCTCCTGGGATGAGGCGCTGTCCCGGCTCTCCGCTCGGCAAGGGTTTCTGAACGCTGTGGTTCTCACTGGAGGGGAGCCGACCCTTCACGACGACCTGGCCGAGTTTGCTGCCGAGATCAAGGCGCTGGGGTATGCGGTGAAGCTTGATTCCAACGGGTCCAACCCCGAGATGCTCGAACGGATGGCCGCAGGCAAGCTCGTCGATTACTTCGCATTGGATGTGAAGGCACCGCCGGAGCGCTACTCGGAGTTCGTCGGCAAGACGATCAATGCCGACACGATCGGAGAATCGATCAAGGTTGTTTGCGCGAGTGAAGCGTTGTTCGAGTATCGAACGACGGTTGCCCCCGGGATCGGAATGCAAGACCTAGACGACATCGCTGCATGGATCGGACAGGGGGTTCCGTGGTTTCTACAGCCGTTTGTCGTTCCGTCGGGCAAACGGTTACTCGATCGTTCGTGGGAGAAGCGATCGTCGCTTTCGGTCGAAGCGTTACGAGAGGCTTGGCCGCGTTGGGAGAAGCGCTTCCAACGCGGCGGCGTTCGCGGCTGACCCTGCCCGATGGGGCTAGTTGGCGCCGAGGAACCCGACCATCCGGCGGACGGATCGCATCGTCTCCGAGGCGATTTCCTGTGCGCGCTGCGCACCGCGGGCAAGGATCTTCTCTACATCGCCCGAGCTCTCCAATTCGGCTCGACGCTTCTGGATCGGCCGCAACGTGTCCATCAAGGCATCCAATACCGCGTTCTTCAGCGTCGAATACATGAGGGTCCCCTCTTCGAATTGGGTGCGAAGCTCCTTGGCTGTATCGGTGCAGCCGGTGATGCCGAGGATCTGGAACAGATTGGACACTCCGGGGGACATCTCCGCTCCGGGGGTCAGTCCGGTGTCGGTGACGGCGGAGCGGACCTTCTTCCGAATCGAGGATTCGGCCTCCATGACACCGATGTAGTGGGTCTCCCCCGCGCTCTTGCTCATCTTTCGCTCGGGGTCGGCGAGCGACATGATCCGGGCGGCCTCACCGACCAACGGTTGCGGTTCGGGGAAGAACTCGCCGTAGCGGCTGTTGAACCTTCGCGCCACCCGACGGGATAGCTCGAGATGTTGGATCTGGTCTTCTCCCACAGGGACGCCGACAGCGCGATACAGAAGGATGTCCGCGGCCTGCAACACAGGATAGGTGAACAATCCGGCACTGACGAAGTCGCGGTTCTCGGATTTGTCCTTGAACTGGGTCATCCGTGAGAGATCTCCGTAGGACGTGACACAGCCCAGAATCCATGCCAGCTCCGTGTGCGCCGGGACGCCGGACTGAGCAAAGAGGATCGTCTTCTCGGGATCGATCCCGCATGCCAACAGGTCGAGCGCCATGTTCCGCGATGCCTGGCGAAGCGTCTCGGCCGGGATTTCGATCGTAATGGCGTGATAGTCCACAATACTGATCACGCATGGATGGGTTTCCTGGAGGTCCACCCAGTTGCGAACGGCTCCGAAGTAGTTGCCGATGTGTAGGGTTCCTGTCGGCTGAATGCCGGAAAAGATCAGATTCGTTCGCATCATCGTTCCTCCCTTTGTGGAAGCTTGCGTGAGCGCCGAGTATAAGCAGCGGGAAGCAACGCTCGCAATGGCTCTCTCTCCTTGATCGTTCTTGTCCTTGTTGCGTACCATCCCTTCAGGGTGCTCGATGGCGGATGAACTGACAGTCGTTGTCCTGGCGGCAGGCAAGGGAACGCGCATGAAGTCGCGCACGCCCAAAATTCTGCATCCAGTATGCGGTACCGCGATTCTTACGTGGGTGCTACGCGCTGCGCGAGCGCTCGATCCGGCTCAAGTGATCGTGGTTGTCGACGATCGCGATGGGCCGGTTTCGCAGTTGGCGACCTCCTTCGGAGCGGATATCGCCGTTCAGTCCGAGCCGCTTGGAACCGGACACGCCCTGCTTCAGGCCAAGGATCTCGTTTGCTCGAATCGCCTGCTCATCATCCCCGGAGATCTTCCTCTCCTTGAAGGATCGACTTTGTTGCCGCTGGTCGATGGGCGCGCGGAGAGCGGCGCCGAGCCGTGCGATCTGACGGTGGTTACCATGCGGCCTCACAGTCCGGGATCGTACGGTCGCATCGTTCGCGATGTCGACGGGAAGATCGACCACATCGTCGAAGCACGCGATGCGTCCCTTAACGAGCAGACGATCGACGAGGTCAACAGCGGCGTCTATGTTTTCCGTCACGAGGCACTCCTTTGGCGGGAACTGGAGTCGCTCGCCGTTGACAACGCCCAGTGCGAGTACTACATCACCGACCTGGTCGCCGGCTATCGCCGGCGCGGTCGTGCGGTATCTGCGGTGCAGGTTGGGGATGCAACGGCGTTCCTCGGGATCAACTCGCGGGCCGACCTTGCGCGAGCTTGCGATCGCATGTATCGGCGAACGGCTGACCGATGGATGGAGGCCGGGGTGACGATCCAATCTCCGGCCACGACATTCATCGAACCGGATGTCGTGCTGGAACCGGATACGACGATCCTGCCGGGTGTTCATCTGTTGGGAGCGACGACCATCGGATCGGGAAGTGTCATCGGCCCCGATGTCTGGGCGGCCGATGCGCGAATCGAGACGGATTGCGAAGTGCGCTATTCGGTGGTTGAGCAGGCAAGAATCCGGTTGGGAAGTCGTATCGGTCCGTACGCGCATCTGCGTCCGGGCGCCGATGTCGGTCCCAACGTTCGGATCGGAAACTTCGTAGAAGTGAAGGCATCGCGTGTCGGCGACGGCGCCAAGGTTGGGCACCTCACGTATCTTGGCGACGCCGAAGTCGGGCAGCGTGTGAACATCGGTGCTGGCACCATCACCTGCAACTATGACGGCAAGAGCAAGCACCGGACGGTCATCGAGGACGAGGCGTTCATCGGCAGCAACGCCTCGCTGATCGCCCCGGTGACCATCGGCAGAGGTTCGCTGGTGGCTGGAGGATCGACGATCACCGATGACGTTCCGGAAGGGACACGTGCGTTCGGACGGGCACGACAGGTGATCAAACCGGAACAACCGGATCCCGGGGAGGAACAGACGTCATGATCGGACGCGAACTCAAGTTGATCGGCGGCAACGCGAATCCGGCGCTGTCACGTGAGGTTTCCGAGGCGCTGGGTGTGGATCTGTGCCGCGTTGACATCGGACGGTTCCGAGACGGAGAGATCCGGGCGCAGATTCAGGAAACCGTCCGCGGCGCGGATGTTTTCATCATCCAGCCGACGTGTCCTCCGGTCAACGAGAATCTCATGGAGCTCCTTGTGCTGATCGACGCCCTTGAGCGTGCGTCGGCGCGTAGTGTCATTCCCGTCATCCCCTACTACGGGTATGCCCGGCAGGATCGCAAGCACATGGCACGGGTTCCGATTACGGCCCGTTTGGTCGCCAACCTGATCGAGACCGCCGGGGCGGACCGTGTTCTGACGATGGATCTCCACGCCGGGCAGGTCCAGGGGTTCTTCAACATCCCGGTGGACAACCTTCGGGGAGACCCGATTTTTTCCGAGTACTTCCTTGAGGCGGGGCTCTCGAGAGAGAAGTCGGTGATCGTCTCTCCCGATGTGGGTGGGACCGTCCGCGCGCGGATGCTTGCCGAGCGGCTGAATCTCCCGTTGGCGATCCTCGAGAAGCGCCGAAGCCAAGACGGCGGGACCGTGAAGGTGATGAACGTCATTGGTGATGTCGAAGGCCGGCACGCCGTCTTGTATGACGACATTCTTGCTTCGGGATCAACGATCGTGCGAGCGGCACGATTGCTTCTGGAACACGGCGCCACCGACGTGACCGCGTTCTGCACCCACGGCGTGTTTGCGGGCGACGCGGTGAAGCTGCTGTCGGAAGCGCCCTTGAAACGCGTCGTGGTAACCAATACCATCATTCATGAGCAAGCGGAGAAGAGTGATATCGTCGACTATATCCCCGTAGGTGAGCACCTCGCCAAGACGATACGGCGGATCTTCGAGCAGAAATCAGTGAGTCACCTTTTCCCTCATTCCTAAACGTCGGTGAGGAGACGAGTATGGCAACACTTAGTGCGGATGTGAGAGTCCCCGGTCATCCAGGGACGACGCGAACGGCAGGTAAGGTGCCGGCGGTCGTCTACGGTCCCAGTATCGAGAGCATGCCGTTGGCGGTTGATCGCCGCGCGCTTCAGTCCTTGTTCTCCAAGATTACGCGCAGTTCCCGAATTGACATGACTGTCCACGACGAGGGCGAAGAGACGAAAATGAACGTCTTTGTCAAGTCGATTGACATGGATCCGATCACGGACGAGCCGGTACATGTGGACTTCTATTGTCCGCAGGCGGGACACCCGCTGAAGCTGCACGTGCCGATCAAGTACGTCGGTGAACCGGCCGGTGTCAAGAACGGAGGAGTGCTGAATATCTCGTTCAGCACGGTTCGTGTGCTCGGTCTGCCGGAAAGCATCCCGGATCTCATCACCATTGACGTGTCCGAACTCGATTTGCACGACTCGATCCATGTCTCGGACATCGACTTCGGCGAAGCCGAGCCGATGCTGCCTCCGGAGCGTGTTCTTGTTGCCGTTCTTGTTCCTCGCGGTCTGGGTGCTGAGGAAGAAGAAGCGGAGGAACTCGAAGGCGAAGAGCTGGAAGAAGGCGTCGAAGCCGGAGAGGAATCTTCGGAATCGACTGCCGAAGGGGAGTGATTGCGAGCCGTTATCGGGCTTGGGAACCCCGGCGAGGAGTACGCACTCTCTCGCCATAATGTGGGATTCAACGTCATCGATCTGTACCGTGACGTCTTCAAGGGGCCGTCCAAGGGGCGGCTCCGTTGTTCTTCCTTGATCTATGACGCTGACGGGCTTCTGTTGGTGAAACCGCTGACGTACATGAATGCCAGCGGGGACGCCGTCCGAGCTGTTGTCGATGCGTACGGGCTCGATCCGAAGGATCTCCTGGTTGTCTACGACGAACTGGATCTTCCCCTTGGAAGGATGCGGATCGTTCCCGGCGGGGGAGCGGGCTCACACAAGGGGGTCCGGTCCATCCTCGATCGGTTGGGTACGGAAGACATCGCCAGGGTCAAGGTCGGAATCGAAGATGAACGGCGACGGCAAGATGCTGTTCAGTTCGTCCTTGCACCGATTCCGCCGCAGGAGTGGAGCGTGCTGGTTGATGTGATGAAACGGGTGGTAAACGCCGTGGATGCGTTCCGCGATCGACCGCTCGATTGGATCATGACACGGTTCAACACGACCGCTCAGCCGCGACCGCAGGCGCGTCCCGATGTCGGGAATGGCTCAAGCAACGCTTCCGTCCCTCCGGGGTCCGGTTGCTAGAGGGATTCCGGCAGCTATACTCGTACTGCCGTTGCGCCGGTGGGAGTCGTGCACGCTACCGGCGATCTAGGTGTGGATAAGGGGCATCCCCGCATTGCACCGCGGTGTGAGGGTGCGTCCGGAAAGCGGACCGAAGATTCAAGAGGATAACCCGCCTGACCGGGGTTCCCGGCGGTGGTGGAGGAGCGATCGATGTACGACCGATTCTCGCGCGAATCGAAGGAAATCATTGTCGTTGCGCAAGAAGAAGCCGAGGAGTGGCGCCACAGCTTCGTGGGAACGGAACACCTGTTGCTTGCGTTCCTCAAGCTGAAAGGAAGCGACGTCTACCGGTTTCTTACGTCGAACGGCGTGACCTACGCCAAGGTTGCCGCTTTGCTCGAGGCCGAGAAAGGTCGCGGCGACGTGAAGCTGTCGTCCGATGACCTCGAGCCGACACCGAGGCTGAAGCGCGTGATGAAGATCAGCTTCGAAGAAGCTCGTCGCGCCAGTCTGAACACGATCCGTCCCGAACACCTGCTGATGGGAATGCTGCGTGATGGAGAAGGCACTGGAGCGGCGGTCCTCCTGCATCTGGGCGTCGATCTCGCCAAGACCCGCGCCTACTTTCTGCCGTCCACGGGAATCGGGATGGCGGTTCGCCCCGCGAAGAGGGCACAGAAAACCACGGATTTCAGCGAATTCGGTCGCAACCTTGTCGAAGAAGCGCAAGCCGGCCATCTTGACCCGGTCATCGGCCGCGACGATGAGATGGAACGGATCATCCAAACCCTCACGCGCCGCAAAAAGAACAACCCGGTATTGATCGGGGAATCCGGTGTCGGGAAGACGGCGATCGTCGAAGGTCTTGCTCAACGGATGGCGACGGGCGATGTTCCTTCCATCTTGCGCGAGAAGGAGATTCTCGAACTGGATATGGCGTCGGTTGTTGCCGGCACGAAGTACCGTGGTGAATTCGAACAGCGGCTCAAGGCGCTGATCTCGCAAGTCGTCGAGTCCGACAACGTCATTCTGTTCATTGACGAACTGCAGACCGTCGTCGGTGCCGGGGGGGCCGAAGGGGCGATCGATGCTTCGTCGATTCTCAAGCCGCCGCTTTCTTCGGGAGCGATTCAGTGCATCGGTACGGCGACACTCGATGAATTTCGCAAGTCCATCGAGAAAGATCCGGCGCTGAAGCGGCGGTTCAAGACGATCCTTGTTGACGAACCCGGCGTGGACGAGACGGTGCGGATTCTCAAAGGTCTGCGAGCTCACTACGAAAAGCACCACGGGGTAAGAATTACCGACGAAGCGCTGCAACAGGCGGCGCGGCTTTCCGATCGCTACGTCACCGACCAGTTTCTTCCCGACAAGGCGATCGACCTGATTGACGAGACGGCGGCGCGTGTCAAGCTTCAACACACGCGGACCCCCGACGAAGTGCGCGAACTGATTGTCGAAATTGACGAGTTGGAGGAGCAGGAGCGCGATGCGGTTGCCGCACAGGATTACGAAAACGCGGCGGGTCTTCGCGACCGCAAGAAGGAACTGATCGGGCGGATCGAGGAGCAGACCAACACCACCTACACCGTCGGCGACCTCAAGGCGACCGGGAAGGATATTGCCCAGGTTGTCTCGATGTGGACCGGCGTGCCGATCGGTCACATGCAGGAAGAAGAGACGGCCCGCCTTGTGGACATGGAGGAAAAGATTCACGAGCGGATGGTCGGGCAGGATGAGGGCGTGCGTGCCGTCGCCCGTGCGATTCGACGTGCCTACGCCGGTGTCAAGAACCCGCGCCGGCCGGTGGGCGTGTTCATGTTCCTCGGCCCGACAGGCGTCGGCAAGACCGAGCTTTCGAAGACGCTGGCGGAGTTTCTGTTCGGCGATGAAGATGCAATGATCCGCGTGGACATGTCCGAGTACATGGAGAGATTCGCCGTGTCCCGCCTGACCGGCGCCCCTCCGGGATACGTTGGCTACGAAGAAGCGGGAGAGCTCACCGAGAAGGTGCGCCGCCGCCCGTACTCGGTGATCCTGTTCGACGAGATCGAAAAGGCGCACAGGGATGTGTTCAATATCCTGCTTCAGGTGATGGAAGATGGATTGCTCACCGATGCTCAAGGACGCCGGGTCGACTTCCGCAACACGGTGATGATCATGACCTCCAACGCGGGAAGCGAAATGATCACCGATCGCGGAACGCTCGGATTCAGCGACAACGCCATCGATTCGCAGGAATCCTATCAGGACATGAAGGATCGTGTGATGACGGAGGTTCGTAAGGTCTTCCGTCCCGAGTTTCTCAACCGGCTTGACGACACGATTGTGTTCCATCAGCTGACCCAGGATGAAGTCGAACACATCGCCGAGTTGATGATTGCGCAGCTGTGCGATCGGCTCATGGAGGAGCACCGTATCACGCTGAAGCTGAATAAGCCGGCACGGAAGGTTCTCATCGCCAACGGATATGATCCGAAGTATGGGGCTCGGCCGATGCGGCGGACGATCGAACGGCTGATCGAGAATCCGATCTCGGAACTGATTCTGGAGAGCTCTTTCGCTCGCGGGGCAACGATCAGCGCCACGGCGAAGAACGGAGAGATCGTCTTTACGGTGAGCGAAACCGGAGCCTAGCGTGTCGTATCGCTGTCGAATCTGCGGCTACCATTCCGTGAAGTGGCTCGGGCACTGCCCGAGCTGTGGCGAGTGGGATTCGTTCGGTGAGGATGCCGTCGATGAAGCGACCGAATCCTCTTCTTCATGGCTGGGGGAACCGCTCCAGCGGCTTCCGGAGATTGGTGCCGAGAAGGTGTCCCGGTTTTCCAGCGGCTCGGCCGAACTGGACCGCTTGCTCGGCGGAGGGTTGGTTCCGGGTGCGGTCGTTCTGTTCGGCGGCGAACCGGGGATCGGCAAGTCGACGTTGCTGCTTCAAGTGGCTCGAGCGGTGTCGCAGCGCGATGAAGTGTTGTATGTGTCCGGCGAAGAATCTGCGGCGCAAATCAAGCTTCGCGCGTCCCGGTTGGGTGTGGACAGTGATCGGGTCTATGTCCTGTCCGAGCAGAACCTGCGCCGTGTGGCCGAGGCGGTGGACACCGTTTCACCGCGGCTTCTGATTGTGGATTCGATTCAAACGATGCGCGCCGATTCCGCGCCGGGCGAAGCGGGAAACGTTCGTCAGTTGCGAGAGGTCAGCGCCGAGCTTGCCCGGCTGACCAAGCGCGGCAACCTGTGCACCTTTCTTGTCGGGCACGTGACCAAAGACGGCGGATTCGCAGGGCCGAAGGTGGTTGAGCACCTCGTTGACGTGGCGCTCTACCTCGAAGGAACGCGGGGGGAAGAGGTTCGCGCGTTGCGTTCGGTGAAAAACCGCTTCGGAGCCACCAACGATGTGGCCCTGTATCAGATGACCTCGGCGGGTCTCAAGGAGATCGCCGATCCGTCGAGATTCTTTCTCGAGGAACACAACGCAGAGGATCGGGCCGGCGTCGCCGTTGTCCCGGTGCTCGAAGGATCGCGGGCGGTGCTTGTCGAGGTTCAGGCGCTTGTCGCGCCCACCGGAGGCTACGGGGTGCCGCAACGCCGATGTACGGGGCTTGACGTGAACCGAGTCCTCCTGCTTCTGGCGGTTGCGGAGCGCCGGTTGGGAGTTCAGTTGGGCGGCGCGGATGTCTATCTGAGTGTTGCCGGCGGGCTTGAAGCACGAGAACGTGGCGTCGACTTGGCGATCGTGGCCGCGATTATGTCAAGCCTTCGCAACAAACCGATCGAACCGCGCACCGTTGTCACTGGGGAGATCGGTTTGTCCGGGGAACTCCGCGGGGTTCGCCGGTTGAAGGAGCGGTTGCTCGAAGCGGAGAAACTTGGCTACAAGACGGCGGTGGTCCCCGAGCGGCCGGCGCCTCCCAAGGGGTTGGCTATCGATGTGAGGACGGCGCCGGACATCAACGACGCGATGCAGCTTCTGGGATTGGCGTAGCCGGCGAAGAAGGAGCGACGATGAGCGAACAGGCGAACAGATGGGCGGAATTGGAACGGGCGGCAGAGGTGCTCGGCGACCGGATCGAAGGTGTCCCCGAGGTTGCGATCACCTTGGGTTCGGGGCTTTCCAACGCCGTGTCCCTTGCAGCACAGGACGACGATGCTCCAAGCGGGAGCGGTGGCGTAGCGATTCCATGGCAGGAGATCCCCGGGTTCCCCCTTCCCACCGTGGAGGGACATGCAGGCGATCTGTGGATCGGGCGATTGTGCGGCAAGCTGACGCTGGTTCAACGGGGACGAACGCACTTCTACGAGGGCTATGACATGACGTCGGTCACGTTTGCGACAAGGCTGTTCGCTCTGATCGGGATCCCGACGATGATTGCCACGAACGCATCGGGAGCGATCAATCCGGCGCTGGATGCCGGAGACCTCGTGTTGCTACGCGATCACATCAACATGCTCGGGGTCAATCCGCTGCGAGGGACGAACTTCGACCGTCTTGGCCCGCGGTTTCCGGACATGTCGCGGGCTTACACCCCGGAGCTGCGCGAGCTCGCCCGACGCGTCGCCGAAGCCGAAGGGATTCGCTTGAAGGAAGGGGTGTATGTCGCCACGTTGGGTCCGTCGTACGAGACGCCGGCCGAGATCCGCGCGTTCCAGGCGATGGGGGCCGACTTGGTCGGGATGTCGACCGTTCCCGAGGTCATCGTCGCGGCTCACGCCGGGATGCGGGTGCTCGGCGTCTCTCTGGCGACCAACCTTGCCGCCGGGGTCAACCCTGATGCGACGCTCTCCCACGAAGAAGTGATCGAGACCACCCAACGAAAAGGCAAGGAAATGTGCCGCTTGCTCATGGGGGTTATCGAGCGGTTATAGCCTTCTGAAGACGCATTGCATTGTCCAGAGCCGTCTGTATAATCTCGCCGCCATGCGGAGGTCCGATCGGAGAAGGGCCGAAGCGCAGCAACAGACTCTAGGAGGTTTGGGCAATGGCAATATCTCCAACGTTGAACCCGTTTGAGATCTCTCAGCGGCAGCTTGACATGGCGGCTGAGAAGCTCAATTTGGATCCCCAGGTTCATGCATTCCTCCGCGAACCGATGAGAACGCTCGAGGTTCGCTTTCCGGTTCGCATGGACGATGGAGCCGTCAGAACGTTCACCGGATTCCGCGTTCAGTACAACGATGCGCGCGGTCCGACCAAGGGAGGTCTGAGGTTCCATCCCGAAGAAACGATCGATACCGTCAAGGCGCTTGCCGCCTGGATGACCTGGAAGACGGCCGTTGTTGACATCCCCTATGGAGGCGGGAAGGGGGGCGTCATCTGCAACCCCAAAGAGCTCTCCGTGGGAGAGACGGAGCGCGTCGCGCGTGGCTATATCCGTGCCATCGGCCGGTTCATCGGACCCGAGAAGGACGTTCCCGCCCCGGATGTCTACACCACCCCCCAGATCATGGCGTGGATGATGGACGAATACTCCACGATCGTCGGACACAATACCCCAGGCGTGATCACCGGTAAGCCGCTCCCGCTTGGCGGATCGCTCGGACGAGGCGACGCGACCGCACGTGGAGCCGTGTACTGCATCCTTGAAGCGGCGAAGCTCCTCGGCATCGACCTCTCTGTTGCGACCGTCGCGATTCAGGGGTACGGAAACGCCGGATATTACGCAGCCAAGCTGATGCAAGAACTTGCCGGCAGCAAGGTGGTCGCCATCACCGACTCTCGTGGCGGTGTGTACGCCGGCGGCGGCATCGATCCCGAAGCGGCGTTCCAGCACAAGAAACAGCAGGGATCCGTGGCCGGCTTTGCCGCGGACCGTTCGCTGACCAACGAGGAGATCCTCGAACTGGACGTGGACGTCCTGATTCCGGCAGCGATCGAGAACGTGATTACGGAAGCGAACGCCGAACGGATCAAGGCGAGGATCATCGCGGAAGCGGCCAACGGGCCGACGACGCCGGAAGCGGATGCGATTCTCTACGCCAACGGCAAGTATCTGATCCCGGACTTCCTGTGTAACGCGGGTGGCGTCACCGTCTCGTACTTCGAGTGGGTGCAGAACATCGGCGGGTACTACTGGCCGATCGACGAGGTCTACGACCGTCTCAAAGAAAAGATGGTCAAAGCATTTCACGAGACCCACAACATGGCACAGAGGCATCAGATCGACAACCGGATCGGGGCGTATATGGTTTCCGTCCAGCGTGTGGCGGAAGCGATGCGGCTTCGCGGCTGGGTGTAGACCGGACCGAAGAAAACATCAATCCAGGGTGGGGGGGTCTCCTCCCCACCCGCTCAAAGCGGGAGTCAAGAGACGGTGATGCGCGTCAATCCGTTGCATGCAGGGCACAAGGACGATCCCGAGTCCAAGATCGCCTTCCTCGACCGGACGTTCCCGTCGCTGGAAAGCGAAAGCGTTCGCGAGCTTGCCGAGCTGTCGCTTCGTGTACGCTACGAAGAAGGCGAACTGGTCGCTCAAGAGGGATCGTACGCATCGGGAGTCTATATCGTTGATTCCGGCTTGGTGACGATCGGCAAGTACTCCAGCCGGGGCTGGGAGAAACGCTGTTTGCGCTTCCTTGCTCCCGGAGAGATCTTCGGCCTCGAAGCCGTGCTGCTTGATCGGGAGCCCATCAATGTTCAGTTCTGCAAAGCGATTGTCGCCTCCACGCTGATCTTCTTCGAACACTCCAACTTCGTCGCGTTTGTGAAGCGGCACCCGAGGATCCTGATGGACCTCTCGAGGTGGCTGGCGCGAGAGGTCATCATGCTGGAGTTCAAGCTGACCCGTGAGGCAATCGAAGCCACCGATCGAAACCTGGCCCTGTTCCTGATTGCGCTGGCACATAAGTACGGCAATGCAACACCGGAGCAGGAGGGAGTCGAAGTCAATCTGCCGCTTTCGAGACAGACCATGGCGGAGCTTCTCGGTCTGTCGGTGGAAACGCTGATGCGTACGCTCAAGCGGTTCCGGGAACTCGGCCTGATCACCACATCGAAGAACTCGTTCCGCGTGTTGAACCTGGAGGGACTGGAAGAACGCGCACGCGTGACCAGCTTCTACCTCTCGATCGTCGAAGAGACCCTCTAGTCCTACACTCCTCGGGAACTCGCACACTCGGCAGCAGCGGCAGCGAGCTTGTCGGTGTCAATCAGCATCCCATCGCATGGCGGGACGGTTGCGCAAGGTCGCTCTTCTTCCGGTAGCTGGCAGCACCTGCTCAAGTCCGGATCGGCTAGCAGCTTCGTGATCCGAGTCGCGGAAACGGAAAGGATCTCCGCCAGCGTGCGGTTTGTGATCTCCTTCGGAAGACAGACCCGTTGCCGGGAGTCGTCCAGGGGGATCCCCGACATTCGTGCCAGATCCAGCAAGCACGCGACGAGACGCTGCTTGATCTGTTCGACATCGCGCGTCGGTTCACCGGGAACGGGCGGTGTCGATCGTGCAGCGAGGAACCGGCCGGCAATGTGGGCGAGCAACGCCTCGCTCAACGAATGGTCGATGGCGATGGCTTCATGCAAGGTCTCACGTTCAACAAAGGCGACCTCGACATCCGTAAGCGCTCGTCCGGAGGTTCGATGCACGTCCGACGGCGGTGACGCAAGCACCTCGACTCCGAATAGATCGCCGGGGCCGATCAGCTCGATCCTCATCGCCTCCGGGCGATCAGCGACGGAGGAATCCGGCCGGTCGATGATGATGCCCGCACGGAGCATCGCCACTCCCGCGGCAAAACTTCCGGCGTGATAAACAAGTTCCCCCGAGCGATAGCGGATGATCAGAGGTTGAAGTTGCCTCCAGTGCGTCTGCATCTCCGCTGAATCGGCTCGTGCTCTCATATCCATTGTCCCGTCACTCCTTCTCCTCTCACCTTCCACAACGATACGCGGAGCATCGCGGATCGACCATGCTGGACGACCGATCTTCGACAGGATTCCGGCGCAACCAGGGAGGCACTTCGCCACTCGTAATGATCTCCTTCGAGGCGATATAAGCTGTCATATGACAGATGAAAAAGATGCCAGCGAAAGCTGCTGCTTGTATTCATCAAGGTATCTCCGATGTCACCAGACAGATAAGTGGGCGTCCAACACACATGTTCCGGCTTCCAGAACCAAGCTTGGAATCTGCTTGATCTCCTACAAGGCAACGACGGCATCGGATACCCTGCGGGCGATCGGAGGTGACCGCCACATGGCGATTCAGGATACAAACAGGGTTGTTGCCGACAGGAAGGTCGAGGCGAGTATCAATCCGTACCAGATGATGCTCCAGCAGCTCGATCTCGTTGAGAAGTACACTCAGATTGAACCCGGTATTTGGGCCGTACTTCGTCAACCGGAACGGGCACTGGAGGTCAGCGTTCCTCTCACCCGTGACGATGGCAGTGTCGAAGTCCTCAGCGGGTACCGGGTCCAGTACAATTCCTCTCGTGGACCATGCAAGGGTGGCATTCGTTATCACGTCGGCGTCACGATGGATGAAGTGAAGGCGCTGGCCGGATGGATGACGTGGAAGTGCGCGGTCGCTGATGTTCCCTACGGTGGTGGAAAGGGCGGTATCGCCTGCGATCCTACCCAGCTGTCACGGAGTGAGCTGGAACGTCTCACCCGACGCTATACGACGCGCATTTTTCCTTTGATCGGCCCCCAGCGGGACATCCCTGCGCCCGATGTCAACACCAATTCTCAGGTGATGGACTGGATTGCAGATACGGCCGGTCTCCTAGCGGGGCATGCGATTCCGGCAATCGTCACCGGGAAGTCACTGGAATGCGGTGGAGCCCCCGGACGCACCGCTGCGACCGGACGCGGCGTCACGTTTGTCACCCTCGGCGTGCTGCAGCGGATGGGGATTGACGTGACAACGGCACGCATCGCTGTTCAGGGGTTCGGAAACGTTGGATCGATCGCCGCACGGCTGATGGCCGAAGCGGGCGCGAAGGTCGTCGCCGTAAGCGACATTTCCGGAGCGTACTTCCGTCCGGAAGGTTTCAATGTCGCCGAACTGATCGAATACGTGAAGACGTCTCCGGGACATCTGCTTGCCGGATATGACACGTCGGGAATGGAAGAAATCAGCAACGACGATCTGCTCACGATGGACGTCGATGTGCTGATCCCCGCAGCGTTAGAAGCACAGATCACGGCTGCCAACGCCGGCGATGTCAAAGCGCGGGTCATCGTGGAAGGCGCGAACGGGCCGACAACCCCCGAAGCCGATTACATCCTCGGCGAGAAGGGAGTTTCCGTTGTTCCGGACATCCTTGCCAACGCCGGTGGTGTCGTATGCTCGTACTTCGAATGGGTGCAGAACATCCAGTGCTTCGCCTGGGAAGAAGACGAGACCAATCAGCGGCTCGGTCGGATCATGCACCGGGCGCTGGGTGAAGTATGGACGCTGTCGACGGAGCGAGACATCTCTCTGCGGCTGGCCGCTTTCGTCCTTGGCGTAGAGCGGGTTGCCCAATCGGTCCGCATGCGAGGGCTGTTCCCGTAAGGGCTAGGGCACTCGAGGAGAAAGCCGCGGGAGAGAAGTGGACCTCATGAGCAAGGGGATTCCAAGCAACTTCCTGCCTCCTGAGATCGAGGGAGCCGCCGTAGTTGCCGATGCGCTGAGCCGTTGTGCGCAGCGCATCGGCTGCGGCGATGACGCGTTCTTTGAACGCCTCCTGCAAGGGGATCACGCGAGCCACAGCTTGCTTCGCTACGAGGTGGCGAAACGGCTCGCCGATCATCTTGGCCGGCTTGGCGAAGGGTTGAGTCAAGTATTTGTGTACGGAAGTACGATGACCGATCGGGCCGTTCCTTGTTCGGATATCGACATGCTTGTCGTCCTCGCACACAAGTCGGACCAAGCAATGACGCTGATCGGCAGGATCGACCTTTCCTTGAGTGCCGGGTTTCGGTTGCTTCTCCCCGGATGCCGGACGCCGGATTCCCTATTGGATATTCACTTGGTGGATGAAGTCGAAGCTAAAACCCGCCGCGGGTATGGGGCCGTTCTGAACTCCGTTCAAGCGAGTCCGGTTTGCCTGTGGCGGACCACTCCTAGAGTCAGAGAGGGGCTCCGCCCATATCGGAGCCCCTCCGACACCCGCCTGCAGAAGCAGCAGGCAGATCATCTCTTCTCGCGCTAATCGGCGTTGACATACAGCTGGGTCATCTTCGTCGGATCTTCCACGTCGAACTGAACCAGGCTCAATACGTTCAGATGAGCCTGGCTCCCCGGGTTGACGCAACGGGTTCCTCCCAGTTGATCCTTGTAGCTTCCGAGCACGGCCGATTCGTGGCAGTGCCCGCATAGCACGAGGTATGGTTGTGTCCGTTCGACATAACGGCGGATCTCCGAGCTTCCGACATGTTCGTTTCGGCGGAGGCGATCAACGGTTCCAAGCGGAGCGGCAAGATCCAGTTGCGTGCCGTACGGCGGGCAGTGGAAGAGGTGAATGGTTCTTCTCGGATCGTAGATCTTCTCCCCCGATCGATCGGGGGATGCCGTACCGCCCCACTTTAGGAATGCGCCGAACCGCGCAAGATCGTCACCAATGGTGGTCCGCGGACGGTCGCCGTTGGGCGGGACCGAGTGTACACCGTTCTCAAACACGTCGGCGCAGGGATCCATCCCCGCTGGGCGAAGCTGCAACCCGTTGTCGTACTTGACCCAGTCCATCAGCAGACCGGCTCCCGGTGTTACGTACGGGTATCCGCAGACATACAGCATCGACACATCGTCGGGAAAGAACCGCTTCATCTGCTTTGTCTCGCGAAGTTCGACCAAGCGGTTGTTGATCAGATGAAAATTCGGCAGGCGTTGGTCGAACGCCAACAACAGATCCTCGTTGGCGCGGCGGTCATCGTTGCCCATGATCACATATACGTCCGTGTGACGGTGGTTCACGAGAAACGCATCGAACAGTGGGATAAAATCGTGCTGGAAGAAGTCCCGCTGCCGCGCTGTCCCATCGATGGTCTCCGTGGGAGAGCTCTCCAGAACGGCGGATGGCGCGAGGTCTCCGGCAATGAACAGGGACGTCGCCTTCCATGTGGCGGCAACACGGAGGAGCAGTTCGTAGATCCGGATGTTGCCATGGATGTCGGTGACTGCGATTGCCTGCATCATGTTGGTCATTCTAGAGTATCCGCGATCGGAACGCTGTCAACCCCCAGGGATGCGGGATTGCGGAAGGGAGTCCTGGGAGGCGGTTCTAGGAGTGGTACGGAGGTTTCTATGGGAGATTCGACAGTGAACATCTATCAAACCGTCCTCAAGCAGTTCGATCATGCCGCGGACAAGATGGGGTTGAACCCCGATGTCCGGAAGATCCTCGCCCGCCCGATGAACGAGGTGATCGTCCACTTCCCCGTCAAGATGGATGACGGGAACGTCGAGATGTTCACCGGGTATCGGGTGCAGCACAACGATGCGCGCGGACCGTTCAAAGGTGGATTGCGGTTTCACCCGTCGGTCGAAATCAACGAAGTCCGGGCGCTTGCGACCTGGATGACATGGAAGGCGGCGATCGCCGACATTCCGTTCGGTGGGGCGAAGGGCGGCATCCAATGTGATCCGCGCAACTACTCGCAAGGGGAACTCGAGCGGATCTCTCGCCGGTTTGTGTTTGCGCTTGGGAGCAACATCGGTCCCGAATACGACATCCCGGCACCGGATGTGAATACGAACGCTCAGATCATGGCGTGGATCCTGGACACCTACATTTCCACCCTACCTCCCAACGAGCGGTTCCGCTCCGTGCACGTCGTGACGGGAAAACCTGTGGAAGCGGGAGGAAGCGTTGGGCGTGACAAGGCCACGGGGCAAGGTGTCGTGTACGCGATTGAAGAATGGGCAAATGCCAACGGGGTGGACCTTGCCGGGGTTTCTTACATGGTTCAAGGATTCGGGAATGTGGGTTCGTGGGCGGCGCGGCTTCTGGCGCCGTTCGGATCACGTTTGACAGCCGTGGAGGACCACACCGGTGCGATCCACAGCCCCCAAGGGATCGATCCCGAGAAGCTGGCCCGGTATGTCGCCGAGCACGGAGGGATCCGGGGATATCCCGAGGCTGCGCCCGTATCCCACGAAGCGTTTCTTGCCACTGAGGCCGACATCTTCATCCCTGCGGCTCTGGAGAATCAGATCACCGCGGAGACGGCGCCGCTTCTCCGGGTGCGGCTGGTTGCCGAGGGTGCGAATGGGCCTACCGATCTCGACGGAGACCGAATCCTTGCCCAACGCGGAATCGATCTGCTCCCGGATGTGCTGTGCAACGCCGGGGGAGTCATCGTGAGCTACTTCGAGTGGCTCCAGAACAAGAGGAGCGAGTTCTGGGAACTCGATGAGGTCGACGGGAAACTGCGTCGCCGGATGAGTACTGCGTATCATGCCGTGTCCGATGCGGCCGCGGAGTTCAATACCGATTGGCGGACTGCGGCGTACGTGGTTGCCTTGCGTCGGCTGGAGAACGTGTACACGCATCGTGGGATCTTCCCGTAGCAGGCATGAATCGGGAGCGAGAAGGAAGCGCCCGCTGTGTTTTGCGGGGTGCTTCCAATCGTGAGGTAGACGCCCGATTACCGATTGCGGATGGCACATGGAAGAGAGAGGAGGGCGGTCGATGCCCGATGCAGTTGCGATCGCTCGGATGCACACCGCCGAGCACCTGTTGTCTGCGGTCATGAAGGCGGAGTTCGGCTGTCTGGCACCGCTGGAGACCCATCTTGGCGATCGCAAATCCAAGTGCGACTACCGGGTGCCCGGCCCGCTTGGCGACGATGAGATCGCACGGATCGAGTCCGAGATCAATCGGATCATCTCTCGCAATCACCGGATCGTCTGTTTCGAGCTTGCCCGTCGGGAAGCGGAAACCACCTTCGATCTGTCGCGAATTCCTGCAGATCTGGACTCCATGCGGATCGTATCGATCGAAGGCGTCGACCAAACACCGTGCAGCGGACGTCATGCCGACACGACCTCTCAACTCGGGCGGTTCTCCGTGCAGAGCTACGACATGCGCGAGCCGAACGTCATCCGCATCCGCTTCCGGTTGGAGTCCCCACCGGTCTAGCGGTTCGAAGATCGACTACGGATGAAGCTCCAGCAGCTCGATCTCCAGGGAGGCCAGATCGACCAGCGCCGCCGTTGCGCGTCCAGTGAGCCAGCCGCATGCTTCACCCGGATTAAGGATCGCGGTGTCGTGCGAGCTGTGGTCGTCCGACGCGGAGCGTACGTCGATCCGGTGCGTATGCCCGTACACGATCAGGTCGAACTGCCCGCTCGCGGCGAGTTCGTCGATCGATCGCGGCTGGTGCATGAGCACGATGCGGCGGTCGCTCAGGGTCAGCGTATGGTACTCGCCGAAGAACTGTCCGATATGAAGGTCGGTGAACCGCTTCATCAGAAATACGCGATCTCCGTCGTTGTTGCCGAACACGGCGACAAGCGGGCAGGAAAGGTGAGAGAACGTCTCGGCGACGATCGGCGAGACAAGATCCCCTGCATGGAGAACGGCTTCAACGCCAGCCGCGTTGAAAAGGCCGACGGCAGCATCGATCATCGGCAGCCGGTCGTGTGTATCGGAGAGGACTCCGATCTTCATTCGACACCTCCTTGTGGCAACTCTCGAATCCGAGAATCGCCGTGATCGCTCACGTTTGTCTTGGACCGAACAGCGCCGTCCCGATCCGCACGGATGTTGCTCCTTCCTCAATGGCAACACGGTACGAGTCGCTCATGCCCATCGAGAGGATCTCGATGGGATGGCCTGCGCCGGAAACAACGGTGCGAAGCTGTACGAATTCCTCACGCGCAACGTGGAACCACGGCCTGATCTCCTCCGGATCGGGTGTGAGAGGTCCCATCGTCATCAACCCGCAGATTCTCAGGCTGTCCATCGTCATGACTTCGCGCGCGAGCGCTACGACATCTCCCGGCAGGACGCCCGACTTGCCCGGCTCAGCGGCGCTGTTGAGTTCGATCAGGATATCCTGAGTCTTGCCGAGAGTGCGGCTTCGCTTGGAGATCTCAGCGGCAAGGCGGACGGAATCGACAGTCTCGATCAGATCGAACAGCTCAACGGCGCGCTTCGCCTTGTTCCGCTGCAAGTGGCCGATCATATGCCAGCGCATCCCGGGACGGTCGCCGAGGTGTCTTCGCATCTCCTCGGCTTCCTGAAGGTAGTTCTCTCCGATCGAGCGGACTCCTGCATCGATGACCTGCTCAACTTCGGCTGCAGATCGGGTCTTGGCGGCCGCCACCAGGGTTACGGCAGCCGGTAGCTGGCGGAGAATGCGGCGAACATTCTCTGCAATGGTTCTCGGATGATCGTTCACGGGTCTTCCTCTCTTGCTCCATTGTTCGCTCTTGATCTAGGCATGATCGTGCCGGTGGGCGGCGATCGGGCCAGTGTTACAATCGGAACGGAACTCAGCGGTGGGGGCAGCCGTCGAGTCGGAGTCGACTTCGGCGATTAGGTGCTCCCATGTCCGAACGCACTTCGCCAAACGGTCGGCCGTTTCCGCGTGGACCCGTCCCACGTCCGCAATCACCCGTCCATCGCCCGTCTCCGTTGCGTTGGAGATCTCCTTCTCGAGCCGCTTCATCTCTTCTTCGAGCCGCTCGATCTCGCTTTCCACCTCGTTGATGCGTTCTTGTTGGAGGCGCAGTTGGTAGCGATCCGGTTTCTTCCGTTTCGAAGTCGCGGGGGGCGGGGTCGAACCGTCCGTCCGTCTTTCGCGGTGGGTCCCCACGTGCGAAGGTGTCGACAGAGTCTTTCGTGTTCCGTCGCCGGAACTCATCCTGCGACGTTCGCAGTACGTTCGGTAGCTGTGGACGATGTCAAGGAGTTGATCTTCCTCGACGATCCACAGGCGTGTCGCGATGGCCTCGAGGAGCGTGCGGTCGTGCGACACAAGGATCACGGTTCCTTGGTAGCGTGTCAGCGCATCCTGGAGAAGCTCCTGACTGGCGAGATCAAGGTGGTTGGTCGGTTCGTCCAGCAGAAGGAGATTTCCCTCGACAAGGGAAAGCTGTGCCAACGCCAGCCGGCTTCGCTCGCCACCGGACAACGAAGCCAACGACTTGTAGGCATCGTCGCCCGAGAACAGGAATTTCCCTAGGTACGAGCGTGCGTCTCCGAGGGTCATCGATGTCCAGTCCAAGACGGCGTCAAGAACACTGCCTCCATTGTGAAGCCCTTCCTGCGTCTGGCTGAACACGGCTGGGTGTACGTTGTGCCCGTGGTGGATCTGTCCGGCAAGCGGCGGAACCGAGCCGATGATCGACTTCAGCAACGTGGTTTTTCCACAGCCGTTGGGACCGACGATCGCCACCCGGTCTTGCCGTTCGAGCCGAAGGGAGGGCGTGGAGAACAGGATCTTGTCATACCCAATTTGAAGCGGCGTGGTTTCGAGAACGGTCCGTCCGCTCGGTCCGCCGACCGGAATGCTGAGAGCCATCCGTCTTGCCGTGCGCGGTCGTTCGATGCGGTTGGCTTCGATCCGCTCGAGTTTCCTCTCCCGATCCTTGGCCTGGCGATGCTTCTGCCCGGCCTGGTGGCGACGGACGAACTCCTTCATCTTCTCGATCTCTTCCTGTTGGTCGCGGAACTCCTTCTCGTGCCGCTCGCGGAAGGCGTTTCGGAGGATGCGCGAGTCTTCGTACCCGGTGCGGTACTGTGTGAGTTCTCCGAATGCAATCTCCCATGTACGATTGGCGACCCTGGCCAACAGATGCCGGTCATGCGAAACCAACACGACCGCTCCATCGAAGCCGATCAACGACTCCTCCAGCCAATCGAGCGCGGCGAAATCCAAATGGTTGGTCGGCTCATCGAGCATCAGCAGATCGGGCGACTCCAGCAGAACGCGGGCCAGAGCGGCACGGGCCGACTCTCCTCCCGAAAGCGTCTCAACCGGTCGTGAGAACATCTGTTGTGAGAAGCCGACTCCGGCAAGCACGGATCGAATCTGTGCGTCGATCTCGTAGCCTCCGCGGTCACGGAATTCGTGAAGGAGCGTATCGTAGTGGGCTTCCGCTTCCGTGTTGCTTCCGGCGGCGAGGTCGTGCTCTAGGCGTCGAAGTGTCGCTTCCATCGTTCGAAGTTCGGCAAACGGCGCATCCATGGCCTCGATCAGGGTCTTTGCGCTGTGCAGCCGAGCGGTCTGATGGAGATACCCGATCCGGATTCCCGTAGGCGTTTGCACCGTGCCGCTGCTGGCGCGGAGTTCGTTGGCAAGGATGGCGAGAAGCGTCGATTTTCCCGAGCCGTTGTCTCCGATCAACGCGACTCGATCCCCACGGGCGATCTGCGCCGAAAACGGTACGAACAGTTCCTGGGCGCCGAAGCTGTGGGAGAGCGAATCGATCTGCACGATGGTCATGATGCCTCAGATGGTACGCGATCATAGGGGGCGACTTCATGAGACGGTCTGGGACGAATGGGGAGGGATGTGGTAGCATGCGGCGATCGGAACCTCGCCGAATCCACGGATCCAGGCGATGCTGCGGCGAACGAGGATTGGTCGATCCTCACGAAAGATCGATCCTCCGTCTGAATCGTGATGTTCGAGGTGAGCGGAATGAGACAAGCTCTGCTGTACAGTCGGCTGAGTGACGGTCGTGTGCGTTGCGGCTTGTGTGAGCATCGATGCACGATCGCCCCGGGCGCGCGTGGGCGGTGTGGAGTACGCGAGAATCGACAGGGAGTTCTCTACAGCCTTGTGTACGGGCGGCTCGTTGCGAAGAGCGTGGACCCGATCGAGAAGAAGCCGCTGTTTCATTTGCTGCCGGGGACGCGCAGCTACTCGATTGCCACCGTAGGCTGCAACTTCACCTGTCAGTTCTGCCAGAACCATGAGCTCTCTCAGTGGCCGCGGGCCCACGCGAGCGAACTTGATTCCGAGCCGCTTGGGGGACAGCTGTCCGATGGAGCGGAGGAAACGCCGACGTCGGTCGTGCAGGCTGCGATCGCCTCGGGTTGTGAAACGATCGCCTATACCTACGGCGAACCGACGATTCAGTTGGAGTTCGTATTGGACACGGCGCGCGAAGCGCGTGCTGCGGGCCTGAGAAACGTGCTCGTGTCCAACGGGTTCATGACGCCGGAAGCGATCGATCTGGCTGCCCCATGGATCGACGGGATTAACATCGATCTCAAAGCCGTGTCGAACGACTTCTATCGGCAGATTGTCGGGGGCGATGTCCGCCCCGTGCTTCACGCCATCGAGCAGTTCTTGAGCGAAGGCGTGTGGGTCGAGGTTACGACCCTGGTCATCCCAGGCCTCAACGATGGAGAAGATGAGCTTCGCTGGACCGCGGAGGCGGTTGCCGGGATCTCCACGAGCATCCCGTGGCACGTGTCGAGGTTCTTCCCTGCGTATCGGATGCAGCATCTGCCGATGACGCCGCGATCGACGCTGGAGCGCGCACGAGCCATCGGACACGAGGCGGGGTTGAAGTACGTCTACATCGGCAACCTTCCCGGGGGATTCGAGGACACCCACTGCTCCGTGTGCGGGACGCTACTTCTCAAGCGTCATGGGTTCGTGTTGGAGCGAAGCGCACTCGTTGACGGCTCGTGCCCCGAATGTGGGACCGATCTCGACGGGGTCTGGTTTGCAGGAAGCAAGATCGGCCGCTGATCCGGATCCGGGGACACATACCCTGGTTTTTCGCTCTCAAACGCGTGATACACACTACGCCTGTAGGTTGCGGTTCTGTAAATAGGTTATGTGTCCCCGGATTTCAGGAGGTAATGGTGACTTCCCTGGACTCGTTCTCCAGCACGCGGATCCGGACGACGATGTCGCTTTGCTCCACAAGTCCATCGATGTTGTCCGGCCATTCGACGACGGCGATCCCCTCTTCCGGAGGGAGGTAGGCGTCCAACCCCACCTCGGCCAGTGCGTCCAGCGAAGACACCCGGTAGGCGTCGATGTGATGGAGAACGATCCCCGACCGGCCGGTGTAAGTCCGGGCGATCAGGTAGCTGGGGGAGCAAACGACGTCGGTGATCAGCAGCGATCGAGCCAATCCCTTGACCAGTGTAGTCTTTCCCGCACCGAGTTGGCCGACGATCGAAACGAGCAACCCGCTTCGCACGTGGGACGCCAGTTCGATCCCGATCTCCTCCATCTCGATTGCAGTGTGGGCGATGACCGTCTTGTTCATCAGCTTCGGAGAGATGCCCCGAGTTCCGCCAGTCTTGCCTCGATCCGGGCGACGATCGAAGCGGTCTGTTCATCGGTCAGCGTGCCATCGGCCGACCGGAGTGCGATTTCGTAGGTCAGGCTCTTGTTTCCGGTGGCGACCTGCTCGCCTTCGTACAAATCGTAGAGAACGACGCTTTCCACCGCCGGCTCGGCAGCGATGGCTCGACGGATGTCCGCCTCGCGGGCGGCAGCCGGTACGGTCAGCGACAGGTCGCGGACCGACATCGGGAACCGGGGAAGCGCTTGGAATGTGCGGTCGAACAGTGCCGGGACCGCTTCGTACAACGCCGCGAGATCCAACTCGAATACAAGTGCGTTGACCTCGCCGGGAAACTCCTTGCGAAGATCGGGCGCCAGTTCTCCGAACAGGCCGATCGAACCCGATGGCTTGGCGTCATCCGCGCCGGCAATGACCATCGTGCCGCTTCGGCCGGGGTGAAGAAACGGAAGATCCGAACCGCTTCGCGTTTCGAGGCTGACGTTGAGTGCCCTGAATAGCTGCGAGAGAACGCCCTTCTCCAGCATCAGATCCACTTGAGGCTTTCCGATCAGTTCGCCATCTTGTCGGCCGAACAGCGCTCCGGCAAGCGAGTCGTGCTCACCGCGGCTCGCGGAGAAGACGTGTCCGACCTCGAAGATCATTCCACCGCCGACCTGATGCTTGAGGTTGGTTTCAACGGCTGCGAGCACGCCGGGCAAGAGGCTTCCGCGCATCCGGGATTGGTCGGCTTGCATCGGATTGCGAACCGCGACCAGATCCTGTTCGCCAAGCGACATCCGTCGCCGCCACGAGGGCTTGTCGAATCCGTCCTGGACAATTTCATCGAGTCCTAATCCCGTGAGGATCTCGCGGATGCGGTCCTTGAACCGTTCCCGCGGGTCCTTCTTGCCGATCCGAAGCTGACTGGTGGGCGGGGTTGCCGGGATTCGCTGGAATCCATAGATGCGCCCCACCTCTTCGATCAGATCGATCTCCCGCAACAGATCCTGACGAAACATCGGTACGGTGACGTCAAGATCATGGTCCGTTCCCGCTGCCGGGACGCGGCATGTCATACCGAGCCGCTCGAGGATGGCGGTCGTGTCGTTGATGGCGATGTCGACCCCCAGCACTTCGGCAAGCCGTTTCGATCGAAGCGGGATGGTCCGCGGTGCCTGTGGGGCAGGGTAGGCGTCGACAACACCGGGATGGACGGAACAGCCGGTGAGCTTCTGAAGCAGACAAGTTGCACGAACCGATGCCAGCGCGACGCCGTCGGCGTCGATTCCGCGTTCGTACCGTTGCGACGCTTCGCTTCGCAGACCGATCGTGCGAGAGGAGCGTCGAACCGTGTTGGGGTGGAACGTTGCCGCTTCCAGGAGGACTCGTTTCGTTGCATCCCGGATCTCGCTGCGTTCCCCACCCATCACCCCGGCAACGGCGAGGTTTCCCGACCCATCGGTAATCATGAGCACGTCTTCGCCGATGGCCCGGTCGGTATCGTCGAGTGTTCGGAACCGTTCGCCCGGACGGGCGCGTCTCACGACGATGTCGCCGCTAAGCAGATCGGCATCGAAAGCGTGAAGAGGATTGCCGAGTTCGTGCATTACATAGTTGGTCACATCGACAACGTTGGACAAGGGACGCATCCCCGCCTTGGCGAGGCGATGTTGGAGCCACAGCGGAGATTCGCCGATGGCAAGACCACTCATCAGACGTGCGGAGTACCGAGGCGTATCCGACGGATCGGCGATGCAAACGGAGACCTCTTCGGCTGCCGGCGTTCCGGACTCGATCAAGTCCGTCTCCAGCGGTCGCAGCGGCCGTTCGTAGATCGCAGCGACTTCGCGGGCGATGCCGAGCATCCCGGCGCAATCCGGCCGGTTGGACGTGACTTTGATGTCGAGGATGATGTCGTCGTATTCGAGCAGATCGTTGAGATCCGTACCCGGAGTGAACCCCTTGGAGTCCGGCAGCACCCAGATGCCGGGTGATGAATCCTCCAGCCCCAATTCGGCCTTGGAGCAGATCATCCCGTGCGAAGCAACACCGCGGAGCTTCCGCTTGCCGATCTTGAAACCACCGGGGAGAACGGCCCCGACCTTGGCGACGATCACCGTCTGATCGGTAGCGATATTGGCGGCACCGCAGACGATCTGAAGCGTTTCTTCTCCGACATCCACCTGACAGACGGACATGTGATCGGAATCGGGATGCGGCTCGCAGTGGAGGGTCCGTCCGATCACGGTGTGGGTGATCGAGCCGGTTGCGAACATCTCTTCCACCTCGAGCCCGGCAAGCGTCAACCGTTCAGACAGTTCGTCGGCGAGACGGGGAAGATCCACCGGCTTGTCTCCAGCGCCGGGATCCTGGCCAAGACCGATATCCACGTAATCCTGAAGCCAGCGGCACGGGACCTTCATCTGTCACCTCACAGATTCAAACGCTTCGTCATAGGGAAACGCCAACATAGAGGACGCCCCGACCGTCCCCGACAACGGGAGCGGCATAGCCGACGGTCAGCGTCGCCGGGAGCAACCCGCCGAGTGCGGAAAGGTCAATCAGGGTCTCCACACCCGCCTCAATTCCGGGTGGAGTTGTACCGAATCCATCCCCGCTTGTCCAACTGGATCCCGCCGCCGCAAACACCCGCACTACCGCGCCGTCCACCATAGCTAGCCCCATCAGATCATAGGGAGACGCCGAAAGCACGGGAAGCTCGATGGCAAGACGAGCAAACGCTTTCTGAGTTCCCCGAGGAACCGAGGAAGTCCATGTCCCGTCCACCATCTCACCGAAGCTTCGCAGTTCGTCGACATCGAACCACAGGGATTTCGGAAGGTCGCCGATGGCAAGACCGAGGGATGTCGACGTGATGAGGCGAAGATGGGGGGCAATCACCGAGACCTGTTCGGCGACCAACGCCAGCTTGGCGGCGGCCGACATGGACGAGTCTTCGAGGGCACCGCGATCGTTTGCGGTTGGCACAAGGTCGAGCATCACCCGGGAGCCGTAGCTGCGCGCCGGCGAGGGAAGCAGGCCGGCGGCGAGACGGGCGATCGATGTCGGCCCGCTGTCGGTGATCCGACGTTCGAATCCGATCGATACGGCATGCGTGGGGATCCACGTGGTTGCAGCGCCGCCGAGCTGCATCGGCGTGTACCCGAGATAGCGATACGTGGCCGACGCTTCCAGATCGCTTTCCAGCAGGCCGGCCTGAAGCTCAATGGTGTGGCTGCGTCCGATCCGCACCATCGCTGCTGCGGTGTTGTCCGACCACGAGATGTCGAATCGGTCGAGGAAGCTTATGGACAGACCGTCGGATGTGATGGCGGGCCGTATCAGATAGGCATCGAGCGGATAGGCGTTCTCACCAGCGCTTGTCACCAGGAGCACCGGATCGTGATTGTTCAGCCGATTCACATCCGGCAGGAAGTGACCGGGGTCGATTGTTGCCCGCCGGACGGTGGAGTCGGTGACGAACGTCAGTCGTGCGTTCGTATCGGCACCGTCCCACACCTGCTCCGCGTGATCTCCCGAAGCGAGAATGACGTCGACGACGACCGGCTGAACGGCTCCGCCGTTGCGGATGACCTCGACGGTGGTCGTGTAGGTCTCCTGCTCGCGGTTTGGCTGCTCATCCACGATCCGGACGGCGTAGTCGACAGATGTCGGTTCGCGGAGCCAGGTCTGGAACAAACGGTCCACATCTACCTCGGGATCGCTGGCCTCTCGGACGATCACTTGAAGCTGGTCCACTGAAATTGTGTCGTACCGATACCGTTCCCAGGCGACGATCAGTGCCCGATCGAACGTGTCTCGGCCTACCGCCGAAGCGATCGCCCTGGCGGCAAGATACCCCTTGTCGTAGAGACGTACGGCCGTACTGTTGTCGTAGTTCACATCCGTCAGCGGCTTGATGATCGTTTCGTCGAACCCCTGAGCGTGTGCGATCAGATACGGCAACTCGATCTGGTGTTCACGAAGGTTGTAGAAGCCGAGTTGGGATGTGACGAGGCTCTGGATGATCCCTTCGATCCCCGGCCGGAACAGATTGCCACCCTCGGCGCCGTATCGGCGCTCGTAGTATGAGACGGACAGATACTGAGCGAGTGCCTCCGAAAGCCAATTCTCGGCGTTGAGGTCCACGCCGATCCCGATCCCCCACCACTGATGGGCGATCTCGTGGGCAAGCACGAACTCGGTGAGCCGATCGAGAATCCCCGTCATCGTAACGTTTCGGTGGGTGAAGAACAGGCTTGACAACCACACAATCCCGTCCGCGGCGATCGATGTTCCACTTGTGTCGGGGCTCTCGATGATCGTCAAGCCGGCGCGAGGATACTCACCGTAGATGGCTTCGTAGTCGTTGACGATATCGGCGGCCACAGTGGCGAGAATCCGTGCCGTGTCCTCGTGGCCGGTTCGATAGTACACGGTGATCGGCACCGATTCGTGAGCGAATCGGTAGCGGTCGTGGTCGCGGCTGGCGGTCATGGCGAGTGCGCGTACCGGGTGGTCATTTCCGACGATGTACGTTGCCGTTTCCGTCCCGCTTTCGACTTCGGACTCCGCCTGTTCCGACGTGCGGTCGAGCGACACAACGCTGTCGGCGCCGAACATCAGGGTGATGTCCGCTGCGGCTTGTACCGTGGCACGGAGGTCAAGCGCAGGAAGCTCGATCGGAAGATCTGTCGAGAGATCGAGGACCGGCGCAGCAGATGGGCTTGCGGACGATGGAGCATCCTGCGGAAACGGGAGCGGAAACCAACCGAAGCGCCATGTGAGGATTCCGTTGTCGACGGTTTGATCCACGGCGTTCACCCGCGGGACGTGGGTGATGAACTCGACGATGACGACGACCTCTTCGGCGGGCGCATCGAGACCGTCTGCATCCCAGGTGACGATGAGCAACGTGTCCTGGAGCGAATAGGTCTGCCACGCCGCGGGCAGGCTCGTCAGGTGGAACGAGGCTGGCAGATCCCCTCCACTGCTCTCGACGCGCACCGAGTGGATCGTTGATGATGCCGGCTCGAACCCCGACTCATAGCGGCTGTCGATCGCTACGGGTGAGAGTGCCGGATTCGGTGCTCGATCCAGGTTGGCCATCAACAGGAATGCGGCCTGTTGCCGACCTGCTTCGAGCCGACCATAGACGGCCGTCCCACCGATGGTGCGCTCGTCAAGGTCGACCGTCACCTCAAGATCGACTGACACGATGGATCCTCCGGCTTCGGCGCCTGGGTCCGGTTTCACTTGAGCAACGGCTGCCGTGCCGACGCACGTCAGGACAACGAGCAACAACAAGGGGTATCGGTTTCGGGTCATTGTCCCTCCGATTTCCGAGGAGCTTGGACCGCTAATCGCCCGACGAGGAATCCTCGAGCGGCGTGGTCGAGACGGAAACGCGGATGGATTCGATTTCCTTTTCGGTGGCCGCTTCCACGGTGAGGCGCACGGAGTCTAGTTTGACCCCGTCGCCACGGACCGGCATTGCACCGAGGCAATGAAGGATAAGCCCGCTAACGGTTACGCCCTGATCCTCCGGGAGATCCAGATCCATGGTGCGGTTCAGGTCATGCACCGGTGTGTCGCCATCGACGACGGCCTCGGTGGGAGAGATCCGCTTGACCAGTGCCGCAGGTTGATCATACTCGTCCTCGATTTCTCCCACGATCTCTTCGAGGATGTCTTCCATCGTGACAATCCCCGCCATGCCTCCGTACTCATCAAGGACAATCGCCATATGGACGCGTTGTCTCTGGAACTCGCGCAGCAACAGGTTGATCGGCCGCGTTACCGGAGCGTAGTACACCCGGTGAAGCAGCTCCTTCAGATCGGTCTTGGACTCGTCGACGTCGCCAAGCAGGTCCTTGGCGTACAAGATGCCGACGACGTTGTCGGGGACCCCTTCGTACACAGGAAAGCGGGAATAGCCGTTCCGGGCGGCCAGCCGGCGCGCCTCGGCGGGAGATGTCTTCAGCTTGAGCGCCTGAACATCGGTGCGCGGCACCATCAGCTGTTCGGCGGTCATGTCGTCGAAGTCGAGGATCCTGCGGATCATCTCGCCGTCTTGCTCATCGAGCAGACCACTCTCTTCGCTGGCGTCGATCAGCGTCTCGATCTGCTCGTCGCTGACCTGAACCTCTTCCTTCTTGGAGAGATCCTCACCGATGATGCGGAGGATCCCGGTTGCCACGGCGCGGAAGACACGGATCAACGGGCGCAAGGCGCGTGCCAGTGCGTAGATTTGGTTAATGCTTGCCAGGGTGAACCTCTCCGGGTTGTGTTTGGCGAAGTTCTTCGGCGTGATCTCGGCGAACACCAGCAGGGAAATGGTCATCACGCCCGTGGCGACCAGTCCGGTTGCGTAGTCGGGCAGATGCGGCATCGACGTGATCACCGTCAACGTCATCAGCGAACTGGCGGCAACGTTGACAAGGTTGTTCATGAGTAGAAGCGCCGTGATCATATTGTTCGGCTCTTCCATCAAATGCGTCAGCGCCGCTCGTTTCCTGTCGTGCGCGTTGATCAGATACCGCAATCTCCCCCGCGTCAACGACGTTATCGCTGTCTCAGCGCTGGAGAAGTATGCAGAGCATGCAATCAGGAACAATAGTAAAGGAATCTCTGCGCCTATCGGCACGTTTCGGGCTCACCTCGAACGATCATTATAGGAACCGCCGTGGGGGATGCAAGCTGAACCGGCCGTGATTGCCAGAGTCGATGGGTAGAAGCTACAATCCGTCGCGGTAGCCGAGGGAGGTTGATCTTCGTCTTGGACATCGAAACGCTTCGGGAGCTAATCCGGCTTCTGAATGAAGAGAAGCTGACCGAAATTACGGTCGCGGATGGCAATGAGCGGGTCACCGTCAAGCGTGATCCGGCGGCGGCAACGGTCTCGGCAGGGATCCCCGTGCCTGCGGGCATACCGTCGGAGGCGGCGGAGAGCGACGACACGGTCTTCGAACTGCCGGCGCCGCTTGTGGGGACGTTCTACCGCAAGCAGGCTCCGGATGCGCCACCCCTCGTCGAAGTCGGCGACCACGTCAGACCGGGGATGACGCTGTGCATTATCGAGGCGATGAAGGTGATGAATGAAATCACCGCCGAACGGCCGGGAATCTTGCGAGCGGTTCTTGCTCAGGATGGAGCCCCGGTGGAATTCGGTCAGCCGTTGTTCCGATTTGAGATCGACGGGGAATCCCCGACAGCGGATTCCACGGCTTCGGCGAATCACGGCAGCGAGCAAACCGCTCCTGCACCGACGCCGTGATGTTCCATCGAGTCCTGGTTGCCAATCGTGGAGAGATCGCACTCCGCATCATCGAAGCGTGTCGCGAGTTGTCGATGGAGGCGATCGCCGTTTTTTCGGAGGCCGATCGCGACATGCCCTACCTGCGGCTTGCCGACCAGTCGATCTGTATCGGTCCGGCGGCAGCGGGACGAAGCTATGCGAATGAAGCGGCGATCCTCAGTGCAGCGGAACTGACCGGAGCGCAGGCGATTCACCCCGGGTACGGATTCCTGTCGGAAAATCCAGAATTCGTCGAACTGTGCGAACAGCAAGGGCTCTGTTTTATCGGGCCGTCGCAGCATACGATGAAGCTTCTCGGCGACAAGGCCGCCGCCCGAGAAGCGGTCGCGGCGGTCGGAGTGCCGGTGCTCCCCGGTGGGCTGCTGGAAGAAGGCGGAGAACCTCCCGACGAGATGGCCGAGCGGATCGGCTATCCGGTGTTGGTCAAGGCGGTGTTTGGCGGGGGCGGTAGGGGAATGCGCTGGGTGGACACTCCCGCGGATCTGCTGGCGGCGATCGCGGCGGCCAAAGCGGAAGCCAAGGCGGCGACAGGAAGCGGGAAGCTTTACATGGAGAAAGCGCTCCGCGATCCGCGTCACGTCGAGGTTCAGATCCTTGCCGACCAACACGGAACGATCGTTCACCTCGGCGAGCGGGAGTGTTCCGTGCAGCGACGGCATCAGAAGCTGATCGAGGAATCTCCGGCGCCTCGCTTGTCGGATGAAACGCGGAGCGCGCTGCATGAAGCGGCGCTCGCGGCGTCGGCGGCGGTGGACTACGCCAATGCGGGCACGGTGGAGTTCGTCCTCGGCGACGATGAGCGGTTCCACTTCATCGAGATGAACGCGCGCATTCAGGTGGAACACCCGGTGAGCGAGACGGTGACCGGGATCCAACTGATCAAAGAGCAACTGCGCGTTGCCACCGGTGAGCCGCTGGGCTATGACCAAGACGCAGTCCGCATCCGCGGTCACGCGATCGAATGCCGGATCAACGCCGAGGATCCGCAACGCGGGTTCATGCCCTCGAGCGGGACCGTCACAATCTGTGAGCTACCCGGAGGTCCAGGCGTTCGTGTGGACAGCCATCTGTACTCCGGGCTGCAGATGACCCCGCATTACGACTCACTTCTCGCCAAGTTGGTGACCCACGGGCGTGATCGAGAAGAAGCGAGAATTCGTATGTATACAGCGCTGCAGCGGTTTCGAGTCGATGGGGTTGCCACGACCTGCGGGGTTGCGCAGCGGATCATCTCGGACGCCGAATTCCGCGACGCAAGGATCACGACATCGTTCCTTGCGAAGCGCCTTCCCTAGAAGTACCGTAGCCGTTAACCGACCCTCGCAGGCAGAAGGAGCGATTGTGTTTGATGCATTGACCGAGCGGCTGACCGCGGTATTCTCGCAGCTCAAGGGCAAGGGCAAGCTCAGTGAAGCGGATGTCAACGCCGGGCTGCGCGAGATCCGGCTTGCACTGCTCGAGGCGGATGTTCACTACAAAGTGGTCAAGGATCTCATCGCCTCTGTGCGCGAGAAGGCGATCGGACAACGTGTGATCGACAGCCTGACCCCGGGCCAGCAGATGGTGAAGATCGTTCGCGATGAGCTGCGAACGCTGATGGGGCAGAGCCGGGCGGCGCTCGATCTGTCTCACCGTCCCGCCGTGATCGCGCTGGTCGGCCTTCAGGGGTCGGGAAAGACGACCACCGCCGCCAAGCTGGCGTTGACGCTTCGGAAGGACGGCCGGAAGCCGCTTCTTGTTGCTGCAGACATCGTACGCCCCGCGGCGATCGACCAGCTGGAGACACTCGGCAAGGCACTCGATCTGCCGGTGTTCTCCGTGCGTGACGGAACCCTGCAGCCACCGGCGATCGCCGCGGCGGGACTCGCGGAGGCCAAGGCGAAGCTGTGCGATGTGGTGATCATCGACACGGCCGGCCGGTTGCAGATTGACGAGCAGATGATGAGCGAGCTCGAGCAGATCAAGCGATTGGTTCCGCCGGACGAGATCCTACTCGTTGCCGACGCGATGACGGGTCAGGAGGCGGTCAATGTCGCCCGATCGTTCGATGAACGGGTGGAGTTGACGGGAGTGGTGCTGACCAAACTTGACGGGGATGCGCGCGGAGGTGCGGCGCTGTCGATCCGCGCGGTGACCGGCTGCCCAATCAAGTATGCGGGGCTGGGCGAGAAGATTACCCCGTTGGAGGCGTTTCATCCCGAACGGATGGCCGATCGTATCCTCGGGATGGGCGACGTTCTGACGCTGATCGAGCAGGCCGAGGAGCATCTCGACCGCGAGAAGTCGGAGGCGTTCGCCAAGCGGATCCGTGAGAACCGGTTTACGTTGCAGGACTTCCTGGAGCAGATGGAAGAGATGCGCAAACTGGGGCCGATCGGACAGATCCTCGAGAAACTCCCCGGCGCCGCTAAGCTTAAGCTCAAGGGCGATGCGGCCGCTTCAGCCGGTCTTGACGAACGCGATCTCGACCGGACATTGGCGATCCTTCGGGCGATGACCCTGGAAGAACGCGCCGCCCCCTCTATAATTGGTGGAAGCCGCAAGAAACGCATCGCTCGCGGCAGCGGGACGCAGGTGCGGGATGTGAATCGCGTTCTGGCACGCTACGACGAGGCCAAGCGGGCGTTGAAGCTGATGGGGAAGCGCCGTGTCAAAGGGCGTTCCCCTCTGGATTTTGCTGGTTTGGGGATGTAGTCTTCAAGCGCGGTTCGCTTGGAACCGCACCCCCCAAAGAAGAACCGGCGCAAGGGTACGAACCAAGACAAGAGAAGGGCAAAGGTGACAAGATGGCAGCGAAGATCCGGCTGAAGAAGATTGGACGCAAAGGGCAACCGGCCTACCGAGTCGTGGTTCTCGATGGGCGCAAGCCGCGGGACACGAAGGTCGTGGCCGACCTTGGGCACTATGATCCGAAGACTGCTCCGGCGACGTTTGAAGTGGACGGCGACGCGGCGTTGAAGTGGCTGATGGACGGAGCCAAGCCAACCAAAGCGGCGCGTGACATTCTGTCCAAGGCTGGCGTCATGGAGCGGCTCGACGCAGCGAAGCGGAACCCCGAGGCGCCTTCGTCCGAGGAGTAATCGATGCTCTACCGCCTGTGTCGGTTTCTTGTGACCTCCCTGGTGGAGGACGCAGATGGGGTCAGGATTGATCGCATCGAGACCGAGCGGGTGGACATCTTCCTCCTGAAAGTCGCCAAGGAGGACCGCGGACGGGTCCTTGGCAGGGGCGGACGGACGATCGGTGCTCTGCGAACGGCTTTGGATGCGGTTGCGTCGAGTATCGATCGAGAGGTTGTCGTCGAGATCATGGACTAGCAGAGGGTGGAAACGGTCCATGCGCTTGCCCTGCACGCGACCGGCAGCATGCCGGATTCTTGAAGACCACAGCGAAAACGGCGGCTTGACATGATCCGATTCGACATCATCACCATCTTCCCGGAAGGGGTCGCCCCGTTGCTGGGGGTTGGCGTTGTTGGTGCGGCACAAGACAGCGGGTATATCGAAGTCCGCTGTCACGATCTGCGTTCCTATACCGATGATCCTCATTGCGTGGTGGACGATCGTGCCTATGGTGGCGGTCCGGGCATGGTGATGAAGATCGAGCCGTTCGTGCGGGCGATCGAGGCGGTGACGGCCGCGTCAGCGGAACGCCGGCGGATCGTCCTTCTTTCGTCGCAGGGAAGACGGTTCCGGCAAGCGGATGCGCGGGAGTGGAGTGAACTCGATCAACTGGTGCTGTTGTGTGGACGATATCAGGGCGTGGATGAGCGATTGACCGCGCATATCGATGAAGAGGTTTCCATCGGTGACTTTGTCATCGCCGGCGGCGAATCGGCGGCCGCAGTGGTTGTCGAAGCCACGGCGCGGATGAGCCCCGGCGTCGTCGGGCAGTTCCAATCCGTGGAAGGCGACTCGTTCTTTGACGGGCCGCGATTGGGGGCTCCCCACTACACACGACCGGCGGAGTTCCGTGGCGTCAGCGTTCCCGACGTGCTGCTTTCCGGCGATCACGCCAAGATCGAGCAGGCACGACAGCGATGGGCGTGGGAGAAGACGGCCAAAAACCGGCCGGACCTGTTGGGGATGACGCTCAAGGCGGATGTAGATCGGAGGGCGTTGACGGAGGTGGATGAGATGCGCGGCATAGGCGGCGATGACCATCTTGAAAGCGTTTCCGGCGATGGGTAACCTATACGTCGGTCTCCTGCATTTCCCCATGCGCAACCGCCGAGGCGAGGTGGTGGCGACGGCGATGACATCGATGGATGTCCACGATATCGCCCGGTCCGCGCGGACGTTCGGCGTAGCGCAGTATTTCGTGGTGACGCCACTGCCGACGCAACAGAAGATCGGATGGCGGATCCGTGGGTTCTGGACCGAAGGGGAACAGGCACGCGAAATGAGCCGGCGCGGGGAAGCGCTGGAGATCATGTCGATCGCAACGGACCTCGAGGAATCGATCCGCTGGATCGAGGAGGCGGAAGGTCGGCCTCCGCTGTTGGTGGCCACATCGGCGCGCTCCCACGGGAAGCAGTCGATCGGCTATGATGCGTTGAGAACGAAATTGCAGAACAATCCGCAGCCGGTCTACGTGTTGTTCGGAACCGGCTGGGGAATGACGGATGAACTGATCGAAGTCTGTGACCGCTTGTTGCCGCCGATCAACGGTTGTGGAGATTTCAACCACCTGTCGGTGCGGGCGGCGGCGGCGATTGTGCTGTACCGTCTTGCCGGGCAAGCGTAGGAGGAGACGATGGACAACATCTTGAGAGCTGTCGAGAGTGAGTTTCTCAAGGAACGAGACGTGGAATTCACCCCGGGAGATATCATCCGGGTACATGAACGGATCTCCGAAGGGGCGAAGGAGCGGATCCAGGTGTTCGAGGGGATCGTTCTGAAACGAAGTGGCGGCAGCACGCGCGAGATGATGACGGTCCGGAAGCTTTCCTCGGGGATCGGCGTCGAGAAGACGTATCCGGTCCATTCGCCGAAGATCGAGAAGATCGAAGTCGTCAAGAGCATCGGAACGCGGCAGGCACGCCCCTATTACTTGCGGCGGTTGCGGCGCATCTAGCGCCGAGGCGCTTAGGCGATGGCCTTGTTCCGCAAGCGGAAGAAAGCGAAGAAACCTGCGTGGATCCTGCGCCTGCTCGCCCGTTTCGGGTACCATCCCGGACGTGTCATGAGCGAGATCCTCGAATGGGTGGAAGTCCTGGTTGTGGCCGGCGTGCTCGCCGCGCTGATCATGACGTTTGTCACGGTGCGGATGCATGTGCCGACACGGTCGATGGTCCCCACGATCGAGGTCGGTGATTCGTTTTTCGTTGACCGGGTCTCCTATTACTTCCGCGACCCCGCGCCGGGGGACATCGTCGTCTTCCGTCACACCGACGCGCTGAAGATTGAGTCGATCGAAGATGGATCGCTTGCCGATCGTCTCGGACTGCGGGCCGGCGATCGGATCAAGCAGATCAACAATATCCCCGTTGCCGACGGCGAGACGGCGATGATTGAGTCGATCGAAGACGGGACATCGCTAGTGATGATCTTCGACCGCAAAGAGAACGGGAACTGGGTGCGGTACCGGGCCGTGCTCGGACCGAAGCCCGACGGTGCCGAAGATCTTGACGAACTCGGGATCTCGGCATCGGCGATGCGCACGCGCTATGTCAAACGCCTGATTGCCGTCGGGGGAGACACCGTGCAGATCCGCGACGATTCCGTGTATGTGAACGACGTCCCGCTCGATGGCGAACGCTTTGATCGTGAATACTCGATCGATCCGGGCACGATGCGATACGCTGTTGAGCCGACGACGATCCCCGAAGGGCATTATTTCGTGCTCGGCGACAACACCCACGACTCGCTCGACTCCCGTTATTGGGGGTTTGTGGAAGAGGCCGACTTCATCGGCGAGCCGTACATCCGGGTGTGGCCGTTTTCGCGGTTCGGATCGATGATCGGTGACTAAGACCGGGGGCGACATCATGGGGACCTCGGCAGGCTGCGGATCCCGCCGATGACCGCCGGTCCGTTGGCCGAAGGCACACCCGATCCTCCGGAAACAAGTCGATCTGACAACAACTCGCATCCTCCATCTGAGCCTGGACCCACGTTTGACTCCGATTGCGCCGCAACGCCCCCGAACCGGGAGAGGCTCCACGCCGCCGAACTGCTGCGATTCGACACGGAATTGCTTGCCTGGATGCATCGCAAGGCATCGCAGAGCGACGCCGGAACCACCGGACCTGTGTCGTTGGCAGGGTTCGATGAGGCGGGACGCGGTGCACTCGCCGGCCCGGTGGTGGTCGGTTGCGTGTGCTTCGGTCCGCTTCTTGCCACCGATCGTCCCGTGGGTGACCGCGGAACCTGTCGGCCGACATGCCCCATCGACATCGACCGCTTCGCCGGACTGGACGACTCCAAGAAGCTGTCGCCGCCCCGTCGCGAAGCGCTTTTTGAACGACTAACCGACCCCGACTTTTTGTGCGGCCTTGCATGGAGCGCCGGAAGTGCGACAGCGGCGGAGATCGATGCGATGGGAATCGTCGAGGCGTGCCGGCGTGCCGCGCTGCGGGCGTGGATCAAGCTGCAACGGATGCTTGCCGCGGACGCTGCATTGCCGCAGCCGGGCCTGGTGTTCGACCGCAACCTGTCGCTTCCCGGCGTGAAGGGGACCGCCTATCCCGAGTCTGACGATCGCCCCGCGCTTGGGTTGTTCGATGAATCCCGGTACGCATCCTCGACTTCTTCGCCGAACAGGACGAAACGTGATCGCGAAATGGGGGGTGTGTCCCAAGATCGGATGGCGGTGTGGTGCACCCGCGGTGACGGGCGGTCGCTCCACGTAGCCGCGGCATCGGTGATCGCCAAGGTCACGCGGGACCGGATCATGACCCGGCTGGCCGACCGTCACCCAGCGTACGGCTGGGACCGAAACATGGGCTACGGAACTCGGGAACACCGCGAGGCCATCAAGGCGTTCGGTGTGACACCCCAGCATCGCCGCTCGTTTCGCCGGGCTGAATGAATCCTGAATCCGAGGTCCATCCCCTCCCTCTTGATAAGCCTGGCTATCCCTACTGAAGTGAGATGGGTCTTCGTTGTAATCCGGGGACACATACCCTTTTTTCTAGCAGACCAGAACGGACTTGATTGCGAAATGAGGTATGTGTCCCCGGATTCTTTGCACGCGGGATGGGTGCCTTTGGCGGTTTGGGGGCTTTTAGGTTTTGACTCGGTCTGGCACGGCGTCTATACTGCGGCAGATCTCTTGCAGAAGGAGGGGGTTCACAAGGT
>Ga0272443_10001249_pt1 | contig 38856 bp, 39 predicted proteins | sample SSMAcet12_FD_193581 | JGI IMG/M metagenome (GOLD analysis project Ga0272443, IMG submission 193581) | Marine sediment archaeal communities from Little Sippewissett salt marsh, Falmouth, MA, United States - SSM-Acet-12 | ecosystem: Environmental > Aquatic > Marine > Wetlands > Sediment ...
GGGAAAGAATTCCTTGAATTTGTATACAAAAGAATATATAGGTTTCTCTCGCTTTAAAACACCACAAGAGGTGAAACATGGCAGAAGTACTGAAAGACACCCTGAAAACTATTGACGGGTATAAAAATATGAATCCTCATTACGAAGAACTTCTCGATATCCTTGAAGAAGTCCTTATTTTGAGAGCGCAGTATCGTTGCAAGGTAAAAGAAGACATCTTTCACGTGGATGAATCGCTTCTAGAGAAAAAACTTGCCGGAGGGTTGCCCCTTGTTGATTTTCCAGGGGGTACGTTCGATCTTGAAGGCCCAAAAGAATATTTCACCGCCCTTCTCGGGATAGCCCATAAGAGAGCCCTGGAGGAAACCGACGAGATAATAAAAAAAATTGAAAACGACGAGTTGAATTATGCGGAAATAGTTCGTGATTCCTTTACATTTCAGCAAGATGAAGATCTGCCGGATAATGATACTGAAGGAATTTTTGATCTGCTCGGCTTCCTTATCGAAGAGAGTCTGAGGCCGGCGCTGGAGGTCGTTTCTGAAAAATACAGAGATATCATCGCCGGATCATCCTGGTCTGAGGGGTATTGCCCCGTATGCGGGAGAGAACCAAAGATATCGGAGATACGGGAAGAAGGAGGGAAACGGTTCCTCTTTTGCGGTCAGTGCGGATTTGAATGGCAATTCGCGCGTGTCAAATGCCCCTTCTGCGGAAATGAAGATCAGCAGACACTGGCTTATTTCACTATCGAGAATGAGGAAAAGTATCGGGTTGACGTGTGTAATTCCTGCAATAAATATATAAAGACGGTGGACTTCAGAAAGACGGAGAAAAGACCCAACCTGGATGTTGAAGATATAGCCACCCTGCATCTGGATATTCTTGCCGACGAGGAAGGATATGAGTAGTCACGGCACCGGCTGTTTATCTCCTGATGACGGCAACCGATGATCGCTGAGGTATGGAAGAAATTGATATAGCGACTGTAATTGAAACCCTCAAAGAAACCCTCAAGACAGAGAAGCTTCCCATAGTTTCCGATCTCGCCGAAAAACGAAGTACGCCTTTCCATATACTCATTTCCACACTTATCAGTCTCAGGACAAAGAACGAGGTTACCGAGGCAGCCTCCAGGAGGCTCTTCGCTCTGGCGGACACCCCTTCGGAAATGGTGAAGCTATCCGAAGATCACATCATCAATACGATTTATCCCGCCGGTTTCTACAGGAACAAGGCAAAAACAATTCTCCATATCTGCCGTGAATTGATTGAAAAATACGATTCTCATGTTCCCGAAACTATTGAGGAGCTTCTTACGCTGAAAGGGGTGGGAAGAAAAACCGCCAATCTGGTGGTCACTCTGGGATACGGGGGAAAGGGAATATGCGTGGATACGCATGTTCACAGAATCTCAAATCGCCTCGGGTACGTAACAACGACCACTCCCGAAGAAACCGAATATGACCTCAGAGAGAAACTCCCCTTGAGATACTGGACAGATTACAATACAATCATGGTGGCGTTCGGAAGAAATATCTGTCGGCCCACCTCGCCACTGTGCACCAGATGCCCGCTCTCGAACTATTGTCCGAGATATGGAGTAACAAGAAGCCGGTAGCGGAAGGACATCGTTATACTGTGGTTTTTTTGTTGATATGCCGACCGCCTTATCTGTATGTTAAATCCTCTATACAATACCAAAGGGATGGAAACCCGATGAAAAAGATGGCTATCATCCTTCTCCTGCTTATCATGCCATTGCAGGCCGGTGCCTATGAAAACTTTAATACGGTCGTAACGTATGACGGGTATTTCTCGAAATATTCCAAACGATATTTCGGGCCCGGTTTTGACTGGCGTTATTTCAAGGCTCAGGCAATCGCAGAGTCAAGACTCAAGGCAGATGCGCAATCGCATGCCGGAGCCCTGGGCATTATGCAGATTATGCCGCGGACATTCAAGGATATCGCACGGAAGAATCCCCATCTTCGGGGCGATATTACCCGTCCCCGCTGGAATATCGCGGCAGGCATCTATTACGATAGAGTGCTATGGAAGGAATGGAAGGCCAAGCGTCCGTTTCAGGACCGGATAAATTTTATGTTTGGCTCTTACAACGCCGGCAAGAGAAATATAATGAAGGCCCAACGAATCGCCGGGAAACAATCCCTTAACAGGAATCTGTGGAAATCGATAGAGTATACCCTGCCGAAGGTTACGGGGAAAAGGAGCAGCGAAACGATCGGGTATATAAAGAAGATTCACACAATCAAGGAGGTTCTGAAATAATGGACATTTCAATAATCGCATTAAACATCGGATACGCAATCACCGGAGCGATACTTACCATCATATGTATGGTGACGGGCTATAAAATATTCGACAAAATAACCCCTTTTGACACATCAAGGGAGCTTGAGGAAAAGAATGTGGCGGTCGGAATCGTTGTGGGATCCGTCTTTGTCGGGCTGGGCATCTCGGTAGGGCTTGTTATTGGGATGGGACTCAATTAGCAGACCGTTTCTCACGGTCTGCCGGGGAGAAATCCATTCAAGAGAATGTCCGTCAAAAACCACTGTTTCGTGAGGGCTGTTATTTAAATGTCCAGGTCATACCTTCCGGCGTGTCGTGAACGATTATTCCCAGCTTCGAGAGTGATTCTCTCAGGTGATCAGATCGTTCCCAGTCGCCGGCAGCGCGCGCCTCTCTTCTTTCATTCATCAGCCGCGTGATATTGTCATCGAGCGCTTCCTCTTCGAAATTCATTATGCGAAGAACGGAATTTATCTCTTTCATGGTGTCCAGAATCATGTCTCTTTGCGTGATGTCGAGCTGTTTCGCGGCCAGAGTTACATTTATTTTTCTGACAAATTCGAACACGCAGGCAAGGGCTTCGGAGATATTGAAGTCATCATCCATCGCTTCGGTAAACCCCTTTTTGATGTCGTAGAGAAGTTGATCGACATCGGCTTCGGGCCTTCCCTCTCCCGGATGGAAGTAAAGTAATCGTTGTATAAAGTTATTCAGCCTCTTGATTGTATTACTTGCCGTATCGAGCGCTCCGAACGAAAAACTCAGCGGTTTTCTATAGTGAGAACTGAGGAGAAAATATCTGATTTCACTCCCCGAATATCCCCGTGCCTCCAGATCAGGTAACGTGAAAGAATTGTCGGTAGACCGGGACATTTTTTTACCTTCCATCATGACGAGCTCGGAGGCGAGCCAGTAGTTTGCCAGCTTTTTCCCGGTAGCCGCCTTCCCTATCGCCATGACGTTCTCGCAATGCGGAAAGATGATATCAGCTCCGCTTATATAGATATCAAATGTTTCTTCCAGATATTCCATGGCCAGAGCCGCACATTCAAGGTGCCAGCCCGGCCTTACATTCCCCCACCTGGTCTTGAAATAGATACCCTCTTTTAATTCGGCCAAGGTCGATCTTTTGAGCAGGGTAAAATCGACGGGATTGTCCTTCTCATAATTATCCCTATCCACTGTACTTGAGTGCCTTACCTGCGCCAGATCGATTTTTGATAAAATTCCGTAGTCATCGAGCCGTGATATATCAAAATATACAGACTTCAACTTCTCGTAGGCATAGCCTTTTTCTACGAGTTTTTCCACAAGCCTTATCATTGCATCGACACTTTCGCTCGCCACCGGATACGTGTCATCATGGCTGATATCAAGCTTGTCCAGATCACTGAAAAAGGCTTCGGTATGTTCCCGTGTAAATTTTTTAATGTCTTTCCCGGCCCTGTCGGCGCCGTTTATGGATCTGTCAGCCAAGTCTATAATGTTGGAGACGTGCTTTACCGTATATCCCTTGAATTCCAGATATCTGGTTATCATGTCAGAGACAACGGCGCGTCGATAAGTACCTATGTGAGGGATATCGTGAACGGTCGGCCCGCATGAATGTACGAGGATCCGATCGGTATTTATCGGCCTGAACGGTTCCTTATCCCTGCTCAGTGTGTTATACAGGGAAAGTGAGGTTTCTTCCCTGTCCGCAAAGAGCTCCGTGCTGAGATATCGCTCCCCGCTGTCCGGCAGGATTACCACGATCAACCCCTTTTCCATTTCCCGGGCCTTTTGAAGGGCCACATGCATAGCCGCGCCTGAACTCATACCCGCCAGGATCCCCTCTTCCCTGGCAAGTCTTCTCGACATTTCGAAAGCGTCTTCATCCAGTATATTGATTTTTTCGTCCAGACGTTCGATGTCAAAGATGCCGGGCCGGTATGATTCCTTCATGTTTTTAAGGCCCTGGATCTTGTGATGGAGGTACGGTTCTACGCCGACAATCCTGATATCTTCATTATATTCTTTGAGTTTTCCGGCAATCCCCATGGCGGTACCGGTGGTCCCGAGCGATGTGACCACCATGCTTACCTTATGGTCCGTCTGCTGCCAGATTTCTTCGGCCGTTCCATGATAGTGGGCGAGAATATTGTCCTGGTTGTTATGCTGATCGGGAACAAAATACGTATCGGGGCATTCTCGTAATTTTTCATAAACTACCTCAATCGCTCCATCGGTACCGAGATGAGCGGGAGTCAGGATTAATTCGGCGCCGAGGGCCTTTAAAATCTTTTTCCGCTCCTCGCTTGCCGATTCAGGCATGACCAGGATAAGTTTATATCCTTTCACCGCGGCTACCAGAGCGAGCCCTATCCCGGTGTTTCCGCTTGTGGCTTCCAGAATAGCCTTTTCAGCGGTAAGCAATTTTCTGTTCTCAGCCCTTTCTATCATATAGAGGGCCGTCCTGTCTTTTATCGAACCGCCGGGGTTCAATCCCTCCAACTTCGCATAGATTGTCACGTTTTTGTTGGAATTAAGATTGCGGATTTCTACAATGGGCGTGTTGCCTATCAGATTCAGAATGTTATCGCAGCGTTTTTTCATTGATTTAAGAGTGAGCAGTGATGTTGGTAGTCCTTCTCTAATGTAGTTAAAGCAGAGATGTAATTGAGGGACATATCTGCTTTTTTCCTCGAGCCCTCGGGCCTTCGACCTGTAGAGCCTTCCCGGCAATTTCAACCAACAGGGAAATGATTCATATAGACGTTAACTGTCGAACTTCGGTATCGGAATCTTTACAAATGGGACACCTTCTTTTCTAAGGGTGTCTTCTTCATTTTTGGTCGTGGTTCCCCGTATATTTCTGCTGTCTTCCTCCCCGGCATGTATCTTAAGAGCAACTTCAGCAAATTTGCTGCCCACATCTTCAAATGTCTTTTCCATATATTCGTTCAGCACTTGAACTGCTTTTGCGGGAGACATTCCCTTGTTTTTTTCTTTCAACTCCCTGGTTCCCTTCCCCATGACCGTTATGGAGGAGGGCACTATCTCTATCTTTGAACTTCCGCACACCGGACAGGTGACAAGCTTCTTATCTTTCTGTTCCTCAAAAGCATTACGATCATTAAACCAACCCTCAAATATATGATTTTCTTCACACTTAAGGTCATATACTATCACTTCTTCCGTTCCTTTCTTCCTGCACTCTCGCTTGTTCTTATCAATATCATGAATTTTCTGCTGAAACAAGTTGTGGCAGTATTTTACACAATATCCTTTCCTGCTTCATTTTTTTTATGGACATTTATCGGCAAATTATATAGTCAAGGGTTCTGTCGGGATGTGGCCCAGTCTGGTAGGGCACTGCGTTCGGGACGCAGGGGTCGCGCGTTCAAATCGCGCCATCCCGACCATTTTTAATCTGCAGTGGATAGTGGATTATTCACATTCTCTGAATGACGAAACTAAGGCTGTAGAATCCAATAGTTCTAGCAGTTCACCACAGGGCAATTCACGGTTTTATTGTTCTATCCGATGGCGCCCGCCATGGAAAAGATCGGAAGATAAAGGGCTATTATCATTCCTCCGACAACTCCGCCGAGAAACACCAGCATTATGGGTTCAAGCAGTGCGGTCATGGCATCAACCGCCGTGTCAACCTCCGAATCGTAAAAATCTGCGATCTTTTCCAGCATGGCATCAAGAGCACCCGTATTTTCGCCGACCGATATCATCGAAACAACCATGGAAGGAAATATTCCTGATTCCGACAGGGGTTCCGCTATCGTCTTGCCCTCGCTTATACTTTTTCTGGTTTCCATCAGTGTATTTTCAACAACCCTGTTACCCGCCGTTTTGCTTACGATCTCAAGTCCGTCAAGAATAGGGACTCCACTGCTCATCATGGTGGAAAGGGTCCGTGAAAATTTTGCCACGGCGACCTTCTTGAGTAATATACCGAAAACAGGAAGTTTGAGCATTATTCGATCTATCCTCAACCTCCCCTTTTCAGTCTTGTAGTATCGCGTAAAAATGAATCCGAACAGAATGAATGCACCAAGCATATACAATATATTGTGCTGGACAAAACGGCTCATGTCCACAAGAAACTGGGTAGGACCCGGCAGCGCCGAACCCATACTCGTAAACAGATCATCAAAGACGGGAACAACTTTATAAAGGAGAAGAATAACAACCGCTATGGCAATAACAAGAACACTGATAGGATAGGTCATGGCCCCCTTCACTTTCCTTTTGAGGTTCATTGCCTTTTCCATATATGCGGACAGACGATTAAGGATTACATCCAGGATACCTCCGGCCTCACCGGCGGCGACCAGATTTACGAACAGTTCATTGAATACATTCGGATATTTTTTGAGAGCTTCCGAAAGAGAGCTTCCTCCTTCGATATCCTCTTTCAGCGTTCTGATGATGGTTGAAAATGTTTTGTTCTTTTCTTCTTCGCTCAGCAACTCCAGACATTGAATGATGGGCAATCCGGCATTGATCATGGTTGCAAACTGACGGGCAAAGACCACTATATCTTTTTCTTTGACTCTTTGCTGGAGAAAGGGAATGTTTTCAAAGAGATCTTTCGGTTTTTTCTTAATACCCCCGGGCTTGATACGCTGGCGGCGCAGCTGGATTCTCACGGCACTTTCAGTTGGGGCCTCCATTTCACCCTTCTTGATTTCACCTTTTTTTGTCGTGCCTTCCCACAGGTATACAGGCATATTTACCCCCTTTTCTCCTGAACTGTCAGGAAATCCCAATTACGAGTCATCTCATACAGGATAATGCCTCCCGATACAGATACATTTAAAGAATCAATACTATTTGTCATAGGTATGGAGACCAGGAAATCGCATTTCTTTCTTACAAGCTGCCTTATTCCTTTTCCCTCGCTCCCCATTACAAGACCCATGTGAGTAGCGTAGTCACAAGATGAAAGGGTGTTTCCGCGCATGGCGTCGGCACCGTACACCCAGAAGCCTTCTTCTTTCAGTTTATCAATTGCTCTCGATATATTTACGACCATGACAACCGGCAGATACATGGCCGCTCCCGCTGAAGCCTTGATTACGGCTGGCGTGACAGATGCAGCCCGGTTTTCAGGAATAATAACAGCCGACACGCCGAAACAGAGAGCAGTCCTGATAAGCGAGCCGAGATTTTGAGGGTCGGTGATCCCATCAAGGATAAGGATTAAAGCGTTTCTACGGGATTTACAATCCCTCAGGACATCCCCCATATCGGCATACCGGTATCCTCCGTATATGCAGATAACACCCTGATGATGGCTGGTCCCGGCGCTGGAGTCCAGATACTCTCTCTCCTTAAAAACGACAGGGACCTTTCTCCGGGCTGTAATGTCCAATATCTCACGTACGTTACTCTGTTTTCCCCCTTTAAGCAGAATAACCTTTTCCACTTTTCCGCCGGTCTTGAGGGCCTCGACAACCGGATGAATTCCATAGATTATCTGCATTGTTTCTCCTTCGACCGGACCATGAAAAACCTTAATGGGCGAGTCCTTTGGAGATTTCTTCAGTGATTCTGTCCGCAGTGCCCGCAGGGTCATCAGCCAGCCGTATCGGTCTCCCTACTACGATGTAATCCGCCCCCATTGAAACGGCTTTTTCGGGAGTCAAAATCCTTTTCTGGTCATCATCGGCAACCGTGCCGCCCAGTCGTATCCCGGGAGTTACGACGATAAAATCATCTCCGCATGCCTTCCGGATCAGGACTACGTCCTGCGCGGAGGCCACAACACCCGGAACACCCGCGTTCTTTGCAGATATCGCGAGATTGAGGGCAAGATCCCTGGTGGAATATTTGAACCCCATATCCTGAAGATCCGCATCATCCAGACTTGTAAGAACCGTTACCGCGAGCAGCACAGGGGGTACAACCCCCAGGGATTGAGAGGTTTTATTGACGGAATCAACCGCCCGTTCCATCATCTCTTTTCCCCCGAGCGCATGTATATTGAACATGAAAACGCCCAGTTTTACCGCGGCCTCGGCAGCCATTGCGACGGTGTTCGGAATGTCGTGAAATTTCAAGTCCAGAAAGACATTTACACCCTTATCTATAACTCCTGATACAACGGAAGGACCGAAACGGGTAAATGCCTCCTTTCCTATTTTAATCATTCCCACGTGATCCTTCAGAAGATCGGCCCACTTCATGGCTTCATTCATATCTTCTCCCAGATCAAGGGCGAAAATCAATTTATCCCGGCTGTTTTTATTCGGTAACTTCATTTTCAGCACTATCCGTCTCGTTCTCTGCAGGCTCAGCAATCGGAACATCGGCGGACAGGGCATTGAGAATCTCAGGATGAGAATATCTCACCTTCCCCTCCGCTATCTCTCTCAGTGCCGTCACTATCTCACGGTTGTTTCTTTTTTCACTGAGAGCTTTCGAACCCTTGAACAATTGTTTCGCTCGTTGAGCGGTGAGCTGCGTCAGGGCGAATCTGTTTTTTGCTTTTTCCAAAGAATCTTCTACTGTAACTCGTGCCATGCTTTATTTGCCTCCGTTTATTGGAGCTCCCGGCGGTACAATGCGGGAAGCCTTCGATTAATTAATATATTAGACACTACTTTTTATGTTCTTCGACAGAAGATAATCCCGCCATGAATTGTACCCCGACTGCCAGGGGGAACAAAACGTCTCATCTGTGCGCGCACCTTTCGGAAACACCACAGATTCAATAAAAATTATTTATCCTGTTTTGCAGTCGCGGTCTCCTGTTTTTCTCAGCTATATAGATAGACTTCATTATATATGCTGAATTTTTCAGTATATCATTAAATATAATATAATCATACCATTCATTTTCTTTTATCTCTTCAAGGGCTCTTTCAAATCGTATCTTTATGGTATCTTCGGTTTCCGACCCGCGTTTCTTTAATCTTTCTTTGAGCTCTTGCGCAGACGGCGGCATGATGAAAACAAAGACACCTTCAGGGTATATCTTCTTTACGTTGCGGGCACCCTTCGTGTCTATATCCAGCAAAACATCGCCATTATTCAGGATGCGGTCTTCTATTTCTTTTTTCGACGTGCCGTAAAAATGGCCGTATATCTCTTCCCACTCGACAAATTCGTCCTTTTCTATTCTTTTCTTGAACTCCTTCACCGAGATAAAATGATAATCTTTCCCCTCTTTTTCACCTTTCCGCGAAGGACGTGTAGTGCAGGACACAGAGAAATGCAGGTCGGGAAATTCGTCCAGCAGTTTTTTGCATACGGTTGTTTTCCCGGCACCCGAAGGGGCGGAAATGACAACAAGAAGTCCCTGTGTGTTCATATTTTTCATGATAACCAACCCTTATAGATACAGTATCCGGCCCCTCAAAAATGCCATCGGAAATGATGCATACCCTCTGCGTCTTTTCCTTTTCACTGAATCTCTCGTTTTCGTTAATACTCCCGAAACTCCAACCCATCGGGCAATGACAGCGACACCCTGTCGCTTTCTCTGCCTTGAAGCTGTTCCTTATTCAATATTCTGTACCTGCTCTCTCATCTTTGCCAGTTCCGTTTTTATCTCTATTACATGGCTTGATATCGCAAGATCGTTGCTTTTTGACCCTATCGTGTTTATTTCCCGGTGCATCTCCTGAAAGAGAAAATCCATTTTTCGACCTATGGCGGCATCACTGTTGAGCATCTCACCAAACTGCGTTATATGACTTTTCAGGCGTACGATCTCTTCGGTAATATCACTCTTTTCAGCCATTATCGCGACTTCCTGGAGCAATCGTGATTCATCACACTCTATCCCGTCCGTTAACTCCCGGATTCTTTCCGAAAGTCGATCCTTGTAATCATCAGCCACTTCCGGAACCCTCGATTCCAAGTCTTTTATGTGAGCGCCAACCGTATCAATGCGCTCGATGAAATCCTCGTAGATCTGTCTGCCTTCAACCTCTTTCATACATATCAGGGAATCGATTGCGTCATTCAGCGCCCTGCTGATTATATCCCATGACTCCTCAGGATCGATTTCTGCCTCGGACACATAGATGCTTCCTTTCAGAGCAACAAGTGTATCGAGTGTTATCTCGTCCCTGAGACCGAATCTCTTTTTCAGGTCGGCCATCAAGGAATAATAACTGTCAATGAGAGGAAGATTTGCTTCAAGCGTATCAATACTATCCGTACCCGAATCTGAACCTATCCTGATGCTTATCTCCACTTTTCCCCTGGAAATCCGTTCTCCTACCCTTTTTTTAATATCCACCTCCAGAGGGGCGAGGAAGAAGGGCATCCTCACATTGCTCTCCAGGTTTTTGTGATTGAGAGATTTCATCTCTACCACCAGCTTTTTGCCCTTGAGAGCAGATTCCGTTCTTGCATAGCCTGTCATGCTTTTTATCATAGATTATTTTCCTCGTTTAAAATTCACGGCTCACCGATAAGTATTCTTTAACCCTTGAATCTGAATAATATACCTTTTTCGTATGTTGTTGAACATCATTATCATGTTTTTGTCTGAGTAATCGGGGTATGTCCACTCAAGACTCTTAAACGTATGATTTACAAAAATGAGTGTCAGATCAGCATATATGCCGTCTCTGATATAGGGACGGTGTGTGTAGGCTTTCCCCGTCGCAAGGATCAGGTGAGCTTTGGATATATATCCCGGATCAATATTGACACGTCTTTTCCCATCTATCATACATTGTTCTTCCATACTGTTTGTAAACAGTTTTATATCGGGAAGCGTGTCGGGCGACACGAGTTTTTCAAAAGATATAAACCTCCTGATGAGGGAATTCCCTGATTCTTTTGTGTAATAATCGGTGTATTCAAAAGGTAAAACGGCACTTATATAATCAGTCTCTCCATATTTTTCCGACATGGTTGTTATGGTTTTATTCAGCATATCTCTGCTTCCGGAAAATACGCTGGATACTAACTTAACCGGTTCAGGAGAGGTTGGTTTGCTCATAGTGTTTTTTCAGTTCATCACGATAGACCGGCGACGTGCCCACCTTGCCGACTGCGATACCGGCAGCGTGGTTGGCCAGTACAGAGGCTTCCTTGAATGTAGCTCCCGCGGCAACACAAAGAGCAAAAACCCCTATCACCGTATCTCCGGCGCCTGTTACGTCGAAAACATCTCGCGCAACGGTGGGGATATGAGTCACTCGGCCATCATTTTCAAAGAGGCTCATCCCCTCTTCGCCCCTCGTCACCAGAAGAGCACCGAAATCAAATTTCCTGATAAGAGTCCGGCCGCCCTCCACAATATCATCGTTACTTTTGAGTTCCATTCCGAGAGCGTTTTCCATCTCCCGGTGGTTCGGTGTTATTAAGTCACACCCGCGGTAAAGGGAGAAATCGCTTTGTTTGGGGTCGATGCACAACAGTATCCCCCTTTCCGAAGTTATTTTACGTATTTCCCTGACAAGCTCTTCCGAAAAGACTCCCTTGTTATAGTCCGAAACAACAACGGCTCCCAGATCATCGTTCATCGATTGTATGTGCTCGAGTATTTTTTGAAGACTGTCCCAGGCAACCGGTTTCTTGTCTTCTCTGTCAAATCGTACCACCTGCTGACTGTGCGCAATTATTCTTGTTTTTACGACGGTTGGCCGTGTATCTTCCACGATAATACCCGCCGTATTGATGTTCATCTCTTTCAGCGTGCCTATCAGCCAGTTGCCCATATCGTCCGATCCGACGACACCGGACACCTCGCCCCTTCCCCCCATAGAAACCACATTGTTCAGGACATTGGCACAACCGCCCAGAAGAAGGCTCTCGGATGTCACTTTCACCACAGGGACCGGAGCCTCCGGTGAAATACGCGATACCTTCCCCCAGATAAAATGGTCGACCATGATGTCTCCCACTATTAATACCTTTGAACTGTTGAAACGTCTGATGATATCAAGAGCTTTTTTTCTGTCGATAATGTTTGTCATTATATAATACCCTTTGGTGTCACATACGGGGAAATGATCCTTCCGTCCATATCCGATTCACGTTATGCATATGCAAACAAGCCAGCATGCTATTATTATAGACTTTTTTTGTCAATCCTTTTTCTCAAAACCCTTGACTAAACATGGGAAAGGATATAGTAAAGATTGTTTTACGTGCAAGGGGTTAAAAAGTGAACGAGACGAGTGAATTACTGCAAAAAAGAAAAGAAAAGATCGAATCACTCAGGTCCATGGGGGTTGATCTGTATCCGAATGATGTGAGGGTAACCTCCACCACACAATCAGTCGTCGACCGATTCGGCGATATGGATAACGAGAAGCTTGAAGAAATTAAAGAAACGTTTGCTCTGGCCGGGAGACTGATGGCGATTCGAAACTTCGGGAAAGCCGCGTTTGTAAATATTCAGGACAGAGACGGAAGAATACAGGGATACGTCGCACGGGATACAGTCGGCAAGGAAGCGTACTCAATCTTCAAGAAATTTGATGTGGGAGATATTGTCTTCATTTCAGGGGGACTTCTCAAGACAAAAACCGGCGAATTGACAATTAACGCCGGAGAGATACGGCTGCTGTCAAAATCTATCAGGCCGCTGCCGGAAAAATGGCACGGCCTTACCGATGTCGAAACCAGGTACAGGCAAAGACATCTCGATCTGATAATGAATCCCCCCGTCAAGAAGGTCTTTCAGACACGAAGCAGGATCATACAGCTCCTTCGCGATTTCATGCAGAAGAGAGATTTCCTTGAAGTGGAAACTCCCATGATGCAGCCTATGGCGGGCGGCGCGGTTGCGCGTCCCTTTAAAACATATCATAATACTCTCGACATGACTCTTTACCTGAGGATAGCCCCGGAGCTGTATCTAAAGCGCCTTATCGTCGGAGGACTCGAACGGGTCTTTGAGATAAACAGAAATTTCAGGAATGAGGGCATATCGACCTCTCACAATCCGGAATTTACCATGATGGAGTTTTATCAGGCCTATGCCACGTATGAAGATCTGATACTCATGACGGAAGAAATGATAACATTCGCTGCCATGGAGATATTCAATTCTCTCAGTTTTAATTATCAGGATACTGAAATCGATCTTAGCCGCCCCTGGCAGCGCCTGACAGTGAAAGAGGCCATTCTGAAGTATTCGGATGCAACGCCGGATATCCTCGAAGACAGTGTAAAGGCCGCCGGTTATGCGAGAGGTATGGGTATACCCGTTGAGGACAATGACCCCCTCGGAAAGATGATAATAGCCATATTCGAGGAGGTGGCGGAGAGTAAACTCATCCAGCCGACATTCATCACAAGCTATCCCATAGAGGTATCACCCCTCTCGAAAAAGAGTGCCGGCAACAGCGACTTTACCGATCGTTTCGAGCTGTATATCTATGGCAGAGAACTTGCCAACGCCTTTTCAGAGCTCAACGATCCCGAAGATCAGAGAAACAGGTTTGCCATGCAGTTGAAGGAGAGAGAGGCGGGAGACGAGGAGGCCCATGAAATGGACGAGGATTATATCGGCGCTCTGGAATACAGTATGCCCCCGACTGCAGGCGAGGGGATAGGAATAGACCGGCTTGTGATGCTCTTCACCGATTCACCATCCATACGCGATGTTATATTATTTCCGCATATGAGAGCAAAGATGAAGACAACAACGTAACAACTTAACGGGGTCTGAAAGTGCGATTGTTACATCTTCTCCATACCTCCAGCCTGTTCCCGATCGTCGGGACAGACTGACTGCGCACCTAGCCATACTACGGGTTTCCGAAATATGTCATATGAACTTTTCATAGGTCTTCGCTATCTCAAAGCAAAACGAAAACAGGCTTTCATATCGGCCAACACATTTATCTCTGTGGCGGGCATTTTTCTGGGAGTCGCCGCGCTGATTATTGTGCTGGCTGTGATGAACGGGTTTGAAATCGAGCTTCGCGACAAAATACTGGGAATAAATTCACACATCGTCCTCATGGAATACACCGGGTCAATGGAACGTCATGAAGAGATCATGAAAAAGGTTGAATCGCTTGACGGCGTTGTCGCATTGACTCCCTTTATATATGGCCAGGCAATGCTGAAGAACAGGGGCCGGGCAACAGGTGTTGTGCTGCGCGGCATGTCGACCGAAACATCCGCCAGTGTTATACATATCGGAAAGATGCAGGATGGAGATATCGATGCCCTCTCTAATGACAACAATAAAACAGGTCTTCCGGGTGTCGCCATCGGGAAGGAACTGGCACAGAATCTGGGTCTCGTGCTCTTCGACACGGTGGAAATACTTCTACCCATGGGAATTTCGACTCCGATGGGAATTGTCCCGAAGATCAAGAAGTTCAGCGTAGTGGGTATCTTCGATTCAGGCTCATACGAATACGACTCGTCGCTGGTTTTCATGTCGCTTGAAAACTCCAAGAAATTTCTCGGCATGAACGATACCGTTACCGGCCTCGAGATAAAAGTAAACGACATCAACGGGGCAGACCGGATCGCAAAAGCTATACAGGAAAATCTTGGATATCCCTACTGGGCAAGAAGCTGGATGGAGATGAATAAAAACCTCTTCTCGGCACTCAGACTCGAAAAGAGGGTCATGTTTATCATTCTCAGCCTTATCGTAATAGTCGCCGCCTTCAACATAATAACCACACTGATTATGACTGTCATGGAAAAGTCCAAAGACATAGCCATCTTGAAATCAATGGGGGCAACATCCAGGAGTATAATGAAGATATTCATGCTCGAGGGCATTATTATAGGGGCAATCGGAACCCTCCTGGGCGGCATCACGGGGATTACGGTCGCTCTGAACCTGGAATGGATAAGCCGGTCGGTGGAAGACCTTTTCGGTTTCAAGATACTTCCGAAAGATGTCTATTATCTGAACGAGCTCCCCTCTAAAATAAACAGTGGAGATGTCGCCGTGATAGTGATAGCGGCCATGGTTATCTGTTTTCTGGCATCCATATATCCGTCGTGGAGGGCTTCCAAACTGGATCCCGCAGAGGCGCTCAGGTATGAATAGGGGAACGGTAATTGTATGATTGAAGTACGGCAACTGACAAAAACCTTTGTAAAAAATGAAAATCGTATCGACGTATTGAACGGTATCGATTGCGACATTGCCAGGGGGGAATCTCTCGCAATTCTTGGTGCTTCCGGAACGGGCAAGACCACCTTCCTCCAGATACTGGGGGCCCTTGATCATCCCACTTCCGGTGGCGTACTCTTCGAGGGCACCGACATATTCGAGTGGAATGAATCAAAACGCGCTGAATTTAGAAACAAACGAATCGGGTTTGTCTTCCAGTTTCATCACCTGCTCCCCGAATTTACCGCAATGGAGAACACTGTTATGCCTGCCCTGATAAACGGGGTGTCGAAAGTTGATGCCTGCAAGCGGGGGGAGATTGTCTTGACGGAAGTAGGGCTTGGTGATAGGTTGACACACAAACCGGGTGAACTCTCCGGTGGCGAGCAGCAGCGGGTTGCCATAGCACGGGCGATGATGATGAAACCGGATATCATCCTGGCCGATGAACCCACTGGAAACCTTGATATGAAAACAGGAGATAAGATACAGAAATTACTCCTGGACCTTGGAAGGGCAGAGAATACTACTCTTATTGTAGTTACCCACAACAAATCGCTTGCAGACAACATGTCTCGCACTATTAACTTAAAGGATGGAAAAACGTATGATATTTAGACGCAGAAAATGCATCTTTGTCATAGCACTAGTGCTTGTGTTTCTCCCCATGAGTGTTTTTTCCGCTACACACTCCTCCATTGAACAGGAAAAAATCGAAAAAGTTGCTGTTTTTCCCTTTGAGATACACAGCAGCGAGAATGTCCTCTTCCTGCAAAATCAGATAGCCGGCAAACTGACAGCCGAACTGATAAAATCCGGGCAGATAGACATTATACAAAGGGACGCTTTTGAGGAGTTGATTACGGGCAAAAAGGTGGATGACAGCCTGTGTATGGCTGTCGGGGAGAATACGGGTGCCGATTTCGCGATTGTCGGGAGCCTCACCAAACTGGGTGACATGTTGAGTGCCGACGTCGGCGTAATAGACATCAAAAGCGGGAACCGCTTTAACATATTCGCCCAGGGAAACAACATGGATGTCCTGGCCACACGGCTGAAAAATGATATCCTTCTCAAAATACTGACCGGCCAACGAATCGCGGAGGTAACATTCTCGGGAAATTTCCGCATCGAAGATGATGCCATATATAATGTTCTGAAAAGTACAAAGGGTAAACTCTTCTCACGGCAGGACCTTTCGTCCGATATCAAGGCCATATACAGGATGGGCCACTTCAAAGATGTTGCAGCAAAGGTTACAGGTACGGATGGAGGAAAAATTATCACTTTTATGCTGCAGGAAATGCCCCTGATAACACGCGTGGATATTGCGGGAAATGACGAAATAGACAATGCGGACATAGAGGGGATCATATCCGTCAAGAAAAAACAGTTGCTCAATTTGAGCAGATTGAAGTCGGATATGGAGAGCATAAAAACCCTCTACAGGAACAAAGGGTATCTCAATGCCGATGTTACATACAGCACGGATGAAAACAAAAAGGGCGTCGCGGTAGTATTTAATATAACTGAAAACAAAGAACTCTTTATTAAAACGATCTCCTTTGAAGGAAATAAAGCGTATACGGACGGAGAATTGAGCGACATGATGGAAACCTCGGAGTGGAGCATGTTGCACTTTATCACCGATTCCGGTGTATTCAATGAGGCCATATTAAAACAGGACACCGACAGGCTGACCGTCTTTTACCTGAACAACGGGTACATCAACGCCAGAATCGGTGAGCCGAAGATCACTCATGATAAAGAGTGGATATACGTCAAGATACCTATTATCGAAGGAAAGCAGTTCAGGGTCGGCAATGTGGCGATTACAGGTGACACTCTCACCGTCCCCCGATCTGAACTGATCGGGCAGCTTGAGATTACCGCCAAAGATTATTTTGCCAGAGAAGCTATCGTAAAAGATATCGATTCGCTGACCGAGGCGTGCAGCAAAGAGGGGTATGCCTATGCCAGCGTTGTTCCGCGAACCGTCCCCAGAGATGACACACAGAGAGTTGATGTAACCTACAAGATAGAAAAGGGTAACCTTGTCTATATCAACACGGTATCCATAACGGGTAACACCATAACAAGGGATAAGGTAATACGCAGGCAACTGACTGTCGTGGAAAAAGATCTTTATGACAGCAGCAAACTCAAGGAAAGCTATATGAAGCTGAACAGGCTCAGATATTTTGAAGAGGTCAATTTCAAGACGGAAAAAGATATCGATGAAAGCCTCATGAATATCGATGTTCATGTCAAGGAAAAATCTACCGGCATGTTCAGTCTGGGCGCCGGATACAGCGCTGCAGACAAAGTAATATTCATGGCCCAGATATCCGAGCGCAACCTTTTCGGAAAGGGACAGACACTGAGCCTGAACGGTTATTTTGGGTCAACAAAAACAAGCTACGAACTGTCCTTCATAGAACCCTGGCTGTTCGACATACCCCTGTGGAGCAAGTTAGAGATCTGGGATACGGAACGGGAATATGACTCATACGATGTGCATACTAAAGGTTTCGGCGCGACACTGGGATATCCGCTCTTTGAATATGTGATGGGGTATGTCAGGTACAGTCTGCAGACGGATGATATTACTAATGTAGCCGACACGGCCTCTAAATACATTAAAGAACAGGAAGGTGAAACTACTTCAAGCGGTGTCACGGTAACGCTCTCACGGGACACAACGGATGACATAATGTTTCCCTCAAAGGGTTCGAAAAACAGACTTTCTTCGGAACTGGTGGGAACCATTTTTCAGGGCGATGTCAGTCTCGCAAAATATACCGCCGATTCTCGGTGGTTTTTCCCCATGCCGCTGGATACCGTCTTCGGTGTTCATGGAAAGATTGGTTATATTCAAGGGCTTGAAGGCAAGGAGATTCCCGTATTCGAACGGTTCTATCTGGGGGGAATAAATTCCCTGCGGGGACTGCGAGAGGTAGGACCGGTCGATTCGGAAGGCGATTGCATAGGCGGCGCGACCATGCTGAATTTTAACGCGGAACTTGTCTTTCCCCTTATTAAAGATGCCGGGCTCAGAGGGGTGGTATTCTTCGATACAGGTAACGCGTGGAATAGCGGTTATTATCTGGACGACATGAGGCAAACGGCGGGGCTCGGGGTACGCTGGTATTCCCCGATTGGGCCGTTGAGACTGGAATGGGGCTATGTCCTCGACCAGAAAGAGTCCGAACCTCAGAGCAGGTGGGAGTTTACGATCGGTATGTTCATGTAGTTTGTTTTATTACGATGCATTCACTTGCAAATATCTTAAAATTACACATTAAAACAGGAGGGTTTGTTCATGAAAAAAGCTGTGGGTCTTTTAATAATTGTCTCTTTTATCCTCGCAGGCGTCTGCTCTGCCGGGGCGGAAAAGATAGGATTCATCGATATAAAGAGAGTCATCGCGACCTCGGAGGCCGGGAAGGAGGCGACAGCGGAGCTCAAAAAATTTGTTGACGCCAAAAAAATCCAGATACAGGAAAAAGAAACTGTTCTTAAAAACATGAAAAGTGATCTGGAAAAACAACAGGCCGTCATAACCGAAGACGCCTTTAAAGCGAAAGAGGCGACATACCAGAAGAAACTCAGGGATTACAAGAGATTCATCGAGGATGCAAATGAAGAAATGCGGGTGAAAGAACAGAGGCTCTTTAAGACACTGGTTCCCGAGGTTTTCAGAATCGCGAACGGTATCGGTAACAAAGCGGGATATGCGTGCATAATGGATATAAGTACCGCCGGGCTTGTCTTTCATTCGACAAAGAACGATCTGACGAAAAAAGTGGTAGAGGAATATAACAAAGAATATAACTCCAAGAAAAAATAGTCACCGGGTTTTAAATGACAGTGAAAAAAAAGCTGAAAGAGATTGCCGAATATGTGGGCGGCACGGTGGCGGGAAATGCCGATGTCGTTGTCAGTAATGTTCGGGGGATAGACGAAGCCGGGGAAGGAGATCTGACTTTTATCTCGAATCCGAAATACAGGGACAGGTTGAAGAAAACCCGTGCGTCGGCAATCCTTGTCTCTCCCGGGGTTACAAGTCCCGATCAGAACCTCATCATTACCGATGATCCCTATGCCGCCATGGCTATGACTTTAACGCTTCTCTACCCGGAGGAACCCGTTTCTGCGGGTGTGAGTCGTGATGCCTTTATTGCTGAAGATGCTGAAATCGCAGAGGATGCTACCGTTTACCCCGGAGCATACATCGGAAGGAAGGCCAGAGTGGGCGGCAGGGTTGTACTTTACCCAGGTGTCTTTGTTGGCGATGAGGTGAGTATCGGAGACGATTCCGTCCTGTACCCCAATGTTGTCGTTTATAAAAGGTGCCTGATAGGGAAAAGAGTCACGCTTCACGCCGGAGTCGTTGTGGGGGCGGATGGATTCGGTTTCGCAAACCCGGGGGCGGAAAACCGTAAGGTTCTGCAGGTGGGAATCGTTCAGATAGATGACGATGTCGAGGTCGGGGCGAACACCACCATTGACCGGGGAACACTGGGTAAAACATGGATACAGCGGGGAGTTAAAATCGATAATCTGGTCCAGATCGCCCATAATGTCGTTATCGGTGAAAATTCCATCATTGTCGCCCAGGTCGGCATCTCCGGCAGCACGAAATTGGGCGGCGGAGTGATACTGGGTGGACAAGTCGGGCTGGTCGGACATATCGACATCGGAGATAATGTTATGATCGGGGCTCAGTCGGGTGTTAACGAAGATGTACCCGCCGGCCAGATTGTATCCGGTTCGCCGCACATGCCTCACTACAACTGGCTGAGAGCTCAGGCATGTTTTTCAAAACTGCCCGAGATGAGAAAAACCGTGCATTCTCTGCTAAAGAGAATAGAATTGTTGGAAGAAAAAACAGAAAAATAAACGACCAGCTCGTTTTTAGATAAGGGGTAGTAAAGAGTATGAGCATTCACCCAACGGCTATCATATCGCCCGAAGCAAAAATTGGCGAAAATGTTGAGATAGGGCCTTACAGCGTGATAGGGCCCGATGTAGAGATAGGGAAAGATACGGTGGTGGGTTCGCACGCAGTTATTGAAGGCCCCACAAAAATAGGAAGCAACTGCCATATATTTCAGTTTGCATCAATCGGCGCACCTCCCCAGGACCTGAAATTTAAAGGAGAAAAATGTCCTGTTATTATCGGTGACAATAATACTATACGGGAATTCGTTACCATCCACCGTGCGACCTCTTCCGATATAGCCATGACCGTTATCGGGAACAACAACCTCCTGATGGCGTATTGCCATGTGGCACACAACTGCAAACTGGGCAACAATATCGTCATGGCAAATGCCGCCAACCTGGCCGGTCATATACACGTTGAAGATTACGCCATAATCGGCGGTCTCTCAGGTGCGCATCAATTTACACGCATAGGGTGTCATGCGATGATCAGCGGCACATCCGCAGTGAACCAGGATGTTCCCCCATACGTTACAGTATCAGGCAATCACGCAAGGCCGTTCGGTCTTAACCAGATCGGCCTGAAAAGGCGGGGGTTTTCGGAGGAAACTATCGGGAATCTGAAAAAAGCGTATAAGATAGTTTTCAGATCATCCCTGCTGCTGTCTGAAGCCGCGAGAAAGATACGTGAGGAGATCAAAGATTCACCCGAAGTGGATCACTTTATAGAATTCATCGAAAAATCTGAAAGGGGAGTGTGCCGATAAGGAATGAGGTGCAGGGACTTACACGTTTTTGGATAGCTCGATCTTAAATCCCGGGCTGTGGTCCCCGGATATCTGTTCAATTACATGCGACTATTCAGACCGACACACCACAGTCTGAAGACTGTGCGTAAAAGGCGGGGGGAAAAGATCCATTTTGAAGTCATGTTTGGGACAAAGAATCTACTGCTTCTCTATCACAGGACCATAATCGAGACATTCAGACCTTTTCAGACTTCAGCACAGCCCCGGCTGCGCGGATAGCTGTCTTCACCGTATATCTCACACCTCATGCCATGAACAATCCCGAAACTATGCAACCAGAAAACCGTGATATAATGATTGTTGCCGGCGAGGCATCGGGTGACCTGCACGGAGCACACCTTGTCAGGGCAATGCTCGACGCCAATCCCGATCTGCGTTTTTACGGCGTGGGAGGCGAAAAGATGAAGGAGGCCGGCGTGTCTCTGATAGCCCATTCGTCAGAGATGGCCGTCATGGGACTTACCGAGGTATTACCCAGGCTCGGTTTCATCCTGAAGGTCAAACGCGAACTTAAAAAATCACTGCGGCAATCACGACCGGCCCTCCTGATTCTCATAGACTATCCGGGCTTCAACCTGTCTCTGGCAAAGTTTGCAAAAGAAAATAACATCAAGGTATTTTACTATATAAGCCCCAAGCTGTGGGCGTGGAGAAAAAAAAGGATATACGATCTGGAAAAATATGTAGACCGCATGGCGCTTATACTTCCATTCGAAAAACAGGTCTATGAAGAGGTGCACCTGGATACGCGGTTTGTCGGCAATCCACTCCTCGATACGGTAAAGAGACACTACACACGTACTGAAGCGCTCGAAATGTTCGGGCTGAAAGACGGGATAAAGACCATTGCCCTTCTGCCGGGAAGCAGAAAGGGTGAAGTGGTACGCCTTCTGCCCGAAATGCTTGGAATGGCAGAAATCCTGCGGGACAGATTTCCGGCCGTTCAGTTCGTTTTACCGCTTGCGGACACCCTTTCGTTCGATTTTGTACACGGACTGGCTGACCGCAAAGGAATTGATATCACGATCATAAAGGGAAATGTATATGATGCCGTCGGCCTGTCCGACATTGCTGTTGTTGCTTCAGGAACGGCCACGCTCGAGACAGCACTTCTCGGTGTGCCGATGATTATCGTCTACAAAGTGTCACCGCTGACATATCTTATCGGCCGGTTTGTTGTTACTATTCAACATATCGGACTTGTCAACATAATAGCAGGGGAAACAATAGTCCCGGAGCTTATACAGCACGACGCGAATCCGGAGAAAATGGCCGGGGAGGTATACGATATTCTAACCAGTGCGCCCCGGATGGATGAAATGAAAAACAACCTGTTCAATGTGAGCACAATGCTGGGCAGCCCCGGGGCGTCGGTACGGGCAGCCCGGCTTGCGTGCGAAATGATATGACATGGTGAAACCCGACGACATTATTTCCCGAATACTCCGTGATGAGAGCAGACAGTTACGCTTTTTGCCGTTGCTTCTCTCTTCTTTTATATACCGTGGGGGCGTAGCAGTCCGCAACTATTGCTATGATACAGGGCTGATTCATGCGCATAAAGTGAAGTGCGCAGTCATCAGTGTCGGAAATGTAGTTGTCGGGGGTACCGGGAAAACCCCCTTTGTTATTATGCTGGCCGATATGCTCAGGAAGCACGGATTCAAGCCGGCTATTTTGAGCAGGGGATATAAAGGAGCGCAGGAAGGAAAAATCAGCGTGGTGTCTGACGGTCACAACATACTGATGGATGCCTCTGATGCGGGGGATGAACCGGTGCTGGCAGCCGACATTCTTCGGGACGTCCCCGTGATCATCGGGAAAGAACGATCCCGTGCCGGAAATCTGGCGGTTGAACGTTTTGGTGCCGACATATTGATACTTGACGACGCCTTTCAGCATCGCCGACTTTTCAGGGATATCGATATTGTACTTCTTGACAGTGAACACCCTTTTGGAAATGGGTTTATGCTTCCGAGAGGAGGTCTCCGGGAACCGGCGAATGCCCTTGGGAGAGCGGACGCGGTAATCTTTACATCCACCGAGGGGAGTACTGATACTCCGCCCGTAACTGAAAGCCTCCGGCTCCCAACCTTCAGGGGTTTACGAAGAGCAAAAACGCTTATCGGAAGCGAGGCAGGAATTGTCCCACTCGAATTTCTGAAAGGGAAAAGGATATGCGCGTTTTCCGGGATAGCAAAACCGGACAGTTTCAGAAAAATACTTGAGCCTCTCTGCAGGGAGATTACCCTTTTCACACCGTTTCCGGATCATCATCTGTACACCGGAAAAGATATCGAGTATATCAGGGAGACCTTCAGAGAGTCCCGCGCCGAGCTTATCCTGACAACGGAAAAAGACGGGATTAAATTGACCGGATTTCCTGACTTCTTCCGGGATATTTACCGGTTGAGAATGGAAATGGAAATACTCCCCTCCGGCCTGGACTTCGAGGAGTATATACTTACACGGTTAGAAAAATGAAAAAAGAAACGCTGACGACAAGAATCGTCTTTATACTATTCAGGGCAATTCCCCTGGAAATACGGAGGGCTCTGTTTAAAGCTCTGATGATCCTCTTTTATCAGTTTTCCGAGAAAAACAGATTGATCGTCCTGTATAATCTTGCGCGTGCATTCCCGGAAAAAGATATTCCTGAGATTACAAAGATTGCCAGGGATTGTTACAAAAATCTTGGGATAGTTGCCGCTGAGTTTTTCGACATTCTTTCCATGACGAAGGAGAACCTCTCTGACTGGATAGAATTTGAAGGAAGAGACGTGTATCGCAAGGCGCATGAACAAAACAAGGGGATACTGTTTTTTACCGGTCATTTCGGCAACTGGGAAATCGCCGCGGCTGCTTTCGCCCTTCTGTGTCAACCCGTTAATATTGTATACAGATCACTGGACAATTCGTTGCTTAGAGACATTGTTGATAGAGTCCGGAGCCATACGGGGAATAAACTTATTCCCAAGGGAGGAGCAGCCAGGAAGATAATCCCGCTCCTTTCCCGGAACGAGAACATAGGTATTCTGGTAGATCAGAATGTCTCGTGGCGGGAAGGGGTATTCGTTGATTTTTTTGGAAGACCCGCATCAACCACTACCGGCCTTGCCGCGCTCGCGCTTCAGACGGGAGCGCCTGTTCTCCCCGGTTTTATATTCAGAATGGAGAATGGAAAGTACCGGTTTATTATCGGGCCTGAGGTCGAGATCTCCAGAACCGGTGACTATGAAAGAGATATCCTGGAGAATACTCAGAAATTTACAACTATTGTTGAAAATTACGTCAGGGCATATCCGGAACAGTGGTTCTGGCTTCACCAGCGGTGGAAAACAAAGAGATCCCAGATACGGGCCAAGAAACCCTGACATGTAAAAGCTGCAAAGAATCAAAGAACAACGATTACATCAATTTGAAATAGTACAACTGAACCTGGAATACGAAACACGTTTCGCAGAGATGACCAACGATATGTTAAAGGTACGAGCAACGAAAGAATATGTTCCCGAAATGGTTGAGAACATATTGGTAAGGGGAACAAACTGGATTGGAGATGTCATTATGAGTCTTCCCGCAATATCATCCATACGGCATACCTTTCCCCGTTCCCGGATAGCTGTTCTGGCAAAACCATGGGTGGCTGATCTCTACAGAGCCTGTCCTGACATCGACGAAGTCATCGTCTTCCGGAGTCCCGGCGTGCATGACGGAATCATGGGGAAAGTACGGCTCGCCTCGCATCTGAAGGCACGACATTTTGACATTGCTTTCCTTCTGCAAAACGCAATAGAGGCAGCTATTATCGTCCGGCTGGCACAAATACCCGTAAGGGCCGGCTACAACTCCGACGGCAGGGGGATTCTCCTGACCCATTCCGTTAAAAGGACAAAGGCCATACGGAAGATACACCAGACCGGCTATTACCTTGAAATGGTCGAATCTCTGGGAATACAGAGATCAGGAAAAGATATCAATATCGCCCCGGGTGATGATTATTCGCTGGCCGCGAAGAAGATCCTTGCCGGGCACAACATTCAAAAGAACGACATGCTGATAGGAATCGCGCCGGGGGCCAGTTACGGGCCTGCAAAGATGTGGTTTCCTGAGCGATTCGCGGCCGTGGCGGATATGCTCGCGGGTGAATACCCGGCAAAGTTTATTCTTTTCGGGAGCCCGGGAGACAGGGAGAGAGCCAACCGTGTTCAGGAAAACGCGAAAACTCCGATGATCAACCTGGCCGGCGAAACAACACTCAAAGAAGTGATAGGGCTGGCAAAAGAATGCAATCTCTTTATCTCCAATGATTCCGGACTGATGCATCTTGCGGGCGCTCTTGATATCCCGTTGATCGCCATATTCGGCTCCACGAACCCCGTAACAACATCCCCGCCGGGTGATAAAAGTGTTGTCATATATAAGCATGTTTCTTGCAGCCCCTGTCTTAAAAAAGAATGCCCGACCGATTTCAAATGCATGGATATGATCACAGTGGATGATGTCTTCTGCGAGGCCGGGAGATTGCTGCAGAGAGGCATTGATCCATCTGAATATTCCCCTGAAAGCTGAACCATGAAAAAAACGAACAGAGCGGTATTCCTGGACAGAGACGGAACAATTAACGAAGAGGTCGGCTATCTCGACAGCCTTGACCGGTTGATAATATTTCCCGCTGCCTTCGAAGCCGTGAGGATACTCAATGAAGCGGGGTTCAAGGTGATAGTGGTAACGAATCAGTCAGGTGTGGCCAGGGGGTTTTTTGATGAAGAATTCGTCAATACGGTCCATACAGCAATGAATGAGATGTTTCGGGGAAGGGGTGCTAGAATCGACCGGTTTTACTACTGCCCCCATCACCCGACAGAGGGAATCGGCAAATACCGGGTTTCATGCGGATGCAGAAAACCGGCCCCGGGGATGCTGATAAAGGCATCCGAAGAGCTGCGCATCGATCTGCAGGCTTCCTATGTGGTGGGAGATATGGCAAAAGATATTGAACTTGCGACTACTGTCGGGGCCGGAGGAATACTCGTCCAGACAGGGTATGGAAAGAAGGTTGATGCTTCCGGTATACACCCGGCCTATATAGCACGGGATATCCTCGATGCGGCACACTGGATCATAAAGGAATAAGACTATTGAATATCCTGATAGTAAAATTAAGCGCCGTCGGTGACGTGGTACACACCCTTCCGTCACTTGCCGCGCTGAGAAAACGGTATCCCGATGCTCATATCACGTGGGTTATAGAGGAGGACGCCTCGGATATTATACGGGGACATCCCTATCTCGACCGGATTATTGTCTCACATAGAAAGACGTGGATCGATTCTTTTAAAAGAATGAATGCGGTCGGAAAAACCATTGATCAAATGACCTCCTTTATAAGAAAACTCAGAGACAGAAGATACGATATCGTCGTGGACTTTCACGGACTTTTCAAGAGCTCTCTCATCGTCTTGCTCAGCGGAGGCAGGAGAAAACTCGGGTATGACAGCATGCAGGAACTCTCCGGTTTATTCCTCAGCGAGAAGATTCATGAAGATATGAACAAACATGCCGTAGACCGCTATCTGGATCTTCCGCGCCACCTTGGAGCGGATAGTGGGAAACCGGAGTTTGGCATCCATATTGCAAAAGAAAACAAAGACAGGGTCTGCCAGCTCCTCAATGAAAACAAAATCGGTGCGGGACAGCCATTCATTTCAGTGAACCCGGTAGCCCTGTGGGATACAAAACTCTGGGAAGATGAAAAATTCGCCCGGTTATGTGACAGAATAACATCGGATTTGAAGATGAAAGTCGTATTTACGGGCGGACGCGATCAAGAAGGCGTACAACGCATACGGAGGCTCATGCAATATCCGTCCGTCGATTTATCAGGAAGGACCACCCTGAAAGACCTCTCCTATGTGTATATGTTATCGAGCCTTGTCATAACAACCGATTCCGGTCCGATGCATATAGCTGCGGCGGTTGGGACACCGACGGTCGCATTGTTCGGACCAACGGATCCCGCACGAACGGGACCATACGGCCAGGGGCACACGGTTATTCGTAGTAATCTGCCGTGCAGTCCATGTTTTTTGAAGAAGTGCGCCACAAAAGAGTGTATGAATGAAATCTCCGTTGAAGTTGTATTTCACGCCGTAGCAGATAAAGTACGAAAGGGTCTATCATGAAATCTGGAACGTTTTTGAAAGGGATATCGATATTACTGCTCTTCGCTGTGCTTCTTGTAATTTCAGATACCGCCGGTGCCACCTCCGAAATCAGCCGTTCTCCCGTAACGGAATCCGGATTCGTCGTCGGGTATGGAACGGGAGACGTGGAAGAAGGAAAGTATGAACCGGTGCTGATGATATGGCATATCGGGTTTTGCCTGAAAGAGTTCAAAACGGAAAAACGGAAAGATCGTAAGGATATGATCTCATTCTATATCGAACCCCAGGTAAACCCGGTAATACGGCCTGAGAAAGATGTGGAATTCGGTGTCGGAGCCGGGCTTAAATATATGCACCAAATAACAAACGATTTGTCGGTCGCTCTCATGGCATCCTTTGGTCCGCACTGGATTACTATCAATACGGAAAGCCAGGCCAGGGGTTTTGTTTTTTCCAGTACGGTCGGCCTGGGTATTTCGTTCTTCGTGACTGACACATCTTCTGTTACCCTGGGATGCAGGGTACGACATCTTTCAAACGCCGATTGTAAAAAGCCGAACGGAGGCATCGATACCTGTTTCGGCACAATCGGATATTCAGTATTCTTTTAATCCCCCGGAGAAAGGTTTTACATAAAGCCCGGTGAATGATATAGAGGCCGTGTAAAAAGTAAAGAGGAACGATTGATGGAGAGAGAACAGGAACTGCTGGAGATACTGGCATGTCCGAAGTGCAAGGGAGATATTCGCCTAAACGAAGACGGAAGCGGTCTTATATGTGACAAATGTAAACTGATGTATGAAATAAAAGACGGAATTCCCATCATGCTTACAGAAGAGGCCGTTCGCATCTCTTAATATCACAGCCGTCGGCCCTTAAATTTTACAATTATACTACTATGGATATATTCAAACGTATCTTACTACTGTCAAAACCGCATATTCCCAAGTTTATTTTCGCCATGCTGTGCATGCTTGTTGTAGGTGTCAGCACAGCCTCTCTTGCGTTCCTCGTCAAGGACGCCCTGGACGGTATATTTCTGAACAAGAACGCATCCATGCTGAAGTGGATACCTCTGGTCATCGTCGCAATATATTTCATCAAGGGAGCATGCAATTACGGCCAGACCGTTCTGATGAGTTTCATAGGGCAGCGGGTGGTGGCAGACCTGAGAAGCAACCTCTACAACCACATGCAGAAGCAATCCCTCTCTTTCTTCAGCAGGAACCCCACCGGAGTACTCATGTCTCGCATTACAAACGATGTGAACCTCATACAGGGAGCGGTTTCAGAAGCCGTGACAAGCCTTTTTAAAGATTCTTTCACGCTGGTTTCCCTTACTTTTGTAATCTTTTATCGAGACTGGAAGCTGGCCCTTGTCTCCATGATTGTCTTTCCCCTGACGATATATCCCATAGCCAGATTCGGCAGGAAGATGAGACGGGTGGCCACAAACACGCAGGTTACCATGGGAAATCTCACCAGTCTCCTCCAGGAAACCATATCGGGAGCACGAATAGTAAAGGCCTTCGGAATGGAAAACTATGAAGGCAGGAGATTTTCGAAAGAGAATGAAAACCTCTTCCGGTTTGTTATGAAGGCGGTCTCCATACGGGCCATGTCGTCACCATTTATGGAATTCCTGGGTGGGCTCGGAATCGCGGGAATTGTCTTTTACGGGGGGTACCAGGTGATAAAAGGTCACTCGACACCCGGTACATTCTTCTCGTTTCTCGCGGCGCTTATCATGCTCTATGAACCGATAAAAAGACTTACAAATGTGAACAATACAATCCAGCAGGGTATATCGGCGGCCGTCCGGGTCTTCGGTGTTATGGATATAACGCCGGAGATAGAGAACAGGAAAGACGCGATAGAGTTGCCGAATATTTCAGACAGAATCGAAATCAGAAATGTTACCTTTGCCTATGACGATGAACCGGTTCTCAAGAATATCAACCTCGATATACGATCAGGCGAAGTGGTTGCCTTTGTCGGAATGAGCGGAGGCGGAAAAACAACCCTTGTGAACCTGATACCCAGATTCTATGACGTGAAGGAGGGTGAAATACTGATTGACGGTCATGATATCAGGGATGTTACCGTCGAATCGCTCAGGGGGCAGATAGGAATCGTCACACAGCAGACGATACTCTTCAATGATACCGTCAAAAATAATATTGCGTATGGCGATATACAAAGGAGTGATGAAGAGATAATCGATGCTGCAAAATCGGCAAATGCATATCAGTTCATTGTAAACCTGCCAAATGGGTTTGAAACGATGATCGGGGAACAGGGAACGCGACTTTCCGGAGGTGAAAGACAGCGGCTCTCCATAGCCAGGGCTCTTCTTAAAAATGCCCCCATACTCATCCTCGACGAAGCGACATCATCGCTTGATACCGAAGCCGAAATGGAAGTGCAGGACGCCCTCGAAAATCTCATGAAGGGCAGAACGACCTTTGTCATCGCCCATCGACTCTCAACAATAAGTCATGCGAATCGGATTATCGTGATTGTTGAAGGCAGGATCGTGGAAGAAGGAACGCATGAAACACTTCTTGCGAAGAAGGGTGAATATTATAAGCTGTACAATATGCAGTTCAAAAACAATAACATCTGATGCCGAATTCAAAAACTTTCCACAAATCAATCAGGGAGATTGCGGGGGACTCTTACATGACACCCCTACCGATACCTTTTCGCCTCGGGCATGCCACTGGTATAGCGCTGGTTTATGACACGGGCCTCACCCTTTTTGATACAGGGATCAACCAGGATGCTGCCTTTGCAGGGCTCGAAAGGTCCCTCGTGACTATCAACCGATCGATCCGTGATATAGACCGTATAGTTATAACACACCACCACGCCGATCACTGAGGTCCGGCAGGAAGGATCAAGGAAGTTTCGGGGCAGTTATACACATGCCTCAAATCGAAAAACTGAACATATACGATGCAGGCTGACAGTATCAGGTAAACAGAAAACACTCTTCTCCTTCAAAAGAGCATTGAGGAATATCGAGGAAAATGGCGCCTAAACGATATAAAATTGCGGTTGTGATCCCCAAATACGGACTGGTAGGCGGCGGGGAGAAGTTTGCCCGGGAATTAACGGAACGCATCGCTCTGAACGATCATTATGATGTTCATGTGTTTGCGAATAAATGGGAATCTCGATCCGACCGCGTTACATTCCATAAGATCCCTATTATCTCATTCCCCAAATTCCTGACCACGGTAAGTTTTGCCTGGTTTGCCAATCGCGCAATAGCAAAGATGGATTTTGACCTCGTTCATACCCACGACAGAATTTTTCGTGCCGATATATTTACCATGCACGGTGTCCCCCATAGATTCTGGGTCAGGAAAGTCCGGAAAAAAGTCTCGAGCCTTTTTGACTGCGCTACGATCCGGGTTGAAAAAAGTCTTATTAAACATGGAAATTGCCGGGCGTTTCTCCCCGTATCAACGATAACAAAAAACAGGTTTCTGCAGGAATTTGACGTCGACCCGGCAAAGGTCCACGTGATTCATCCCGGTGTCGACATAGAAAGATTTTCCGCGCTTGACAGGAACCTCTGCCGCGGTGAAATCAGAAAGCGGTTCGATATCGATGAGAACGATATAGTGTTCCTCTTTGTCAGTATGAATTTTGAGCTGAAGGGGTTAAAAAATCTGATGACCGCGATGGCTATGGCAAAATCGGAGCACCCGTCACATCGGATAAAATTGTTAATAGTCGGCAAGGGAAACAGCAAAAAATACCGCAGACTGGCAAAGAGATTGGGGATACGGAATGACGTTATGTTCACCGGTATCTGGAAGGACAATATTGAACATATTTACATGGCCTCGGATATTCTCGCCATCCCTTCGGGATTCGACACCTTCGGAATGGTGGTTCTGGAAGCCATGTCCGCTTCATTACCCGTAATTGTAAGCGACAATGTCGGAGCAAAAGACCTTGTCAGAGACGGTATCAATGGGTTTGTCGTCGATAATAAGAATGTTGACCTGATATGCTCCGGCATCGTGAGTATGCTGAATGAGGGAAAAAGAGCGGATATGGCAAAAGAGGCATACCGGACAGCAATGAACAATACATGGGATGTCACGACGGATAAAGTCCTGAAAATCTATGACGAGATGACAGGCAACTGAAGATATGTTTGTTAAGGGAAAAACTATATCCAGAGAAAACATACGCGCTATCCTGCTGATACAGCTTGGCGATATAGGGGATGTTGTGCTCTCTTTTCCCTCGGTCAGAGCGTTGCGCGAAACATTTCCACAGGCCGATATAATCGTTGCGGTGAGAGAAAAAGCAAGGGAATTAATGGAAGACTGCAGGTGGGCTTCAGGTGTAATCTCAATAAATGAAGCAAAGAGAAGATTGATAGAAAATCTGCGATATCAAAAGAACTTTTTTTTACATCTGAGGAGCTTTCACTTTGACCTGGCCATCGACATGAGAACGGGAGAGCGGGGGGCCTTTCTTGCGCTTCTTTCCGGAGCGCGGCAGAGGATCGGGTTCTTTGCCAGTGACGGTACGGTATGGCGCAACAGGGTCTTTACCAACCTGGCTATTCAAGAACCCAACCCGGGAAGGCATATGGCTCAGTATTATCTCGGCCTTCTGGAAACCTATGCTATTTCATCGGACCACATCTGGCCCGAACATGATGTTTCCGACAAGAGGCATGCAAAAGCTGCGCTGCTTTTAAGAAATGAAGGTGTTTCCCCGGATCGTCCGATCATCGCGGTGCAGCCTTTTTCTCTATGGAAATACAAGGAATGGGGAGCGGATAAATACGTTCACCTTATTAAATGGCTCATATCGGAATACAACGTATCTGTTATTATCACGGGTTCTCTCGATGAAAGGGACCGTGCAGAAGAAATAATAAAGAAGTGCCCCCGCAATACCTATAATATGGCAGGGAGAACATCTATAGGAACCCTGGCAGCCCTTTTTAAAACCTGCCGGTTATTTATCGGTGTGGACAGCGCCGGAGTCCATATCGCCGCCGCGGTCGGTCTGCCGACCGTGTCGATATTCGGCCCCTCGTCATACATTGACTGGGCGCCGAGAGGCGCAAAGCACACGGTAGTGTATAAAGACTTTCCCTGTGTCCCCTGCAAAAACAAAGGGTGCGAAGACAGCGAAGTGAGCCGCTGCCTCAATGAATTGACCCTTGAAGAGGTGCAAACCGCGGTACGGACCCACATGTCAAAAATAACTGACAGCGCATGACTGTTTTATTGTTACGAATGATGTGCCGTTACGATATAGATAACGAGGAACCCGGACCAAGACACATAGTTATGAAGACTTCTATTATCGTCAGCTTCTACGAGCGCTTGAACTATCTGAAGGCATGTCTCGATTCCCTGCGTCTTAATGCCGGTGATTTTGACGAGATAGTTATCGCCGATGACGGCTCCGGCGAGTCGTGCGTGAAAGAACTGAGAGAGTTGATTACATTGTATGATTTTCCCGTTGTGCATGCCTGGCATCCGGATGAAGGCTTCAGACTTGCGGCCTCTCGAAATAACGGCATCAAACACGCGAAAGGAGAGTACCTGATCTTTCTTGATTGCGATTTCGTGGTCTTGCCCGGCACAATCAGATGTCATTTAAATGCCGCCAGGCGCGGCCGGTTTGTTGCCGGCTTTTGTAAATATCTGGGCGAAAAGCAGACAAATACGATATTTCAGACGGGTGTGTCCGGGAGACTGCTTGAGGGAGTGTATCAATCCCTGCCTGAAAGACCGATTTTAAAGGATCATCGAAGCTTCGTCAGGCACAGGATACTATACAAACTCCATATCGCCAGTGCGAGAAAACAGAGATGCAGCAGCCATTTCTCTATTCATCGCACGGATATGGAATATGTCAACGGTTACGATGAAAACTTTGTCGGATGGGGCGGAGAAGATGAAGATCTGGCAATCAGATTCGCAAAAGCGGGGTTCCAGGGAAAGTCAATAATGAGGGAAGCGAAAGCGTTGCATCTGTGGCACCCAAGTGAGATACGGGACAGAGACTGGGAGAATGGACCGAATATAGAATACATCCGCAGAAAGCATATTCCCCGCTTTTGTCACAGAGGATTGACTGAAACGGGCAGTGAAGGAGCAGAATAAGAGGTTTTAAAAAACCATAACGGAGATACATGTACGAACTTTTCAGAAATGGCGAGTCCGCTGTCATTCCGAAAAGTACGGATGAGAACACATTGTATCATCACACAGCAAACATTTCCCCCCGCGGCCGAACTGAGACATTTTGCTGTAGAGTTACATTGTTCGCACGATACACATCTCTATAAGACGAGGAAACAAAAAGATATGAAAAAGGTTCTAATAGGCATACCCGTTCTCGACAATGTGGAAATAACCAAAGTCTGCCTGCAGCATCTTTATCGAAACACTGAAACCGACAGATCAGATTTAGACGTTTCTGTGCTGATTATCGATAACGGGTCACAAAATGACATCAAGAAAATTTTACAACAGGAATTTAAGGATCCCGCATTTTCGACCTATTTTTTGAGAAATTCAGAAAACCGGGGCGTGGCCGCCGCATGGAATCAGATAGTGAAATTTGTGCCTGAAAACGAACACGGGCAATCCTTTTATTACGACTATTATATTGTATCAAATAACGATGCCTTCTTCGGTCCCGACTGGCTTCAGCCAATGGTGGAGGCTATGGAAACCGACAAGAGGATAGGCTGGATCTCCACGATGGAGAATGGTTCTCCCGTATTGAAAGAGTTGATAGAGGCCCACTCGTTATCGAAAGACTATCGCGTCGATCCCCAAACACCATATACAACAGAGGTTATTAACGACAGCTTGAGGCACATTTATGAGAAATGGGGCGGACACACATCTTTCTGTCAGCTGGTCAGGGATAACGATCTGCCCCTTTTTATCCCCTTTGAAAAAGAGGGACGATCCGCTGTCTGTTTTATGGTACGGCCGGCCATGATTGACCAGATCGGATATTTTGATGAAGATTATTCTCCAATCGGTATCGCGGAAGACCTGGAATATTTCCTGCGGATAGAACGGATTTTAATGCCGTCATGGTTGACTGATGATATATACCCCGAAGAGGCAAAATGGAAATGCGGTTTCTGCGGCAGGAGCGTCGTACATCACAACTGGTGCAGTACGCGCCAGGGGCCTCATTTTGATGGGCGCAAATGGGATAAAACGAGAGAGAAAAACTGGAAAGCCAAATTCGGGAAATCCCGTAAATATTACACAAAATTGCTGCCATAAATGATTTTGATGTAAAGAGTGGTATGAAAAAAATCGCGTTTGCAATTGAAAATTTCAGCCGTTATGCCGGAGGAGCGGAGTCGTATGCCGTCTCGCTTGCTGATTCCCTGATTCAGGACGGATGGGAAGTGCATTTCTTTGGGGAAATGTGGGAGGGCGAACCGACAAGCGCTGTTTTCCATAAAATATCTATCCCGAAATATCTTCCACCCTGGCTCAAGATGCTCCTGTTTGCATTGAAACACAAAAAAGCGGTAGAAAATCAGCGGTTCGATGTCGTCATGGGTTTTGGTAATACGGTGTACATGAACGTGTATCAAAGCCATGGAGGCGTTCACTGGCTCTCGACTCGGAGAAAAGTGTATTCGGAAAACAGCGGCATTAAGCGTGCGCTGAAACGGGTCATTATTCTCTTATCAATAAAACAATGGGTACGAGCCTGGATTGAGTCTTCCCCCTTTCGACTCTCTCCACGCCCCAGAATAGTCGCCATCTCCCAGATGATAAAAGATGATATGGTGTCTTTCTTCAAGATAGACGCGAAAGAGATCGATATCGTATACAACGGTGTCGATATGACCCGATACAATCAGGAGTCACAAAGGGCATTGAGAGGTCCGTTAAGAAAACAATTAGGGGTAAAAGAAAGCGATGTTGTTTTCCTGTTTGTTTCATACGACCTGAAAAAAAAGGGGGTAGAGCCCCTCGTGGAGGCCGCATCCGAACTCAAAAGAGCGGGTGACACCAATGTTAAGGTCGTGATTGTCGGCGGACTGCCCTACAGGTCTCTCTCGGCAAAAATCAAGGCCCTCGACATTGAAGATACGATCCTTTTCACCGGACCGGTTCGCTCTGTGGAAGAATATTATGCGAACAGCGATGTATTCGTGCTCCCGACATATTATGATGCCTGTTCTCTCGTTGTGATCGAGGCAATGGCAAGCGGTCTTCCGCCGGTTACAACAACGGCCAACGGGATTGCCGGGATTATAACCGACGGTACGGACGGATTTATTGTATCTCATCCGCCCAAATCGCAGGAACTGGCTGAAAAAATGCGTCTGCTGCTTGATCATGAAAAACGCCGGGAGATGTCACGGGAAGCGTTACATACAGGACGAAACTACTCCTCAAAAAAGAATCACAAAGAGATGATAACAATACTTGGTGAAGTTGCGAAGTCGAAATTATCACAACAACAGATCTCAGCGGCTCATAACCCATACAACGGTAATTTGTAAAAATAGACAGCATGCGTGAGAAAAATAGAGTCAGCATTATTATCCCGCACTATAACAATGCCAGATATATTGAACAGGCGATATATTCAGCACTTATTCAGACGTATGCGCCCTTCGAGATTATTGTTGTAGATGATTGTTCATTTCCCGACCAGAGAGCCACAGCGCAGGAAATTTGTCACAAAACAGGCGTACAATTTATACAGAGAGATACCCATGGAGGACATTCCAGGGCCAGAAACGATGGCATTCAGATTTCAAAGGGTGAGTGGCTTCAGATGCTGGACAGCGATGACTTTCTCACACCGGACAGTCTGCTCTCAAGAATAAACGCTTTATCGCTACACAGGGATGTGCTGTGGGCAGCCGGACAGTATTCATATGTCAACAGATTTGTTTCTCCAAAACACTTAAACTCGACTTTACTTAAGATACTGCCATGGTTCAGGCTGAGGGCAGTGCCGGTTATTGAACCGGATAAGGTTAAAGCCGGCGATCCCTGGATGGTGAAATGGCCTCATTGGACCATACTTTTTCATCGATCATTATTTGAAAAATATGGATTGTATGACGAAGAGATCGGAATGGGACAAGACAAGGAACTCAGGTGGAGATTATGGTATTTTTCAGGAACCATTCCTATTAAAGTGAACCATGTCGTGTATGCATATCGACAGGGTGTGGCAGGACAATTGACAGACAAGTCGAACGATGAAGCAAGACAATCAAATCGAATGGTTATGATGAAAAATATCGAAATGCGAAAAATCGAGGGGTTGACCCGGGAGAATACTCCGTTCTTAGGGTAACGCTCCGTATATCTCGATTGCTGCCGTTCCCTCTTTGTTTCTCTTAATCTCTTTTATTGCGGACTTTGCTCACGGGAAAACCCTGGAACTGAACCGCGATGTACTTGATCGGCAAATATGCCACAACTTATTAATTTTACTAATTTTTCATGTTGTAGACGCGAAAGTACAGGCATGGAGATCGGAACATATATGTCTTGAGAAGATAGCGGATCGCAAAAGGGGAAGAGAGTATCTATTCGAAAACCCTGTTGCGCCCTCCCCGGTGACATGTCAGATCCGGATTCGTTTAAGGCAGAAAAAGCTAAAGTTATTGATTATATACACTATTTTAATCAATCAGATATAGAGTATCTCGATCATGCCCTGAAATCACCGGACAGCTTCTACAAATATACGGGCAACAGTGTTCAGATGCATGAATAAAGGAGAAAACGGATATCCCCTGCTCCTTATGCCCGCCATCGTAACCGGGGGAAAGGTTCTATTCTGGTCGTCGCAATGAGTCGTTTTTTGTCTGCCGTTTTTAAATGCTCTAATATTCGCGCCACTATCGACAAGTGGATCGTGCCTCATCGGGTTACGCATCTGTACGGCGTTTCGTCGATACAAACTGCTCCCGACGAGTTAAACGTTGTCTGCCTGGTACGGAATGGAGAAAAGTGGATACAGTCTTTCCTGGATCATTATTTCGAGCTTGGCGCCGTCCATATTTGCCTGATGGACAATGGTTCTACCGATGGCACGATCCGAATTGCCCGAAACCATCAAAATTTTAACCGGGTAACCATTTTACAGTCGGACCTTCCCTTTGCCCGCTACAAATATCTTCTGAAGTGGTATCTGGCCGCACAATTCAGTGGTGAAGGATGGGTATTGCTTGCAGATATAGACGAACTCTTTACCTATCCGATGTCAATTCAACTCGACTTAAAAGGATTGCTCAAATACCTGAACTATTACGGATATACATCTGTTGTTATCCAGATGCTTGATATGTTTGCGGAAGATCCTCTCAAGCGCTCAGCGCCCTCCACTGCCGAATTATTAAAGGAAAAATATGTTTACTATGATCTGGATGATTTGTCGTACGGTACGTTTTCTAAAAGCACAAATTCAATCAGCAATTCGAAGATCAGAAAGTTGAGTGGCGGCATCCGGAAACAACTGTTTGATGTCAGCCCAAGCCTGACAAAGCACTCATTGTTCCGGCCCGGGAACGCCAACGTCGAGCCCGCCCTTAATTCGTCACACAGCGTAACCGGTGCCCGAATCGCCGATATCTCCTGCGCTTTCCTGCACTACAAACTGGTTGACGGCTTCTATGATTTTACGGACTGCGCAGTTGCTGAAAACAATTATTATGAGAACTCGAGGGAGTATAAAACCTATCAGAGGGTTCTGGAGAATACGCGCGAGGTCAGAATTGCCGGGCCGAACACCAAACTGTTCAAGGATACGGATACCCTTGTGGAAGAGGAGTTTTTAGTGGTCAGTGATGCCTACCGGCGCTGGGTTTCCGGTTACAACTGTAGTCCATAGCATTGTAACAATCGAGGAACGAAACCTCAATCAGGACATACCGCCTGTTCCAGGCAAGCACACAGTCACAAATGTAAATACATCCGCAATTGCGAAGTCAAATCACACCGGAGACGAGGAGATGATATTCAGAAAAAAAACCGTAAAAAAAGAGGCCAGAGAATTAAGAAAAATTATTATGAAACCTACTCTCGCGTGCACGGCAAACTGCAAGACCTGCGCGTACCGGAGAGAATTGCACAGAGAATTGAGCGCCGCGAAAACCCTGTCCCTGGATGACTGGAAAAAGATTTTGTCGGATGCTCATGAATTAGGCAATAAACGGCTCAGCATAAGTGGAGGGGAACCGACTCTTTACAGGGATCTGACAGAGCTTATAAAAACAGGAAAGGGGTTTGGGTGGCATGTTGGCATCAATACGAATGGGAGCCTGATCACCAGAGAATATGCCAAAAGACTTATGGACGCCGGCCTCGATCAGGTTCGGATTTCTTTGTACAGCCACATTCCGGAAGTTCACGATGAGATGAGAAACAGAAAAGGGTTGTGGGAGAAAGCGGTCAATGCCATCCGGATCTTTTCTGATCTCAGGCAGCAATACCCGTATTTCAGAATAAATACTCAAACTATCATCTGTAAGGATAATTACAAAGAGTTGACTGAATTAATT